>JAABUK010001670.1_pt1 | contig 41609 bp, 38 predicted proteins | sample 5559141 | NCBI WGS metagenome assembly JAABUK01 (sample SAMN10711869, study PRJNA513367) | rock metagenome | isolation source: Antarctica rocks | place: Antarctica: Victoria Land, Pudding Butte nord | collected 2016-01-03 | reverse complement strand
CCTCCAGCGCCGATGGTACTGCACCCGCCAGGGTGTGGGAGAGTAGGACACCGCCGAACAACCACCACCCAAAAAAGGGGACCCACCACCGGGTCCCCTTTTTTGCGTCCCACAAACCACACACCCTCACGTACTGCGTTCGTGCAGCAGTAGGAGCGTGTACGCCGCGAGAGTTTGTGCGTCGATGATGTCGCCGGCGCCGATGGCGCTGTCGAAGTCAGTGCGACCCCACCACGACGACCGCATGTCCTGCTCCTCGTGCTCGCGTTCGTGGGCACCTGGGGTCAGCTCGGTCGCGAGGTACACCGCGCCGCGCTGACTGCTCATTCCGGGTGCAACTGCGATCGTGCCCAGCGGAGTGAGCCGCGCAGCGCGCAGACCGGTTTCCTCGCGGAGCTCGCGGGCGGCGAGCGCACGCGGCGCCATCGGGGCCCGGCCGGGAGCAGTCCCCTGGGGGAATTCCCAGCTCCGTACCCCAAGGGGGTAGCGAAACTGCTCGACGAGGTGAACCTGGTTGGGGCGCAGGGGAATGATCAGCGCATAGTCGGGTTTGTCGACCACGCCGTAGAGCCCGGCGGTGCCGTCGGCGCGTTGGAAGGTGTCCTCACGGACCGTCATCCACGCGTTCGCGTATACCTGGGTGGTGCTGTGTCTCTGCACCCCTGCACCCTGCCCTACGCTGTGCCGGTGCGTCTCGTTATCGCGCGTTGTTCCGTGGACTACGTCGGTCGGTTGACCGCCCATCTGCCGTCGGCGCTGAGGTTGTTGCTCATCAAGTCTGACGGCTCGGTCAGCATTCACGCGGATGATCGCGCCTACAAGCCGCTGAACTGGATGAGCCCGCCTTGTTGGCTGGATGAGCAACCCGGGCTGTGGACCGTGACGAACAAGGCCGGCGAGCAGCTACTGGTGACGATTGAGGAAGTACGCCACGATTCCAGCCACGAACTGGGCATCGATCCGGGTTTGGTCAAGGACGGCGTGGAAGCGCACCTGCAAGCGCTGCTGGCCGAGCACGTCGGGGCACTCGGGGATGGGTACACCCTCGTGCGGCGCGAGTATCCGACGGCGATCGGCCCGGTCGATTTGATGTGTCGCGATGCGACCGGTGCGAGCGTCGCGGTGGAGATCAAACGCAGGGGAGACATCGACGGGGTCGAGCAGCTGACCCGCTATCTGGATCTCCTCAATCGTGACCCGCGGCTGGCCCCAGTCGTGGGTGTGTTCGCCGCGCAGCAGGTCAAGCCGCAGGCGCGAACTCTGGCGGTGGACCGGGGTATTCGGTGCCTCACGCTCGACTACGAGGCGCTGCGGGGGGCTGCGAGCACCGAGCTGCGCCTGTTCTGAGCGAGCCAGTGCGCCCGGGCGTCGGTGCGTCGTGCGACCATCTACCGAACTACCTACCCGGCGGTAACAAGTGCGGCCGCCGGCCCTCGGCGAAGCGGGAGACCACACGTGGCGCGCGAGTTCTCAACCATCGGAGTTGTCGGCCTTGGCACCATGGGCGCCGGTATCACGGAGGTGTTCGCGCGCAGCGGCTTCACCGTGGTCGCGGTGGAGATCGACGAGGACGCCAAGGCACGGGGCAAGGGGCACCTCGAGCACTCGACCGGCCGTGCCGTGTCCCGTGGCAAGCTGAGCGCCGAGGAGCAGACGGCACTGTTGGGCAGGGTGACGTTCAGCACGTCCCTCGAAGACCTCGCCGATGCCGACCTCGTGGTCGAAGCCGTACCCGAGCGCCTCGAGCTCAAGTCCAGCGTGCTCAAAGGGCTCGACGAGATTTGTCGCCCGGATGCGGTGTTCGCCTCCAACACGTCGTCCCTGTCGGTGACCGAGCTCAGCGTGCAGACGGCGCGTCCGGCGCGCGTCGTCGGTGTGCACTTCTTCAATCCGGCGCCGGTGCAGACGCTGGTCGAGATCGTTCGCACCGTGGTCACCGAGCCCGAGGTGATCGAGGACGTCACGGCGCTGGCGGAGAAGGTCGGCAAGTCCCCCGTGGTGATCGGCGACCGCGCAGGGTTCATCGCCAACGCGCTGTTGTTCGGTTACCTCAACCATGCCGTTCGGATGCTCGAGGCGCGCTACGCCACCCGGGAGGACATCGACGCCGCCATGCGTTACGGCTGCGGCTACCCAATGGGCCCGTTGGCGTTGATCGACCTCATCGGGCTCGACACAGCCTACGAGATCCTCGACACGATGTACCACCAGTCCCGCAACCGGCTGCACGCTCCCGCACCACTGTTCAAGCAGATGATCACGGCGGGGTTGCTCGGTCGCAAGTCCGGTCACGGCTTCTACGCCTACACGGCGCCCGACTCCAGCGAAGTGGCGGACGACGGATCGGCCGCGGCGGACGCTGACGCGGGCGTTGCCGTCCGTCCCGTCGCCAATGTCGGAGTGGTGGGCACCGGTACAATGGCCACCGGCATCGTCGAGGTGTTCGCGAAGGCTGGGTACGACGTCTTGGTGCGGGGGCGCAGCACCGAGAAGGCACAGGCCGCGGTGGGCGCGGTGAAGAAATCGCTGGACCGGGCCGTCACCAAGGGCCGCATGACCGAGGATGAGCGCGCCACGGTGCTGGCCAGGGTCACCCCGACCGCCGCACTGGAAGATTTTGGCGCGGTGGACGTCGTCGTCGAAGCCGTAGCGGAAGATCTCGAGGTCAAGCGGTCGGTCTTCGCCACCCTCGACGCGGTCTGCAAGCCGGGCGCAATCCTGGCCACCACCACTTCGTCCCTGCCGGTCGTGGAGTGCGCCGCGGCAACCACCCGGCCAGGCGACGTGGTGGGCCTGCACTTCTTCAACCCCGCCCCGGTGATGAAGCTGGTGGAGATCGTGAACACCGTCTCCACCGACGCGGACGTGCTCGCGACCGTCCGTCAGCTCTGCCTGGAGCTGCGCAAGGTTCCGGTGAGCTGCAGTGACCGCGCCGGCTTCATCGTCAATGCGCTGCTGTTTCCCTACCTCAACGACGCGATCAAGATGCTGGAGGGCCATTACGCCAGCGCCGACGACATCGACACCGCGATGCGGCTCGGTTGCGGCCTGCCGATGGGGCCGTTCCAGTTGCTCGACGTGGTCGGGCTCGACGTGTCGCTGGCAATCGAGCAGACTCTGTACCTCGAGTTCCGCGAGGCCGGATTCGCGCCTGCGCCGCTGCTCGAGCACCTGGTGACCGCCGGGCGCTTGGGGCGCAAGAGCGGCAAGGGCTTCCGCGACTACAACTGAGCAGATGCCACGAAGGAATCATCAACGTCGCGGTGGGCCCCCCAAGCGAACGGCGCCGTTGACGTCCCACGGCGCCCGGGCGGAGAGTGCCGCGGATGGCGAGTGGTCGGTGCGCCCGGTGCCTGCGACACAGGCCGCAAAGGTGTACCGGTGTCCCGGCTGCGATCACTCGATCGACGTGGGCGTTCCGCACGTAGTCGCCTGGCGCACCGATGACCTGCACGAGGCGGGGGACCGTCGCCACTGGCACAATGGCTGCTGGTCCGGACGCGGACGCCGGGGGCTGAGCCGCCGTTGGTCTTGATCCGGGCGACGACTGGGGGGGCGGCTCAGCCTGCTGACTGCGTGACGGCGTGCGGTCGTGGCGAGGGGCTGGGCTGATCCGCGGTGCCGGTGTGGTCGGCAGTGAGCACCCGCGCCTCGTCACTCGGCGGCGCAAGCAGCATGGGCACGCGGTCGAGGTACGTCCGGACCTCCGCGAGCTGCTCGCAGATCTGTCCTCGCACCGTAGCGAGCTCGCGCACCCCGGCCTTTGCCGCGGCGATACGCTGCTCGGCCTGCTCCGTCGCGCGGTGCAGTCGCCGCTGTGCCTCAGTGGTGGCATCGCGAACGCGACGCTCGGCCTCGGCCTTGCTGGCCACTTCCTGGGCTTGCAAGGCGCCGATCGAATCGGAGCGCCGTGCGGCCATCGCGAGCTCGAAGTCGTCGCGAACCTGCGCCCGTTTTGCCTCGGCCGCAGCGTCGGCGTCTGCGCGTTCGGACTCGGCGCGGGAGACGATCTCGGCTGCCTCGGTGTGGGCGTTGTGCATGGTGGAGGAGTGTTCGGCCTCCATGGCGGCGCGGCGTTCATCGAGCTCGGCCCGCTGTTGCTCGCAGTGCGCCCGTTGGGTGGCGATCTCGCGCTCCGCTCGGGCCCGAAGCTCAGCGACCTCGCGCTGTACTCGCTCCCGCAGCGCAAGGGCTCCCTGCTCGGCGACCGAGCGAAGCTCGGCGGCGTCGGACTCTGCGCGCGCCCGTATTTCCGACGACTCGTCGTGGGCCAACCGGAGCATGCGTCGCATCCGGTCGCTGAGATTATCGGTGCTGTCCAACCCGGAGATGAGACTGTCGGTCTGGGCGCGCAGCGCCTCGATCTCTCCACGGGCCACGTCCAACTGAACACCCAGGTCGGCGACCTGTGCGGCCACCGCATCGCGATCTGCCGCCGTGACCCTCAGCTCAGCGTCCATGCGCTGCAGGTGCTCGTCCACCTGCGAACGGTCATACCCCCGGCGGGCCAGTTCGAAGGGTCCGTCGATCGGGAGAAAGCCATTGTCGGAAGCCATGCCCTTACGCTACCGGCGACTGCGCGCTTACTGCGTCGTCTCGGCTCTCACACGCCGCGGAAGCGGTTGATCTGCGTCAGGTGGCGCTGCCGAAGTGCGTCATCGCGGACACCGAGGCCTTCTTCGGGCGCCAGGCACAGCACGCCGACCTTGCCTTGGTGGAGGTTGCGATGCACATCATAGGCGGCCTGGCCAACCTCGTCCATCGGATACACCCGTGACAACGTGGGGTGCACGAGCCCCTTGCTGATCAGGCGGTTTGCCTCGTAGGACTCGCGGTAGTTGGCGAAGTGGGAGCTGACGATGCGCTTGAGGTTCATCCACAGGTATCGGTTGTCGTATTCGTGCATGTACCCGCTGGTCGAGGCACAGGTGGCGATGATCCCGCCCTTGCGTGCGACGTAGACACTGGCACCGAAGGTCTCCCGGCCGGGGTGCTCGAAGACGATGTCGGGATCTTCCCCGCCGGTGAGTTCGCGAATCTTCTTGCCGAAGCGCTGCCATTCCTTGGGGTCCTGGGTGTGCTCGTCGGCCCAGAACTTGTACCCCTCCGCCCTGCGATCGATGATCAGCTCAGCGCCCATCTTCCGGCAGATCTCGGCCTTCTCCGGACTGGAGACGACGCAGATCGGAATGGCGCCACCGTTGAGCGCCATCTGCGTGGCGTAGGAGCCGAGGCCACCCGATGCACCCCAGATCAGGACGGTGTCGCCCTGCTTCATGGCGGCACCGTTCTTGCTCACCAACTGCCGATACGCGGTGGAGTTGACCAGGCCGGGAGCTGCTGCTTCCTCCCAGGTCAGGTGCGCCGGCTTGGGCATCAGCTGGTTGGATTTGACCAGGGACAGATCGGCCAGACCGCCGAAGTTGGTCTCGAAGCCCCAGATGCGCTGCTGGTCGTCCAGCATCGTGTCGTTGTGCCCGTCCGGGCTCTCCAGCTCGACCGAGAGGCAGTGCGCGACCACCTCGTCGCCGGGCTTCCACGCGCTGACACCAGGGCCCACCCGCAGCACCACTCCTGCCAGGTCGGAACCGATCACGTGATACGGAAGGTCGTGGCGCTTGGTCAGGTCGTTCAGGCGGCCGTAGCGGCTGAGGAAGCTGAAAGTCGAGACCGGCTCGAAGATCGAGGTCCACACCGTGTTGTAGTTGATGGAGCTGGCCATCACGGCAACGATCGCCTCGCCCGGTCCGAGTTCGGGGACAGGAACGTCCTCGACGTGTAGCGACTCTCGGGGGTCCTTGTCCCTGGTCTCCCGACCCGCAAACATGTCGACCTCGTCGGCGTGCACGGTGACCGCGCGGTAGGTCGTTGGCAACGGCAGGTCGCCGATGGTGTCCAGCTGGTCGGACTGGATTGCAGCGAGGATCTCTTGCACTGGGGGACACACCTCCGTAGAGCGCCGGGCACCCGGCGCGGACATTAGCCGAGCATGTTACTGGCTGGTAACCGCGTCGGTTGCGGCAGGCTCGACGAGTTCCACCAGCACGCCGCCCGCGTCCTTGGGGTGCACAAAGTTGACCCGCGAGTTATTGGTGCCGCGGCGCGGTGCGTCGTAGAGCATTCGCAGCCCTTTGTCGCGCAGAGTCTGCGAGACCGCTTCGACGTCGGTGACCCGGTAGGCGAGCTGCTGCAGGCCGGGACCATTGCGGTCGATGAACTTGGCGATGGTCGACTCGGGGGACAGCGGGGCCAGCAGCTGGATCTGGGCGTTGCCGGTGCCGATCATGGCTTCCCGCACGCCCTGCTCCTCGTTCACCTCCTGGTGGGTGAGCTCCAGGCCGAGCGTGTTCCGGTACCAGGCGATCGCAACGTCGAGGTCGGGCACGGCGATGCCCACGTGGTCGATGCAGGTGATGAGTGCGGAGTCGCCGAGGGGGGTCTGAGTCATGCGCACAACCTAGCGACCCGTCCACGCGGCGCGCAGCTGGCGGCGATGGCCCACGAGGGGACGTCGGCGCACGCGGGTATCCTCAGGCACACCTGACCGCACCGTCGCTGGAGGAACACGTGTCTGCTGCATCCCCGTCCGGGTCTGTCATCGTCGCCGGGGCTCGCACGCCCATGGGACGCCTGCTGGGCTCGCTGAAGAACTTCTCCGCGGCCGACCTCGGCGGCATCGCCATCAAGGGTGCGCTGGAGAAGTCCGGCGTCGCGCCGGAGCAGGTCGAGTACGTCATCATGGGTCAGGTGCTCACCGCGGGCGCCGGTCAGATGCCCGCGCGCCAGGCCGCCAGTGCTGCAGGTATTCCGATGACCGTGCCTTCGCTGAACATCAACAAGGTGTGCCTGTCCGGGATCGACGCCATCGCCCTGGCTGATCAGCTCATTCGGGCCGGCGAGTTCGAGGTGGTGGTGGCCGGGGGCCAGGAGTCGATGACCCAGGCACCGCACCTGCTGAACAAGAGCCGGGAGGGCTTCAAGTACGGCGACGTCACGATGACCGACCACATGGCCTACGACGGTCTGCACGACGTATTCACCGACCAGGCCATGGGTCTGCTCACCGACCAGCGCAACGATTCCGACAAGCTCACCCGCGAAGAGCAGGACGCCTTCGCGGCCCGCTCGCACGAGCGGGCGGCCAAGGGCTGGAAGGACGGCCTGTTCGACGACGAGGTGGTCGGCGTGAGCATTCCGCAGCGCAAGGGCGACGCGATCGAGTTCAAGTCCGACGAGGGCATCCGGGCCGACACCACCACAGAGTCCCTCGGCAAGCTGCGCCCCGCGTTCCGCAAGGACGGCAGCATCACGGCAGGGACGTCCTCGCAGATCTCCGACGGTGCCTGCGCCGTCGTGGTGATGAGCAGGGCCAAGGCGGAGGAGCTGGGTCTGAGCTGGCTCGCCGAGATCGGGCCACACGGGGTGGTCGCCGGCCCTGACTCGACGCTGCAGGAGCAGCCGGCCCGCGCCATTGCCAAGGCCTGCGCGCGGGAGGGCATCAGCCCCACCGATCTCGACCTGGTGGAGATCAACGAGGCCTTCGCCGCCGTGGGCATCGTGTCCGCGCGCCAGCTCGGCATCGACGAGGACAAGGTGAACGTGAACGGTGGCGCGCTCGCCGTTGGTCACCCGATCGGAATGTCCGGCGCTCGGATCACCCTGCACCTTGCGCTGGAGCTGGCTCGTCGCGGTGGCGGCATCGGTGCTGCGGCGCTGTGTGGTGGCGGTGGCCAAGGTGACGCGCTGATCGTCCGCGTGCCCAAGGCATAGGGGGCGTGTCGGCAGGGACAGCGGAGCCGGCGGCGGCGCTTCGACGGCTCCGCGTCGATGTCGCCGACCTCGTGGCGCGGGCCAGGGAGGGTCAAGCCCGCGCCGTCGCCCGGCTGATCTCCCTGGTCGAGGACGCGAGCCCTCAGCTGCGTGAAGTTGCCGCGGCACTCGCTCCGTACGCAGGTAGCGCCCAGGTGATCGGGCTGACGGGTCCGCCAGGGGTGGGCAAGTCGACCTCCACGGCAGCGCTGGTCTCGGCCTACCGGGAGGCAGGACACCGCGTCGGTGTGCTCGCGATCGACCCCTCCTCGCCGTTTTCCGGAGGCGCACTGCTCGGAGATCGCGTTCGGATGCAGGTGCACGCCACCGATCCGGGAGTGTTCATCCGCTCGATGGCCACCAGGGGGCACCTGGGTGGGCTTTCTTGGGCGGCGCCGCAAGCCCTGCGGGTACTGGACGCCGCCGGGTTCGATGTCATCCTCATCGAGACGGTGGGTGTCGGCCAGTCCGAGGTCGACGTGGTCTCACTCGCCGATACCACCCTGGTGTTGGTCGCACCCGGCATGGGCGACGGCATCCAGGCCGCCAAGGCGGGCATCTTGGAGATCGCCGACGTGTTCGTGGTGAACAAGGCCGACCGCGACGGCGCGGATCGCACGGCCCGCGAGCTCAAGCACATGATCTCGCTCGGGCGGCGCGAAATCAGCGGGCCAGCGTGGCGTCCGCCGGTGTTGCGGACCATCGCTGATCAGCGCAGCGGTATCGCCGACGTCATCGAAGCTATTGCGGCCCAACGTGATTGGTTGGTGACTCACGGCGCATTGGCGCGCAGGCGGCTGCATCGTGCGCAGACCGAGGTGGAGGCCATCGCAATGCAGACGCTTCGTGAGCGGATGGGCAATCTCGACGGCAGCTCCGCGTTGACCGCGCTGGCGCGTCGGGTGGCCGACGGTGATCTCGATCCCTACGCGGGCGCCGATGAGCTGGTGCGCACGCTCGACCACCAGGGTTGACGCCGAGGCGGAGCGCGGGTGACCGCCATCACCGGGCACACTTGAGGCATGCCTTCCGTAATTGACGTGAGTACGCCCGCCAGCAGGTTCCGACTCGTTGCCATTCTCGAGGCGATCTCGTGGGCGGGTCTGTTGACCGCGATGTTCTTCAAGTACGCGCTGCACGACGAAGCGGCGATGATGACCATGGGCATGATCCACGGCACCGTGTTCGTCGCCTACGTGGTGCTGGCGCTGCTGGCCAGCAAGCCGCTGGCGTGGAACCTCAAGCTGCTGGCCGTAGCCCTGGTGGCCAGCATTCCACCGTTCGGTTCGGTGGTGTTCGAACGCTGGGCGGCCGCCCACGGTCAACTGGGTGAGCTGTCGGTGGTCGAGCGTGCGGTGGAGGCGAGCCGGTGATCGTCGCCTTCAGCGTCAGCCCCACCGCGTGTGACGACACGGCCAGCGTGAGCGCCGCGGTCGCCGCCGCTGTGCGGGTGGTGCGGGAGTCCGGCCTGCCGCACGAGACCTCGTCGATGTTCACCTCCATCGAGGGCGAGTGGGACGAGGTGATGGACGTCGTCAAGCGGGCGGTTGCGGTGGTGTCCGACGCTTCACCGCGGACCTCCCTGGTGCTCAAGGCAGACATCCGCCCGGGGTACACCGGCCAGCTGAGCGCCAAGGTGCAGCGGGTGGAGGAACACCTCCGTCAGGCTTGAGCGAGCGAAGAGACGTGGGGGTGGTGCGTTGAGCGAGCGAAGCGACGTGGGGGTGGTGCGTTGAGCGAGCGAAGCGACGTCGGGTGCGTGCATAAGGAGACCCGTGCGGGCGCTCCGAGGTCCGACCGTGCCAGGATTGCAGTGTGACTCGACCAGGCTCCCGTCCCGTCCAGACCGCTGCTGCCATGTCCGGCGCCGTCGACCTCTCCGCGCTCAAGGCGCGCAGCGAAGCCGCAACGGCGCCGAGCGGAGTGCCCGGCGGGGTGGTCATCGAGGTGACCGAGGCGAACTTTCAGGCTGAGATCGTGGACCGGTCGATGCAGACGCTGGTGATCGTGGACCTCTGGGCCAGCTGGTGTGAGCCGTGCAAGCAGCTGTCGCCGGTGCTCGAACGCCTCGCTGCAGCCGGCGGCGGCGCGTGGACGCTGGCCAAGGTGGACGTCGATGCCCATCCGCGAATCGCTGAGCTGTTCGAGGTGAAGTCGTTGCCCACCGTGGTGGCGATCGCTGGAGGCCAACCGGTGCAGGCATTTTCCGGTGCGCAGCCCGAGGCGCAGATCACGCAGTGGATCGCCGGCCTGCTCAGCGCGCTCAAGGATCAGCTGCCAGGGACCGCTGCGCCGCAAGCAGCGGAAGAAGAGGACGCAGCGCCGCCGGCGGACCCGCGATTCGTGGCCGCTGAGCAAGCCCTCGAGGCGGGCGATTTCGACGCTGCGATCACCGCCTACCAACAAATCCTCGATGTGGAGCCGGGTAACGTGGACGCGGCGGCTGCGCAGGCTCAGGTGCGGTTCATGGCGCGCATCGAGTCGCTGCCTGACGACGCCGTCGCTCGTGCGGACGCCGCACCGACCGACATCCCGGCGCAGTTGGCGGCCGCGGACGCTGAGATCGCTGCTCAACAGGTCGAGGCGGCACTCAGTCGTCTGGTAGACACAGTGCGCCGGATTGCCGCTGCAGGCACGGACAGTGCGGCCGCGGACAAGGACACAGTGCGGTCTCGGCTGCTCAGCTTGTTCGAGCTCTTCGAGCCGGGCGATCCCATGGTGGTTGCGGCCCGGCGCAAGCTCGCCAGCGCGCTCTATTGAGGCTCGCCGCTCAGCTGTAGCCGGAGGCGCACGCGCCGGCACCGTCGAGTACGCCGGTCCGGAACGCCTGCACCCGGGTGAAGCCGCTGGGAGCCTCCTTGCCGTTCACGTCGCTGGCCGCGAGCCCGTCGGTCAGCAGCCCGGACACCGCCTCATCGAGGTCACCGGGGGAGAGCTGGATGGAGCTGCCGCTGGCGGAGGTCGCCGCCGCATATCCGCCGGCATAGCACGCACTGCGTAGGCCAACGAGCTCGCCGGTGAGGTCGGCGCGGAGTCCCTTTTGTACCGAAAGTGTGTAGCGGGAGGCGAGCAGGACGAAGGCACTGAAGTCGCCGCTGATCGAACTCGGCAGGGCGCTGGCGTCGTCGGATTCCGGCTTCTTCGCCCGCTCGGCGAGGCCTGGCACATCCACCGTCACGGTGTTCGACGCCGGGCAGTAGGAGACCGGTGGAGTGGACTTCGCATCGGCGCAGGGCCCGGAACTGCCGAAACGCACCGCGGGCTCGGGCACGTGGTTGCCCGCAAAGCTCTGCTTGAGCGAAGCCACCACGGCGTTGATGGTGGTCTCGTTGATGGGGAGATCGCCGGTGTCGCCGCGGTCGCTGAACTGCGAGGGAAGCTGCTTGACCCGGTTGCGCACCTCGTCGGTGGTGATGGCCACGCACCGGCCGGGACCATCGGAGAAGCCGAACTGAAAGGCGCTCACCCGGTCGAACGCCGAACCGTGCGCCCTCTGGTCGTCCAGGTTCGAGCCGGTCTGGTCGCGCACGGCGACGGTGGTCGCCAGCACGGTGTTCAGGCCATCGGAGGTGTTCAGCGTGAAGTGCGTCGACTTACCCTCGGCTACCCACCGGATGAAGGCGCCGTCGAAGCAATCAGCCTGCTGTTCGAGGACAAGTCCGGGCGTGGACGACGGGTTGAGGTCTGCGCGGTGCTGAATCGCGTGGCCGTACTCGTGCGCGAGCACGCTGACTACGCCCATCGGCGTGAAGTGGTCGTTGATCTCCGGGAGCAACTGACCGCGGTCCCAGGCGATGAGGTCGTCAGAATCGCAGTAGAATGCGTTCTTCAATCCGGCGAGGCTCCTGCCGCATGCCTTGGATCGGGACTTCTCGGCAGAGTCGTAGGAGATCAAGGTCTGCACGGGGCGGAACGGAGCTGAGAACAGCTTGGGGTAGGATTCCTGCCAGTAAAGCTGCAGGTCGGCGACGGAGTCGACGGCCAACTGGTCGATGGTGTCGCCGGTGCCGCCCTGGACCGGAAGGTCGGCGGGCGTGACGCGCGGCCGCAGCCCGTTGGGACCGGTGGTCACCCGAAGCCCGCCGGCCATGCTGGGGTCGGCGTAGATGGACAGCGCCTTGCCGTTGATGACGCTCGAGCATCCGGCAGTGAGCGCCAGCGCCAGTACGAGCGCCCCCATCCCGACGATGCGGTGACCCATCCTGTGCATCCGGCCCATGCCCCCCTCCGACATTCGCGTGGTGGGCAGAACCCTAGCCGTCGGCCACCAGCCAGAGCACTCCGGCCGGGGGGAGGCGCACGTCGGCCGATGCGGGCCTGCCGTGCCAGGAATGGTCAGTGGCGTGCACAACGCCCAGATTGCCCACACCCGAGCCGCCGTACACCTCCGCGTCGGTGTTCAGGGCTTCCCGCCACGGGCCTGCGAACGGAAGGCCGAGCCGGTAGCCCTCGTGGGGTTGGCCGGCAAAGTTGGCCACGCACACCAACACCGAGCCGTCCGAGCCGTAGCGCAGGAAGCTCAGCACGTTGTTCTCGGCGTCGTTGGCGTCGATCCAGGAGAAGCCCTCCGGCGCGATGTCTTGCGTCCACAGCGCGGGCTCCGCGCGGTAGGTGGCGTTCAGATCGGTGACCATGCGCTGCACCCCACGGTGCAGTTGCCCGTGCTCCGGGTCGGCGAGCAGCCCCCATTCCAGGCCACCCTTCTCCGACCACTCGCTGGGTTGGCCGAACTCGCTGCCCATGAACAGCAGCTGCTTACCCGGGTGGGCCCACATGAAGGCCAGCAGCCCGCGTAGTCCCGCCGCCTTGTTCCAATCGTCACCGGGCATGCGCTCCCACAGTGACCCCTTGCCGTGCACCACCTCGTCGTGACTGATGGGCAGCACGAAGTTCTCGGTCCAGGCGTAGACCAGGGAGAAGGTCATGCCGTGGTGGTGATAGCTGCGGTGGATCGGGTCGTGCGCCAGATAGTCCAGCGTGTCGTGCATCCAGCCCATGTTCCATTTCATCCCGAAGCCGAGGCCCCCGAGATGGGTGGCGCGGGTGACACCGGGCCAGGACGTGGACTCCTCGGCGATAGTGACCACTCCTGGATGGTGCTTGTAGACGGTGGCGTTCATCTCCTGCAGGAAGGCCACCGCCTCCAGGTTCTCCCGGCCGCCGTGGATGTTCGGCTCCCACTGCCCCGGCTCTCGGGAGTAGTCCAGGTAGAGCATGGAGGCCACAGCGTCCACCCGCAGCCCGTCGATGTGGAACTCCTCCAGCCAGTACAGGGCGTTGGCGACGAGGAAGTTGCGCACCTCGCTGCGGCCGAAGTCGAAGACGTAGGTGCCCCAGTCCCGCTGCTCGCCCCTGCGCGGGTCGGCGTGCTCGTACAGGGCGGTTCCGTCGAAACGAGCGAGCGCCCAGGCGTCCTTCGGGAAGTGCGCGGGCACCCAGTCCACCAGCACCCCGATGCCTGCCGCATGCATCGCGTCCACGAAGGCCTTGAACTCATCCGGTGAGCCGAATCGTGAGGTCGGGGCGTAGTAGGAGGTGACCTGATAGCCCCAGGAGCCACCGAAGGGGTGCTCGGCCACCGGCAGCAGCTCGATGTGGGTGAAGCCGGTCTCCCGCACGTAGGCGACCAGGTGCTCGGCCAGCTCCAGGTAGCTCAGACCCGGCCGCCAGGAACCGAGGTGTACTTCGTAGGCGCTCATCGCCTCGGCGTGCGGAGCGCCGGTGGCCCGTTTGCTCAGCCACGCCTGATCATTCCACGCGTAGCTGCTGGTGTGCACCACGGACGCCGTGGCCGGGGGCACCTCGGTGGCGAAGGCCATCGGGTCGGCCTTGTCCACCACGCTGCCGTCCGCACCGTGCACCCGGAATTTGTAGCGCGTGCCTTCAGAGAGACCGGGCACGAACACCTCCCACACCCCGGTAGAACCCAGTGCGCGCATGGGGGTAGCCCGGCCCGACCAGCCGTCGAAGTCGCCCACCACCGAGATACCCTGCGCGTTGGGCGCCCACACCGCGAATGAGACGCCGCGAACCGTCCCGTCCGGGGTGTCGTAGCTGCGCACATGGGCGCCAAGTGCCTCCCACAGCCGTTCGTGGCGGCCTTCCACCACCAGGTGCAGGTCCACCTCGCCCAGTGTCGGCAAGAACCGGTAGCCGTCGGCGACAACATGGGTGTCGCTGCGGTTGGTGTCGCTGCCGTTGGTGTCGCTGCCGTAGGTCACCACCAGGCGGTAGTCGGCGAGGTCGCGCACCGGGACGAGTGCGCCGAACAGGCCGCCATCGAGATGCTCCAGCGGGTAGTCCGTCGTCCCGATGCGCGCCGCCACGCTGAGGGCCTCGGGTCGCAGGGCCCGAATCACCGTGCCCTTCGCGCGCGGGTGGGCGCCCAGCACCGAGTGCGGGTCGTGGTGGGTCCCGGCCAGCAACCGCGCGAGATCATCGGCCTCCGGGCGTGCCGGGTTGCGGGTGGCGGGGCTGCTCATGTGGGGTCCTTTTCTGGGCGGGATGCGGTGCCACGCGGCGCGGGTGTGGTGGTGAGACGGCGAATGGCCCGCAGCGGGATGTCCAACCAGCTCGGCCGGTTCTGCGCTTCGTACCCGGCCTCGTAGATGGCCTTGTCCAATTCGTAGGCGCGCAGCAGCGCGGGGTGGGCGCGTGGGTCGAGGCCGGTGACCGCGGTGTAGCCGTCGCAGAACGCGGCGATGTTGCGCTGGGCCCACTCGCGGGCTCGGAACTCCAACTGCGTGCGCGCTCCCGAGGACGCGCCGTCGTGCAACTGGTGAAACGCTGCGTAGTCGAAGGACCGCAGCATCCCCGCCACGTCGCGAAGTACGCTGTCGGGCTGCCGTCGATCGGCGAGCGACTTGGCGGGCTCTCCCTCGAAGTCGATGAGCAGCCACTGTCGTGGGGTGCGCAGCAGCTGACCCAGATGCAGGTCGCCGTGCACGCGCTGCACCATCGGCGGGTGCTCGTTGTGCTGCGCGGCGAGAAACACCTCGCGGGCGGGGGCGGCGAACTCGGCGAGGGCGGGCACCAGCACCGTAGCCTCGCCCAGGCGGGTGAGCATGGCGGGCACTGGACTGTCGTCGGGTCCTGGCCGGGCCGTGCCCAGCTCGGTGGCGAGCGCGGCGTGCGCGTGCGCCAGCGCCGCGCCGATCCGGTGCGCCTCGTCGGCGAAGTCGGTGCCGACCTCCTCCGCATGCAGGTCGGCCTCGGCGAAGAGGTCGCGCACGCTGGTCAGCGCCATCCGCCAGCCGTCGGCGCTGTTGGCGGCGAAGTCCTGGGCCATCGCCAGGGTGGTGGGCTCACCGCGCACCGATCCCTCCAGCCAGGCACGTACCGGGGCGATGCACTCGCAGCCGGCCGATGCCAACGCCCGGTGCAGCTCCAGGTCGGGGTTCAGACCGGGGGCGACGCGCCGGAAGACCTTGAGCAATAACTGCTCGGCGAGCACCACGGAGGTGTTGGACTGTTCGGCACTGAGCGCGCGACCCGCCATGCCGTGGGCGAGCGTGACGCCGTCCTCGGTGCGAAAGTGCAGGTCGCCGACGGAGGTGCCGGCGGCGAGGGCGTCGGCCAGCACAGTGATGGCTGTCGGGTCGCGCAGTGCGTCGTAGGCGATCCACCCCGCGGGATCCAGGCCCTCGTGCTCCGGCAGCATCGCCGCAGCGAGCTCCGGCTGCGGGTGGGACCGCCACGCCAGCGGAACCTGGAAGATCTGCTGCGGTGCGCCGCTGAGCTCGGCCGTGATCAGCAGGTGCTCCACCCGGAGCTCGGGGTCCTCGTGCAGCACCTCGCGGGCCAACACCTCGACCCCAAGGACGGCGTGGCTCAACGCGCCGAACCACCGCTGCGTCGGCAGCCACCGGCCGAGGGCGTCGGACAACGGGTCGGTCATGACTGCACCGCCTCGTGGGCTTCGGAGATGTCGCCGTGGGCTGTCTCCTGATCGCGAGCGGACTGATCGTGGGCGGCCGGATCCGGTTGCAAAGCGAACCAGAGGAACCCGTGGCCGGGCAGGGTGATCATGTAGTCCGCCGTACCAATCGCCGGAAAAGGCACCGATCCGGTCAGCTCCACCGGGATGCGCCCGCTGAACATCGACAGGTCCAGCTGTACCGCCTGCGGAAAACGGGACAGGTTGTTGACGCACAGGATGACGTCGCTGAGCTGGGCGGGCGCGGCGGGTCCGGCCTCGGAAGGGGCGAGCTCGCGCAGGTAGGACAGCACGCTCGGGTTGGCGCTACCCAGTTCGGTGAACGTGCCCAGACCGAACGCCGGATGCTGCTTGCGCACCTCGATCATCCGCCGGGTCCAGTGCAGCAGCGTGTTGGTGGAACCCATCTGTTGTTCCACGTTGACGGCCTGGTAACCGTAGGTCGGGTCCAGGATGACCGGCAGGTACATCCGCGCCGGGTCGGCCCGGGAGAAGCCGGCGTTGCGGTCCGGGGTCCACTGCATGGGGGTGCGCACCGCGTCCCGGTCGCCCAACCAGATGTTGTCGCCCATCCCGATCTCGTCGCCGTAGTACAGCACGGGGGAGCCGGTGAGGCTGAGCAGCAGGGCGGTGAACAGTTCCAGTTGGTTGCGGTCGTTTTCCAACAGCGGAGCCAGCCGGCGACGGATGCCGATGTTCGCCTTCATCCGTGGATCCTTGGCGTACTCGGCGTACATGTAGTCCCGCTCCTCGTCGGTGACCATCTCCAGGGTCAGCTCATCGTGGTTGCGCAGGAAGATGCCCCACTGGGCGGAGCTGGGGATGTCCGGGGTCTGGGCCAGGATCTCCGAGATCGGGAAGCGGCTCTGCCGGCGTACCGCCATGAAGATTCGCGGCATCAGCGGGAAATGGAACGCCATGTGGCACTCGTCGCCGGCGTCGGGCTCACCGAAGTACGCCACCACGTCGGTGGGCCACTGGTTGGCCTCGGCCAGCAGCACCCGGCCGGGGTACTCGCTGTCGATCACCTTGCGGCACTTCTTCAGGAAGGCGTGCGTCTCGGGCAGGTTCTCGCAGTTGGTGCCCTCCCTGGCGAACAGGTACGGCACGGCGTCCAAGCGGAAGCCGTCGATGCCCAGATCGAGCCAGAAGCGCAACACGTCGATCATCGCTTCTTGCACCTCGGGGTTGTCGTAATTGAGGTCGGGCTGGTGGGAAAAGAAGCGGTGGAAGTAGTACTGCCTGCGCACCGGGTCCCACGTCCAGTTCGAGTTCTCCGTGTCCACGAAGATGACGCGGGCGTCCGGGTAGCCGGTGTCGTCGTCGGCCCACATGTAAAAGTCGCCGTAGGGGCCGTCGGGGTCGCGGCGGGACTCCTGAAACCACTGGTGGGTGTCGGAGGTGTGGTTCATCACCAGGTCGGTGATGATCCGAATGCCCCGCCGGTGCGCCTGATCGAGCACGTACACGAAGTCGTCCACAGTACCGAACTCGGGCAGCACCGCTCGGAAGTCGCGGATGTCGTAGCCGCCGTCGCGCAACGGCGAGTCATAGAACGGCGGCAGCCACAGGCAGTCTGCACCGAGCCAGGACATGTAGTCCAGCTTGTCGGCCAGGCCCCGCAGGTCGCCCGTGCCGTCGCCGTCGGAGTCGTTGAACGCGCGCACGAGTACTTCGTAGAACACCGCCCGCTTGAACCAGTCGGTGTCGACCTGCAGCGAGCGCGCGTGCGCGAAGTCGTCCGCACTCGCCTCGTGCAGATGTCCATCCGCCTCGGCGACAGCGCTACCGTCCAGATCCGTGCTCAACGTCGTGCTCTCCTCGGGTGTTCGGGGGTACTCGGGTGTAGTGGTCATCGTCGGTAGTTTCAAGGTCGACGGGCAACGAGCTCGCGGGCCGATTGCGAGAGGTGCGGCAGCGCCAGCACGTGGGCGACGGTCCGCCACGGTTCCAGTCGGACGTAGTTGGACTGGCCCCACTGGTAGTACTCCCCGGTCACCTCGTCGTGCACGGTGAATCGGTCCTGCCACTCATGGCCCAACGCGGGCTGGTCCAGCCACACCGTTCCCTCCTCGGGTCCGAAGGGGTTGAGGCTCACCACCACCAGCACGCAGTCCCCGCTGACCGGGTCGACTTTGGAGTACGCAAGTAGTGCGTCGTTGTCCACCGCGTGAAAGTGCAGCGTCCGTTGCTGTTGCAGCGCGGGGTGCGCGCGACGGATGTGGTTGAGCGCGGTGATGAACGGCTGCAGGGACTCACCCCGTTCCAGCGCGCCGGCGAAGTCACGCGGGCGAAGTTGGTATTTCTCTGAGTCGAGGTACTCCTCGCTGCCCTCGCGCACGGCCTGGCCCTCGTAGAGTTCGAAACCGGAGTACACCCCCCAGGTGGGGGACAGGGTGGCGGCGAGCGCGGCCCGGATCGCGAATATGCCCGGGCCGCCGTGCTGCAGCGACTCGTGCAAGATGTCCGGCGTGTTGACGAACAGGTTCGCCCTAGCCACGTCGGCCTTGTCGGTGATCTCCCGGCCGAACTCCTCGAGCTCCCACCTCGCCGTCCGCCAGGTGAAGTAGGTGTAGCTCTGGGTGAAGCCGAGCTGTCCAAGGCCGTAGAGCCGGGCGGGGCGGGTGAATGCCTCGGCGAGAAACAGCACGTCGGGATCGGTGGCCTTCACCTCGCCGATGAGCCATTCCCAGAAGTTCGGGGGCTTGGTGTGCGGGTTGTCCACTCGGAAGATCCGAACCCCGTGATTCATCCAGTGCCGAACCACCCGCAGCACCTCGACGTAGAGAGCCTCGGGGTCGTTGTCGAAGTTCAGTGGGTAGATGTCCTGATACTTTTTGGGCGGGTTCTCCGCGTAGGCGATGGTCCCGTCGGGCAGCACCGTGAACCACTCGGGGTGCTGCGCCGCCCAGGGATGGTCCGGTGCGCACTGCAGCGCGAGGTCCAGGGCCACCTCCATGTCCAACTCCCGCGTGCGGGCCACGAAGGCGTCGAAGTCCTGGATGGTGCCCAGTGCGGGATGCACGGCGTCATGTCCACCCTCGACCGAGCCGATGGCCCACGGGGAGCCGACGTCCTCCGGCTCAGGAGTGAGGGTGTTGTTCGGTCCCTTGCGGTTGACCGCCCCGATGGGGTGGATCGGTGGTAGGTACACCACGTCGAAGCCCATCTCCGCGACACGAGGCAGCTCGTGCTGGGCGGTGGCGAAGGTGCCATGAGCTGGTTGCCCGGCAGCATCGAGGCCGCCGGTGGAACGCGGGAAGAACTCGTACCAGGAACCGAACTGCGCACGGGTGCGATCCACCCATATCTGCTGGACCTTTCCGCGGGTGATCAGCTGCCGCAGCGGGTCGCGCCGCAACAGCTCGGTGACCTCCGCCGAGAACGCGGGAGCGATCCGCTCGGCGACCGACGCCTCGCTGCGGAGCGCCTGCGCAGCGTGTAGGACACGATCGCGTCCGGTCCGGCTCACCTTGTGCGAGGCATCGATGAGCAACGCGGCGCCGATCTCCAGGTCGTTGGCCAGCTCGGCGGCACTCTGCCCGACGCTGACCTTCGCGTTGACGGTGTGGCGCCAGGTGGCGATCGGGTCACTCCACGCGTCTACGCGGAAGGTCCACAGGCCCGGGACGTCGGCCCGGAGCAGGGCGTGGAAACGGTCCGGTTCAGGCCCCTCCACCATGGCCACCTGCATAGCGGCCCCGGCGCCGGGGCCGCGCCACACCACGGTGGCCGCCACGGCGTCGTGCCCCTCCCGCCACACCGTCGCGGCGATCGGAATGACCTCACCCACCACCGCCTTGGCCGGATGGCGACCGCACGCAACCACGGGTGCCACGTCATCGATGCCAAGCCGACCAGTCACGTTGTTCGCTCCGTCCAGAAGGGGTGATCAGTGCGGGTGCGCCACCTACCCTGCCGGGCAGCGGCGCGCAGCGCTAGCCCAAGGATTCGCGATGTTCTCGGTATCGTTCCCGGCTGTGAAAGCCCTTCGTCGATTCACCGTCCGAGCCCACCTTCCCGCGCGGCTGGCCGCGCTGGGGCAGCTGTCGATGAACCTGCGCTGGTCATGGCATCCACCGACCCAGGATCTCTTCGCCGAGATCGACCCCGTTCGGTGGGAGGCGTGTCGCCGCGATCCGGTGCGGCTACTCGGTGACGTGCCCGGGGCCCGCCTTGACGAGTTGGCCGAAGATGAGGGATTTACCACACGGCTGGACGCACTCGCCTCCGAATTGCATCGCTACCTCGATCAGCCGCGGTGGTACCAGGAGCAGGAGCAGGCGCTACCGAGCGGTGTGGGGTACTTCTCGATGGAGTTCGGCGTCAGCGAGGTGCTGCCCAACTACTCCGGCGGCCTCGGGGTGTTGGCGGGAGACCACCTCAAGGAGGCCTCCGACCTCGGCGTGCCGCTGGTGGCCGTGGGACTGCTCTACCGGTCGGGTTATTTTCGCCAGTCGTTGTCCGCCGAGGGCTGGCAGCTCGAGCACTACCCGTCTCTGGATCCTCAGGGCCTGCCGTTGCAGCTGCTCACCGGGGCTGACGACGCGCCGGTGTTGGTGCACGTAGCGATGCCGGGCGATCGCGTGCTGCTGGCGCGGGTGTGGATCGCGCAGGTTGGACGGGTTCCGCTGCTGCTGCTGGACTCCGACATCGGGGAGAACGACCCGGAGCTTCGAGCGGTGACCGACCGGCTCTACGGCGGGGACCAGGACCACCGGATCAAGCAGGAGATCTTGGCCGGCGTCGGCGGGGTGCGTGCCGTGCGGGCTTACTGCGACGCGATGGGCCGCCCGCAGCCCGAGGTCTTCCACACCAATGAGGGCCACGCCGGCTACCTGGGCCTGGAGCGCATCCGCGAGCTGGTTACCGAACAGCGGCTGGACTTTGACACCGCACTCACCGCGGTGCGCGCGGGCACGGTGTTCACTACGCATACCCCGGTGCCTGCCGGCATCGACCGCTTCCCCGTCGACCTGGTTCGGCACTACTTCGGAGGACAGGACGTGGACTCCGCACTGCTGCCGGGGCTGCCCCTGGAGCGCATCCTCGCATTGGGCGCAGAGGTGGACCCGCAGATGTTCAACATGGCACACATGGGGTTGCGGCTGGCCCAGCGCGCCAACGGGGTGTCCAAGCTGCACGGCGAGGTGAGCCGCGGGATGTTCGCCGAGCTCTGGCCGGGATTCGACTCCGCCGAGGTGCCGATCGGCTCGGTCACCAACGGGGTGCACGCGCCCACGTGGGCGGCGAGGGAATGGTTCGAGCTCGCGGAACGGCTCGTCGGCCCCGAGCGAGTCTCGGCGGCACTGGTCGCCGCGCCGGGTGGGACACCGTGGGACGTGCTGAACGAGGTTCCTGCTGAGCAGCTGTGGAACATGCGGACGCACCTTCGCGGGCAACTGGTCGAGGAGGTCCGCAGGCGGGTCAAGGCCTCGTGGCGGGAGCGGGGGGCGACCGAGTCCGAGCTGAGCTGGATCGCGCAGGTTTTCGACCCCGACGTGCTCACCGTGGGCTTCGCCCGCCGGGTGCCGACCTACAAGCGGTTGACGCTGATGCTGCGCGATCCCGAACGCCTGCGCGCGATGTTGCTCGACCCCGTGCGCCCGGTGCAGCTGGTCATCGCCGGAAAGAGTCACCCGGCCGACGACGGCGGCAAGGCCCTCATCCAGCAGATTGTCCGCTTCGCCGATTCCCACGATGTCCGTCACCGCATCGTGTTCCTGCCGGACTACGACATGTCCATGGCCCGCTACCTGTACTGGGGCTGCGACGTGTGGTTGAACAACCCGCTACGTCCGTTGGAGGCCTGTGGGACCTCCGGGATGAAGTCGGCGCTGAACGGTGGACTCAACCTCTCGATCCGCGACGGGTGGTGGGACGAGATGTTTGACGGGGAGAACGGTTGGGCAATCCCCACTGCGGACGGCGTGATCGACGAGCAACGGCGCGACGACCTCGAGGCCACGGGTATGTACGAGCTGCTGGAGCGTGCGGTGCTGCCCCGCTATTACGACCGGGGGGCCGACGGTGTCCCGGCGCGGTGGGTGGAGATGGTGCGGCACACCCTGCGTGAGCTGGCGCCGCAGGTGCTCGCCTCCCGGATGGTGCGCGAGTACGTGCTCGGGGCCTACCAGCCTGCGGCCGCCGCGGCCCAGCAGCTCAACCGCGACGGATTCCGCGGCGCGCACGAGCTGGCCCGCTACCGCCACATTGTGGAGACAGCGTGGCCGCGGGTGCGGGTGGCCAGAGTAGATGCTTCCGGGCTGCCTGATGCCCCCGTGATCGGTGCGGAGATGACGCTGCACGCCACGGTGGAGCTGGCTGGACTGTCGGTGGGCGACGTGCTGGTGCAGGCGGTGCTCGGCCGCGTCGGCTCGGACGATGAACTGCGCGATCTGCGGATCGTGGACATGGTGCACGTCGGCGGGGCGGGCGACGGGTCGGGCGCGGAGGCCTTCGAGCTGCGCATCCCCTTGCCGCATTCCGGCGCCGCCGGGTACACCGTGCGTGTGCTGCCCCGTCACCCGCTGCTGTCCGGCCCCGGGGAGCTGGGCCTGACGGCTTGTGCGTGAGAGTTGGCGGTAGGCTGCCAACTCTCACGCACAAGCGCGCAGCGCCCACACCGTGCAGCCGGGCAGAGGCACCGTGGCACCCCCGCAGTAGGACCGTGTGTCGGCGGGTGCGCCGGTCGGGGTTCCGGTGTCCAGCACCAGTTCCAGCGCTCCCACGTCCGCGAGGGTGATCTCGGCGTCGGCACCCGCGTGCAGCACCAGCAGCCAGTTGCAATCACGCAGCGTGTCCCCGTTGCGATTGTGCGAGCGCACGTCCGAGCCGTCCACCCACATCTGCAGGGTGCGCCGCGAGGAGTCGTGCCAGTCGGCGTCGGCGAGCTCGCGCCCGTCGGCGCCGAACCACACCAGGTCGGGCTGGCCGGACAAGGTGTCGCGACCCTCGAAGAACTCGGGCTGGCGCAGCGCCGGGGCGTGGCGGCGCAGCGCCACCAGCCGACGGAAGAACTCCAGCAGCTGCAGATCGGCGCCGGCCCAGTCCAGCGCCCACGGCGCGGTGGCGTCGACCGGTGCGCAGTAGGCGTTGTTGTTCCCGCCCTGGGTGTGGCCCAGCTCGTCGCCGGCCAGCAGCATCGGTGTACCCGTGGACAGCAGCAGCGTCGCGGCCAACGCTCGGACGTGACGGGCCCGTGCTGCCAGTACTGCCATGCTGTCGGTCGCGCCCTCCACGCCGTGGTTGGCGGAGTGGTTGGCGTCGCTGCCGTCCTGGTTGTGTTCGCCGTTGGCGGTGTTGTGCTTGCGCTCGTAGGACACGGCGTCGCGCAGGGTGAAACCGTCGTGCGCGGTGACGAAGTTGATGCTGGCCCATGGGCGGCGTCCGCTCGTCGCGTAGAGGTCCGACGATCCCGAGAGCCGAAACGCCAACTCGCCCAGCGGCACAGCAGTACACCAGAAGTCCCGCGCGGCGTCGCGGTAGCGGTCGTTCCACTCGGAGAACTGCGCACCGAATCCGCCGAGCTGATAGCCCGGTCCGGTCGCGTCCCACGGCTCGGCGATGAGCTTGCGTTGGCTGAGCACCGGGTCGGCGGCGATGGCGGTGAGCAACGGCGCGCGCGGGTCGAACCTGCCGCCGTGCGGCCGTCCCAGCGCACTGGCCAGGTCGAAGCGGAAGCCGTCCACGCCCATCTCCTGGGCCCAGTAGCGCAGCGAGTCCAGCACCAGCCGCACCACCATCGGCGAGGCGGGATCGAAGGTGTTGCCGCAGCCCGTGAGGTCGAGCAGCCGGCCGGCCGGGGAGTGCAGGTAGTACCCGCCGGGGTCCAGACCCCGCAGGCTCAGCACGGGGCCGTCCGCGTCGCCCTCGCAGGTGTGGTTGTAGACGACGTCCAGGACCACTTCGATGCCCGCGGAGTGCAGCGCGGCGACCATGGTGCGGAACTCTGTGATCTCGGCGCCGGGGTTGCTCGCGTAACCGGGATGCGGGGCGAAGTAGGCGAGGGTGGAGTAGCCCCAGTGGTTGCGCATTCCTCTGGCGCGCAGCGACTCTTCGTCGCGGAAGGCGTGCACGGGCAGTAGCTCCACCGCACTCACCCCGAGGCTCAGCAAGTGCTCGACGGCCGCCGGGTGGGCGAGCCCGAGATAGGTACCCCGCAGTGCGGCGGGAATCTGCGGATGCGCGGCGGTGAACGAACCGACGTGGAGCTCGTAGAGCACCGTCTCCTCCCACGGCACCTGCGGCGCCACGCCGGTGTCTGCTCCGCCCGGGGCCGTCACCACCGCGACCCCACCGCGCACCTGGCGTGCGTAAGGATCCAGCAGCAGGACCGCTGGATCGCCGGATGGCCCGTGCACCCGGTAGCCGTAGCGTTGACCCGTACCGATGCCGTCCACTGCGCCGCCGACCACGGTGCCGTGCCACACCCCGTAGGTCCGCTCGGTCAGGTCGATACAGCGTTCTCCGGATGCGGCGTCGAGCAGACACAGCTGAACCCTTTCCGCGTCAGCGCAGGCCACGGCAAAGCGGGTGCCTTCGCCATGCGGGTGGGCGCCGAGGGGGAACGGGGACCCGGGACGGGTTGAGGTTTCGCGCGACACGCAGGCATCCTGCCCTGTCGTCGCAAACGGCGTGCGACAAGATGGTGCGGTGGCGCAACCGGATCCCGACCTCTTGGTGGATTTCGCTGGGGTGAGCCTTCGTCGCGGTTCGACGACCCTGCTCGGCCCGCTGGACTGGCAGGTGGAGCTCGACGAGCGCTGGGTCATCCTGGGCCCCAACGGTGCCGGCAAGACTTCGCTGCTCCGACTGGCGTCCGCGGAACTGCATCCGACCAGCGGATCGGCGCACCTGCTCGGTGAGGTCCTGGGTCAGACCGACGTCTTCGAGCTGCGTCCCCGGATCGGGTTGTGCTCGGCGGCGCTGGCCAACCGGGTACCAGGCCAGGAGCTGGTGCGGGATCTGGTGATCTCCGCCGGATACGCCGTACTCGGCCGGTGGCGCGAGACCTACGACGAGATGGACACCAGCCGGGCCGACTCACTGCTGGGCACGGTCGGGGCCGCTCACCTGGCGACGCGTACCTTCGGCACGCTGTCGGAAGGCGAACGAAAGCGGGTGCTGATCGCCCGTGCGCTGATGACCGACCCCGAGCTACTGCTGCTCGACGAACCCGCTGCGGGCTTGGACCTAGGCGGTCGGGAGGACCTGGTGTACCGGCTCTCCGAGCTGGCAGAGGACCCTGATGCGCCCGCGTCGGTCCTGGTGACCCACCACGTCGAGGAGATACCCCCCGGCTTCACCCACGCGCTGCTGCTGCGCGAGGGCCAGAAGGTAGCCGCCGGGCTGCTGCAGGACGTGATCACCGCGGAAGCGTTGAGTGAGACCTTCGGTGCCCCCATCGCGCTGGACCAGATCGACGACAGGTACTTCGCCCGCCGAGCGTGAGCGGTAGCGTTGCCCCCATGGCTGAATTCGTGACACTCGAAGTCCAGGACAGCATCGGCACCATCCGGCTGGCGCGCCCACCGATGAACGCGGTGAACGCGACGCTGCACCGGGAGCTGCGCGCCGTGGCCGAGGAGGCTGACCAGCGCGCCGACGTCCGCGCCGTGATCGTCTACGGCGGCGAGAAGGTGTTCGCCGCGGGCGCGGACATCAAGGAGATGGTGACCCGCTCGTACGCCGACATGGCCGCCGACGGGGGTCAGCTCAGCCTGTCTTTTGCCGCAGTGGCGGCGATCAGCAAGCCGACGGTGGCGGCCATCACCGGCTACGCCCTGGGCGGGGGCATGGAGCTGGCGTTGTGCTGTGACCGGCGGATCGCCGGGGACAACGCGAAGGTCGGGCAGCCGGAATTGTTGCTCGGCATCATTCCCGGCGCCGGCGGGACGCAGCGGCTGGCGCGGCTGATCGGCCCGAGTAAGGCCAAGGACATCATCTACACCGGCCGCTTCGTCGGCGCCGAGGAGGCGATGCGCATCGGCATGGTGGACGAGGTGGTCGCCCCCGACGACGTGTACGAAGCCGCGAAGCGCTGGGCCGGGCAGTTCACCGCCGCCGCCGCCCGCGCGTTGGCCGCCGCCAAGGCAGCGATCGACAGTGGTCTGGACGGTGACCTGGCCAGTGGGCTCAAGCTCGAGGTGCACCTGTTCGCGGCGGGCTTCGCCACCGAGGACCAGCGCATCGGCATGGAGTCGTTCATCGCCGACGGGCCGGGCAAGGCGAAGTTCACCGGCAAGTAGGGCCGCGCTGCGGAGTACCCCGACGAGGCCTGTGCAGCGACACCAGGGCTATTGCGCGAGTCGCCCAGCGGCAGGTGCACGCGGAACTCACCCGACTGGGTCGCTTGGGGCTCTTGGCGACCTGTGCCACCGTCGACCTGGAAGTCGGGTACTCCGCGCGCGACCCCGCCGCCCAATGCTCGCCCGCCGCAGTCAGCACCGCGCCGCAGGGATCGTCGACCGGCTCACTGCGGCAATCGCCGAGCACTACCAGGCCGTGGTTCTGCACTACAACAGCGACTTCGAGCACATCGCCGTGGCCAGCGGGCAACAGATGGCGTGGGTGGCGCCACGCGGGACCGCAGGCTGAATGCCGGCGTGAACCCTGCTGCGGGCACGAGCGACGTGGCACTTAGGCTGTCCTTCATGTCAGCCAGTTCCTCCGTTGCGAGCACCGACCCGGCACCGAACCCGCACGCCAGCGCCGAGCAGGTACAGGCCGCGTACTCCGACACCAAGCTCGCGCAGGTGCTTTACCACGATTGGGAAGCGGGCACCTACGACGACAAGTGGTCGATCTCCTACGACCAGCGTTGCAACGACTACGCGCGCGGCCGGTTCAATGCCGTCGTGCCTGCTGAGGTCCAGGCCGAGCACGTGCCGTACGAGCGTGCCCTAGAGCTGGGTAGCGGCACCGGCTTCTTCCTGCTCAACCTGATGCTCAGTGGTGTCGCCAAGCGCGGCTCGGTCACCGACTTGTCGCCGGGCATGGTTGAGGTGGCGCTACGTAACGCACAGTCGCTTGGCCTGGACGTCGATGGCCGCGTCGCCGACGCCGAGACCATCCCCTACGCGGATGACACCTTCGATCTCGTAGTGGGACATGCTGTGCTGCACCACATCCCGAACGTGGAGCAGGCACTCGCCGAGTGCTTGCGGGTGCTGAGGCCCGGTGGCCGCCTCGTCTTCGCCGGTGAGCCCACCACCATCGGACACCGTTACGCACGACTGTTGGGACGGGCGACGTGGGAAACCGCCACCCGACTGACCAAGCTGCCTGCGCTGGCGTCGTGGCGCAAGCCCCAGGCCGAGTTGGACGAGTCCTCGCGGGCGGCCGCGCTCGAAGCCGTCGTCGATCTGCACACCTTCGACCCCGGCGAGCTGGAGCGGATGACGCTGCGCGCAGGGGCGATCGAGGTGCACGCAGCCACCGAGGAGTTCGCCGCGGCCTTGCTGGGCTGGCCGATGCGCACGCTGGAGGCCGCGGTGCCCGCCGGAAAGCTCGGCGTGCGGTGGAACTTCTTCGCCTTCAAAAGTTGGCAGCGGCTGTCCGCACTCGATGAGGTGGTGCTGAACAAAGTATTGCCGCGCAACGTGTTTTACAACGTGCTGATCACCGGAGTGAAGCCCGCAGGACCTGTCAGCCTGTAGTGGGTTACGGGTTCGACCTTGCGGAGGTTGCTTTTCTCCGGTCGACCGAAGGCCGGGTTGCACTCGAGCTGGCCGACGGGCTTCCGTTGAGCGTTGGCACGCGTCTTGCCGACGTGGCGGCGGTGCGCGAGATTGCCGGTGGTCGGGGCGCCGCCGTGGTGGAGACGGCGCTGTTGCGACGCCGCGCCGCCAGCAAGCTCGAGCATGCCGCCGACTGGTTGTTCACCGACGACGCGCTCCAGCAGGCCACCCCGACCGCAGTAGCCGCGCACCGTGCGCAGCGCCTCGCCGGTCGTGACGTGCACGACGTCTCCTGCTCCATCGGTGCGGAGCTCAGCGCGTTGGCCCCGGTGGTACGCCGCCTGATCGGCTCCGATCTCGACCCGGTGCGCTTGGCGATGGCCGCGCACAACGTGCCCCACGTGACGCTGGCCCGCGCCGACGCACTGGCCCCGGTCACCCGCGGCACCGCGGTGGTGGCCGATCCCGGACGACGCGCAGGGGGCAAGCGGCGTCACGATCCCGCAGCGCTGCAGCCGCCGCTGCCCGCCCTGCTGCACACCTATGCCGATCGTGACCTGGCCGTCAAATGCGCGCCGGGTCTGGACTTCGGCGCGTTGGCGTGGGCGGGCGAGGTGGAGCTGGTGTCCCTAGACGGCGGGGTCCGTGAGGCGTGTTTGTGGTCGGCTGGCCTGTCCGACGGGGTACTTCGCCGCGCCACGGTGCTGTCTGCGACGGCGCCCGGCTGGACGGTGACCGACCGGGACCCCGACGATGCACAGGTGCGTCCGCCAGGGGAGTGGATCATCGACCCGGACGGCGCCGTGGTGCGCGCCGGTCTGGTTCGCCACTACGGGGCCCGCCATGGTTTGGGCCAGTTCGACCCGAGGATCGCCTACCTCACCGGAGACGTTGCGCCAGAGGGTATTCGGGCATTCCGGGTACTCGAGCACGGCCGCTACACCGAGTCGTCGCTGCGCCAGGCCCTGCATCGTCACGGCGCCGCCTCGGTGGAAATTCTGGTGCGTGGTCTGGACCTTGATCCTGCGGTGTTGCGGCCACGGCTGAAGATCCGTGGCGGGACGGCGGCGCTCAGCGTGATTCTGACCCGAATCGGCAGGACGCCAACGGCGTTTGTGTGCATCGCACACCGCACCTGAACGGTCTCAGCTGATCCGGGCGCCGTCAGGGACCTGGTGATCGAAGGCCGCCAGCACCACCCGATGGTGTTCGTCGTAGGCGCCGAGGACGAGCACCTCGGATGAGACGCCCGCGACCCGTTTGGGCGCGAGGTTGCAGACGCACAGCACCTGTCGGCCCAGGAGTTCGGTGGCGTCGTAGCGCTGGGTGATCTGCGCGCTGGACGTCTTGGTGCCCAGCGGGCCGAGGTCGATACGCAACACGTAGGCGGCCACGCGTGCCTTGGTGTTGGGCGTCACCCCGGTAATGGTTCCGACGCGGAGTTCCACTCGCTCGAAGTCGTCGTACTCGATGTTCTCGTTGCGCACGGTCTCCATCGTCTCAGGTAATCGTCAAGAATGGGCAATGAGTGAGTAATACGCGTTTGTCCATTCTTCGGGTTTGCTGTGAGTAAGGCGCTTGACCTAAGTATATGGCAATCAAACGCCATTTCCGCTCGTAGTGTCAGTCCTGTCGACCACGCTGCGGAAAGGCCCCTACATGCGTCACCGTAAGTTCGCGATCAACGGCAGCCTTGGTGCGGCTGTTGTTGTCCTCGCGGCATTGGGGTACTTCACGGTCACCAGCTCGGACAGCTCCACGTCCACCGGCGTCCATACCGCCACCGTCGGTCAGGGCGATGTCACGGCCGCGGTCTCCGCCACCGGCAACATCACGTCCGCCATGAATCTCGGGGTGTCGTTCACTGACTGCGCCGGGGCGCTCACCGCCATCGACGTCAAGCCAGGACAGGTGGTCACCCAGGGACAGCCGTTGGCGACGGTCGACCCGACGAAGGCGCAGACCGCGTTGGCCAACGCTCAGTCGCTGCTGGCCGCGGCGCAGGCTGGCGACTACACCGGTGGTGCCAATGTCGTTGACGCGGTGCTGAACTCGACGAGCAGCGGGGGAGCGCTCGAGGTGGTTCCTGCGGTGTACCCCACTGGGGCGGGTGGCAATACCAGCGCCCAGCTCGCGGCCGACCAGGCTGCGCTGCTCAAGTCGCAAGCCACCGATCTAAACGACGAAGCCACGAAAAGCGCGGTCAACTTGGCGGTGACGGATGCGCAAAAGGCGGTCGGCGTCGACCTGACCGCAGTGGCCACCGCGAGAACGGCCTTGCTCGCCGCGCAGAGTGCGAAGCACGACGTCACCACTGCCCAGGAGGCACTGACCAATGCACAGCACCAGTTGGTCACCGACGAGGCGACGCTCAACTCGGCGGAGCTGCTGCTCACCCAGACCCTGACCTTCGACCAACAGTCCATCGTGTACTGGCAGGCTCAGGTGACTTACGACAAGGGGCAGGGGCCCGCACCGAGCACGCCGGCTCCGGTCGCGCCAAGTAGCAGCTCGAGCGTCCCCAGCGTGGGCAGCGTCAAGACGGCTGCCCCGGGTGCCGCAACCAACGGCTCGGGAGGTGCTGTTCCGGGTGGCACCGCATCCGGCAGCGGCGGCTCCGGGGGTGGCGGCGCGTCCAGCGGCAAGACCGCGGCCGGTGGGGCGACGGGCTCGAGCGGGGACAGCGCAACGTCCAGCAGCAAGACCACACCTGCGGGACCGACGAGTTCGAGCGCGGGTGGCTCCGGGGGTGGCAGCGCTACGGCGACACCGAGCCAGACCGCTCTGAACAACGCGCAGCAGGCCGTGGCCGCGGCACAGCAGACTCTCACCGACTGCACGCTGACCGCCCCGGTGGGCGGCACCGTGATCACCGTCAACGGCGTGGTCGGTGCGCCCCCCGTCACCTCGTCCGGCAGCTCGGGTGCATCGTCCGGCGCTGCCTCCGCCGGCTCGGGTGGCGGCGGCGCGAGCTCATGCAGCGCAGGAGGAGGAGGTGCGTCCTCGTCGGCCTCCACCTCGTCCAGTGGGTCGTCCACGTCAAGCTCGGGCGGATTCATCACGCTGGCCGACCTCGGTCAGATGCAGATCAAGGGCGCATTCTCCGAGACCGACGTCAGCAACGTCCAGGCCGGACAACAGACCAGCGTCGTCTTCCCCGCCCTCACTGACGTCGACAACCCAGCGGGGCTCACCGCCACGGGCACCGTCACCGGCGTCGACCTCTCCAGCGTCACCACCAACAACGTGGTCACCTACGGCGTCACCATCGCGCTGAGCAGTCCGTCCCCGCGCATCAAGCTCGGCGAGACCGGCAACATCACGGTCACCACCGCCACGCAGACCGGCGTGTTGACCGTGCCCACCAATGCGATCACCGCTCTCGGCCCTACGAAGACGGTGACCGTGCAGAACGGCAGCACCAACCAGGTGACGCCCGTGCAGGTCGGGATTGCGGGCAACGGTCTGACCGAGGTCACCTCCGGGGTCAGCGCCGGGCAGAAACTGGTGTTGCCGTCCGCCACCCCGTCGACCTCGTCCTCCGCCGGCTTTCCCCGCGGTGCCGGCGGAACTGGTGGCGGTGGCGGCGTCTCGGCCCGGCTGGGTGGCGGTTCGTGACCGTTCCCGGTCTGCGACGTCGGCCCGTCATCGCCCTGGAACGCGTCGGCAAGACCTACGGGCGGGGCGAGGCGACCGTGCATGCGGTGGGATCGGTCAGCCTCACGGTGGAACGCGGTGACTTTGTGGCCATCATGGGAGCCTCAGGCTCGGGCAAGTCGACACTGATGAACCTCATCGGCTGCTTGGACGAGCCCAGCCATGGCCGTTACCGCCTGGACGGCGTCGACGTGCACACGCTGGACGATTGTCAGCTCGCCACGATCCGCAACCGCAAGATCGGGTTCATCTTCCAGAGCTTCAACCTCATCCCGCGCACTCGAGCCATTGACAACGTGGCGCTGCCGCTGAGCTATGCGCGGGTACGGGCCAGGGAGCGTCAGGAGCGCGCCATCGCCGCGCTCGATGCAGTCGGTCTCGCTGATCGGATGACGCACCTGCCCTCCGAGCTCTCCGGCGGGCAGCAGCAGCGCGTGGCCATTGCCAGGGCCATTGTCACCGAGCCCGTGCTGCTGCTGGCTGACGAACCGACGGGCGCACTAGACTGACGCTCCACCGAGGACGTGTTGGCGCTGTTCGCGAAGCTCAACGCCACCGGACGCACCATCGTCGTGATCACCCACGAGGACGAGGTGGCTCGGCATGCGCGCCGGGTGGTCCGGATGCGGGATGGCGACATCGTCTCCGACGAGCGGACGCCGCGCCATGCCGTGGCGGTGGAGCGATAAACGTCCTGGTGGCGCTGCGCTTTGCCGCGCGGGGCCTGGGCGCGAACAAGCTGCGCTCGATGCTGACCAGGCTGGGGATCCTCATCGGCGTGACCTCGGTGATCGTCCTGCTCGCGGTGGGCACCGGATCGACCGCGGCGGTGAAGGCGAACATCTCCAAGCTGGGCACCAACACCCTCACCGTCAACCGCTCCGCGACCGGAAACGGCCGCGGAGGAGCAGGTTTCGGCGGTGCTCGGGGCGGTGCTGCTGCCGATGGTGCGGCGACCGGGGCCAGCACCGGACCTCGCACCCAGTCCACGAACCTGACCCTGGACGACGCGTACTCCCTCACCGACCACACCACGGTCCCCGATGCGGCCGCCGTGGCCCCGGTGGTCACCGCACAGTCGGTGGTGGCGGCCTATACGGGCGTCACGCACACCGTCGGCAGCTTCGTCGGCACCAGCCTGAGCTACCTGAGCATCAACAACGACACGGCCGCCGCAGGAAACATCCTCTCCGACAGCGACTTCCTATCGCACGCCGCCGTCGCCGATCTCGGCGCCACCGTGGCCAAGGACCTCTTCGGCGGGGACGGCTCCGCGGCAGTGAACAAGACGCTGCAGCTGAACGGGAAGAACTTTCTCGTCCAGGGTGTGCTGCAGGCCAAGGGATCCTCGGGGATCCAGGATCAGGATGACGTGATCATCGCGCCGCTGACCGCAGTGCAGGACGAGCTCACCGGGCTGGCAGCGAGCCTGTCCAACGTCACCGTCCAAGCGACCGGGACCGACACGGTCGACGCCGCGCAGTCGGAGATCGAGAACGTCCTCGACTCCCGTCACCACGTCACTGCTGCCAGCAGGGACTACACGGTGCTCAACCAGGCGTCCATCATCGCCACCGCAACCTCGACGACGTCCACGCTGACGGTGCTGCTGGGTGCGGTGGCCGCAATCAGCTTGCTGGTCGGCGGGATCGGGGTCATGAACATCATGCTGGTCACCGTCACCGAGCGAACGCGAGAAATCGGTATCCGCAAGGCAATCGGAGCTGGTCGCGGCGACATCCTGGTGCAGTTCGTGGCCGAGGCGGTGCTGCTGTCCATCGTCGGCGGACTCGTGGGCGTGGCCATTGGACTGATCGGCAGCAGGTTCCGGATCGTCGGCGTGCAGCCGGTGGTCGAGGCCTGGTCGGTGTTCCTGGCGTTCGGGGTGGCGGTGGCCGTCGGGTTGTTCTTCGGGATTTATCCCGCCAATCGCGCGGCGTCACTGCGGCCCATCGACGCGCTTCGTTACGAGTGAGGAGCCCCGACATGGACGCACCGACGGCAGTTGAGCCCGCAGTGGAGCACACCGAGGACGAGCTCGATGAAGAGTTCGCGCCGCACCGGCGCCAGCGCCTCGGCAAGGCCACGGTGCTGCTCGCCGTGCTCGTCATCGCCGGGGGTGGGTTCTTGGCCGGCGCGTACACCCAGAAGACGCAGACACCTGCGCCGTCGGCCGGCGCCAACCGGTTGAGCCTTGCCGGCGGCACCGGTGGAGGCGGCGGGGCAGCGGGTGCTGGGCGAACTGGACGAGGCGGCCCAGCAGGTGCATCGGCAGCACCATCCAGTGCCGAGGCTGCCCCAGACGCCGGGCCTGCCGTCATCGGACAGGTCGTCAAGGTCACCGGCGACACGGTGGTGGTGGAGAACCTGGGCGGCAAGCAGGTCACGGTCACGCTGAGTCCGGATACCAATGTGAGTAAAGCGGCGACCATCGGAGACCTCGCCCCTGGCCAGACCGTGACCGTGGGCGGGACTACCGGCCCGGACGGCAACGTGGCCGCCACCACGGTGCTCAGCAAGTAGTCACATCCATTTCGCAGTAAGGACATTCGCCATGCGCTCGCTCCGATACACCCTGCTCGCCGGAGCCACCGTGGTGCTCGCCTCCGTTGGTCTGACCGCCTGCGGTGGTTCCTCCGTCACGCCGGCAGCAGCGCCTGCGGCTACAACCTCCGCTGCCCCGTCCGCGACGGCAGGCGCAGGGGCCGCTCGCGCGCAGCTGTTCGCCGATCCCAAGGTTCAGCAGTGCCTGCAGGCGGCGGGTATCAAGGTGCCGCAAGGTCGACCTTCCGGAGAGCCACGCCCCTCGGGCACGCCTCGCCCGTCCGGTGAGCCGCGCCCCAGCGGCACTGCACGTCCGGGTGCGGGCCAGGGTGGCGCGGGCTCGGCAGCGATGCAGAAGATCCAGGCTGCGCTCAAGGCGTGTGGCATCCAGACGCCCGCGCCCCCGTCACGCACCGGTTCCCCGGCGGCACCGACCACAACGTCTTGACGGCTGCTCAGGCGCCCCTGGGTGGCGGGTAGGCCATGAGCTCGGCGGGCCGCGGCATGATCGCGTGCGGGTCCAGGGTGAGGCCAGCGCTGCGGGTGGCCTGATCGACGACGGCCCACGCCCACCCCGTCAGGTCCGTGCTCAGTTCTTCCGAGCTCACCCCACCGGGGCTATCCAGCCAGCGGGTAGCGGCGGACTCCACCAGTCCGACCAGGGCGAACGCCACCGGCTCGGCGATGCGCACGTCGAGCCCGGCGGCCCGCAGGTATTCGGCGATCTTCTCGGCGAGGTGCACGCCGATATCGGTTCCAGCGCTCCGTCATCAACGACGAGAGCATCCAGCCGCTGATCCGCACCGTGGCCAAGATCCACGTCATCGAGGAGGCGCGCCATGTGCGGTTCGCCTACGACGAGGTGACCCGACGGATGCCCCAGCTGAGCCGCACAGCGCGAGCGGCGCAACGCGTGGAGGCGGCCGTGGTGTCACACTTTGTGATGGAGGGCCTGGTCGACCCGCGGGTGTACCGCAGTGTGGGCGTCGATCCGAGCGAGGGCCATGCTGCGGCAACGGCCAACCCGCACTTCCGGGAGACCAAGCTGTGGATGGGCGAGAAGATCATGCGCTTTCTGGACGAAGCTGGGTTGATCGGCGGCCCATCGCTGAGGCTGCGGCGCAAGGCGAACCTGATCCGCTGACGTCTGCGCGCACGGCAGTAGGCTGACCGTCCGTGACAAGCATGTGGGGTGCGCCGCTCAGTGCGCGATGGCGGGCGGGGAGCAGTCGTCGGGACCCGCAACAGGTCCGGTTTCTGACGCTGGACTCGGTGCGCTGGGTACGGCGGAACAAGGCGTACACGCCGTTCTACCTGGTCCGGTACTGGCGGCTGCTGCGCTTCCGAATGGCCAACCCGCACGTGGTGCTGCGCGGCATGGTGTTCCTCGGCCGCAACGTCGAGTTACACGCCACTCCGGGGCTGGCCCGGATGGAGATCGGCCGGTGGGTGCACATCGGGGACGGCAACGCCATCCGCTGCCACGAGGGCTCGCTGCGCATCGGGGACAAGGTGGTGTTCGGCGCGAACAACGTGGTGAACACCTACCTGGACATCGAGATCAGTGCGTCCACGCTGGTCGCCGACTGGGTGTACATCTGCGACTTCGACCACATCTACACCGATGTCACCATGCCGATCAAGGACCAGGGCATCGTGAAGACCCCGGTGCGGATCGGCCAGGACTGCTGGATTGCCACCAAGGTCACCGTGTTGCGCGGCACTCGCGTCGGTCGGGGTTGCGTGCTCGGGGCGCATGCGTTGGTGAAAGGCGATGTCCCGGACTTCGGCGTGGCGGTAGGAGCGCCGGCCCGAGTGGTGCGCAACCGGCATGCCGACTGGGAGGCCGGTGCTGCGGAGCGGGCACAGCGGGAGGCGGCATTGGCGGACATCGAGCGGAAGAAGGCACTCGGCGTCAAGGGCTGAGCACTCGTTGCGGGAGTAGTTGTGGACGCTGACAGGTCTCCGGCACCTCCCAGCGTCCACAACTACTCCGTCAGTCGAGGCCGCTTCGAGGGCGGCGGCGACAGCCTCGAATGTGCTCGATGCTCGATGGAACCTGCGCCTCCTGAACGTCGAGGGCGAACGCGCGCGCCTGCAGGTAGTCGCCGCGGGCATCGCTGAGGGTGTCGGCCCCGCCGTAGCAGGAATCCGGCAGCGAGTAGTGACGGTCGATGAGGACGCGGGCGCGCTGCTCGGCGGCGAGGCGATCCTCGTCGATCACGGCACACCCGCTGCACACATGCCGGTCACGATAGCGCTGCTCAGCGCGCGCCGAACCGTGCGCTGTGCTCGACTGACGCATGCGAATTGTGGTGACCGGAGCATCCGGCAATGTGGGCACTGCGCTGCTGCGCGCGTTGGCTGAAGATCCCGCGGGGCGACACGAGATTGTCGGCATCTGCCGACGCACCCCACCCGCTGTGCCGCCGTACGCCGGGGTGCAGTGGATTTCCACCGACCTGGCCGAGACCGCCTCGACGCCGGTGCTGGAGTCGGCTTTCGCCGGCGCCGACGCCGTGGTCCACCTGGCCTGGCAGATCCAGCCGTCCTACGACCGCGAGCAGCTGCTGCGGACCAACCAGGGCGGCAGTCGACGCGTGATCGACGCAGTAGTAGCGCAGCGCGTCCCGCACCTGGTGCACATGTCCTCCGTCGGAACCTACGCACCGGCGCCCGACGGCACGGCGGTCGACGAGAGCTGGTCGCATGCCGGGGTGCCGACTTCCTCCTACAGCGTCGATAAGGCAGCAGCGGAGACCATGCTGGACGAGCTGGACGCCCCGGGACTCACGGTCACCCGGGTGCGTCCCGGATTGATCCTGCAACCCGACGCCGCCTCGGAGATCACCCGCTACTTCCTGGGCCCACTTGTGCCGGCCAGGCTGTTGCGGCCCGCGCTGTTGCGGCTCGTTCCGCTGCCGGCCCGGGTCCGCCTGCAGTTCGTGCATGCCGGCGACGTGGCGACCGCTTTGGTCGCAATGCTGCACCAAGTTCCCGGTGGCGCGTTCAACCTGGCCGCCGAACCCGTGCTGGATCGCGACGGTTGGCGCACTGCGTTCGGCGGCGTCGGCCCACCGCTGCCGCTCCCGGTGGCGCGGGCCGGGGCCAACTCCTCCTGGCGGGCGCACCTACAACCCACCGATCCCGGTTGGGTCGACCTGGCGGCGTCGATGCCGCTGCTGAAGACCGACCGGGCCCGCACCGAGCTCGGCTGGCAGCCGACCAGCCGCGCCGACGCACTGCTCACCACCTTCATCGATGCCCTGAGCCGCGGTCGGGGAACACCCAGCCCCGCGCTGCGACCCCGTGACTGACCTGGCCCAAGCCCGCACGCTGGCGCTGTCGCTGCCCGAAGCGGCGGAGCAGGATCACCACGGCATGCCGTCGTTCCGGGTGCGGGGCAAGATCTACGCGACGGTGCCGGACGACGAGCACGTCCGAATCATGCTGGACGAGCACGAAGTTCGCGCCGTGGTCGCCGAACATCCGCAAGCGTGCGCGGAGTTCTACTGGGGTAAGCGCTTGTCGTGCGTCATCGTGACCCTGGACGCGGCAGGCCCCGAGCTGCTTGGGGTGTTGATCACCGAGGCGTGGCTGCGCAAGGCTCCGAAGGCGCTGACCCGCAAGTTCCTCAGCGCGTGATAGGCGGGAACTGCACGCTCCTCGATCATGGGCGTCAGATACAGCATGGGCATCGCAGTGACGGCTGCGATGGCCTGTGAAGTCTCCGTCTGGCGCGGTGGCAGGGGCCGCGTCAGCGGTCACCGCCCAGCAACAGCTGGCCGGCGAGCTCAAGGACCAGCTTGGCCCCACCTGCGTTGTTACCTCATCGCGGCACCCGAAGTGGAGAGGTTCGACGCCTCGGGGTGCGTCTTCCGCGACGCGACCAACAGATTCGCCATCAGCTACGGCATCGGAGACGTCGCGGCGTGCGCCCACGTGGTGCGTCCCGACGGGTATCTGGCGTTTTAATACCTCCAGACCGGCAGTCGACGTCCTCGATCACCGACGGCGCACCCTGCGCTGGTAGCTCACATCGGTAACCGGCACGGGACTACCGGTTCGGTAGGGGACGTTCGGCAATCGCCGGCCGAGCAAGGGGGCCTCGCTGCCGACGCTTCGCGCTCGCGTAGACGTCCACGGTCGCCGCCGCGATGGCGGTCCAATTGAAGTCGGTGTCCAGCCGTGCATGAGCGCGCCGGGCGCGCTGAGCAGCCGCCTCGGGATCGTCCAACACCGTGCGCACCGCAGTCGTCAACCCGGCGACGTCGCCAGGGGCAAAGGACAGGCCGGTGTCCCCGTCGAGCACCGCCTCGCCCAGACCGCCGGCGGCGGACGCCACCAGGGGAGCACCAGCGGCCGCCGCCTCCAGGGCGACGATGCCGAACGGTTCGTACCGGCTGGGCAACACCACGGCGTCCGCCCGCGAGAGCCAGCTCAGCAGCTCGGACGTCTGCAGGTGCCCGAGGAAGGTGACCGCGCGCACCACGCGGTGGCGGCGGGCCTCGTCCCGCAACCATCCCAGCTGGGAGCCCTCACCGGCGACCACGAGGCGGGTGCCCGGATGCGTGCGCCGTACTCGGGCCAGGCCGGCGATCGCATCCTGGATGCCTTTCTCCCACTCCAGCCGGCCGAGGAACAGCAGGATCGGATCGCCCGTGCGGGGAGCACGTGGCGTGGATGGCCAGTGGTCCCGGTCGATACCATTGTGCAACAGAGTGATTGGCGCAAGCTCGGGCCCGAAGAGCTCGGCTACCTCGGCGGCCATCGCCGCGGAGCAGGTGATGAGCGCGTCGGCGCTACGGGCCAGCCACCACTCCACCGAGTGCACCTGCCGATTCATCCGCGCCGAGATCCATCCGCCGTGCCGGCCGGCCTCGGTGGCGTGCAGCGTGGCCACGAGCGGCACGTCGAAATGCTGCGCGAGGGCGATGGCAGCGTGCGCCACCAACCAGTCGTGGGCGTGCACCACCTGCGGCCGCCAGTCCAACGCCAGCCCGGCCCGGACCATGGCGTGGCCCAGCGCGAGCGTCCACGCCATCGTGTCCTCGGTGAACACCAGGTGCGCGGGATCCTCGGCCACGGCGATCACCCGGACGCCCTCAACGAGAGTGTCGCTCAAGGGATGCGTGCCTGCGTCACTACCCGTGGGTTGACGGGCCAGCACCACCACCTCGTGCCCGGCCTCGGCCAGATGCACGGCCAGGGAATGCACGTGCCGCCCGAGTCCGCCCACCACTACCGGCGGGTACTCCCAGGAGACGACCAGGACCCTCACGCGGGCGTCAGCGTCCTCGCGTCCAAGCCGGCGAACGGTCCGTCGGCCAGGCGCCACCGGGCGGCGAGCTCGGCCGCGGGGCCACCGCGCTGCACCGCCGCACAGATCTCGTACACGGCGTGGGCGTGGGTCTGCGCTCGCACCCGCGCGTAGTCCGGCGCCGAATCCTTACTGACCATGAACGCCCAGTCGCTGGACAGGGTCAGCAGCGTCTCGCGGACGATCTGGTCGGCCACCGGGTTGCGTCCGTCCTCCTTGACCAGGGTGTCTACAGTGGACAAAGCTGTCCGCGTGACGTCGGCGTTGAGCTGCACCAGGTCGCGCACCTGCTCGCCGTTCCACACCCGCCAGTCCTTGCCGGAGCCCCACGATGATGCGGGCAGGTCCACCGGTCCGCCGACGCACCCGGCCTCGACCGCGCCGGCCAGTGTGCTCACCCGCACGCCCGCCTCGGGCAGTGCACGCAATACCGCCTCCAACCACGCGGGACCCTCGTGCCACCAGTGGCCGAGCAACTCCGTGTCGTAGGCGGCGACCACCAGGGACGGTCGGCCGTTGCGCTGGGCCAACGCGGCCAGGCGCGTGCGCACCACCTCGACGAACTCCGCGGCGTGCCGCTGCACAGCGCCGGAGGCCAGTTCGGGATCGTAGGGCGCCTTGTCCTGCGGGGCGACACCCCGGCCGGTGACCCTGGACGGCTTGAGGCCACTGGGATGGTCGTAGGTGTGGAAGTCGCGGTAGGCGGCGTGCCCGGGGTAGCCTGAACGCGGCGACCACACCTTGTAGCTGACCTCGAGGTCGCGGCCGAAGCACACCACGTCGGTGTCGCCGACGGTCCGCGCCAGCGAGGTGTCGCCGTGTAGCGCAGGGCCGTCCACCAGAAACCGCTGCACGCCGGCCGCCGCGTAATCCAGCTCCATGCCCGGGTCGTATGCGCACTCGGGGGCCCAAATCCCCTGGGGTGCCGAGCCGGTGCGGTGTGCGGTGTCGGCCAGCCCGGCCCGGAGTGAGAACTCGCGCAAGCGTGGTTCCATCAGCGGCTGGAACGGGTGGGCCAGTGGGCCGCCGAGCAGCTCGATGCTCCCTGCGTCGACCAGCGAGCGCAGCACCGGGGACGCCCCGTGGCGCCAACCAGTCTCGAAGTCAGTCAAGGCGGTGTCGGCCGAGCGGTGCTCGTGCGCCGCCAACGACCGCAGGGCGGCGTCAGGACGACCTGCTGCTGCGCGCGCACGCAACTGCCAGTCGCCCAGCCAGTCGTGCATGCCGCGCAGCGTGTGCGGGTCGTCGAGCTGCGCGGCCAGTACCGGCGTCATCCCCAGCGTCAGCAGGTTCTCCCGGCCCTCCTCGGCCAGGCGTCGCAGGACCCGAACCAGGGGCAGGTACGAGGCGCCCCAGGACTGGTAGATCCACTCCTCGCCCACCGGCCAGCGTCCGTGATGGGCCAGCCACGGCAGGTGCGAGTGCAGCACCAGACAGAAGGTGCCGATCGGCTGCGCACTCATGTGCGGACCGCTACCGCAACAAGGTCCAGGCTGGCGTCCACATCGGAGGAGGTGATCTCGAAGTCCGCGGCGGTGATCGACGCCACATCGGACTGCAGCTGTGGCGGCCACGGCTCGCCGGCCAGCGACCGGTTCAGCTGCGCGTCGATGAAGGAGCCACCGTGCTTGGCATCCAGGGCGCGCAGTCTTGCACGGTGGTGCAGCCCGCGCATCGACCGCACGGTAAAGCCGGCCGCAACCAGCAACTCGGCCAGTTCGTCGGCGGCGAGCTCGCGGGTGTGGAACGGGTTGAGCGGGGTATCCCGGCCGGGGGAGAAGGTGATCCGGTTGGGGGTACTGATCAGCAGCGCGCTACCGGGGGTGAGCACGCGCGCGCACTCGCGCAGAAACTCGGGCTGGTCCCACAGGTGCTCGATGACCTGCAGATTCACCACCACCTGCACCGACGCATCGCGCACGGGCAGCGCCGCCAAGTTGCCACGGAGAACGCCGAGTTGCGGGTAACGACGGCGGACGTGGGCGGCGGTGTATGCGTCGTAGTCCAGCGCGACGACGCGGGTGGCAATGCGCGAAACCAGATCTGCCCCGTAACCCTCGCCGCAGCCGGCCTCGAGCACGATCCGGCCTGCGCACAACGCAGCCAGCTCCAGGTAGGCGACCTCGTGCCTGCGGAACCAGTAGTTCTCCTCGGCGATGCCCGGCACCGTGCGCTCACCGGTGATCGGCAGACTAGGCGTCTGACCGGCTGTTTCGATCAACATTCCCTCGCTCTCACCCATCGTCTTAGTTTCGCACAACGCTCCATGTGACGGTAACCTCGGCACCGTGACCACCCTTACCAAGCACCCCGACGCCGAATACGCTGCGATCGAGTGGGCCGAGTGGGTGAGGGACTGGTCCGGTCACCTGGGCACCCATTCGAGCCCGCAGACGATCACGACCTACCTCCGTGGTGTCCGCCAGTTCCTCGACCACCTAGTACTACAGTTGCGTTTATTTTGATCTTGTCGGTGTGTCTACGCTGGTGAGGGAACTCGTTCCCGGATCGTCTTGGGGATGGGTGATGATTTGGGTGTGGCCGAGGTGCGGGCGTGGGCTGAGGGGCTGGCGGAGGTGCATGCCCTGATCGGGCGGCGTTTCGCCAGGTCGGAGCCTCGGGAGCGGGTGATGGAGCATGTCCGGGGGTTGCTCTCGGCGGA
>JAABUK010001669.1_pt1 | contig 41614 bp, 49 predicted proteins | sample 5559141 | NCBI WGS metagenome assembly JAABUK01 (sample SAMN10711869, study PRJNA513367) | rock metagenome | isolation source: Antarctica rocks | place: Antarctica: Victoria Land, Pudding Butte nord | collected 2016-01-03 | reverse complement strand
AGTGGACCTACGCACAGCAAGATGTCAGACTCGCTCTTTAGCTGAAGCTGCAAACGCACAACTGTTGTGTGAGCAGTCCGCACCTGCTGAACTAGCTGCAAGGTGAGCGCCTTGTGAGCCTGATCGAGGGTTGCGAAGTTTGACTCAGGGCTCGTGACAGAAGGCCAGGCCATGCTGAGCAATGAGATGTGCTGACGAACGGGCGAGTCACGCAGTAGAGCGCCAGTTGCTGCAGAAGGTCTGGTGACCTAGTCCTGCGTTGAAGATCAGAGGTGTACAAGTTACAGGCTCTATAGCTAAAACTTACAGCATATCAGAACATATCAGAACAAAGTCTAGTCTCATCCAACCAGAGCTTATGGTACGCTCATGGCGCGCAAAGTCGAAAGCTTGCATCACTAGTGCACTGTCATCGTACTTTGTGACCCGTGAGCCTTATCTCAGTTTCAAGCCCTTTCTCTCCGCTCGTCAATTGGTCGTTGCCATCGCACGTGTGCGTTGCTTCCCTCCACGGCGTGCGTTATTTATTTGGCGAGGCAATCAAGGAAAAGCAAGGAATGCAACGCGTTGATTGAACCAATCTGCTTCAACCTCAAAGATTGAGCGCCACATGGCATACTAAGGTCTCCTCAGATGCCTAACATTGCACGCCAAAGTTGGATCCTGGCTGTACGTTAGCACGATCTTTCAAAGCTGTCCAGAAGAGTGCGCAAGTCAGCTCAGCTCAGCGGATTCTTTAGTTAGGAGAGGCCTTGGGTGATTTGACATGCTAAGCACCCCTGAGCAAGCAGTGAACATTACAACGTATACAGTATTCCATGTGATACGCACATCAGCAGCTATGCACAGTGGCAGTATGTCTGTGGGGATAGTGCCTAGGCGCCCACACATAAATGAAATTAGGGCTGTCAGAGCTGGTCCCTCAACCTCACCCATCTCTACCTCTTGAGCTGTGCTCATGCTGCTGCCTGCAGCCTATGTTCGTAGCCTGGATGAGTTCGTTGAGAACATCTTGAGTGGCACATGGCTGGCTGCACGTGGCTGTCTAGTAAGACCATCATCAAAGACCTCAGCCGAGATGCTGTCCTGCATCATGGTCAGCGGCTGTCAATGACGTCAATGTCGACAGTGCAATACAGAATGCATAGTATGCATTGCAGACTCCATGCTGAAAATCCCAACTGCATCTGAGTTGTCCATGCTAGCTACAGACCCACCCCCTGCCCATGCATGACGACCCCCAGGGAAGTTTGGGGGGGGACAACCCCTCTCATGCATAACACACACCCACCCCCTCCCTCCCTTCAAGCATAACACAAAGATGCGCAACCTTGCATGGGGCGACACATGTCAAGCACCAAGCTGATCATGAGAGCCTCTGGACATTGATGTACCTGAAGATGTTTCCAGTCAACATCTTCAGCTTGAGACTGGCTTTGTCCATAATTCTGTGCAGCAGCTGTTGACCTAGAAGCAGCCAACACCTGCAACAGCATGATTGTATGAATAGCTATTACTTGTGCAATAAACCTCCTGCTCAGTGAGTCAGTAAGACCTACTGCAGCTGGTCAGAACATCACTTAAACAGGTGTGTTCTCCAGCTTTAGACTTGAACAGCAGAGACCTCTGATGCTTTCCTGTATTGAAACGCAACATGCCCTGGTTCTGAACCAAATCATGCAGGTACAGGCACTGTACAAACCAGCCATGCTGCTGGTTGTGCTGGACCATCACACATGACAGGCGTCACACTGTGCCGTGAACGCCACAAACGCTTCTGACCATTTGTGCAGTGCTTGCTGGGATGGCATGCATGCTGTGTAACATGCAGGAGATGCTCCACATGTTTGCAAACACATACATCACAATAGTATGAGGCAACTTGCAGCTGTTTAGTTATGGTGAGCCCAGACATCGCAAATGGCATGCATGCAGGCTGTCCATGTAGCTTGCACAGACACATGCAGCCTGGCACAAACAGTAAAATTTTCGTGCCTTCAGGGACAGCACTAGGAGCAGTGTGCAAGCAACATACAACACTTGACAAGTGCGTTTGCAGGCAGTGAGTGCCTCTGATGCATGCTGGACCGCATGCTGTAGGCTGGTCATGCTCATGCCTCACCCAAGCAAGGTTGTAAAACCCCAGGTGTGTAGAGGAGGACATACGCACATGGCAGCAAGATGGGGGGCAGGATACCAACCTGTGAGCTTTGCTGGTGAGTCTTGTGTTTGCCGCTGTGTTCATGAGACACCAGCTTGGTGATGTGGACCTGCAGAGCAGCTATAGCCGCTTGCTGCTCAGCAATGATCCTCTCTTGCTCTGTGGCACTCTGTGTCAGTCGGGCGATGGTGCTCTGCATGTCACGGGTGGTATGGTCTTTGCTCTCCAGAGCTGCTTGCTGGTGAGCTATGAATGCGTCTTTGGTGCTGCATGCGCGCTGTAAGCAAAGTGCACGTTTGTGCAACTTGGCAGAAGTGCCCAAAGCTCTCTGCAAGCACACATGAGTTGAGACTGCTCAAAACGCTTGTGTGAAGCCAATCATCTCTTTGTCTCTCGTTTTGAGCAGCAAGTCCAACATGGCTGGGCTGATGCACAATGAGTGAATGCAGTACATTGAGTCATCCTGTGGGGTTGAGCTCAAATGGACCACGAGACCTTTTTGGGGTCAGACAGTTGTGACCCAACGGTGGAACCCAACAGGTACATGCAAGCAGCCCTGAACTGTTTCACACCTTGATCAGATCCTCACATGTGGTGTTGCGCTCCTGCTGGCTGCCAATGACATCTTGCAGCAGCCTCTCGCTGGCCTGCAGCTTAGCCTGCATGCATGTTGGGGATCTGATCATGCATACTGTCTTGAATAACATTAAGGTGCTGCAGCACAATGCAGATGCCATAAGCTTGCATGCGACTTGCATCCTGAGGCATACAGTAAGCATGCATGCCCAGCACGAGTCACCTAAATGTCAATGCTGCTGCTGACTTGATCAGAAACACCTATCTCTAATAAGTATAGGGCATACTGAATTGACGACCCAACATGAAGTATTGCTAGTCTCACAGTGCTGTTTCGAACACCTGTCCACAGCTTTTGCAGCATCTGCAGCAAGCAAACAAGCTTGCCATCTGACGGCTTGTCTTACACAATAGCACTGCATAATAATGTTGCTGATACACATTGTTTGACTCCACCCTGCTGTTAGGCAGGCTGCTTAGCTCACCTGGTACATCTGCTTCACATCAGTGACAGCTGGCGTGGTCAAAGCGCGTAAGTTCACAGTTGCGGTCCTGACACGCTCAAGACTGCCACCAGTCTGCTTGGCCGACATTACTGACTCAGCCTGTAGAGTATGGACAGCACAAGTGTGTGTGAGCTCCAGAAGAGACCTGTGCAACTGTGTCTCATACTGTGTCCAGATCATGCTCAGTCATTTCTGGTTACTGAAAGCGCTACAGTGAGTCTGTGACAGAGTGATGGAATGACCAGGAGCAAGGCTTTGACTGCAAGACTGGGACCCATCAAAGCCTGCAAGGGCCTTGGATCACAAGCATAGGGTTGGTTGATGCAGTGTCAGGGCAGATATGACGCTTGCAGGGGGGTTGAGGCACACCTGATTGTCATCTTCTGTTGTCATGTCTGCATACTCATCCTCAGTTCCTAGTTGGCCCCTCTGCTCTTCTTCTGCTGAGGCTTGCTGCTTGTCTACTGGTGTTGCAGCAGTGACTGTGGGGTCTGTCTGGTCATTTGGTCTTGCCAAAGACAGTGGCAGCGCCTGTAAAGTGTCAATGCATTGCAGGATTTGATGCAGTGGCTGCATGCTTAGGGCATGCATTTATCCAAACAGCTCATGTCCTTGAGGTGCATGTGTCACTGTACATTCGTGCTGAAAAGGAGTGTCATTGATGCAGATGGAATTACCTTTGCCTTTGCCAGCAATGTCCTGTGCATTTGGAACAGCCTCGGAGGAGTTGCATCAGCGTGGAGCGGACAGGCCTTTTCAAGCACCGAAGGGCATGCACATTCAAGGTTCAGAGGAAGTACTGACGCTACGGGAGCCTCTAGATCGCTGACAACTTGATGTAGCGCTTTGACTTGCCGCCTGAGCTTAAAAGCTGGTTGCTGCATGAGCTGATCAGGGACGGCTTCCAACTCATCTATGAATGCCGCAATTGCCTCATCAACTCGAGGCTTCATTTGTGATGCAGAAGGGTCGGCGCGATCTACAAGGCGAGCCTGACAGCAATGTCAGGGTGCTGCCCCAGGACACTTTGTAGGCTTCAGCGCCAGATTCCGTAGGTTGCACAGCTCAGGAACTACAATCTGCGACAGCTGCTATGATTGTGTCTCAGCAGCTTTTGACTTCAGAATTTCTACATGACCAGCAGCTTTGGACTTCAGAATTTCTACTTGACTGTAAGTGTAGCCTCCCAGACGCATGGTCTTTCCAATGCATCGCGCAGCCTGACACAACCTTTGCTTGACTGCACGCTGTATCTGACACAGTTTTGCTATGATCCAGGCACTTTACCAAGCTCTGCAAATCAGTGTATCCTTGGGAACGTGCAATCTATCAAGGGAACTACGTCCTACTACGAACGAAAAGCAAGCAAGTTCGACCCACCCAACTAAGTGGCAGACAGTCAAGCATAGTAGTGGTAGATAGGTAAGAAAGGGCCAATGACACTTCTAGCAGTCAAATCAAGTTCGTAAACCCTCTCATGTTCTCTCTGTCAGACTACTGATGTGAACACTATACACGTAACTGAACAGCCACAGCATCACAAACATGCAGCACTTGGTCACAAAAAGTCACTCCCCCTCTTGCTCAAGCAAAGCCTGATACCGCTGTTCCCGCTCATCTTCATCTGCAGTTCTGAAGGCCTGCCGCAGTGCGCTCATCTGACCCTCCTGTGATACTGGTACACTACTGTTTTCTGAGGGGGCCTTGTCGGAGTACAAGTCAGCTCTGCATGCTGCCTGCACGCACGCAATCCCATTTGTTTGATGACAGCAGAGCCATGTTTTACTCACAACAAATCATGCAGTATCCACACTGTGCTTAGCACGCTAACAACAATCACAAAGTGTGCTATGCAGTATGCTGTGGACATGCAAGCGCCACATATATCAGTGTGCAAGAGCACAGACCAAGATGCACCAGAGTCATATCTCAAACACAATCTGGTGGACATTGTCTGTCACCTTGCAAGCTGGCCAATGAGCTTTCAAGTTTCTGATTGACTTGTGAGATGTGAGTCGCATGAGCATAGATTGCGTTGAAGCATTACGTACAGCAATTGGCAGAGACACAGCAAGTGACAAAATTTCTGATTGCTTCCTACCTCGTCCCTGATCTTGACTTTGCTCTTGAAGTCTGCATAAGCTGCTGGGTTGTAGAGCATCTCCCCAGATGTATACTGCATGCTTCTCAGGGCAATCACCTTGGGCTGCAGGTTGTCAGAGGCCTTGTTGAAGGTTGTCAATGCACTTCCTGTAGCATCAAAACTTGAGCTGTTGATGCATTTCGTTTCATGCATGAGAGCAAATTGCACAATCAAGCAGGAGAGGAAACATCTGCTCGACTTGTGTCATGCTTGTACTCTACCAGCACCATGACAGGAATTCTATGCACTGGTACAATGTGTGTGCATTGAGTACATTCGTTCCCTGTCAGCTTCTCTGAAGCACACTGAAACTATCATCTATCACAGAAAAGCACAAAAGGTATCTAGTCAGAAGCTGCTACTGCAGGCAAGAACACCTGGCATGCACCCAAAGCAAGGAGGTGCATGCATTGCTCCTGAGCATCTGATTGCAGCAGGCAGAACAATGTGTTGTAGAGCAACACCTGTATGGTACAAAGTGGCTACATCCACAAGGTGTGCAGTCCGTTCAAAGTGCTCACTGAACAGGCGATGCGACCTGAGCAGCGTGGCGCTGCGCACGCTGCGCCCAGTCCTGAGTTTGCGCCAGACTCCCCGAGCAACAGCCAGGCCTGGATCACATGTCACACCAATCACTTCTACCCTGTATGGCTTGTGGGACTGACAGGTCTTGCAGTCTGTAGGGTCAACCTCCCAGTACCTACACCAGAGTTCCACCTGTTGCTGTTAGTGTTGACCAAAGATACGCGTCACACATCAGCTGTTCCCAAGCACAACATGTGTGCAGCAGCGGGGCTGCATGCAGCTTCAACACAGCCATGCTAGCTACCTGAACAACTTTGTGCTGTCATGCAGCATGCTTTCTTACTGATGTGTCGGATGGTGTGTTAAATTCTGCTTGGAACCACATGGTCAGGTCATGCTGGGGCAGAGCAAAGTGTTGTCACAACACAAGCACTTGCACCGGCTGCAGATCTTGCACCTGATGCGGACTTTGCAATGATTGCCAGGAATGCTGCTACAGCGATGGTACAGCAGCTAGTCATTCATGATGCATACTAAGCAGCACACCACAGACATGTCAAGGGCCGATGCCCCCTGATGGGGTAGGGCCTGAGCCTCAGCAGGATTTATAAATCTATGCTGGCAGCCATCGGGTGCTGCCTTGTGCAATAGGCCTATCACGACTACACAATAACGTCAAGGACTTACTGTTCAGTGACATGCCCATTCTCATACGTCTGATATCCAGGTCCTCGTCTGTAGTTGCGCTTGTGATCCCTCACCATGGCAATAGTCTGTTCCACGAAAGGCGCCCACATCATGGTTCCATCGAAAATCACATCCTTCTGCCTGTTGATGGCACTCACAAACAAGGCCTCAGCCTGCTTGGTGCTGTACTCATGCACATAGCTGCTGACATCTGGTTCGTGTTGGAAAGAGCTCATCTTGGAAAGCTGCTTGTAGATGACATCCATGCTCTTCATGGCATCAGCCTCCACCACCACAGCATCCTTGCCCACCTGGAAAAACACAAAGCTGATGGTTTGTCTTGAAAAGAAAAGAAAAGAAAGAAAAGACACCTTTTGGCGTTGATTTAATGAGAAGCCAAGTATCATACCAGGCGGCCCAAGACTTGTCTTGCCAATCAGGTGCAAGGGAGGCTGCTCTCCAGCAAGCCTGTGCGAAGCTTGGTGATGGCCTGTCACATAATGCACTGGCAAACAGGCATTCCACAAACTTGCTGAACAGAGTGTGGTTCTGCTCTTGGCTATTGCATGCAGCTGCTTTGCCAGCATCACAGAAGCACTGCACCTTGATGTGCCTAGCGTCTGCACAATTTTGGCACAGACTATGCATCATAGCAGGGCATGGACCTTTGCAGAATGCTGTTCGCAGCTGAAGCTTACCCTAGTCCAGAACTCTGCTTGGCCAATAATTTTGCGCACAGTGCTCTTGCCAGCAGCCATGCCACCCCCCAGCAGAAGGCAGATGGGCTGGCGGTTGGGGTCCAGCTTGCTTTGGTCCCCCGGGCCCCCCAACATCTTAGCCAGCTCAGCCAAAGTCACCAACCTGCACAGCAACATATAAAGCCATCACATCATGTACAGACACATACAAACAGCAAGAGAGGGCCTGGGGAAGGGTGACAAAATGCTGTGCCAAAGCAGCTTGGAGTGGAACAGCATGAGCATGATGCAGTTGCTGTGCTTTACAGCATCAAGATGATGAAGAGCAGATGGCGTGACTCCACTGCACCTGTAATGCCATGTCTGCTCACCAGTGGGTTGACTGTCAAGCATACAACAGGTTTGATGCTGTGGGTGGCTGGACCAGCGCACCCATGACAAGCAGCAGTATGCACACAGTAGGATGACTGTGCAACAAGCCTTCTCGCTCACTCTCGCTTGCCCTTCAGCAAGTTCAGGGTGATGGACTTCTCTGCAGCCTTCTGAGCTCGCTGCCAGTTCTGCTTCGCACGTACATGTGCCCTGCACATCAATACACAGACTCTGAGCGCCAGCTGCCAGCTTCCTTAACTGCTGCAAGCAAACAGAAGATTCACACTGTCATCTAAGCATACTGGTTAAACTGCTCAGACTAAGCTGGTGCACATTAGAAGAGGCACTTCTGAACGTTGCACAGTTCAGGGGTTGACCCAAGACCCTGGCAAACTTGAAGTGCCCACATGTGCCAGATTCAACATGTGAGTAGCACGCTGAATGACGGTCAGACTGCTCACCTGCTCTTGGGTGAGGGAGTTGGGCTGCGGTGCGTCTTCAGATAGTCATCAAAGCTGCTTGTGCTGTCAGAGGTATGGCTACCAAAGGACCCCATCCTGGCACTGTTCCTGTTCATGAGCTGAGCCTCACTAGCAGCACGCCTGATGCCCTTTATGTGCCTGGGCGAACTCTTTCCAGAGGGCCTGAATCTGGCACTGTTTGTTTCATGTGTGGCTTTCAGCCTCAGCGCTCGCGAGCTATGCTCAGGGTCACTATTGAAGCCGTCATCCATTGAGGACCGCCGATCCTGCTGATGGGGGGTGTCAGTCTGGTTTCCCTTCTGGTGCTGCCCTTCAGAGTCTCCGGATTGCCTTTCAGGCTGATGCTGATGGGGAGACTTCACCTCTTGGGAGCCCCTTGGCTGAGACATGGGGCTGCTTTGATAAGAAGATGCACCCTGTGATGGGAATGACTCCAAGTCTACTGGAAAAGTAGACCGGCGCAGGCGGCTGTTAGGACTGCCCTGGCTTGAATTGTCACTGTCTTGCGCATCGCTGTGCTCTTCACTGCTCTTACGGTGCATGTAGTCATGATTCCGGAAGCTGCCAAAAGCCTGGAGCAACACAGGACATGCCATTTGCCACTCAATAGCTTGCACCCTGCGGCTGAGCTGTCCCTTTGGAAGGTACCTAGTACAGCTGTACCTTCCCAAAGCCATGTGCAACATAGGGACGCCACTGAATGGTGCATTGCAACACTCGACCAGCAATATGCCAGCCCAAAGCTGCAGGGCCAACTGCGAGGCTGGCTCCAAGAGGCATCAACTGTTGACATCATGCCCTGTGATAAAAGCTGCAAGTGACCTTGCAGTGTCTGAACTTGTGTTGGGGATGCCATGACATTCAGTGCAGAACCCAGGGATGGGCACAGTGAATGAAGGAGATCCCCAACAACCAGGAATTCAAACAGATGCCAACCGCAGTGCTGCGTGGTCGTCTCAGCATGGCGATTTGCGGTATGTGGCAGTACTGACCGAGTGCTGGATGTCCTTGGAGGGTCTCCAGGGGCAGGCCAGGCCCTCCTTGCGCTGCAGGGGTGCATTGGCAGTGTTCACCTCCTCCATGCGGTCCCAGTTGAAGCTCAGGTACTCATGCAAAATAGCCTCTAGCTCATGCATCAAGGCACCTAGCACTCACAAATTTAAACGTGGGAAGCTTATCAGCAATGAGGGGGCTGCTCTGTAGGGTGGTATTGCCAGCATATTTTGGCTATATTGCTGAGACGTTTGTACAGAACTAGGTGTAGTCCATGCAACATAGAGCCTGAGCCAAATAAGGAATGGTCAAATGGAATTGGCCAATTAGGTTGAAGGTGACACCACCTGATCCTCAGCCCCAGGCTACTCACCAAATTTGCGCTGCTGCAGCTGCTGCTGCTTGCAAGCAAAATCACAACAGCATCTTTCTTGTTATGAAATAAGATGATCTGATCTGACTGACACAGCCTTTGTGCAATCACTTGAACACACAGAGATGTGCATTTTCATGCTTGGTTGCTGGCTGTATATGATATTGTTGCTGTCATCGAGTGACCTGCTTTGTATCAAAGCACGTCATTCGTTACTCTCCATGTTTCCAGCTGTGTGAACAGTAGCCACGCATAGGCTAGGATCCTTTGAGGGCATTGTTCAGTTTCAGATACCCTGGGATGTAACTGATTCTGAAAGCTCTGATGTTTGTCCTGGCATACCTATTGTGCCTTGAAGGGTAAGCATCTCCTTGCTGGGGTCTGCGGGGGGTTTGCCAGTCACTGTTCGCTGATAAGATGGGTCATCCTTGATCTCATCCTGCATCTCATCCCCATTACCTGATTGCTGGCTCCCGTTCATCTCCTTCCTAACACCTGAAGCACAGTGCCAAATCCCTTCAAACATCATGCACGGCATTGCAGACAACGGCACAAGTGGCCCAGCAAAGGCGCGGCTGATGAGTTTGACTTCTGAGCAGGCTTGTCAGAACCTGCCGGTCAATTTGCTTGCTCACAGTGTTGAACAGTTGCAGGTGAACTGTGCTGGCTGCTGGTATTGCCTACAACAAGCTGGTCTAGACTGATGCATCAGACCTGCACAGAAATGTGCTTGGGCAACAACACACACAACCGTGGCCACACAGTCCTGGGCAGGTCATCATTAAGCTTGCTGTTGAACAGCTAGGTTATGACCAAATTTGCAGAAAGCTGCACATGCCTCTCAGCTGTGACAACATGTTGAGGCAAAGTAATGCAAGATGTTGTGCCAATGTGCCAAACATCTAGGGATGACTCACAAAAGTTGTCCTCTTGTGCCTCTTTATGGCAGCCACTGGCAACTGCTTGCTGCATGCGCTGCAATTTCATGGCTTTGGACAACGTCTCAGTGAGACGATAGGCGTTGATGCAGTCGCAAATGCTGGACATGTCTGCCCGCACATAGCATGCGGCTATGGTCCGCAAAGCTTCATATATCTCACCGTTATCCTGCATCAGCACAGAGATGCATCAGCACAGACATGCATTGACTGTCTGATCACTTTAGGAATAGAAATGCAGGACCTCAGTATTACACTGTGCATCTTAGAGTCTGAATGCTGTCTTTTGGCCTGCACAAACTGTGTAATGTGTTCTGCAATAGGTGGCTCATTGTTGTTACCTGGTCATCAGGTGTTGTGTCCAAGATGCGGCAGGCAGCGTAGACAGAGAATGGCAAAATCTCAGGCCTGTCAAATGGACTGTCATCAACAACTTGACTGCCAAAAGCTTTGTGTGGCAAGTCCTGATCTGTGGGGATGCGACTTGGTCCATGCCGCCGAATGTGCCAAGCTGAATCAAGGTTCCAGGACCCGCTGTGCAACAAGTTACCAAGCCTGCAGCAGGCCACATTTGAAGCTATAAGGGGCTGGCACCGAAGTTACAAGTAGCATCGATGCAGAAAGAAAGTTGTACACGTTGTAATTATGACTGAGACTGCGGTGCAGAAGGAGGCACATGGCAGTCGCAGCGACTGCCACATCTAGCGTGCCATGATGTCATGCCTCCTCAAAGCTGCTGTGAGTTCGATGTTGCCAGCGTGGCACCGCAAGGCGGCCTTGCGGAGATGCAGTCGTCGACGTTTTGAACATGCAAAACACAGCATCGCCAAGTTCTGTGTCCTCAAGGTTGACCGAGTTTCTAGGTCAGTGCGTGTGATGCAACCTTCCATACTAGATACGGGCGATACATCGGCACGGACGTACCCTTGTCGGACTTGTTGGACAGAAGTAGTGAGAGCTGAAATTAACACGCGCCAAACAGCTCCAAGCTTTTGGCAGACCGAGGACGGCATCCGTTGCGATTACGCACCACTGCCAGGATAGTGGTCGATACAGGCCTTCGACTCACAGTCGACGCACCGGACTGGGATCACGATGGCAATGTCTGATCAGCAACAAGACCGATCGGCGATCCCCCAACTGAAGCTTGCCTCGCAGTGCATGCATAATGCATTGACTTGAGACCGTAGACCTCACGATTTACGGTGCAAGCTTGGCTTCTGGTGCCACTCATGAGTTCACTCACAGCCTAAGGCCAGCTACCTTGGACTCCGAGCACGATGATTGCAAAGGAACAATGATAGCATAGCAACTTCATGCAGCAGTTAGCGAGTCGATCAAACATTGGACTTGACGACGCTACACTTGACGAGGTCTTCGTTGCTTCAAACGTTCCTGATCAGACACAGCTTGCCACACAGCCTGACGGACAGCGCTCTCTTGACCGGTTCTACAGCGTAGATGATACTTTTGAGGTTCCGAGTGGCAATTCACTTTCAGGAACCAGGCCGTTCTTAAACGCTGCGGCCGAGCGTACGGCGACTCCCGTGAGCGGATTGATCCAAAGTAACTCAACCTACGAGGAGGGGTCAGCTTCGCCTTTGCTGAGGCCCCCAGGTGCCTTGCTCATTTCACTGCTGAATTCAATACAGCATATGTGCATAGCCTGCATGTGCTTTCTCACCATACCCGTCTTTGAAAATACACTGACTTGCAGGTGTCCTCTCTGTCAGCTCCCCTGCTAGTGGTTCTGACCCATCACCTTTGCTGGCAGCTGTACTCAACAAGACAGGTTGGACCAAAGGTGGTAGATCCTTTAAGAAAGATAAGACTGCAGCAGTTTTAGCAGAACTGCGACGTCCAGATGGTAATGATGAAATCAGAAAGTCAGCAAGGGTATCAGCTGATGATCCTGCAGCACTGACCAGTGGAATCAGTGCTTTCAGCCAAATCCCAGTCTCGGAGCTGCTGGTGCGTCTCTCAAATGCTGTGTGATCCGGCAACAGTCTGCTGCTGCTAGACACCAGGTCATTTAGCACACATCATCACATGCTTCCCTGCGCCTTTGGCAAATGTACATTGTGCATCTTGGCAATGCAGCCGTGCTGTGGCTATCTCTGTGCCTGTCAGTCAATGTGATCTAAAAGGCAAGCATGATCCAAGTGCCAGGACACATGCAGCCATCAAGCGCTGCACCACTGACTTGTGCGTGTATGGGTGCACACCACCACCACCAGTATACGAGTGTTGAGCAGATGTGCACCACCAAACAATTCAGCATGAGAGTGTATGCAGATAGATGATTTGGAGGATGAGCCAAAGCGCCCAAAAGCAAAATGGTACAAGCGCGTGTCCTGGTGGCAGAAGGCCTGGCCTGTGCTTGCCACTTGTTGCCTGCTTGTGACAGCAGCTTTACTGCGCAAATTTGGGCCACATCAGGCAAGCTACAGGTGTCTCAGCTGTTTTTTTTTGCCACTCCCAGAAGTTCTCAGTGACAATCCTGCAACTGCATCTGATACCTGCATGTAAAATTTGTGCATGAGATGCTGCAGCACAGCTGTTCCTGTGAACAAACAGCATTGACTGCTGGACTGCATGAGGTGACAACATGCAACCTGTCATGTCTCATGATCTGCCTGCAGAAAATCAAGCATTTAGAGTGGTGGCGGCTGTGCTTCTTCCTAGCAACTTTGGCCCCTATATGCTGGGCTACCAGTCTAGCTGTCAAGCTGCTGGTCATGGCTGTAGAGAGCCAGCTGTTCATTGCAAAGAACGTACTGTACTTCATGGCGGCCATCAAGGTGATGCCCTTTTACTGCGCAGTCATGCAAGTCTCTGCTATATTGTGCTTTGACAATTATGTTTCCCAGCATTCAGTTTACACAGTGCTGTTTTCCAATATCCTGTGGGAAGTTCATTCTTTTGAAGTCGTGTTTGCGCCTTGCTGCTGAAGTCCAACCATGTTCTCCATTCTCTCCCTGCCTTTGGACATAAAAGCTGTCATCTGTGACATGGAGATATCTTGGCCGACGTTGCTTCTGCAATGCAATGAGAAATTTGCTGTTGGTGCAGAGACCGCTGACTTGGTTTCTACGCTCTGTCATTGTGCTGCCCGCGTTTGTTGGAATTATGCTTCCAAGGGCTGAGACAGATGACGCCTTCTTCAAGGCATATGACTACTGCGTCAAGGTAAGCATGCTTCCTGCATGGTCACCACAGTCGCGGCCAGATGCATAAGGCCATCAGTGAACCAGATCAAGCAGTTTCTTCCTTGGTTCTGACTAGTAAGAACCACAAATAATGAAGATTATATAGCTTTTTGGCTCATGATGAGCTAAACAAATGCAGGGAAAATCTTGTCGCTTTAGAGCAGCCTGTCCTGTGCATTGTATAGGGCTCACTAATACGACAATGCACAATGGTACCAGTGAGACCCTTTTGTCTATTGAGGATGACTTGTGGAATACCTGCCTCATACAAGAGCCGATGGCCCCTCATGGGGTAGGGCCTTAGTCTCAGCAGGGTTTGTTAATCTATGCTGGCAAGCATTGGGGTATGCCTTGTACAATAGGCCTATCATGATTAAATAACAGTAATAATACCTGCCTCATGCCGGACCCTGAAACAGTCACATTGGCTGCAGTTTCTGGGCTGTTGGATCATTTTCTGTGCAGCAAATGTAGTGAAGGCTTTGCTGGCCAAAAAGATGGCCAGTCACTTCCACAAGCAAACCCACTTCCAGAAGATGCGTGACGCCATCAAAAAGGTATGCCTTGGCAAGTATATGAGATGCTTGAACGTCTAACTGGAGATGGACATGCACTGGAATACACAAGGCGTGCATGTATTGGTGGAGTCTGTCAAGCAACGCAACAGCTGCTTGCCCCAACATCAGTCACGGCTCTCATGCAATCACGAGTACTGGATGAATGTGCCATGAGCACTTGCAGATACAGACTTGGGCTGCATGATTCAGTATGCATTGACTTCTGCTGACTGTGTAGGAGTACTATCTGCTTGCTCTGGCAGAGCCAAGGAGGGACAGCAAGGTCTTGCGGGAGGCAAGCCTTCTCAGCAGGGATCCACAGACTCTGTCTACTGTGTCCAGACAGTCTTTCCCTCTCCCAAAGCCATCTTCACTGACCAAATCGACCGTTTCAGCAAGCACACAGCCTTCTGGTCGAGAGGCTTCAGCTAGCCAGGCAACGCCCTTGTCATTCCAGATGTCAGCTGACAGCTCTAGCAGACAAAGGCAGCAGTCTTCATTTCCAGAGACAACAGCAGTACATGCTGCAGGCAATGGGTTGGACATCACCAATAGCAAAGGTGCAGCTCAAGGAGTGATGTCAGCAACTGACACGGCTGTTCAGCATGTAGCTTTGCAGGGCTCAGATGCTGAGGCAGCCGTCCTTGGACAGGCTTCAGGAAGTGCTGCTTTTGATGATTCGGAAGCTGCAGATGCAAAGGTACAAACATGCATCTGCTCAGTGTGACTTTTTCTGGCAGTGAAGACTTGGTCTTATCAGTCTGTCCTGTGCAGCTGCCAGCATACAAGAATCATTACTGACTCGAAATGGTGAAAGTTTGTCTGCATGCAAACCGCAAATGCTATGGGTGAAACGCCTGCTGTTTTGGGGATCTGTTTGTGACACGCAACATAAGCTGAGTCGTAAGCGCAAGAGTAGCCATAGAGGCTTCTTAACAGGCTTGCATCATGTGCACTGAGAAAAGAAAAGACTACACCTTTTGGCGTCAGTTTAATGAGAAGCCAATTATGACACCGCGCTGCCCACGATCATGTGCACTCACAGGAGCAGCCCAAAGCAACAGGCCAAAGTCACTGGGCCAAGCTAAGGATGGCACACAGGACAGCCACCAAGTTCAAGCCGCCATCCAATGCTGACACTGCCAAGAAGGACATAAGCCCCATAGGGGTCCAGATCTTAGACCTGCCCTACCTGCATTAGCAGATCTCAAGTTTGACTAACAACAACACATTGCGTTCCTTTGCCATTAGGCTTGCGATGCATTGCACACAGCTTTGTCGCCAGCTGCATATTCACAGAATGACATTGCATGGATGTTTCCTGCTGCACACAAGACTTTGTTGCACATGTACTGCTGGGTCCCATGCAAGCTTGAATGTGCAGGCAACACCCAGGCCAGAGATTCCCTCCATTGATGGTGATGACCTGGCTGCCAAGCTTCACAAGGCAGGATCCTCCTCAAGCCCTTATGCCATGCAATGATTATCTATCATTGAGCTTGTGCTTTCGTGCTGGTCAGCAGCACATGCTTCAGATGATCTTGATTTGAATGTTCTTAGACATGTTCCCTGAAGTGATCAGCAGCTTGTGCACTTGTCCATGCTTGCCACACGAGCAGCCTTGCTGGCTTGACTTGCATACACTGTCTGTTCTTTTCAAGCCTTTGCTATGTTCTCAAAACAGTGCGGCATTGCAGGTTGAGAAACATATCCGCAAGAACAAGCTGACAGCTGGCACCTTCTCAGAGCAGGTTGGAGCCTCAAGTCATGCAGACAATGAGTCTACTGATAGGGAGGCCCGCAAGCTAGCCTTCTTCTTATACTGGAACATCAAGCCAACTTTCACCAGGTACAGAGCTTGTCATTCTTGCCTGCTGGCATGATGCAAAGCACCACAAGCAGAGTCATTGCTGGACCATCATCAATTTTACCTGTTTCTCATCAATCTGCTGCAGAATGACAGTCATCTTGTAATCATGCAGCCTTGTTGACAGCAGTAATCTGGGAAGGTACATGTAAGCACAGGCTTGCAGTTGCAGTTGCAGCTGTTTGTGCAAATGCTCTTGCCTGCTTTACCAGGAGCGATGTAGCTCCTGTACACAAAACCTGATATGAAGCAGTGCACAGATGCCTACCGAAGATGGAACAATACATCATGCGACTGTGACTGGTGATGCAGGAACCACATTCTTCCAGAAGATCTGGAGCATTTTTTGAATGCTAAGCATGCAGCTGAGGCTTTTGAGATGCTGGATGATGACAAGGATGGCCATGCCTCTCTGAAGGATGTGCGATCTGCTGTCTGCAACATCTTCAAGTAATGTCCCAAAATTGTCCTACATCATCATTCACGTCACAAAGCCATGCAGCACAGCTGTTGATGTCTAAGGGGGGTGTGTGTTCCTTCTGGGTGCTGTCATCTGTAATATTGACACAGCTGATGCACAGTGCTGTCACATATGCCGTTGTCGCAATGCGTGTCTGTGTTCTATTGTACAAGCATTGCTCTCTCCAGCAGTCAAGCGTCATCATTCTGCCTGCTTGCAGTCTTGACTTGTGCAAGTGTTGTGCTGCTGCATTGCATTGCATCCTGGAGTTGCAGCTCACATGTGAATTGCTTGTTGTCTGCCTGGAGGCAGCAGGCAAATGATGCGAATATTTTGCAGGGAGCGGGCAAACCTGTCTGTCCAGCTGAAAGATACCAAGACAGTAGTGGGGCGCTTGGAGTCTGTCGTTGGACTCATCCTGCACATTGTTGCTATCTTCCTCTATCTCATTATTTTTGATGTGAGCCTCCTCCCATCCTGTGATGCGGTGTCCAAGCATTGTGCATGGTGCACATTTGAGTCGACCTATTTGTAGCTTTGTGCGCTGTGTGTCTCACACGAGCAGCGTGGCATCACACAAAGCTTGACAGGACTTTGTGCTTGCGTTACGTCGCTGGACTGTTGGCATGTTGCTGGTATGTTGTTAAGGCTGCACTTGAGATTGCTCACAAGGGCAAGACCTGAGGTCACGAAGGGTTTGCCAGCTGTCGTGGCCAACACAAGACAGCACCATCAACAATACAGTGCTATCACAACACACTCCAGACTTGTCCTGCATGTACCTAGCTCGTCATGAGCTGGAAAGCGTGATTATTGTTATTACAACACAGTAGCATCACAATTCCGCAGCACAACAATACAGTAACATCACAAAACAGCAACACCACCACAATGCAGCATTGTATTGTGACAGTACAGTACCGTCAGCACAGTACAATGCTGCAGGTACCCCTCGAGAAGACCTGGGTTGCTTTCAGCTCCATTGTGCTAGCTTTCGCCTTTGTCTTTGGCAACTCGGTGAAGACGCTGTATGAGTCCATCATCTACCTGTTTGTGGTGCACCCCTTTGATGTGGGTGACAAGATCATTGTGGAGTCTGTCACCTCAAAGGTCTGCCTTCTCTCTCTAGCCAGCTAGCTCGTGATGTAATGCTGCTTGTCTCACTGATGAATGTAAGGTCAGTGGGTATTGTAGCATATGATAGAAGCAGGACCTGTTTGGTGATTTAGTACTGTGCTTGATATGCTCTTGTACTCATCAGATGGTGACGCAACAGAGCTCCTCGTCCCTGACAATGCATTAGTCTGCAGAGCATGTCGCATGAACACTTGGGCTGCTTCCATAGCCCAAGTTTCACCATAATGCTGCACCTGAGACTGCATCATGGTGACAACTTCTTTTTGTGGACATGTCTCTGTTGGTGGTCATGTTTCCTTGATAGACTAAATCTCAGATACACGTTCACAAGGATACACTGATTTGCACTGATTTGCAGAGCTTGGTAAAGTGCCTGGATCATAGGGGTATTGTGTTAGTGTTAGATACAGTATGAAGTCATGGTGGTGGTCATGTTTGTGCAGGTTGAGGAAATTACATTGAATGCTACCATTGTACGGCGTTCAGATGGAGGTCGTATGTGGTACTCCAACACCAAGTTGGCTGCAAGCAACCTGATCAACGTTTCACGCTCAGATGCGAAGAGTGAAAGCTTCAAGGTAGAGTCACCATTGCTGGCATGCAGCATGCAATCAGCTGTCATGCATGCTTGTGTGCATAGCATCAATACCATGCTACTTAGATGCAATATGACCAACACAATCAAACAGCTATGTCATGCCTGCCTGCGTTTGGAGGAACATTTGTAGTTGTATCTATTATTCATCCTTTTTAGCTGTAGTTTCCACCAGGCATTTGTGCGTATATTGCAGTTCATGGTAGACATCAGCACGCCAGCCTCTGTCTTGGACAGCACATCACAGGCCCTCCAGGCGCATATGGATGAGAACTCGACAGAGTACAAATCTGGTTCATTGTCAGTCAGCTTCAGCACTAATGATGATCCCCTCAAGGTCCAGCTTGCAGTGAGCTTTGAGTACAGTCATAATGGTGAGCAGCAAGAATCACCGCATGCGGCTGTCAGTACAATGTACATTTGCAGCTTGGCTAGTTTTGAGAGTACTGCATTGTACCAATAATGGTCTGACATGCTGGATCACGTTTGCTCATCACATTTAGTCATGTTGCCTGATGTCAACAAATGCTCCTGAATATGAGCTACCTAATATACTGCTAAGAGGACTTCTGACACACGAGGCTGTCTCTGTGTAGGAGTCGACGGCAAACGCACAGAGAAGGCCCGATGTGGATTCCTAATTGTTTTATGCCAATCATTAGCAAAACTCAATGTTGTGAGTACCTCAGCTCCTTCTTTTCCGTACCCAAGTGAAAAGGTCTAGTTTGAGTCCCTGCATATTTCTGTCTTCTCCCATTCATCATACGACTCTGTGCAAAACAGCGGCGGAAATTGCGTCTTGCGCCAACAGTCTCTGAAACTAAACTTTCCACAGGCAGGGAATCTGGATCGCATTACTACCCTGTCAATATAAGGTGATCAGGAACGCTGGAGGGCGGATGTCGGAACGCCCATCCGCCGTTCCAAAGGGCGACATCCGCTCTTGAGCGTTCCTAGGAACCCCAGGCGCTCTTATTCAGAGCGGTCAGCACAATTCGCGAGTTTTCCGGCTGTAAAGGCCGTCCAGGACGCCGCGCAGCACACAGTAGACGCACATGTATGCCCCACAATGTCCCAAGGCAACCCGCGCCCTCGGCACGGCTCGTAGCGCCGGTGTCTAGGCTATGTGTGACATGCACAAGCTTTTCAGACACTGCTGCGCCCGCTGTAGCGCATGTTGACGTCGCAACGCTTTCTGGTTCGGTCGATTCAAGTTAATGTCGGACCAGTGACAGCCGTTTAGCATTTCAGCAGCCAGCAGCGCGGGTTGCAGCTGACTGATCCAAAATGGCATCGTCAGCTGCAGGCTCACCAGCTCCCATCAAAAAGCCTCGCAAGCCCTCAACAGTATGGGGAGGACCCTTGGAACATCCTGCTGTCGGTGTTGCATTGATAGAAGCAGGTAACAGCTGTCCATAAAGCTGGCAAGTCAACTGGCATTGTCTCTTTTGAACTTTGACTGCACCTTTTTCCATGCAGAGCTTGCTGCCTATGCTGATGGTCAAGGCATCACAAAGGATGGTAGGCATGTTGACCAAATGGGCAATCAGCTCAGTCAGTTCCTGCCTCACAGCTGTGCAAAGTTCCTTGTCTGTGCAGCTGCAACAGCATGGTTGCGCAGCACAGAAGCTTTCAAGAATAGGAAGTCCAGTGACTACAAGATTCAAAAGACATTTCATAAGGTCACTAGGCAGCTGAGTCCGCTGACGCTTGTCATGTCATGTCTCTGAAACTAAACTTTCCACAGGCAGGGAATCTGGATCGCATTACTACCCAACAATCAATCATTTACATTTCTTGTCTTCAACGCATTATAGCCACGCAAGCAGCTGTTCAAGAGCACAAGACATATCACTGCGCCTTCTGTTTATTTTACAATTGTCAAACTTTGGCGTGTGCAACGAGATCTTGCTTGAGGCGCCACTCGCTTCATCCGTGACCAGTTATAGCTTGCTCCTGAAGCAGCGAACGTCCAGGAGGATGCAAAGAACTGGACTTCAGCTGTTGCCTATTGCAAGGTCAGTGATTCACGGTACATAAGTGATTTTAGATAGCGAGCAAGATGGATTTTGTTGAGCATCGGCCCGTGCGTACAAATCTGACAGTCATGCATGCCACGCCATCAGTTACGTTGCCGAGGCTATCGCAATTGCCATCGATCATCATTTAATCTCAAAGAAGCATGCGAAATAAGCCTGCACTTGCAGGCTACAGGTTAATCCCGCTCTTGCATGTCGTGAGGTACAGCAGGTGGTGTCCTGCCTTGCTGGTGATCATGGAGCTCATCAGATCAGCTCCACAGCCAGCAAATGCAAGGAGAACATGGGAGAGGCGGACAGTGAGACAACAATGTGAGTATATACGCTGGATCAGCAGACCCCCACATTACACATATGCAGTAGTGCTGCATGTGTATATAACTTCCCACACACTGCACCTCCAGGCTGTTTCGCAAGCCTTGTCTGCTTGATATACAGGACCTGACCATTCTTCACGACACTCGATGGCCTGTCTGCTCCATATCTGTACCACTGGACACAGCAGCAACATACACAAATGCTGACCTGTACAAGTTTTTTCCGCAGAGGTGTAGCAGCTGGTGGGAAGTCTGCCAGGAGCCCCTCAGGTGCTCCAGAAACACCTGAAACCACATCTCAGGCTCCAGGCGGTGATATCAGACCTGGGTCTGACCCCACCGGCAAGGACAAAGGTCAGCACTGCACAGCACTTGGAAATGAGGCTCTGTCATGACAGTCTCGTAAATAGCAATTTGCAGCCTCGATGAGGTCCATGATTGTCCTGTGCTTGACTGTATTGCCTGGATCATGACATCAGGCTTTTATCATAGTTGGCATGTATGTACATGCAGCGTGCCTGATTTAGGTCAACTTTACCATTATGCCATGTCAAGCATATGTCTAAGGTCTTCTACTTCCCTTGTCAGCCTCTGTCTGAGCTGAGTCATTTTGTGATCCCACTTGTTTGTAATGCAAAACCCATATAATGAAGAGGTAGTCTCTGTCCAAATGCTATTCAGCATATATTGTTCATCACAGGCCAACAAGCAGCCACACAGAAGAAACAGGACCCATCACAAGGCAAGACAGTCGGCCAGGGTGACCCCAAAAAGGCTGGGCCAACATACACCACTGCCTCAGCAGTATGGCAGCAAGGAGCAATCACAAGCCAGGGCACTTTCAGCAGCCCTGCCTTTGCCAAGGGCCCCTGGGGACAGAGCAGAAGCTTCCATAGCGGGGCTGTGTTGGGATTTGTGAAGGACAAGCATGACAGGCCTGACGCAGGCTCTGATGTGGGTGGCATTCAGGAAACAGGTTTGTCAAGCACACTGTTGGACATGCTAGCCATGACATGCTAGCCTTCTCATGTGTTTAAGGTGTGTAGCAGTGTGGTATTGAAAGTTTGCACTGCAGGCTTAGAGAGCCTGATGTGATTTCCAGATGTCAGGTGGTCTAAGAACAGTCGCCAGACAGCTGATGTAAATGCATTCAGTATGTTCGGGGTGCTGTGCATAAGTGTCTTTTGTTTGGTAGAAGGCAGAAGCATCCACAGCCTTGCATGATGATTGTTTTCATGGCCAGACTTTTGAGGGCCACATGTTGCATGAGGAAGATAGTGCCAACTTTCAACTGGAATGCACCGTCGCTGCTCTCAGAACAATACAAGGGATGTATGTGACCTCAATCTCAACAATTTCACATCTCATGCACCAAGCTCAACTTGCACAACGTCTGGCAGTAAGGCACATAGCCTGGGCTGCTGTTGGATGCCGACCCTATGAAAGCATTCAGAGATGATGCTGATGCTATCCAGGTCTGATGAAGTTGCAGGCTGATGGGGGTATGGATTTGCAGGATCTGGTGACATTGCAGTCTGACATCGGCATGCAATTGCAGTCTGGTGTAGCTGTGGATTTGCAGGATCTGGTGAAATTGCAGGCTGATGTGGCTGTGGGTTTGCAGGTTCTGGTGAAATTGCAGTCTGATGTGGGTGTGGATTTGCAGCATCCGGCAAAATTGCAGTCTGATGTGGGTCTGGATTTGCAGGATCCGGCACTGGAGGCACAAACCCAGGGCTGCCTCTGGATGCAGACCCCTTGGATGCCCACAGAACTGACAGGCTGGATGACCCAGAGGAGCTCCTGAAGAGGAGGCGCGCCAAGGACCCAGAAGCCTTTGACAAAGTGCATGGCAAGGACGCTTCATTTGCTGAAGAAACAGGAGGCAAGGGTGGAGGTGAATTCCGTCTAATTCTCACCTGTTTCTTCTGCTCCCCTCTAAGTGCTGTTGCTATGAACCCCTTCAAGTGATGTTGTTATGAACTGCTGAAGAAACAGGAGGCAAGGGTAGACGTGAGATTCATTCTGTTCCCACCTGTTTGTTCTGCTCCCCTTCAAGTGCTATTGCTATTGTGTGGCAAGGGTCCTTCCTTGCCATACAATAGTCACAGCACTTGAAGGGGGGCAAGACAGGTGAAGACTGCTTTGCCTCCTCTCAGCATTCCTCAAAATCTGAATTTGCCATTCACAAGCTGATTGTCACTCGCTGTGTTAAAACAGGCGCACGCTCTAAGTGCGTGAGTCACAACTGCTGACATGCTGTACAGTCTTGACGCCAGTCAATTTTGACAGGGTTGTGCACCACCTTTTGTTTCATGCCATATGGGTCAGCATCATGACTGTTACACACATGCTTGCTCACTAGCACACCCTCCAAGTATCACACCAGTAAGACCAACAAGCAAACTAGAAGCAAGCTCATGCTCAGTCGCATATGCACGTAAGACTCATTCACCCAAGCATCACCATGGCAGCTACACAGAACATCACAATTGCTTCTGCAGGTCACTGATGCTTACAACTGACGCTCACAGTAGCAATAGATCCATCAAGTGGTGACAACCATACAGTGAATTCTCTTCACCTTGCATGCCTGTTTGCCTGGGGAGATACACAAATCAGCCAAGTACTCATTTTCTGCCATGTAGGCAAGGGTGATGGAGCGGCCAAAATGACTAACAATGATGCAAGCAAGCACCTGGGTGGTCGGGAAGGCAAGCAGCAGACCATGAAGACCAACACCAAGCAGGGCGCTGCCTTCACCACCTGGGCCAGGTGTGCGCCCTGCCTCTTGCAATTCCAGGACTGAAAAAAAGGGAGAAAAGACTACGCCTTTCAGCGTCAAGTTAATGACAAGCCATTTAATGACAAGCCAATACTGGGCTGCCCAGTATTCCAGGACCACTCCCTTGGATTTTTATGCATGCATCATCATGAATTGCTGTCCACCTGCGGTAAGCTGGCCATAAGCCTGCACTAATGATGAGCTGGTGACGCCAAATCTTGGCTCCAGTTGCACATTTGTGTTGTTGGACAGCACCTGTTGTGTCATGCAGCTGAGGGATGCCGGCAACATACTTTTTGGTACTTAAAGGTTCACAAGCATTAGATGTTAGACTATCTTAGCTTCTCAGTGCCAAGCTGCTGCCTGAAATTCATTCACTTTTTGCCCCAGGTCATCTTAGGCCAGCAGCCAGGGAACGTGCTGACACGAGCAGAAATAGTTGTAGACTGGGTCAATGAATTCCAGGCAGCAGCTGAGCACAGAGAAGCTGCTGCCTGGAATTCGTTGACCCAGTCTAAGGTGTTTACAACTATTTCTGCTCGTGTCAGCACCTCCCCTGGCTGCTGGCCTAAGATGACCTTTGGCAAGGCTGCTGCCTGCTGTGCAGCTGCCTCTGCTTGATCATCCAGGTTGTCATCACTTGCTGCTGTCAAGGATGGCGCTGCATAGATGCCCACAGGAATGCGCTCGCTGTGCTGTGCTGATCATCACATCTCATGCTATCATCCTGAGCCACACGTGTGGATTGCGCCAATGCCTGATACCCTTATACTGACTGAAGGATGCCATTCAATGTGCAGGGGGTTCTTGACATCAGCCACAGCGGGTGGTGATGACAAGGCCAAGGAGGCACAGAAGACTGCAGGCAACCCATACGCACCCACCAGCTCAGCAGGGGGCACCCCCACTGACAACAAACATGATGAAGGTCATACCCCAGAGCTGTTGCAGCATCATGTCTGGCTGCATTTGGTACACATGTGTTCACTACAACCTGCTGCTAATGCATGCAACAGGCCTGATTGAAATCTCAGTCAACGTTAAATGCATGCCCAATCAGGGTCAGTGCACCTTTAGAGAACCCACAGCTGCATTGTTGACTGCTGTAGTCATAGCACTGTGATTGCATGGTATTTTCACAGCGTAGCAGATCATCAGGCGTGTACATTACAAGCGTCCTTTGTCTTTCGCATACGTGGCTTGAATGTGTGTTTGGTGTGAGGTAAGATGGCTGAGGAAGCCAAGGAGGTCCAGATGAGTGGACAGCAACAACGACCACAGGCAAGGTCCAAGCAAGGTGCAGAATCAAAGGATGGGAACAAGTCCACACACAAAGTGTCTGAGAAGTTGTAGAGATGGGAGTAGGGTGTGTTATAGATGGTGCTGTTTAGTACTTAGTCAGGCAAAAGATATAACACAGAACTCAAAGTAGTTGTTACACATCCAATTTGTAGCAAGTTACAGCCAGAGCTGCCTGTGCAGTAGCAGCGAGCAGCATAGTGCCAAGTGCATGACAGACTGTCAGGTAGAGCTTCTGCTTGAGCTTGTCTGATAGCATTGCAGTGTGTGTTGTGTAATTTCACAAGGCGTTCACCAAAGTTGTAACATTGAATGGCATGGATTGTCCGGCTGTAACAATGTGTGACTTGAATCTGCTGCTGCCATGGTACTCAACAGTCTTCTTTCAGACTTCCTGTTGAGCTAGTGTCACGGATGGTCTCGTGTGTCTCTGCAGCTCGCGAGTCATGTTTCTGTGGCAACTCTGCCAATCTCCCGGGCTATCTGCTCTAGTAATCACCAACTCATGTGCTTGTTACTGCAATGCAGCACTCATAGACAGCAACAACAATCAGCTGATGCAACAGACGCAGTGGCTTGTCAGTAAAAGAGCATCCTATACAAGCCTGATAGAGTGATGCCAGTGCTCCTCGAACACGCACCTCTATGGGAGTATGAGGCTGTGTATAAGATTATCATACAGGGAAGCAGCTGCCTGATGTCCTTGATACTATTTGCAGCTGGCAAAAGAGCCTTTTCTGATGATACTCAAGCATTTCATGCACATCATAGGCTGTGTAATGTGTTGCAAAGCGACTGTCAACGAGAGTTCTGTGATGGGGAGATCAAGCGTAGTTGATTTACTTTCTTATTCATGCTGCCCAGCGCCATAGCGCATCTCCTGCTCTTACGTAATACTCACAGCCCGCATATATGCATGCAGAACATTTGCCAATCATTCATCATCATCTTCAGACCCTTCGGGCACCATCTCTAGGGAAGACTGAGGCTTGGCGGCTGCACCACCCTCCATGCCACTGCCCAGCGTCTGAGCAATGCTTTTGGCCAATGGCTTCGGTATGCTACCTACTCCACCTGCACTTGTACCTGATTTATCATGTGACAACCCCAGAAAGTTTTGGAAAGCCAACATACAGGGACTCGAGCTGCACAGTCATTGCTCAAGCATTCCAAGTTGATGAGCAGATGCTGCCTGTTTTGTGAAGCACACTTGGGATGGTACAGATGCACAGCTGAGGGCCTCTGAGTGCCTCAGGGACCTCTGATAGTCTGCATCCTCACGCTTCACAAAGCATGCTTAGTCATGCTGCATGCCACAACGCATATTCAAGACAGGTTGCGGCACTGAGCTGCAAAGAAAATCTGAGAGCAAAGGCAGAATGCCTGTGCACTGCAGTGTGTAGTGCGAGAGCCTACCAGGTTGTGGGCTCACCAGCCCTGCAAATACTGCCACCAGCCCCACATCCTCTAATGCACAGCTGCCCTTGACAGGATACCCTCTGCTGTCCACAGCTGGCATAAACTGCAGCTTGCTAGAGCTGCAACCATGCACGCATCAGATGCTGTCTCTTGCAACTTGAGGCGTTTCATGCATATGTATACTCTGGCAGTCACCAAGCACAGCATGGCATAGCGTAGCACCACATAGCATGGCTGAGCTTGTGACTGTCACAACATATTGTAACGCTCTTCTAAGCCGTGACTTGATTGAGAAGTGAGCGTGATAAAGCAAATGTAGCTGGAGCAACAATACAAAGGTGCGTCATGTCAGACCTGCGTTGTGTGAAGTAGTGCAGCTTGCAGGAAGTTCCAGAGACTTGCACCAGGCGACCCAGCCACAGGGGCACTTGTCTGACCGTGAAGGTCCAGGCTGAGTCAGCATCCTGTGCCAACAGGATGACAAAGGCACCAGGAACAGCCCCAGATGTGTCTGGCCTGCAAGTCAAAGTGAGCTTTTTCTAATGGGCCGCCAAATTGCTTGTGGTAGTCCTTGTCTGAAGCCATCGCGGCTTTTCTGGGCATGACCCGGCATCCTACAAGCAGATGGGTGCAGACTGCTGTCGCCATCGTGTGTATGGGGCATGAAGTTGTCCCAGCTGCTGGGGCACACTGGCAAATGATGCAGCAGAATGTTGACAGGAAGGAGGGGCCAAGGAAAAGAAGGCCTCAGTGTTGGAAGGCAGGCTCAGTGCTTGAAGGGCAGAGGGGGCGACTGAAAGGCAGGTTATGGTATGTGAAAGGCTGTCATTGAGGATTGACAGGGCAGATTCTCAAAACTTGGGCAAGCCAGGGACAAGGGACAAAAGGTTGACTTGAAAGGCACAGCCTGCCACCTGTGCAGTGCCTCTGCTGAGATGCTTCTGGAGACAGCTGAGCCTGAATCACCACTTGTGGATGCTTCTGCATCTGACAATGGCTCTGCTGTGCCCTGCAACAGAAAGCATAAGCCATCAGCGGCAGCTAAGCTGGGTCAATGGCAAACACAGCCTGCTGCTGGATAAACAGTGTTGCTCCACCTGACATGCAGACGAGTTGTAAGCATGCAAACGCTCGTATTGTGATAGCAGCAGAAAGAAACAGCTATGTTTTGCACTGCTCATAAAAAAGAGCTGTCAATGTCAGTCAGGTTCAAAAGGGTACAGCTTCCGCCTGCCAGACATCTCTGTACGTAATGCGTCAATGCCCCTGTCAAGACAGATGACAAGTCAACTGTGCCAGATGGCGTCATGTCAGATGACCGGTGTTGGCATACATCTTCTGCATAGCATGCAATCAAAAGAACAAGCAGAGCATGAAACAACAGCATAGTGTTCATGCTTGCACTACCTCTTGGTCGTTGTGCAGCTTCTTGATCAGCTGCTTGGCCTGCTGCAGCTCCAGCTGCAGCTCCAGCTGCAGCTTCTGTGCTTGCCGTTTGTCATGCCGCCCAGACTGACTCAGCTTAATCATCTCACCCCTCATCTGCAACCAGTCACATGCACACTCCTCGAGTGCAGGATGTCGCACAGAGCAGCAATGTTGAGGCACTGCTGACAAAAGGCTGTGAAACTTGCTTTGTTGATGTCATGCTTGAGCAGAAATGGGAGCAGGTATGGGAAGCTTTGGACCTATAACATCTGCTGCAGTAGTGCACACATGCACAGATGCCAGGCAGACACATGGCGTGACACTGTACAGTTATCAAGCAGAGGACTGAAGACGAATGGGCAGAGAAACGACATGCTACACAATGCAATGGACGTGCTGTGCAAGTACCTTTCCCTGATGCAGCTGCCAATCTGCCTTCCAAGTCTGTTCAGCTTTGCTCTCAGTATCATGGGCAGAGGCAGCAAAGTCAATAGATGGCAGCAAATGATTTGCAGTAGTAAGGTTGCACAGGCTACCTACATGCAAAGGAGCTGTACGCATGATGCTGTACCTGATCCAAGTCTTGTTTGGCCTGCTTCAGGGTGGCATCAGCCTTGCTTTGAGCTTGTTGCAGACGCTCGCTGTCTGCATCTGCACGCTGCTGCACCTGTGATACCTCCTCTTGAGCCATCTGCAGCTGCTTCTGCATGCCTGCAGCATCAGGGCAACAAAACACGTCTGACATGCCCAGTAGTATGGAACAGAAAACCTGATAACTGATAACTGCAACTCAAACTGTATATGTGCAGTGCTGCAACATTTTACAATGTTGTGAAGTTCCGTCTCACAGACAGACACACACCTGTGTGAGCCTGCGTTGCCTCAAACTTGGCTGCTTTTGCAGCCAGCACTTCATTCTGCACAGCCTTCAGCTCCTTCTTAGCAGTACCCAGTGCAGATCTCTTGTCAGCAGCTTCCGTCTGAGCTTCTGACAGCTGCCTTAAAATAGCTATGGCCTGCTGCTCAGCTTCTGCCATAGCTGCTTGTGCCTCTGCACCCTGAAGCTGACTCGCCTGCGACTCAGCTAACTCGGCCTCAAGAGCCTCAAGCTGCTGCTGTGTCTGCCCAAGAGCAGTGTGAGACTGCATGGCTTCAGCCAGCTCAGCTTGAGCGGTTTGCAGCTGCTGTTGGAGCTGAGCATGATCAGCTTGCTTGGCTTGTAGCTGCTGAGCAGCTCCTGCTTGGCCAGTCTGACTGGCTTGCAGCTGCTGCTGAAGTGCATCATGCAAACTCTGCAGCTGTGTGTTCTCAGACCGGCTTGCCTCTAGCTGTTGGTGCACATCATCATGACTGGCTTGGCTTGTCTGCAGCTGCTGCTGAAGCTCAGCATGAGCACTCTGTAGGCTTGAGAGCTCTGAGCCGTGAGTAGCGAGGCTGTCCTGGCTGGCAGTCTGGCTGACTTTGAACTCACGCATGGCTGAACGAGCAGCCAGTAGACTTTCAGCATGCTGTGCAGTCTCAGCTCTGGCAGTTTCAAGCTGTTGTGCATACTGCGTTGCTTCCTGCTTGACTGCTTCCAGCTGCTGAGCATGCTGGGCTGCCTGTGCATTGGCAGACTGAAGCTGCTGCTCCATCTCTTCCTTGACAGCTTGAAGCTGCTGTGCATGCTGTGCTGCCTGCTCTTGACCTGCTTGGACCTCCTGTGCTGCCTCATCCTTGATGCTTTGAAGCTGCTGGGCATGCTGTGCTGCCTCTTGCTGGGCTGACTCAAGCTGCTGCGCATGCTGCGCTGCTTCAGTTTTGGCATTTTGAAGCTCTTCAGCTTGCTTTGCTGAATCCTCTTTGCTAGCCCCAGCCTGCTGTGCTTGCTTTGCTGCTCCTTGCTGTGCAGCCTGCAGTGCTTTTGTCAGCTGTGCAATTTCTTTCTTGGCAGCCTGCAGCTGTTTGGCATGCTGTGTCAGCTCAGCTTTGGCGGTTTGCAGATGCTCTGCTTGCTGAGCTCTATCATCAGTGACAACCATCAGCTGTTCATTTTGCTGCGCTAAATCATTCTGAGCAGCTTGAAACTGCTGTGCAATATTGTCATGGGCAGTCTGCAGCTGCTCAGCACGCTGTGCATGCTGTGTTTCCTGTCCACTTGCGCCCTGCAGCTGCTGCGCATGCTTGGCCAGCTCAGCATGAGTGGCTTTCAGCTCTGCTTGCAGCTTTGCCAGCTGCTGTCTATCAGCTTTAGATGCCAGACGAGCCTTGGTCAAGGCAGCCTTTGCCAGATTCAGCTCACCTGCTGACACCTCGACTTCTGTATGCTGCTGCTGAGCTGCCTTGTTTGCTGCATCCAGGCTTGCAGCGAGCTGCTGACTCCGGTCCTGGTCAGTCTTTGACTCAGCTTCAAGCTGCTTGATGTGTTCAGACAGAGACTGCAGCTGCTTGGCTGTGGTGCTCCTCTGGCATAGGATTGTCTGTTCACTGTTGGCCAGTTCTGTTTGCAGCTGAGTCACAAGCTGCTTGCCTTCTTCTGACTGTTGGTTGAGCTTGTCATAGTCATGCTGCAAGCTATTCAGCTGAGAGTCAGACTGGCTGTGAGCAGACTCTGAGGCTGCCACAGCCTGCTGAACTTGGAGATCCTTGACCTGCTTCTGGTAAGCCTCGTTTTGATTGTTCAACACAACAAGCTGGTTTTCCAGGTCTGCAATCTTGGGTTGGGCGTGTGCCTTCGCCCGCTGCAGAATCTTCAGCTCCTTGGTCAGGGCTGTCTGGATCTTCTTCCCTGTAGACAGATCGGCCTGCAGAGATTTGATCTGATTTGCTGCTGCTTCAGCTCCCTCTTCAGCTGTGCTTCTTTGCTCTGAAACAGCTTGTTCCAGCTTGGCAACCTGAGCTTTGAGATTAGTGACAGAGCCAGGTGAGGAAGGCCTGTCTTGGTCTGGGAGCTGTGCAGCATCTGTCAATTGTGACAAAGAGCTGCTGTCACCAGCAAGAGGGTGGCTGGAAGGAGAAGCAGGGATGGTGTCCCTGCCAGTGCCTTCTGGTGAAGTAGCTGGTGAGCAGATGGTCGTCTTCGCACTTTTTTCCGCCTTTTTTGAGGCTGAGGGAGTGACAGGCTTCGATTTGCCAAACACAAATCCGGCTCCCGAGTCTGCAAGCAGTGACATGCACGCTCAAGTCTGCTGCATATCAGCAAGATTGCACGAGGAGTATAAGGCGAACCTGTGCTCTCTGACGGTGAAGATCCAAAGCCAAAAGATGTCAACGAGAAGTTGAATATGCTGTCGTTGTCTTGGGACATCGCTGCAAACTGGGTTGATCGCTCTTGATCTGCCGTCAGCAAACTTGCGGCGTGAGACACAGAGCAGTATACTTTACAAGTATTGGAGATGTGCTCATGTCTACGTCCTGAAGCACGAAGCTGAACTGGCCATGAGGCCGTCTGTCGCCCCGGCAGATCAAACTGGTTGACCACAAAGGCAAAAGCAATGGAACCATATTATTAGTCATGTGCTACCGACGCTACTTGCTGCTGTCGCTTGAGTGCTAGTTCGTGCACGTCGTTCACCGCATATTACCCATATTGAGCATGCTCTGGGGTTCTGGGTGGAAGGGGTCTCGATGAACGTGTGTCATTCTGTCATAGATGCACTGTCTGAGCCAAGCGTCGCGAATTAGCATGTCAAGCACAAACGACTCCAGGCAGCGGAGTCAGGTCACAGCGGCAGGTTCTCCACCAAAAGACATCAAGACCGCATTCAGAGAAGCTAGAAGTGCAAGCACAGGACGTGTCCGCAGCCCGGAGAGGAGACCACTGCAGCGGACGCTGACCAAGAATTTGCAACAACAGGGCAGCAAGACAAGTATCGCTCCTGGGCAGGTAACATTTGATGTCCTGCACCACACTGGCGGACGATGTTCTCCTACAAGGTTTTCGGCGCCGGCCCACTGTGCTGCTTCGGCAGTCAGCTGACCACGTTTGCTGCTTTGCATAGCCAGCTCCAGGCCCTCGTGGTAGAGACAAATTTGTGCCCCTTCCTGTCGACGTTGAGGATGTGCCACAAGCAGAGCGCCCAGCGCCCTCGCTAGATCCCGCTCAAGAGGTACAGCCTTTGTTACCATCTGCTGACCGCAACTAGCTTCAGGAAGGGCTATCAATACATGTTCCAGCTAAACAGCATTTCCCTCACATTGACATCCTTGCAGGATGCCCAGCCGGAAGTTGGACCTGGCACTCGTGGGCGTATCACTGTTTACTGTGTGTCAGATAGCTTAGACAGAGAGATGCTGGACAAACGGCTGCAGCAGCGGGGTCCTCAGTTTCTGCTGCACAGCTACCCAGATGCATTGTATGGCAAATACAGTGAGCTGGAACATGGCATAGTTGGAGATGTGCTGTACTTTGACTATGGCGTTGTGGTATTCTGGGGTCTAAGCAAGAAGCAGGAGCAAGACGTACTGAAAAATATTGTGGCGCCCTGTCAAGAGGCTCCTCTACCAGCAGCCAAGTCTGCAAGGGACGAGTTTCAGTACAACTATGCAGCCAACGAGAAGGCCCATATACAAAATGACACTGTCACCATTGACTACAGGCTCAGCCGCAATCATATGATCAAGATTGCCATCTCTCATGCGCTGGCGCAATCTACCAAGCTGGTGCATTTTGAGGCAAGGGTATTGGACATCATTTCCAATACCAAGAACCTCCCAGAGCATCTGGCAAACACAGGCGAGATATTGTTGAGCAAGAAACAGATTGCTCAGCTCATTGGTACTGTCTTCATAGAGAAAAGCAGAGTCAACTTGCTCTCTACTGTCCTTGATACACCCGAGTTCTTCTGGGATGCACCTGACAGCATGCAAACTCTATATGAGCGGGTGTGTGAGTACATGGAGCTGGAAGAGAGGGTTAGAGTCCTGAATAACAGATATCAGGTGCTAACAGAGATGCTGGATGTGTTGAGGGATCACCAAAACAACTCCCACTCAGCAGCTTTAGAATGGATTGTCATCTGGCTGATTGTGGTATGTCTATTTGTTGGTTTGTTTGAGTGCACTGCTTTGGTTGGGTGGCACAAATGACGCATACACAGGCAGCCTGTCCTGTGATGACGGCGCAGTTATGTTTTCTGGTTTCTCTGCATTTCATATTTTGTTGACATGTATCAATACTTTAGACATAGCATATTGGCAGCTTGAGAAGACCAACAGTTGTTTCTGCTGTGCACATGCCCTTTGCACAGCCCTGCATAATCATTTTGTGGAGTTGTGACATACCCTGTATGACAACTGAATTGGAAAATGAATAGGCTCGTCATTGTCTTTTGCTATAAGCCAAGATGCTGAAGTCGTGCCTAGTGGCAGATGCAGTGTTCGCACACCACTTCGATAATATCTAAGAATATACATCTTTTATTCGCGGTCACTAACGGGTGCAGCTATATTACTGCACTACTATTGCATCGATTCTTACTGCAATATGTCTGTCAACCACCATGTACGACTCGTCGTCACAATCTGTATGGTGACTGCAGCCTATATAATATATTATAAAGAGACAGGTGATGCAGGTAAATAGGGATATCCCTATCCTTATGAGGTTCTGTCCAATTAACCAACTATGCTAGATAACCTCTGTCCAACCCAATTTGACACTGTGCAATCAATCAAGGATAAAACAGTCGTTGGGGCCAGCTAGCCCATTTGACTGAATTGCAATGTCTCATCAGAGGTGTATAAAACAGGCCATCAATGCTGTTCATCTTCTTCAGACAGCTTGCATGTAATGCTTTGCTCTTCACAGCCATTCCAATCGCAGGCGCAAATGTTCAAGCCTTGTATAGGGATAACGCACAGGATGGCGCCACCTCCGCAACCGAGCGCAAAGCAACACGGCTACGTGCCACTGCGAGCGGCATCTCCCCAACGAGACGGCAGCACTAGTAGAGAGTACCCTCTCAATCGCAGGGTCAGTCCTGGCGTAGAGCACCGAGGACCAGCACCAAGGGTCAATCCGAAAGGTGCAGGCAAGACCCCGATTGCTCCTGGACAGGTTTGTTTCATTGCAGCTTGGTTCCAGAGACTGCTCGCTATGCTGCATGCAACGTTGTTGTTTATTCGCACGTCGTAGATCACCACAGGCTTGTACTTGTTTTGTAGCCAGCAGCGGGACCCAGAGTCAAGGACAAATTTGTCTCCTTGCCAGATGAGCTGGATGCAGCTGCAGCCCAGATGGCCAGGCAGCACACGCTTGACCTGCCTTCAACTGTCTTTGAGGTATGGGACGGCAAAAGCCTGTATGCAAGTGATCATCCTTTTACAAATGGCTGTAATATGCCACTTGACCTGCTCCAGCTTTCACATGGTCTGTCCTGAGTATCACAAGCCTTGCAATCTGTAGGACATACACTCAGACCAGCCTGTGGACCCTGGCACTCGCGGCCGCATCACTGTCTATTGTATAGCTGAAAGCCTGGACAGAAAGATGCTGGACAAGAAGCTGAAAGAGCGAGGCCCACGCTTCCTGCTACACAGCTATGCTGAAGTGTTGTATGGGCAATATGGCAGTCTTGGAGAGGAGTCAGTTGGCGATGTGTTCTACTTTGACTATGGCTGTGTGGCATTTTGGGGCTTGACAGAGAAACAAGAGAGAGATATTCTGGACAACGTTGTCAGACCCTGTGAAGAAAACTCACTGCCACCTGTGGAGGTAGAGATTGACCAATTCCAGTTTCACTACATGGCAAACGAGAAGCCTCACATACAGAACGATACCATCACGATCAATCACCGGCTCAGCAATGATCACAGGATCAAGCTGTCCATCTCCCATGCGCTGGCACAGTCAACCAAGCTGTGCATTTTTGAAGAACGGGTGTTGGCGATTGTCAACAACACCAGAGATCTACCAGAGACGCTAGCTGAGAGTGGCAAAATCAACCTACCCAGAAAGGCGATAGCTCAGCTGATTGGCAAAGTTTTCCTACAGAAGAGCGCAGTCAATCTTCTGTCAACTGTGCTTGACACACCTGAGTTCTTCTGGAGTGCCCCTGATAGCCTTCAAGCGCTTTACAAGAAGGTGAATGAGTACATGGAGCTAGATGATAGAGTGGTGGTGTTGAATAACAGGTTTCAGGTGTTGACAGAGATGCTAGACATGCTGCGAGATCACCAAAACAATTCACACACAGCACGCCTTGAATGGATAGTCATCTGGCTCATTGTCATAGAGGTCGTGGTAGGCTTGTTTGAGTGTGCTAGCATTCTGGGGTGGGTTGGCGAGTAGGCACGTGTGTGCTGTCTCCTATGCTCTGGTCTTGAGCACATTGGTCCATCTGTGTATATCATCTGTATACTTGCAGGTTGTGTGTGTTGCTTTGACCTTCAGCTGACTCTAGAGCCCCTTGGCAGACCTTTGGTCTCATACAAATGAATCATGATTTGCTGACCTGAATCTTCACTGTCTTGGCTCCCATCAATTACACTGGTTGTGATGTCACACACATACCATCCTGAAACTCTTGCTTGTTGTGTCAATTTCTAGAACTGTACGACAGACTTTGCAGTAGTTTCATGCTCAACATGTGCAGCCTGCAGAGTCAAAGCTGACATCAATCATGATGTTGCATTGCAAATGACATTGTTCTTACGGAGTAAATTCTTTCTGACCAACATTTTGAAGTTCCAGGCTTGCATTTGTAAGCATAAAACCAGATTGTTGGCACCCGAATTCTGGCATTGGCTGCCAGAAAGCCTTGAAGTCTACTGTTTACAAGCCCTGCTATCTGCACTTGCTGATCAGCGTTTGTTCAAGGTTGTACACGTATCGGGTGGCATCATCAATAAGGTCTGTGGCATCATTGTGCATTTTGCGATCAAGCACGCTATCAAAATACATGTGTAGAGTGGACTGTCGATTGCCCAACAGTTGCTTGTGCAACAACAGGTCCAAGTGTTTATATATGTGCCTCAGCATGTCATGTCGAGACTCATGCAGCCTGCTGCATGAAAGCTGCAGCTAGCAAGGCTTGCAATACTGGCAGGCGTGGCATCCATGTGCCACATGGCAAAAGACTCAACTCAAAACTTATTACAGTAAACCCTAAATCACATTGCAGTGGCTGTCAACAAGCCAATTACTTATGCTTGCTTTTCCCATATGTGTACAAGACAATGCAGGTAGTTTTTGATTGCTGACCTACACACCTATGCAAACAGAAGCCCTGCAAGACCCAAGCTGCAGATCTACTCTAATTACAAATCTTTAAACTACAATGCAATGGTGTAATTCTAGGAACACTGCGGCCCAAAAGGCCCAACATGCAAGCAATACAATATTGCTGACCGATATGTCTGGATTGGAAACTGGGTGCGATTGAGTCACTCCAGAACGACGTCTGCCAAACTCTGCTTACTTTTTGGTGCCCCACCCAAAGAACTTGGCAACCGCGCTGCCAACAGATGACTTCTCTTCTGGCTGCTGCTGCTGCTGGGCCTGCTGGGACCCTCCCTGGCGGTGCTGTCGCTGCATAATGGGGTTGGCATACGATTGCCCTCCCGGCTCTGCAGATCTGCCACTGGGGGGTCTTCCATGAGACCCACTTCTTGACTGAGATGATCTGCTGCTAGACTGCTGCTGCCTTGCCTGACCAGCACTGCGTTGACCTTGCTGTTGCTGTTGCTGCTGTTGGCCCTGCTGCCTGGACTGCTGCTCGCGAGCTGCTCTGCGCTGCTCTTCCTCTTGTAGCTGGAGCGCCAATGCAAAATCAGCGTCCACAGCACCTGCGCAGCATGATCAGCAGGTTAATCCTGAAGGCCATGAATGGATGGATGGATGACTGAAAGACTGAATGAGTGAATGCATCCACGAATGAGTGAGTGAGCCAATGAGCGAGCGAGTGAGTGAACGGGTAAATGAGTGAATCATAGGTGCATGAACAAACAATCAAGCAAATGAGTGAGTGTGTACCATCAGTTGCCTGGGACTTGTTGGGGCCGACTCCTGCAAAGGCGGCCTGGACCAGGTCAGCTGCATCAGAGACCTGCTCTGCCAGGCTGTTGCTGCCGTAAGGGGTGAAGTCTGCCTTCAGGAACTGGGTGTTGCCCATCAAGTCATCCAGCTTCTCCCACACAACATTCTGCACACACAGTCACCCTGGAGGTTGATTTCACTTCTGGAAAACAAGTCTTTCACCCACATGCTGTGTGATGGAGCCAAACACATGCTCAGTCCCATGATATAGATTCTGCACACAGGTGCGCAGCCTGCAACCAGCAGCAACGGTCCACGGCAACACCAGAACATGACATGTGCCCATCTTGAGAGATGTCGTTGCTGGCAGATTTCTTTGCGTTGAGATTGCAGGTTTCTTTGCAGTAAGGTTGCAGGTTCCTTTGCATTGAGGTTGCTGACTGTCAAGCTTTGAGGCTGACCTTCTCAAACTCATAGCCTTGGTCAGTGACCAGAATGTGGACCACGCCCTTGTGCAGAAAGATGGTGTTGAAGTGGTTGTTCCTGAAGAACACTGCCAGCTCATTGGGCCGCAAGCCCTCTCTCAGTGACGCCAGGCCGTGGTATGTTAGCTGACTGGAGCTATTATCCAGGAAGTCCTGCACACACACAATGACATTGGAGCCAAACTAGCCATTTCACCAAATCAGGGCTCGTTGCAGTTGAAACAAGGCCGGTGCAGGACATAACATGGCCTCATGCTATTCATGACATACGCAGTGATCAAAAGCTGACAGTCAAAACATGAATATGGTAGACTATCTTGCCAACAGCAGGGACATCTAGTAGCGTACTGCTTTGTCTACTTCGTTTACTACCAAGGTTTGGGACTAGGATGGACTGCAATGGGTACCTGGATGAGATGTGCCTGAGCTGCAGCTCTGGAGCGCTCCTCCTGCTCAGAGGTGGTCCTCGTCCTTGGCACTACATACACATGTCCACACTCAGTCAAAATCAAGGTAAACCAGTACCTCATGCAGCAGTCAGAGACGCTGAATGGTAGCACACATACTATTTGTCGTGATCAGTGCTCAGACTGCTGTGTGGTGTGACGCATGCGGGGAGTCTCTGTCAAGTGTAATGTTGTGTTGCACAGAGCTTGCAGAGACAGAAAGTGAGCAGCAGCACAGCACAGTGACTCTGGTGCCATCATGCTATGCCTAACTTCTTCTGATCAATTCTTACTGCTGCCATGTGCTTTGGGACACATGCCTGTGTCTCCAGTGTTTCAGTGCTGAAAGAAAGCAAGAGGTTTGCCTCCATCCTCTTGCTTTCATTTGGAACTGACACACAGGAGATGCATGCATATGAAAGGAGGCTCATAGCAGCCGCTAGTATGATGTCTGCTGTAATTCTGAACACAACTCATTGTGCATTGTGCACTCACAGCATACTTGCCCATATGTTCTCAACAAGAGACACCTTCACGGTGCTATCCTTACCTGCTGTCCCAGCCTCAGCGCCTGAGGGAGTCTTGACAAGCGACTGCTGCTGCTGTTGCTCATCAACAGCAATGGATGAGCTGCTCTGAGCTGTAGCATTGGGGGGAAGCAGGTTGAGCTGATGCTCCTGAAGCACATCATGATGGGCAGCGCTTGGCTCAGCACTAGCAGCAGTGCTGCCTTGAGGCTGCTGGGCATCTGTAGTGCCTGCTTGCCCTGAACCAGCTGCGGCTGCTGCTGTGTCTCGAGATGTGTTAGCCGCCTGGTCGGCATCAGCATAGCCAGACTCATGGGTATCAGGCTCTGCATTGGTGCTACCTGCAGCTGCAGCACCTGCTGCAGTTGTACCAGACGCAGCTTCTGCTTTGCTGTCTTTGGACAGAACACTGCTGCTTGCAGCATGATTGTGACCTGCGTGCTTGCCTTCTGCTGATGAAGCAGGGTCTGTTGAGTCAGCCTCTGGCAGCTGACCGGACTCCTCACTTTGGCTGATGCTGCTGTCTTGAGCCAATGCTTGTGCCTGCTCAGCTTGTTGCTGACCCAGGGAAATGGCCAGTGCTAGCTGCAGCTGCTCATCATCAGCTGTGTCCAGCTTTAGGTCAGACAGACTGAGATCTTCTGCTGATTGATCCAGGGCAGAGGGACCCATGCCCTCATGGTGAGCTGCCTTGACATCTGGTTCTGCTGCACTTGCTTGAGCTTTGAGGCGCACTGAGGTAGCTGCGTCTGACGCTTCTGGAACAGTAGGTGAGCTAGTTGCAGGCTGAGCCTGAGAGGTAGTGGCAGCCCTGCTGCTTTCAGCCAGCTGCTGCACATCAGGGGGAACAAAGCGGCTTCTGCCATTGTTGGCAGCAGCAGTTGGAGAATCAAAGGGCCCTTGGCCAGCAGGGAGAAAGGCACTGCTCATGGCACTGCCCTTTGAGGAGATGGGTGAATTAGTGGCTTGGCTCAGCTCACTGGCAAGGCTGGGGTAAGGAGTGGGGGCTATGGCGATGTGGGCATCGTAATTGGTGCTGTTCTGGGGGGTTGTGAGACCCTCGCCTTCCAAAGGGGGTGCAAGCAACGGGTAGGCACGGGATGCCATTTCAGCTGCTGGTGAGATCATGGCAACCTGAGCTTGAGGCTGAGTGTTCCGAGACTGATGACTGACTGAGCTCTGAGTGGCTGAGGCAGGGTCAGAGTCAGTGACTGTAGCTGTGCGCTGTGCACTGACTAAACTCCCTGTTGGGCCACCTGCTTGAGCAGCTTCTGAGACATGTGGCTGATGTGCATCACTACTGCTCAAGGCTCCTGTAGGGGTCACATGACCTTCTGAGGAGGCACTAGGCTCAGCTTCGTTTGAGTCAAGTGTGCTGGCTACAGCAGCAGCGCTTGAAGGGGCAGACTCTGCTGATGAGCTTGGCTCTGTAGGGCAGGAACTTGCCAAAATTGGCTTGGGGCTGGGGGCAATTTCTGTGGGAGACAGCAGCTCAGAAGCTGCAACTGTGCCAAGACCAGAGCTTGTCCGCCTTGGTGTGCTGAAGCCACTGGTGCGCCTGCTGAGCTGCGGTGTGATCAGCCTCTTTGGGGTGGCATCCCCCAGGACCATCACAAGCTGCTCCACAACCTCATTGTAAGACCTTTGGCCCAGGGATGCAGCAGCTGCTGTGTCCTGAGCAGATGTATCAGCATTCGATGTCAGTTCTTGGCATCTGTCTTTGTCAGCAAACTTTGTACCAGGCAATCCCAGGGACAGAGGCTTGGTGCATGCAGCACACCAAACCCAGAACAAGCATACAACACACAGATGTCACAACAGCACAGGTATTTGTGAAAAATGTACATTGTTCCTGACCTTGTACAGCTGCACACAATGCTGAAGATATATGTGTTGCTGGGCAAGAAACATCAAGCAGAGGAAGTATTGTGTCACCTGAGGGTCCACTAGCCAGCCATGAACCAGGCTGATGTCCATGAGATCAAAAATTGCTATCTCGTCTGTGAACTCAAAGCCTTTGACATCATGAAACCGAACATTCACATCTATCCCGGTGGTCAGCTTGGACAAGATGCCAATTGCATCTGCCACGTTCTTGCGTAGGTTGGCTTTGTATTCTTCTGGCAAACCCTTGCCCACTTTCTGCTCATCGTTTGCATCCAGTAGGTGACCAGCAACAAGAGACACCAGACGATTCTGCAGGGCAAAGCATGGTCCTTCCAATACTTGACCTTGTAGCAAGACTACATGTCTGTGAGAGTCGCAGAATTCGAACTGAAAGGCCAAGCACGCTGATCTTATACCTGTGATACATCTGGGGCATGCTCTGGCAGCACGATCTGCTTTTTCAGAAGCAAAATGTTTGCTATTGCCAGCACTGGGCAGGGACCGTTTTCGTTCTGGAGCGCGATTGGCACTTTGCGTCCGAAAAAGTCAATGCGCTTCAGTTTGTATACAGGATTTGACTGTGTTTGACCGCTGGCCATGCTTCCTGATGCGTTCAAGTGCTCTGCGCCTGTGCGAGCGGTGTCTGCTGCATCAAATCGGCTGTATCAGCAGGGAATGGTGTGTTTAGAAGTGCTGATGGTACTGCGTGTAACTGTTGGTCGAGAGAAAGCGAGCGCGCTTAGGTAAACACAAGCCAGTTTGTTTGCAGCTGGATCAGCATCAAAAGGTGGCTTGCAGCTTGTTGAACACTCCGTCGATATTGCACAAAAGGCAATGAGCCTTGACAAAGACGATGCCTCGCAACATCTGCTTTGATCAACAGTTTCCGGAAGGTCGATTGCCAAACGAAACCAGACTTCACAGTCAGTATGTCCGTGCGTCCAGAGGTGCGTGCGGGCTCTTTCCAGTCAGTGACCTCGCAGTATTGATTGCGGTAAACCTTTCGCGTAGCGAGCACTGCACCCAACACCCCTGCAGCGAGCATTCAAGACAACTAGCTCGACGACACAGCGAACACCGCCGCAGTCAAGGGTGTATTTCTGCCGCTTGCATGCAAGCCTTGCAGGAGACACCTTCTCACATCACCCAACAGCGACCCTGGCGAGCTGCAACAATCCTACTGCCCCGGTAATTTGGCAATAAGATCACAGTTTTTGCGTTCGCGACGTTCTCATTGTGCAGTTTTGCAGGCGTGCAACGCGTCCTTGGGGTCAGTCTGCGCACAACAGCTCCTGCCATTCCAATCCCAGGGTCCAAGTTAGAGGTAAGGCTTGGTACCACCTGTTGGATTTACACGGAAGCTCTAGCTGATGCAAGCTGAATGCAGGCCACCCTCAGCACCTAGATCACTGGCAGCACACACACCGAAAAGCACAGTACCTAGCTGCCTCTCAGACAGATGATGCACCTCTAGCTGAGGTGATATGCAATGCATTGGACCGCACCCGTGCAGCATACTTGCGGTCCTCCTCAAGCATGTCTGAAGCAACTTTTCAAGTGTTGCTACTGAACCAGCATGCTCATGCGCTGCAGATGCAGGGGGGTGTTGATGATCTCACCGCCACGAAGGCAATGGGCATGGGCAGCTGGAGACTGAAAGGGTCAATGGACCCTCCTTTTGAAGGTCTCACAGCTCAAGTGGAGGGTCTATGGCGACACATGCTTGATCGAGATTTGAAGCTGTATC
>JAABUK010001668.1_pt1 | contig 41625 bp, 34 predicted proteins | sample 5559141 | NCBI WGS metagenome assembly JAABUK01 (sample SAMN10711869, study PRJNA513367) | rock metagenome | isolation source: Antarctica rocks | place: Antarctica: Victoria Land, Pudding Butte nord | collected 2016-01-03 | reverse complement strand
CCGGCGATGTCGACCGCGCCGCTGGTCTCCAGCAGGACAGTCCGACCCGCGTCGGCCAGGGCTGCCATTAGAGGAAGGGCCTCGGCCTGGAGGAGAGGTTCGCCGCCGGTCAATTCGATCAATTGGTCGCCCGTGGCGAGGGCCTGCTCGACGACCTCGGCGACCGTCAAGAGATCGCCCTTGTGGAAGGCGTGGGCGGTGTCGCAGTAGGTGCAGCGGAGGTGGCAGGTGGTGAGGCGAATGAAGGTGCAGGGGAGTCCCGCATGGGTACTTTCCCCCTGGAGGCTCCGATAGATCTCGTGGACCAAGAGGCTCCCGGCGGGCTTTCCCGCGAGAGGCAGGAGCCTTCGTTCCGTCGCCGAGGCGGCCGGGGGCAGGATGGCGGGGGTTGGCATCGGAGGGGTCGAATCCGGGGCGCGTGCGGGGTCGGGCGTCATTTCATCCTAACCGATGCCGGTCGGCCACGCACTAGCGGGGCCGATCACGGGCCGAAGCCGAAGCTCCTGGGCCCCTCGGGTTCACGCTCCAGGCAGATCAGGACGTAGCCGCTGCCCGTCGAGGACGGGAACGGGGTCTCCCGGAGGGGCCGCCACCCCTCGGCGAGGAGGTCCGGTAGGCTGGCCTTCTCGGTCGATTGCTCGACGATGCGCCAGCAGCTACCGGCCGAGTCGACGATGGCGTAGAGATATTCGGAGGTCAAAGCTTGGCTCCGCGGTAGGCGAGGTCGAGCAGGTCGATCGGATGGACGACACGGACGTGGCTGCCAGCCTGCTTGGCCTGTCGGGCAATTTGGAGGATGCAGCCCACGTTGCCGGTGGCGACCACGGCGGCACCGGTGGCGGCGATGTGGTCGAGCTTTCGACGACCGAGCCGCTCGGACATCTCGGGCTGGGTCAGGTTGTAAGTCCCCGCCGCCCCGCAGCAAAGTTCCGACTCATCCAGCGGGACCAACTCCAAACCGGTGATCAGCCCAAGGAGCTGCCTCGGCTGATTGCGGACCTGCTGCCCGTGGCAGAGGTGGCAGGGGTCGTGATAGGTGACCTTCATCGGCAAGGAAGATGTTGGCGCGATCGGTCCGAGTTCGACGAGGAACTCGCTGATGTCACGCACCTTGGCCACGAACTTCCGGGCGGCCGGCTCGTCGCCGGGTGGGAGGAGATGGGCGTAATCCTTGAGCATCGCTCCGCATCCGGCGGCGTTGACGATGATCGCGTCGAAGCGGTCGGGGTCGAAGGCCAGTAGGTTCTTGCGGGCGAGGTCGAGGGCGGGGCCTTCGGAGCCCGAGTGATAATGGATCGCCCCGCAGCAGCCTTGAGAACGAGGGGTAACGACTTCGCATCCGTTCGCCTGGAGCACCCGCGCGGTCGCCGCGTTGGTCTCGGGGAACATGGCGTCGGCCACGCAGCCGAGGAAGAGCGCGACTCTCGCCCGCTTCGGTCCGACCGGAGGCAGGACGACCGGCAGGCGGCTCCCGGCCCCGGTCAAGGTGGGCAGCATCCCCTGGAGGCGACGGAGGGTCGGCGGAAGGAGCTTCGTCAGGCCAATCCGGTCGGCGAAGTCGATCGCCCCGAACTTCTGGAGGAACCGTGCCGGCGCGAGCGCGGCCTTGATTCGTCCGGCGTGCGGGAAGAGGTGGTGGAGGATCAGCCGTTGGAGCATCCCTGTCCGGTCCGCGGCCGGCGCCGAAGCATGGAGGGCGACCTTGAACGGCTCGATGATCTGGCCATACTTCACCCCCGAAGGGCAGGCCGTCTCGCAGGCCCGGCAATCGAGGCAGAGGTCGAGGTGACGGCGGACCTCGGCCGAGGCCCCGATCCGGCCGTCGGCGACCGCACGCATCAGGTAGATCCGGCCTCTGGGCGAGTCGTTCTCGTCGTAGGTTTCCAGGTACGTCGGGCAACTCGCCGTGCAGAGCCCGCAATGAACGCAAGATTGATAATGGCTATAGGGGATCTTCGACGCGAGCCATTCCAGGTCGATCCCGGGGCCTTCAGACTTCGGTGCGATCGGAGGAGTCGCGGTCGCCATCGGCTCGGGGACCTCTCGAAGGGGGATACCTGATTCGATTCGTTGGCTACGGGGTGATCTTCCGCCCCTGGGCTGGTCCGGCTAACGGAATTGCTCGACGGATCGGGAACGAGTCATGTCGAGGGGGGGCCGGTGCCGAGGGGAGCCAGGGGAGCAGGGCGGCTCGGAGGAACTCCGATCTCCGATGATCGAGCCCCTTCGCGAATTCCCGGGCGCGTTTGGCCGCCAACCGTCGATCTCCGGGCTGCTCCATGATTAGCCGGGCCGACCCGTCCTCGAACCGACTCGCGTAAAAGCGAAAAGCATCGGCCATCCTGCCCTGAAATCGGGCCTCACGCAAGTAAGCCGAAGTGTGACTGTAGGTCAGCCCGATTTTCAGGCTGATCGCGAAGCCGACCATCGCGATCATCAGGTCGCGAAAGGATAGTCGCCTGGCACCGGGTCGCATGGAGAGGAGTCCCGATTGGGAAGAGGGCGGGACGGACGCCCCTGGATCAGATTTTCCCCACGAATCGCCCCGGGTTCAGCACCCCGCCGGGGTCGAGTGCCGCCTTCACCTTCTCGGCCATCACCCAGTCCCCCCGGGGTTGCCCCCAGACCCGGAGCCGCTCCTTCCAGGCGGTCGGGCATCGCGGCAGGGTCAGGTTGCCGCCAAGCCTGACTGCGCCGTCGCGGAGGAGGTCGACCTCGGGGGCGACGGTTTTGAGGTCGGGCTCGCCGAGGAGATGGGCCCGGACGATCCCGCTCCCGGCGTGGGCCTGGACCGCCCACCGCCCGGGGTCCAGCGCCGCGATGAAGCCTAGCGCCGCCGATGTCTTGAGATTCGCCGCGATCGTCAGCGAGCCGACCTCGGCGGACTGCGTATCGACCAGAGCCGACCAGAGCGTCGCGGACGGGTCACCCTGCCGGGTCGCCAGCTCGGCCCGGCCGATCTCGCGCTTCAGTTGTTCGACCTGCCAGGCGACCGAGGCGGCGTTGTCCTCGAAACCGACGGCGAGCACCCACTCGCCATCCGGCAGGTCTTTCGCGCCATCGGCGACGAGTCGAGCCCCTGCGGCGTTCATCAGCTCGATCGCGACGGGCCGGGTGGCCGACGTGTTAAGCCGGTCGATCGCCTCCACCGCCTCGGCCAGGGTGGGGAAGGGGGCCCAGGCCAGGGCCGAGGCCTCGGGCAGGGGGCGGACCTTCAAGGTCAACTCGACGATAATCCCCAACGTCCCCATCGAGCCCGTCAGGAGCCGGGGCAGGTCATACCCCGCGACGTTCTTGACGACCCGGCCCCCACCCTTGATCAAATCCCCGTTCGGGTCGACGTACTTGATCCCGATCACCTGATCGCGGGCCCGGCCGAGGCCGAACCGTCGCGGGCCGCTCGCGTTGGTGGCGAAGATCCCGCCGAGCGTGGCGCGGTCGGACTGCGGGGCATCGAGGGTCAACCGCTGCCCCTCACCGAGCAGGATCGCGCGGAGTCGATCGAGCGAGATCCCGGCCTCGACCGTGATGGTCATGTCGGCCGCCGGGTAGTCGACCACCCGGTCGAGGGAACAGAGGTCGATGGCGATCCCGGGCCGGGCCGGGATGCCGCCGAAGTCCAGCGAGGTCCGGCCTCCCTGCGGGTAGAGCGCGAACCCCCCGGCGGCGCGGCGAGCGACGACCTCGCCGAGGGCCTCCCGGTCGGTCGGCCGCTCGGTGGCGTGGGCGATCCGGCCGTCGCCGAGGTCGCCGCCTCCTGGGGATTCGGGCCAGTCCAAAGCCTTACTCCGATCGATTCAGGACCCGGTGGGATAGTAACGGATGTCCTCGCCCGAGAGGATGCGGTCGACCGCCTCCTGGACGGTCCGAAGGAGCTGGACCGTGGCCTCGTCGAGCGAACCCGGCCAGGCGTCGGTGTGCAGGACCTGGCCTTCGAATGCCAGGCGATGCAGGGCATAGGCGACCCTCCGCTCGATCGACCGGGCCTCGCGATATTCGACCTCCAGGGCATTCAACGCTTGCAGCAACTCGCCGGCCGGGCCTTCGCCGATCGACTCGCCTCGGCGGACCGTGGCGAGGAAGCCCGCCGGGTCTTCGGAACCGACGGCGGCGTGCCGGAGGACGATCTCGGATGCGGGGCTCGGGGGGCTCGGATGCATGGCGTCGGCCTCGATGACGTGGACCTCGGACCGATCGCGGGGGGAGGCCGAGGCGCTCCACTCGGCGAGGTACTCCGGGTCGTTGGCGATCGCATCGAAGCCAACGAGCGAACCCCGGCGGGCCTCGGCCTCGGACTCCTGGTCGCGTCGGCGGGCGTCCTCGATCGCGTCGCGGAGCAGTCCCGCGCAATATTGCTGGACCGTGGGGACGCCGAGTTTGCCCGACTGGACCTCCGCTTCATCGAGCACGAAGGCCGGGAGGTAAAGCGTGAGCCTCTGCTCATCGAGGTTCCCCGACGGGGGCCCGGCCTGACCGAGCCGGAATGAAGTGCCGGGCCGCCGCCAGGGGTTCCGGGGTCGCTTGGCCAAGGGCACTCTCCCACTCAGGGACGGGATCGGACGGCCCCCCTCGCGCGAGACCGACCCGCCGAAGAAGCTTAACCGAGGAGCCTCACCCGCACCAGATCACGACCGATCACGCCGACGCCCTGCGGCCGGGCGACTTCCGCTCGATGCACCCGGCCCCGCCGGGGATCATCTTGTCCGGGCTGCAAAGGTTGGTCGGGTTGAAGGCCGTGCGGAGGGCGACCATGGCGGCGAGGTCTCCCGGCCCGAACAAGCGGGGCATGAATGACATCTTCTCGACCCCGATGCCGTGCTCGCCGGTGACGCTCCCGCCGACGTTAATGCACTCGTCGAGGATCTCGTGGCTGGCCTCAAGCACGCGACGGACCTGATCCGGGTCGCGCTCGTCGAACAGGAGGATCGGGTGGATGTTGCCGTCGCCCGCATGGAAGACGTTGGCGATCCGCAGGTGATGCCGCTCGCCGACGGCCATGATGAACCGGAGGATGTGCGGGAGCTTGGTCCGCGGCACGACCCCGTCCTGGGTGCAAAACGTCGGGCTCAGCCGGCCGATCGCGCCGAAGGCCGATTTCCGGCTCTTCCAGATCGCCACGTATTCCGGTTCCTTGCGGGTCCGCCAGTGGATCGCCTTGGCGACCGAGCCGCCGCTGGACCGGACGATCGAGGCGATTGCCTGGGCTTCGGCCTCCTGCCCGGCCTCCAGGCCGTCGGTCTCGATGATCAGGACGGCCCCCGCTTCGGTGGGGAAGCCGAAGCCGAAGGCGGCCTCGACCGCCCGGATCATCGGGTTGTCGAGCATCTCCAGCGCGGCGGGGACGATCCCGGCGGCGATAATCCCGCTGACGGCCTCGGTCGCCGCCTCGACCGTCTCGAAGACCCCGAGGAACGTCCGGCCCGCCTCCGGGTCACGCGTCAAGCCGACCGTCACCTTCGTGACCACGCCGAACGTCCCCTCATGGCCGACCACCAGCCCGGTCAGGTCATAGCCCGGGTGATCTTCCTCCGGCCCTCCGAGGGTGACGACCGATCCGTCGGGCAGGACCAGCTCGACGCCCCGGACGTGATTGACCGTCACGCCGTATTTGAGCGTGTGCGGCCCGCCCGAGTTGGTCGCCACGTTGCCGCCGATGGTGCAGGCCCCCTGACTGGATGGGTCGGGCGCGTAATGGAAGCCGGAGCCGGCCAGAGCCTTGGTGAGCCAGACGTTGACGACACCGGGCTCGACCACGGCATAGCGGTCGCGCGTGTTGACCTCCAGGATCCTCTTCATCCGGGTCAGGGAAATCATCACCCCGCCGCCGACGGCGAGGGTTCCCCCCGCCAGGCTCGTGCCCGCCCCCCGGGGGACGAACGGCACGCCGAGTCGTCCGCAGGCCCGGACGATCCCCACGACGTGCTCGGTGGAAGTCGGGAAGACGACCAGATCCGGCGCGTTCTTCTCGATCACGAAGCCGTCGCACTCATAGACCAAGAGCTCGTCGCGATGACCGAGCACGTTCTCCGGGCCGACGATCGAGGCCATCTCGCCCGCCAGGCCGGCGGGGAGTTTCGAAGGGGCGGCGAGCATCGGGATGCCTCGAAGGGGAACGGGTGCGGGGCCTCTGGCTCCATTCTAACCAGACCCGGTCGCCCGGCCTATCACCGAGGCGGTTCGACCTTCGAGGCGGCCATTGAGCCCCTCGTGCGGATCGACACCACGGTCAGCTTCTTGTGCATCGGCGACTTCTCAAGCACCGTGAGCTCGCCCAGGGCCGAAAGCCCGGCGATGTCGGCCTCGGGGGCGACGGCGTAGGTCACGTCCCCGGCCGCCTTGCGGGCCATCAAGGCCGAGAAGTCGGCCAGTCGGTCCTTGCGGATCACCAGGGGCCGGAGGTAATAGCCCATCTGGGCGAACCGGGCATGGACCAGATAGATCGTCGCACCCGGCTCGACTTTCGCATTGACCCGACGGGCCAGTGCGGCCTCGTTCTTGTAGTCGTCCATCGACGGCAAGACGGCCGAACGGACGATCAGGACCACGAGCCAGGTCGCGCCGAAGACGGCGACGAGCGACCGACCGGCCTCATCACGAGATCGGAGCCAGAGCGAGGCGGTCGCCCCGGCCCCGGCGATCGCGAGCATCGGGGCGAGCCAGGTGAGCCAGGCCGGCCCCCGACCAGAAACGGCGACGCCGACCGCGACCGATCCCGCCAGGAGCGCCGCGACCATCCCGGTTGAAGCGACCGCGCGGCGCGTCGGCCGACGCGCCTCAACTTGTCGGAGCAGGCCGACCGCCGCGACGATCGACAGCGGTGGCAGGATCGGGATGACGTAATGCTTGTGCTTGAACGCCGAACAAGAGAGCAGGACCAGCCCAGCCCCGAACCAGCAGCCGAGGAAGGCCCAGGATCCCGACGGGCGATCGACACCGGATCGACCCCGCCAGGCCCCCGCGATTGCCCAGGGGGTCCAGGGGAGTAGCAGGAGCGGCACGGTCCAGAAATAATAGAGGGGACCTTCGCGGCCGTCGGTGTCCATCGCCCTGCCGGTCGAGAAGCGGTCGATGATATTCTCGCGCATCATCGCCGGCATCCTCGGGTCGCTCCGCGTCATCGCCGCGAGCCAGCCAAGCGTCACCGTCAGGAACAAGGCCCAGCCGATCGGGTCGAGCAGGAACCGCCAGGTCTCCCTTCGGCGGTCGAGCAGGGCATAGGTTAGGCTCCCCAACGCGATGAAGGCCGGGCCGATCGGACCCTTGGCCAGGAACGAGAGGGCCGTCGAACCGAAATAGCCGAGCAGTAACCAGCGGGAAGACCCAGGACCATCGGCCACGCCGACGCGGGCGAAGGCCAGGCAGGTCATGGCCATCGTCACCGTCGCCGAGACGATCATGTCCGACTCGGCCAGCCTCGACTGCATCAGGCCGTAGTAGGTGGTGAGCTGGATCAGCGCCGCGACCAGCCCCGCGCGGTCGCCATGCCATCGGGCGGCGAGCTTCGCGATCAGCCAGGCTCCGAGCACGGTGGCGAGTCCGATCGGCAGCCTCGCCACCCATTCCGCCTCCGAGCCGGTCACGGCCATCGACGCGGCGATCAGCCACTGGGTCAGCGGCGGGTATTCGAACAAGGGCATCCCGAGGAATCGGGGGATCAGCCAGCCGCCGTCGCGGAGGAATTCCCGTGCGCCCTCGGCGAAGATCGCCTCGTGGTAGGTCAAGGTCCACGCCGGGCCCAGATTCGCCAGGATCAGGCTCAAGCCGTAAGCCCAGAGAATCAGGCTTGAGCGTCGAGAGAGTGTCGTCATCTACGGCCTCGGGGGGAGGGAGGGCCGGGAGAGACCGGTGGGTATTCGTAGGCCCGGATCGAGATCACGGGGGTCAGCGACCAGTCGTGGACGATCGGCGGGCCGAGGTCCCGATCGAGCCTCGAACGCAGGGCCAGGAGCGGGGCCTCGGAGAACTGCGGGAAGCCGGACCGATGGACGATCAGCCAGATCCGGCCGGGGGTCGCCAGGTCGGTTCCCGGGCCGGGCATCCAGCGGACGGGCACCCGGGCGTGGGCGAGCAGGTTGTAATGAATCTCGGCGGCCTGGCCGACCCAGCGATGGCTCATCAGGTCGGGGTTGCCCGGCGGCAGGGCCTCGATCCCGTCGAAGCCGACCCAGAGGTCTCCGGGCCCGGCGAGCGCGGCGAGTTCCTGGGCGACCCTTCGGTTCTCCACGTCGGCGACCTCACGCCAGGGCGCGGCGAGGTTGCCGATCGTCGAGATCACGACGCCGAGGCCGAGGCCGAGGGCCGTGACCAACACCCCGATCCGCTCGCGACGGGGCGACGACGCGACCCTTCGAAGCAATCCGGCCACGCCCACCCCCGCGAGCAGGCAGAACGATGGGGCCATGAACAGCATCGTCCGCGCGCTCGTGCCGTAAGGGTAGCGATGGAAAGCCGAGGCCAGCAGAGTCGGTGCCAGCGGGCTCAGCAAGAGCGCGACGAGCATCGGCCGACGCCGCCGCAACGACCACGCGCCGAGGAGGACCAGGATGGTCGTCCCCGTGCTGCCGAACCGGTTCCCGCCATTGGGATAGGCGAGCATGTTCCCCGTGTGGACGTCGAGCAGCCAGAGCGGGATCGACCACGGCCGATCATAGGGCGGGAAAGCCGCCTCCCAGGTCGTCGAGGTCGCATAGAAGGCCGTTGCCGCCGCCTGAGGACGTCCGACCAGCAGATACATCGCCAGCCAGCTCGCCGCCCAGATCAACCCCATCGACGACAGGGCGGCGACCGCCACGGAATCCCTTGCCCGCAAGGCCCGGATCGCCAGCGTCGAGCCGACTCCCGCCGCGACGAAAACCAGCGGGTACGAAAACCAGACCCCGACCGAAACCAGGGCCGTCAGCGCCAGCCAGGATCGAAGCCCCGGGCGGGTTCGGCTCAACCAGGCGAGTTCGACCGTCATCAATGCCAGCAAGAGGTCGATCGCATAGGGCTTCACCTCGGCGGAGTGCCTGGCCGGGTAGTAAGACGCCGCGAAGATGGCGACCGCCAGGAGCGCCCGGGTCCGGCCGACCGCCCGCAGGGCGAACCGGGCAAAGAGGATCAGGGAGGCCGATCCCGCCAGGAACGGCACCAGACGCAGCGCGATCGCCGATGGGCCGAACGCCTCCGTCATCCCACGCTCGACCGCGAGGAATCCGATGGGCGCGACCTGGTAATATTTGAGCGGGCCGAGCAGGCCCTCCCAATCGCGCGTCATCCAGCTGAGGGCCAAGAAGGCCTCGTCATACCAGATCGGGAAACCGGCCAGGAGCCTGGCCAGCCGCCAGGCCAGCCCAACGACGACCATGCCGACGAGCAGACTTGCCAAGGTCCTCTGATGACCCCGGTGCGTCGTGACCTCCCGAGTGATCGAAAGTGGCCGCTTTGCGTGCCGGGATCGCGGCCTGATGGTGATCGTGGGAGTCTCCGGGCGCATTCGTCGCGTCCTCGATCCTGAACCGTTCGCGGGAGATCCTTCGGGCGGATTCTATCGCCCGGTCGAAACTTGTCGACCCGAGTCGAGCCGGGCGTCCCGTGGCGGAGGCTGCCCCTTGAAGGATAGAATGGGTGACCGGCACGTCGTGGCCCTCCCGAGCCGATCCCCCGCCCCCTCGCCCGTCGCCTCGATCGGGAGACCAGGCCCCATGAATCGCCGACTCGGACTCATTGCAGGTCTCGGACTGGCACTCGGCGCGGCAACGCTGGGGCTGGCTTCCGCCTCGGGGCAGGAGCCCACCAGGCCCACGAGCCCGGCCAGCGCGACCAATCCCGCCGTCCCGGCCGTCGGCCACTCGATCCACGGCGAGGCCTTCGACGACGGCCCGAGGCGACGGGCCAGCCTCGTCCCCGGGATGGGCCGGATTGTCTTCCCCGTCACGATCTCCAGCCCCGACGCCCAGTCTTTCATCAATCAGGGCGTCGCCCAGCTCCATTCCTTCTACTACCTCGAAGCCGAACGCTCGTTCCGACAGGCTTCCCAGCTCGACCCCGCATGCCCGATGGCCTACTGGGGGATGAGCATGGCCAACGTCAACAATGCGAAGCGGGCCAAGGGGTTCTTGAAAGAGGCGAAAGTCAAGGCGGCGGCCGCGAAGCTCACCAGGCGCGAGCAGCTCTATCTCGAAACGCTTGATGCCCTCTATAAAGAAGGGTCGAACGAGAAGGCCAACCGGAAGGAGCACCGGCTCGCGCTGGAGGCGATCGTCGCCGAGTTCCCCGAGGACGTCGATGCGAGGGCATGGATGGCGATGGTCGCCTGGCAGGACGCCGGGGCCGACACCAGCCGTCAGGCCCTCGACGTGACCTTGGAGTCGGTCCTCGACAAGAACCCGCTCCACCCCGGGGCCCACCATTATCGGATCCACCTCTGGGACCACCAAAAACCCGCCAGGGCCGAGAAGGCCGCCGCCCTTTACGCCCAATCCGCTCCCGGCATCGCCCACGCCTGGCACATGCCCGGCCATACTTACACCGAGCTCAAGCGCTATGCCGACGCCGCCTATCAGCAAGAAGGCTCGGCCCGGGTCGACCACGCCTACATGATCGGCGATCGGGTAATGCCCTTCGAGATCCACAACTACGCCCACAATAATCAGTGGCTCGCCACGTCGCTCGGCCACGTCGGCCGGGCCCGAGACGCGATCATCGTGGCGAGGAACCTCGTCGAGCAGCCGCGCGACCCCCAGAAGAACGGTCCGAACGATGGCGGGTCGTCCCAGCGCTCCGGTCGACTCCGCTGGGCCGAGACCCTCGCCCGTTACGAACTCTGGGACGAACTGATCACAGCCACCGATTCGAAGGCCCTCGACTGGACCGACCTCGGGCCTGAGAAGGTGGAGAAGGCTTACGCCCTGGGCCTTGCCTACGCCGTGAAGGGCGATCAAGCCAGGCTCGCCGAACAGATCGCCGCGCTCAAGGACAAGATGGAAGCCCCGACTTCGCCGGTCAACCCCAAGCCCGCCGGGCCCGCCACCCCACCCCCGACCACGAACGTCGCGCTCGTCTCCGAACTCGAAGGCTACCAGCTCCTGGCGAAGGGGGAGGCCCTTGCGGCCCTCGAAGCCTTCAACAAGGCGAGCCGGATGGGCCAGGACGCCCTGGCCCGCGCCCTCCTCGCCTCGCGGAACCCAGGCTTCGCCGAACGACCGGCCCGACAGGGGGTCGAAAAGCGGCCCGGCGAGTTTGTCCCCCTGGCCACCCTCGTCGAGGTCCTCCACGCGAACGCCAAGGACGCCGAGGCGAAGGAAACCTATCGCAAACTCGAACCGATGATCGTGCATGCCGACCGGGACACGCCGATCGCGCGTCGACTCGCCACGATCGTGACCTCCTGGAAGGCCTCGGGCGCTTGGAACCCCGCCCCCGAACCCGCGACCGACGAAGCCATCGCCGCCGGGCGGGTCGACCTCGAAAAGCTCGGCCCGCTCGCCTGGGTCCCAGCGCACGCCTCGAACTTCACGCTGAAGGACACCGAAGGCAGGGCCTTCAGCCCGGCCGAACACCAGGGCCGCAACGTCGTCCTCGTCTTCTACCTGGGCGGCAAATGTGCCCATTGCATGCAGCAACTCCAGGACTTCGGCAAGCAGACCAAGGCCTTCGCCGACATCGACACCGACCTCGTCGCCATCGGGACCGACTCGGCGGACGAGGCGAGGGCCCTGAAGTCGAACGCCGACGGCATCAAGTTCCCGATGCCCTTTTTGCCCGACCCTTCGCTCGTCGTCTTCAAGCAATATCAGGCTTTCGACGACTTCGAAGGCCAACCCCTCCACGCCACCTTCCTGATCGACAAGCAAGGGCAGGTCCGCTACCAGAGGATTTCCGCCGACCCGTTCCTCGACGTGGAATTTCTCAAAGGCGAGGCGGCCCGCGTCAATCAATTGACCCGCTGAGCCTCGGCCAGCCAGTGCGTTTTTTAAACGAGGCGTCCGACCACGGCCTCGATCAATGCTCCCAGCCGCTCACCAGCCGCTCGCCCGACTTCGATCACTTCGTCGTGGGTGATTGCCTGGCCCGTGACACCTGCGGCAGCATTGGTCACCAGGGCAAAGGCCAGCACGTCGAGCCCGGCATGGCGGGCGACGATCGCCTCGGGCACGGTCGACATCCCGACCACGTCGGCCCCCAGGGTCCGCAGCATGCGGATCTCGGCGGGCGTCTCGTAGCTCGGACCTGGCAAGCATGCATAGACGCCCTCGCCCAGCCTCATCCCGAGCCGAACGGCCTCCTCAGCGGCGAACCCCCGCAACTCGGCCGAGTAGACCCGCGACATGTCCGGGAACCGGGGGCCGAGACGGTCGTCGTTGGTCCCTCGAAGCGGGTTCGATCCGATCAGGTTCAGGTGGTCGGCGAGGCAGACCAGGTCGCCGGGACGGAGATCGGCCCGGATGCCTCCCGTCGCGGCCGTGAGGATCAGGATCTCCACCCCGAAGGCCCGCAACACGCGGACCGGGAAGGTGACCTCTTCGAGGTCGTGACCCTCGTAGTAATGGAACCGGCCCTGCATCGCGACGATCGGGGTCGAGCCCAACCGTCCGACGACGAGATTCCCCCGGTGCCCGTAGACCGTCGCCGTCGGAAAGTGGGGGATCTCGGCATAAGGAATCGTGAGCGGGTCGACCAGTCGTTCGGCCAGGCTACCCAGCCCCGACCCGAGGACGACCGCGACCCTCGGAGGTATCTCCACCTGGCGTTGGAGGAAATGAGCCGCCGCCTCGATCCGGTCAAATGGATCCACCAACCTCATCGTCATCGGGAACGCCCCCGAAGGTGTAACGGGCCACGTAAGGGAAACGGATCGACTCGATGAACTCTGAACGAGTTGCCTCACATCGCGGCTCAGAGGAGGATGGCCACGATGCAGGCCGAAAGATAGTTGGCCAGCGTACCGGCCAGCAGCGCCCGGAAACCGAGCCTGGCCAGGTCGACCCGCCGCTCCGGGGCGAGTGCGCCGATTCCCCCGAGCTGGATCCCGATCGAACTGAAGTTGGCGAACCCGCAGAGCGCATAGGTCGCGATCGCGAAGGATCGAGGGTCGACCTTCGCCTTGCCCAGTTCGCCGTAGGCGATCAACTCGTTCAAGACCGTCCGGGTCCCCAGCAGGCCGCCAATCGTCGGGCAATCGTGCCAGGGGATGCCGAGGAGGAAGGCGACGGGCGCGAGGGCCCATCCGAACAACTTTTGCAGCGAGAGGCCCGGGTAGGCCGATCCGAGCATCAGGTTGATGAGGGCGATCAGACCGAGGAACGAGATGAGCATCGCCGCGATATTGAGGGCGAGGCCGAGACCCTCGCGAGTGCCGCGCGAGGCGGCATCGAGGAGGTTCGCGTCGGGCTTCTCGGCATCGGGGGACGCACCGCCGCGAGTCTCGGGCTCGCCGGTCTCGGGGATCATCATCTTGGAGAGGAGGATCGTCCCGGGTGCCGTCATGATGACCGCGGTGATGATGTGCCGGGCCTCCACGCCTTCCGCGATGTAGGCGCCGACCACCCCGCCCGAGACGTGGGCCATGCCCGAGGTCATGACGGTCAACAGTTCCGACCGCGTCAGCTTCGGCAGGTAAGGCCGGATGGTCAGAGGCGCCTCGGTCTGGCCAATGAAGAGAGAGGCCGCCACGTTGAGCGACTCCGCACCGCTGGTCCCCATCAACTTCTCCATCACGAAGGCGATGCCCCGGACCACCCATTGCATCACGCCGAGGTGATAAAGGACGGCGAAGAGGGCAGCCATGAAGATCACGGTCGGGAGGATGCGGAAGGCGAAGACGAACTTGCCCGGGCCGGCCGGGTCGGTGAGCGGCCCGCCGAAGACCATCGTCGCGCCGGAGAGGGCGCAGTCGAGCACCGCCTGCACGCCCTTGCCCGCCATCCCGATGGCGTCGCGGCCCGGCTCCCATTTCAGGACAACCAAGGCGAAGACCCATTGCAGGACCAAGCCCCAGAACACCACCCGACGCGAGATCGCCTTGCGATCGCTGGAGATGGCGTAGGCCAGACCAAGGATCACCACGATCCCGAGAAGGCTCTGGAAGCGACCCGCCATCGACACTCTCGTCGCCATCGCTGCCACGGGCGATCCTTCTTGCCCGTAGGCCGAACCACCCAGCGAGTAGAGCGTCAAGACGATCCCGAGGGACGCCGACTTGAGGACCCCGAGGCGACTCGTTCGCATGCCCTGGCCTTTCACTTCGATTCAGATCCGCTCGACGATCAGCGGGTCGATCGTGACGGGGCCTTCCTCGATCGAGTACGCTTCGCCGATCATGGTCAGGGCGACCTCGATCCCGGGTGCGTCGTTGACGAGCACGGTGCAGAGCGGCTCGCCGGCCTCGACGCGGTCGCCGACCTTCTTGTGGAGGATCACGCCGACGGACGGGTCAATCTTCGAGTCGACCCGGGCCCGGCCCGCCCCGAGGAGCATCGTCGCCTGGCCGATCGGCCTGGCCAGCAGGGAGTGGACGTAACCGGCGAGCTTCGAGTCGACCTCGATCCGCCCCTTCGGCTGGGGCAACCTCGTCAGGTCGTCGATGGCGTGGAGGTCGCCCCCCTGGGCCGAAACGAGCTTGCGGAAACGTGCCAGGGCCGACCCATCGGCGATCGTCCTCCAGCACCGCTCCCTGGCCTCGTCGAGGGTCGAGGCCACCTCGCCCATCACCACCATCTCGGCGGCGAGTTCGACGGAGAGGTCCATCAGGTCGCCGGGCCCATGACCCCGGAGGCACTCGACGCACTCGGCGATCTCAACGGCGTTCCCGACCGCCCGGCCGAGCGGCTGGTCCATCCGCGTGATGAGCGCCCGCATCCGCTTGCCCAGGGCCCTGCCGATCGCGCACATGGCCCTGGCCAGGGCCCGCGAATCGTCCAGGTTTTCCATGAACGCCCCGTTGCCGGTCTTCACGTCCAGGACCAGACCGTCGATCCCTTCGGCCAGCTTCTTCGACATGATCGAGGCGGAAATCAGAGGGATCGACTCGACCGTCGCCGTGGCATCGCGGAGGGCGTAGAGAACCTTGTCGGCCGGCGCGATCTCGGCCGTCTGGCCGATCAAGACGAGCCCGCACTCGTCGAGGACCCGCTTGTAGCGTTCGAGATCGAGGTCGACCCGGAAACCCGGGATCGACTCCAACTTGTCGAGCGTCCCGCCGGTGTGGCCGAGCCCTCGGCCGGAGACCATTGGCACGGGGACCCCGGCGGCGGCGGCCATCGGCGCGAGGATCAGGCTGGTCTTGTCGCCAACGCCGCCCGTGCTGTGCTTGTCGACCTTCAAGCCTGGAGTTTCGGAGAGGTCGACCATCGAGCCCGAACGCATCATGGCGTCGGTCAGGGCGGCGGTCTCGGCGTCGGTCATCCCTCGCCAGAGGATCGCCATGAGGAGCGCCGACCATTGATAGTCGGGCACGTCGCGGCCGATACCCTCGACCATCCAGTCGATTTCCTCGACCGAGAGGGCGTGCCCTTCGCGCTTCTTGCGGATGACGTCGACGGCTCGCATAAGCAGATCAGCCTTTGGTGCCGAATTGGCGGTCGCCGGCGTCGCCGAGGCCGGGGTAGATGAAGCCGACTTCGTTGAGTCTCTCGTCGATCGTCCCGAGGTGAATGTCGACGTCCGGCATCGCCTCGGAGAGTTTCGCGACCCCCTCGGGCGCCGCGAGGATCGCCAGAAACTTGAGCCTGGGGACGCCGCAGGCCTTGATCAACTCGCACGCATGGACGGCCGAGCCCCCGGTGGCGAGCATCGGGTCGACCACGATCACCAGGCCAACCCGGGCCCGCTCCGGGACGCGGGTGTAATACTGCTCGGGCTGGAGCGTATGCTGGTCACGCCTCAGTCCGATGTGCCAGACTTCGGCCTCGGGGATGACGTCGAGCACGCCGTCGGCCATCCCCAGCCCGGCGCGGAGGACCGGCACGACGGCGACGGGCTCGGCCAACCCTTTGCAGGTCGCCAGGGCCAAGGGGGTGCGGACATGCACTTCCTTCGTCCCGAGGTCGGCCGTCGCCTCGGCGGCGAGCAGCATGGCGGTCACGCGGACCAGGCGGCGGAACTCGGCCGGCCCGGTCGCCACGTCGCGGAGCGCGGTGATGTTGCTCAAGACGAGCGGATGGGTCGAGGGGTAAACGGACGCCAACGGCAGGCCTCCGGGTAAGTCGGGCTGAAGTCCCCGAAATCGTACACGACCCGGAGACCAATACCATGCGGCGTCCGAGAATTTTTCGAGGATGGCACGTCAAGCCGTCGGCCAGACGTCGATGAACTCAGGCTCCCCCTCCAGGTCGAGCCGGAACCGCGACGCCGAGACTCGCCAGGTCGTCCCTTCGTTGAAGTCGATGGCCAGCAGGATTTCACCCTCCAAGGCAATCGGCGCGGGGATCAGGTTGTCGAACGTAACCTCGCCTTGCACGACCGAGCCGTTGCTGATCCAGCCGGGAAAGTCAGGGGCCTCGAACGTCCCCGTGCATCGTCGAGCGGGAGGACCACGTCCTGATTCCACTGCGTGCCCGGGTCGTCGCGCCCAAGCTCCCCGGCCGACCGATGGAGCCGGGCCGGCGAGAGTCGGACGACCAGAGTCGCCCCGTCGAAATCCACGGCGACCACCATCGAGTCGTGGAACTCGACCCCGACATTCTCCCCAATCGCCTCATCCCAGGTCATGATTTGAGCCCCTCGCGCATGGAAAAAGCCCGCCCCTCGGTCGGAGGGGCGGGCTTCAATGTGGGTTCGCGGGTCAGGCCTTGGCCTTCTCCAACGCGGCCTTCTTGACCACTTCTTCCTGATAGCGTGCGGGCAACTTCTGGTATTTGAAGAACTCCATGCTGAAGCTCCCCTTCCCCTGAGTCATGCTGCGGAGGTCGTTCGAGTAGCCGAACATCTCCGAGAGCGGAACCTCGGCCATGATCACCGAGAACTGGCCGCGTCCCTCGGTGCCGAGGATCACGCCACGCTTCGAGGAAACCGCGCCCTGGACCGGCCCGAGAAACTCGGTGGGGACCTCGACCTCGACCTTCATGATTGGCTCCAAAAGGACCGGGTCGGCCTTCTTGAAGGTCTCGCGGAAGCAGTCGCGGGCGCAGATCTGGAAGGCCATATCCGACGAGTCCACGTCATGATACGAGCCGTCGGTGAGGATCATCTTGACGCCCAGCACTTCGTAGCCGGCGACCGGCCCCTTGTGCAAGGAATCGCGGAAACCCTTCTCGACCGAGGGGATGTACTCCGACGGGATGCGACCGCCGGTGACGTCGTTTTCGAAGATGAACTGCTCGGTCGAATCCTCGGGCATCGGCTCCAGCGTGCCCTTGATGTGGGCGTATTGGCCCGAGCCGCCGGTCTGCTTGCGGTGCTTGTAATCGAAGGGCGTAATCTTGGTGGGCGCCTCGCGATAGCTCACCTTCGGCATGCCGACCGTGCAATCGACCTTATACTCGCGGCGGATCCGCTCGACGTAGATTTCCAGGTGCAGCTCGCCCATCCCGGAGATGATCGTCTCGGACGTCTCCTTATCGACGTGGACCCGAAAGGTCGGGTCTTCGCGCATGAAACGGTTCAGGGCCTTGGAGAGCTTATCCTGGTCGCCCCGCTTATTCGGCGAGACGGCCAGGTCGATGACGGGCTCGGCGGCGTAGATGCTCTCCAGCGAGAAGTTGGTCCCTTCGTCGCAGTAGGTATCCCCGGTGGCACACTCGATCCCCATGACGGCCACGATGTCGCCGGCGCCGGCCGAGTCGATGTCCTCTTTCTCGTCGGCGTGCACCCGGAGAATCCGGCTGATCCGGGCCTTCTTCCGCTGGCGGGAGTTCCAGTAGAACTGGCCCTTGGCCAGGGTCCCCTGGTAGATCCGCATGTAAGTCACCTGGCCGAAAGCTTCCTCGACGAGCTTGAACGCCATGGCGACCATGGGGTCCTTGGGATCGGCGGTCAGGGCAACCTCGGCCATCCCATCGTCGTTGTCCTTGGCGGTGATCTCGCGGTCCAGCGGGCTCGGCAGGTACGCGTTGACCGCGTCGAGCAGCAGCTGCACGCCCTTGTTCTTGTAGGCCGAGCCGACCAGGACCGGGCAAATCTGCTGGGCGACGGTCGCCTCGCGGATCGTCGAGTGGATCAGGTCGAGCGGGACTTCCTGCTCCTCGAGCAACAGCTCCATGATCCTGTCGGAGACGAGCGAGAGCGCCTCGAGCATCCCCTGACGGGCCCGCTCGGAAGGCTCAGCATACTCGGCCGGGATCGGCTCATAGCGGACGGTCTCGCCCTTGTCGCCGTCGAAATAGACCGCCTGTCGGGTGATCAGGTCGATGACGCCGGCGAAGTTGATCTCGGCCCCCATCGGGAGCTGGATCGGCACCGTGGTCAGGCCGAGCTTGCTCTCCAGCTGGGAGATGACGTTGACCGGGTTGGCCCCGGTTCGGTCCATCTTGTTGATGAACGCCAGTCGGGGGACGCGATACCGCTTCATCTGGCGGTCGACGGTGATCGACTGCGACTGCACACCGGCCACGGCACAGAGGACCAGGACCGCACCATCGAGCACGCGAAGCGATCGCTCCACCTCGACGGTGAAGTCGACGTGGCCGGGCGTGTCAATGATGTTGATCTTTTTGTCAAGCCATTGGACGGTCGTCGCGGCCGACGTAATCGTGATGCCGCGCTCCTTTTCCAGTTCCATATGGTCCATCTTGGCGCCTTCGCCCCGAACTTCCTTGATCGAGTGACTTTTGCCCGAATAGAACAAGACGCGCTCGGTCAAAGTGGTTTTGCCCGAGTCGATGTGGGCCGAGATGCCGATGTTGCGGACGTTGCGAAGGTCTTCCATTGGCGGTAGCGTCTTCTTTCGAAGGGCGGTCGAAGCCCCTCGTCCCATAGTCAGCCGAAAATCGCCAGGCTGGGGGTGGCTCGACCCATACAAACCGGGAAGGGCCGAAGGGTCGGAAACTTGAGGAGTTAGGAGTGGGGGGATATCTTCAAACGAGGCCATACTCGACATCTCATTCGATATTGTCGAGTAGGACCCTGAAGATATGGCCTACTCTCCGGGGAAACTTAGTTTAACAAAATCCTCAGGCAGGTCAAGTCCCATTACATTTGGGATATCCCCACATCCCCACTGAGGGTTTTGAACTGGAACACCCCGCCAAGCCGAACCCGCGAGTGAAAAGGCCCGGACTCAACCTCGGCCGGGATTGACCGTTGGGTCGACCTCCGTATAATGCGGCCCTCGCCCGAGGAACGGGCTCCTTGAACCATCGATCTAGGACAGACCAGGGAGGGTCGGCATGTCCAGTCGCCGGTGCTTGTTCGCGGTCATCGGCCTCTCGGCGATCCTCCACCTCGTCGGGATGGCCCGGACACCGCTCCCGGCGCAGGACGGCCTTAAATTCGTCAGGGTCGCCCGCCAGTTCCAGTCTCAGCCTTGGGGCGATGTCGTCCGCTCGTCCGACCAGCACCCGCTCTACCCCGCGCTGGTGGCGATCGCCGAGCCGGTCGTGGCGAAGGTTGTCGCCCACGAGCCGGACGCCTGGCGGATCGCCGCGCAAGGCGTTTCCGTCCTCGCCGCCCTCGCCCTGCTCTGGCCGCTCCAGCGGATGACGGCCCGGCTCTTCGACGAGCGGACCGCGAACTTGACCATCTTCCTCTACGCCCTGCTGCCCTTCCCGGCGGCAATCGGCCACGATACTCTCTCCGACAGCCTGGCTCTGGCCTTGACCGTGGGGGCGCTCTCCCTCGGCGAGGTGACCTTGCGGACGAAGTCGTGGGCCTCGGCGATCGGCTGCGGTGCCCTGGCGGGTCTCGGCTTCCTGGCCCGCCCGGAGGTCGCCCTGGTCCCCCCCGTGGTGACCCTGGCCGCCGCCTGGCGATGGCGAAGCCTCCGGGAAGAAGCTGCGATGTTCGGCCGCCTGATGGCGATGGCGGGGGCGATCGCGCTCTTCGTCGGCGGCTATGCGTTGGTCAAGGGCGAGCTCTCGGAGAAGCTCTCGCTCCGCTGGTCGACACGGATCGGCACGCAGGCCTATGAGGCCCGCAAGCCACCCCTGAATCTCCCCAGGGGGCTGGACGACCCGCGATTCGACTTCTCTCCCAAGGAGGAGTCGGGCCAGCCGAGCCTGGCCGGCAGGCCGGCCGATGCGGCCCTTCGCCTGGCAGGAGATTGGGGCGAAGGGGTTTCATTGCTCCTGATCCCGGCGTTGCTCTGGGGCGTCGCCCGAGGGCGCAGACTGCCGGGGTCGTCGGACGGTCGACGGTTGATCCTGGCCTACCTGGTCGTCTTCTCGACGATCGCGATCCGACACGCCTCGACCCTGGGCTACCTCTCGGGCCGCCACGCCCTTAGTCTGATCGTGGTGACGATCCCCTGGGCCTCGGCGGGGTTCATCGCCTGGGCCTCGGGGTTCTCGGCGCGTCGGGGACTGAGCCCGGCCTGGGGCCGTCGGCTCGCCTACGCGGGCCTGGCGGGCCTGGTCGTGGTCGGGGTCTCCGCCCAGGTCAAGGCGGGCCATCCAAGCCGCTGGGGCTACCAGGCGGCCGGCCTCTGGCTGGCGGACCGCGCGGGGCCGGGCGAGGCCGTGCTCGACACCCGGGGGTGGGCCTCGTTCGTCCGGGGGATCCCGGGTTACGACTACTGGCACGTCCGCCAGGCGCTCTCGGATCGGCAACTTCGCTACGTGGTGGTCGGATCGGACGAGCTGGCGGCCCCGAGCCGACGGGCGGCAACCTTGCGGGCGATGCTGGCCCGAGCCGGGAAGCCGGTCGCCTCGTTCCCGGGCCGTCGCGACGGGCGAGGGTCGGGGGTCGAGGTCTATCGGTTCGAGGCGCCCGATTCGTGGGAGGGGATCACGCCATGACGAGGGCTCACGGGACCTTGCTGGGCCGGTTGATCCGGGGGACGAGCTGGTCATGGCAAGCCGAGAGGCACGGCCCAGCCCTGCCGACCGACCTCGACGCCACGGTGATGGGCCTGGAGTCGGCCGATCGCCACCACGCCAAGCAAGGGCGATCGACGGCGAGGGTCCGCTTCGACTCGGGCCGGGGCTCGGTCACGGTCTTCCTCAAGCGGCATTATCAACTCCCCTGGGCCAGCCGGTTGGCGGCGTTGCTCCACCCCGGCGGCCTACACTCGCCGGCCTCGGCCGAGTGGTCCCACCTGGAGCGGGCCAGGTCCCTGGGGATCGAGGTCCCCGAAGTCGTGGCCGTCGGCGAATGGGTCGGTCCATGGGGGGCCTTGCAGAGTTACCTGATGGTCGCCGAGCTGTCGGGCCACGCCCCGCTCCACGAGGCGCTCCCCGAACTAGTCGGATCGCTCGGGCCCGCGGAATTCGCGAGACTCAAGCGGCGTCTGGTGGTCGAGATGGCCGACATCGCCGCCCGGCTGCACGGCGCGCGGGCCTTCCACAAGGATCTCTACCTCTGCCACTTCTTCCTCGACGTCCGGCCGGGGGCCGGGGGCCGGGGCCGGCTCTGCCTGATCGACCTGCATCGGCTGGCCGTCCACCGTTGGACCTGGCCCCGATGGCGCTGGAAGGATCTCGGCCAGCTCCTGTTCTCGACCTACGGCGTCGCCGGGATCGACGACCGCGACCGGCTCCGGTTCTGGAAGCATTACCGGCGGAGGACGCGAGTCACCCTGCCCGGGCTCCAGCGGGTCCTGATCCGCGGCAAGGCGGCACGCTACCAGGCCCACAACCGTTGAGGTGGCGCCGATCCAGGACCAGCAAGGGATCGTCATGCGGATCGCTTTGAATTTCCAAAGGCTGGATCCGACGCGGGGGGGGGCGGAGACCTACGTGGTCGACCTCTGCCACCGGCTGATCCGCGCCGGGCATGAAGTCGACCTTTACGCCGAGAGCTGGGATCCCTCGGCCCTCCCGGAGGGGGTGCGTCCCGTCCGCGTCGAGGCCCCGGGTTGGACGCGGTGGCGGCGTACTTGGAGCTTCGCAAGAAACTCGGAGCTTGCTTTACGCAAAGCTCGGGGCGAATACGGTTGTTCCTTAGGTTTCATCAATACCTGGCACCACGACGTCCTCATCCCCCAAGGCGGCGTCCATTCGGCGAGCCTCCTGGCCAATTCGAAGCGGTTCGAGCCCGGGTGGCGTCGACCGGCCTACCTGCTCGGAAAGCGGGCCAACCCGAAGGACTGGATGTACCGGGCCATCGAGCGTCGTCAGTACGACCCGGCCCGGGGCGCCCGCTACGTCGCCGTCTCCCGGATGGTCCGCGACGACCTGGAGCGGATCCACGACGTACCCCGCGACCGAATCCACGTCATCCCCAATGCCATCGACGCCGGCAGGCTCGTGGTGGACGACCCGGCCGCCGCCCGTCGCGACTTCCGGGAGGGCCTGGGCCTGCACCCTTCCGACCTGGTCGCCCTCTTCGTCGGCCACAATTACGAGCTGAAGGGGCTGAAGCCGCTCCTCCTGGCGATGAAAGAGCGGCTCGTGAGGGACCCCGGGGTCCGGCCTCTCACGCTCCTGGCCTGCGGGGGCGGCGAGGCCGGGTCGTTCCGGTCGCTGGCCCGGTCGCTCGGGCTCGGCGATCGGGTCCACTTCCTGGGGTTCCAGGCCGACATCCGGCCCTGCTTCCACGCCAGCGACTTCTTCGCCCTGCCGACCTACTACGACCCCTGCTCGCTCGTCGTCTTCGAAGCACTGGCCTGCGGCCTGCCGGTCGTGACCACCGCCTGCAATGGCGCGGGGGAGCTGATCACCGAGGGACGCGAGGGATTCGTCGTCCCCTCGCCCGACCACCGCGAGGCCCTCGCCGATGCCTTCGACCGGATGGCCGACGACCCGGCCCGGAAGCTCATGTCCGCCCAGGCGTCGCGGCTCGGCCGCGAGCAGTCGTTCGACCGACACGTGGCGAGCCTCGTCCGACTCTTCGAAGAAGTGGCCCGATCAAAGTGCCGGCCGGATTCGTCCAGGACGGCGGCCTGAGCCCGGCCCGATTCTTGCAAACCGAACCAAGGAGCCTCGAAGCATGCAAGCGATCCTCCTGGCGGGCGGCAAGGGGACCCGGCTCCGCCCCTTCACGGCGGTCCTCCCCAAGCCGCTGATGCCGATCGGCGAGGTCGAGCCGCTTCCGATCATGGAGGTCGTCCTCCGCCAACTCGCCCGGTTCGGCTTCCGAGATGTGACGGTCATCACCGGCTACCTGACCGAGCTGATCGAGGCGTTCTTCGGCGACGGCCGGAAGTTCGGCACGAGCCTGGATTATCGCCGTGAGGTGACCCCCCTCGGCACCGCCGGCGGCCTGGCGATGCTCGACCGCCCCGAGGAGCCGGTCCTGGTCATCAACGGAGACATTCTGACGACGCTCGACTTCGCGGCGATGTACCGCTTCCACCGCGACCGGGGGGCCTCTGCGACGATCGCCTCGTACCCTCGCGAGGTGAAGATCGACTTCGGCGTCCTGGAGTTCGGCGACGACCCGCACGTCCTCGCCGGCTACCGCGAGAAGCCCGAGTTCTCCTTCCAGGTCAGCATGGGTCTTTACATCCTCGACCCCTCGGCCTGGGACTTCCTCGAACCCGGACGCCCCTTGCAGATGCCCGACCTCCTGGAAACGATCCGGGACGAAGGGCGGCCGGTGCATTGCTACAAGGAACCTTGCTACTGGCTCGACATCGGCCGGCACGACGACTACGCGACGGCCAATGAGGTCTTCGAGTCGCGCCGACGATCGTTCCTGGGCGAGCCCATCGCCGCCGAAGGCCTGATCCGCCAGGACCCCGGCACCCCCGCGACGGCCCATCGCCCGATCGGCGTCGGGCCTCGGGCCAAGCCCTCCCCCCAAAACGGACTGGACCGATGAACGCGGCGATCGTGACCCTCCCCGCCGTCCTGCTCGCTTACTTGCTCGGCTCGATCCCCTTTGGCCTGCTGGTCGCCCGGTGGTTCGGCAAGGTCGATATCCGAACCGTCGGCTCGGGGAACATCGGGGCCACCAACGTCGGCCGGGTCCTGGGATTCCGGTTCTTCGTGGTCGTCTTCCTGCTCGACTTCGCCAAGGGGTTCCTGCCGACCTGGTACTTGCCGAGGCTGGCGAAGGAGGCCACCGGCCTGACTATGTCCGACCTCGCGGTGCTGGTCGCCGTGGCGGCGATCCTCGGGCACAACTTCCCGGTCTTCCTGAAGTTCCGGGGCGGCAAGGGCGTGGCGACGAGCCTCGGCTCGGTCTTCGCCCTCGACGCCTTCGCCAGCGGCTGCGCGGCGACGGGCTTCGCCGCCTTCCTGCTGCTGACCCGCTACGTCTCGATGTCATCGATCCTGGCGGGCCTGGTCTGGTTGATCGCCCACTTCGCCAGGGTCGGAGCCCCGATGGCCAGGGACCAGGTCGCCATGACGATTGCCTCGATCGGCCTGATGGCACTCCTCGTCGCCCGCCACCGGGCAAATCTGGTGCGGATTGGCGCGGGGACCGAGCCCAAGCTCAACCTCCGCAAGAAGAAGCCGCGTCCCCCGGCCGGCAAGGTCGTCCCGATCCTCGTCGGCCTCCTGGCGCTGGCAGGCCTGGCGGTGGGGTTCGCCCTGAACGCCGGACGGAAGTTCGAAGTCGTCGCCGGACCTTATTGGATCAGGGAAGTCGCCAGGGTCGCCACCGGGCACCAGCGGGCCGAGCGGCTGGCCTTCGCCGACCGGGGCCGGCTGCTCATCGCGACCTGCCCGCGCTATGGCAGGGTGATGCTCTACCGGATCGACGGATCGGGCGGCCTTGCCCTGCTCCGCGACGTCGAGACCGCCGGGCGCCCCTTCGCGATCGCCGCGACCCCCGACCGGATCGTCGTCCTCATCCGGCCCAACAACGACGCCCGGCACGTCGAGCAAGGCTGGATCGAGACCCTCGACCTTGAAGGCAAGCCGATCGGCGGCCGGACCCTCGTCGGCTTCTATCCCGACGACCTCGTCGTCACCCCCGACGGCCGGCACGCCTTGGTCCTGACCTCGGGCCGGGGCGAAGGCGGCGAGCATCGCCCAAGGCCCACGCTCGCCTCCTACGACCTCGGCGCGACCGGGGGCCCGAAGCTCGAAGGTCAGCTCGCCTTCGACCGGCCGGGAGACGACCCGGCCAGGCTGGCCCTCGCGGCCGACGGGAAGCTCGCCGCCGTCTCGCTCCAGGGGACGCGATCCGTGGCCTGGGTCGACCTCGCGGAGATCGGAGCCCCCCGGCTCAAGGCCCGATCCGAATTGCCGAAGCAGGCGAACCCCGACGCGCTTCGGTTCGACTCGTCCGGGGCACTGGTGATCGTCGACGAGTCGACCGGAACCCTTCTCCGTCAGACCGGGCCGAACGCGACCTTCGAGTCCCTCGGGCAGGACGAAGGGATCGGCGAGGCGGTCGAGATTCCCGGCAAACCGGCCTGGCGGGCGGCCTCGATCCCTTTTGAATCCGGGATCCGCTTCGCCGGGGCCAACCCGGAATCCCACACCTCCCCGGCCTTCCTCCCCCTGAAAGGGAGGGCGAACCTGGCCTCGACCCGCCCCCTCGGCCTCGCCTACGAGCCGACCCGGGGCCTCCTGGCGGTTGGCAACCGCTCCGGCGGGAGCCTTCACCTGATCCGCCTCGACCGGGGCGAAGCGACCCGCTGATCGTCCGTCGATTCTTGTCTCAGAGGGTACGGCCGGTTATCCTCTCCTAGGGAATTAAGGAAGGACGCCACCCGGAGCCCGATTCATGGAGACGGCGGACGATCGGGAGGAGATGCTCGACTGGCTGCTTGCGCCTTTGCGCTGGCTGGAGCAGTCGACGGGGTGGCGCTGGTGGGGTCTAGTGCTGCTTTACCTCGTGGTCGTCGGGTCGGCTGGGGTCTTCGGCTATCGAACGCTCTGCCTCTGGCGGTTGCCCGACGTCGGCGAGCCGTTCGACGTGGGACGGCTGGGAAAGGTCGACTTGGCCGACTCCGACAACGCGATGGTGTTCTATCGGGAGGCGGCGCGGAAGCTGATCTTCGGGCCGGGTCCGAACTATCGGACGAGGACGAGGGAAGCCTGGGAGGTCGTCCATTGGGGTGCCGCCGAGCCCGACGTCCGCCGCTGGGTGGTCGAGAATCGCGCGGCGATGGATCTCTGGCTGCAAGGGACCGTCCGGCCCGACGCTTTGGTCGTCCAGCCCCGCGACTTCACGCGCTTCTCCCAGATGGGGACCTCGGACTCGCTCCGCGACTTCGCCAGGATGGGTTTGCTGGAGTCGTCGAGGCTCGAAGCGGACGGCGACTTGGAAGGAGCCTGGCGGTTGCTCCGGGCCGTCCTGCGTTCCAGTCGTCACGTCGGTCAGCATGGCGACTTGGTCGCGCGGGGGGTCGGCAAGGCGATGTTCCACCTCGCCAGGCCGGAAGTCGAGCGTTGGCTGGACGACCCTCGCGTCACGCCGGCGTTGCTCAAGCGGGCCCTCGACGATCTGGAGACGTGTCGGGCGATGACACCGCCGCCCTCCGAGATGGTGCGATATCGCTACTTCGCCAGCAAGGCAATCCTCTCGGATCCGGGCACTTGGGCCTCCGTCTCCTCGCCTCAGCCCGGCACGGATTCTCCGGGACATGATCAACTGAGAGCCTTGAAGCCCGCCCTTAACTTCCTGAGGAGAGAGCCCGAGCGGTCGCTCCGGGTGCTCCGCCTGGTTACGGCCAATCAACTCGCGCAGGTCGACCGCCCGAGGGGCGAGCACCCTGCCCTGATCTCCACGAAGCATGCCATTTTCGCCGCCGACCCGAAGGCGCCGGGGCCGATCACGCCGGAGGAGCTGGCCTCCTGGGCCGACCGATCGGCCTATGGGATGTTGGCCGTGGACCAAGCCTATTTACACTTACAAGGGAAGGTCGAGGCCGAGCTCGGCCTGTTCGACGGGCTCCTGGTTCTCGCGGCGGGTCGGGCCTTCGAACTCGAACACGGCAGGCCGGCCAGGACTCATGGCGAACTGCTCGGACCCTACCTGAAACGCCTGCCCGAGGGGATCGAGCCGGGCAGCCTCACCGGGCTAGCGGCCGACCCGAATTGAACGCCTGCGTCAGGTGAGGAACATCGCATTCGCGTCGAAGGCCGGCTTCGGCTCGGCCTCCTTCGCCAACCGGTCGAGGGCCTGGGCGGTCGCCCTGGTGTTCTCCTCGACGTGGATCATGAGCCGGAGGAACGACCCGAGCGCGATGGCCTGCACGCCCGAGAACAAAAGCCCGAGCGACCAGACCAGTGCCGCGCCGAGGCCGAGCCCGCCATAAGGCATCCGGTTGTCGCCGAGCATCGCGACCCCGGCGAGCAGTCCCAGGACTGCGAGCCCGATCAGGCCACACCCGAGTACGAGCCCGCAGGTCGCGAGGAACCGTAACCACGGGTAGCGCTCGCCTCGATCCCGGAACGAACGGAGCTTCGCCATGGCGGGCATCCCCGAATACCATTGATCCGCCGGGTTTTTCGCCGGGCAGGTCAATTTATTGGACCGGTGAAGGCAAGGGCCCGAAGATGGCGAACTCCCAGGGGCCGAGGCCGGCCGGGTCAGCCGCCTCTTTGGCCCCGTAGGCGGCGACCTCCGAGCGGAACGAAGGGATCCCCCCGCCCGGTTGCTCGGGGAAAGCGAAGGGTTCGGGGCCGAGGTTGAGCAGGATCGTCAGCGACTCGCCGCCGGTCGCGGTCCGGATCATTTCCAAGACACGAGTGCCTTCCATCAGGCAAGTTTTCGGGGCTCGGAAGTCGCGGAGCGGTGGGGCCTCTCGGCGGAGCCGGAGCAGGTCGCGATAGAGGGTACGGAGCCCGACTCGGGCGGGATCGGACCAGTCCCAGGAGAGGACGGCGGAATCTTTGGTCGACGCGGCGAACGGGTCGGGCATCTCGCCTTTCCAGCCGAAGTAGGCGAATTCCTTTTTGCGGCCCTCGCGGACGGCCTCGACGAGCTTGGGGTCGTCGAAGTCGCTGAAGAAGGGGAATGGGTTCGTTTCGCCATACTCCTCGCCCATGAAGAGGAGGGGAATCCGGGGGGCGAGAAGCAAGATCCCGGCGGCGAGGCGGACGGCGGCGGGTCCGAGGCTCGCGGCGTTCCGGTCGGACTTTGCTCGGTTGCCGACCTGGTCGTGGTTCTGGGTGAAAGCAACGAAGCGGTCGCCGTCGAACTCGGTCGCCGGGGCCCCGTGACGTCGGCCCCGGAACGAGCTGTAGCCGCCGTCGTTGACGAAAACGCGAGCCATCGCCTTAACCAGGGCGGCGGGCCCGTCGGCAAAATCCTCGTAATAACCGCTGGTCTCGCCGCTCAGGACGACGTGGCTGGCGTGGTGGAAGTCGTCGGTCCAGTGGCCGTCGAGCCCGTAACCGCCCCGGTCGACCGGACGAAGGTAACGGGGGGCGTCGTTCTGGTCGGTCTCGGCGAAGACGTGGGCCGTCCGGCCGAGCTTCGCCGCCGAGGCGTGGGCGACCTCGGCGACCTCGGAGAGGATGTGACGAGGTCCACGGTCGTAAATTTGGTCGGCCGCGTCGAGCCGAAGGCCGTCGAACCGATAATCCTCGATCCACATCCGCACGTTGTCCAGGACCATCGTGCGGACGACGTCGCAGCCCCGGTCGTCGAAGTTCAGGGCCGGGCCCCAGTCGGTCTTGTACTTCTCGGTGAAGAAGCCGCCGAAGTCCGGGAAGACGTTCCCCTCGGGGCCGAAGTGGTTGTAGATCGCGTCGAGGATCACTGCGAGCCCGGCCCGGTGGCTGGCCTCGACCAGCGCCTTGAGCCCCTCAGGACCGCCGTAGCTCTCCTGGACAGAGAAGGGGAAGACCCCGTCATACCCCCAGCTCCTCTCGCCGGGGAATTGCGCGACCGGCATCAACTCGACCGCCGTGATCCCCAGGGCCTTAAGCTCGCCAAGCCGAGGGATCACCGCCGCGAAGGTCCCCTCAGGCGTGAACGTGCCGACGTGCAGCTCGTAGATCACGAGGTCGCGACGGTCGATCCCCGACCATCCTCCTTCGTCCCAGGTCATCGAGCCCGGGTCGAAGACGGCGGAGAAGCCCGCCACGCCGTCGGGCTGGAGCGTGGATCGGGGGTCGGGTCGGGGCTTTTGGCCGTCGAGGGCGTAGGCGTAGCGAGTCCCCGCCTCGGGGCTCGGCGTCGTCAGGCCGAAGAATCCGCGCCCTTCGGGCTCCATCGAGTATGAGGTCGATCTCCCCTCCGGGCCGATCAGGAGGTCGACTTTCTCGGCCATGGGCGCCCAGACTCGCCAGCGAGATCTGGTTGCGTCGACCGGGTGGATTCCAGACCTGGGGATCTCGGGGTCGTCGATCAAGAGATCGGCCTCGATGGGGGGAGATGTCTCGACGAGTCGAAACCGCCCATTGAGCAAAACGGATGCCGATCATCGCAGGGTCTTGGACGCCCGGAGTCCGGCGGCGGCATAGCGGAGCTGCTCGGCGAGCTTCGCTCGCTGATTTCGGCTGAGGGGTTTGGTCTGGGCCCCCTCCTTGGCCAGGTCGAGGCCGTCTCCCTTCATCACGGCGGCGACCTTGGTCATCAGCGGCGTGAACAACTGCTCGATCCAGATCGTCCGCCGCTCGGGCTCGCGAGGGACCACCGAGTCGAGCCGTCGGGTGGTCTCGGCGATGATCTCGGCGAACGTGCGGACCGAGTCCACCCCGTCGGCCGAGGCGTCGAAGGCCTTCGCGAGCGAGTCGGCATAACCCGCGCCCCCTTCGATCGTCGCCAGCGAGGCCCTCGCCAGCTCGTCGATTGCCATCGTCGAGGGGTCGGCCGTCGCCCGGCCGTTACCTCCGACGTTGACGCTGACGACCGAGGGGTCGGACATCACCCCCGAGGGCGTCGAGACGACCAGGGCGAACTGGTAGGTGCCGGGCGAGTCCGGGACGAAGGAGGCCATCGCCGAGTCGTTGGCCTTCAGGACGGTCTTCGGGCCGCCGGCCTGGACCCAGCGATAACGGACCTTCCCCTTCGGCTCGCTCCGGGTCCCGTTGAGCACGACCCGGCGGCCGACCCGGGCCGCCTGCTCGTCACCGGCGTCGGCCTTGAGCGACTGCTCGTCGGCCTCGCGCTCGGGGTCGTCAACCTCGACGGCCAGGGCCTTCGCGTCGACCCCCGAGGCGTTGCCGACCACCAGCACGAAGCCGAGGGTCGTGGCGTCGGGCGGCACGGTGAACGCCGCTTCGGCCGCGGTCGGGCCCTCGATCGTTACCTTCGGCCCCTGGGTCTGGAGCCAGCGATACCACATCCGGCCGCCCGAGGAGTTGGTCCCGTCGAGCGTCACCCGGAGGCCGGGCGAAGGAGTCCCCTCCAGCCTCGGAGAGGCTTGAATCGTCGCGAGGGTCGAAGCGGGCGTGCGGGCGGTCGACGTCTCCCCCGACCGGTTCGAGGCGATCGGCGTCGGCTCGTCCGCGCCCCGGGCAGGCTTGGCGGGCGACTGGGCCGGGGCTGTGGTGGAAAAAGCCCCGACCATCAGGAGGGTCGCCAACATTGAGATCACGGGGCAAGTCCACGACATCGGCATCCCTCCCGGTCGGTCCATCCTCCCGGCGATCCGACGCCGGCCATCCATGATGTTCGGGAGACCGGGGACGGTCCATCACGCCTTCCGGGCGGGCCCGGCGGCCCGGCCCGTCAAGGTCGACAACGCCGGAAGATCGTGCCCGATCGGCCTTACCTCGGCGAATCTCCCGACCGGGCAGACCGAACCGGCTACCGGACCGCGTCGGGGCCGCTTACAATCGACCGAAGCGGGCTGAATCGCAACAACCGATCGACGACTATTTTGGGAGCGTCCGCCGATGTCGCAAGGCGCGGAGACCACCACGAACCCGACCCCCTCGCCGACGCAGCCGATGCAGCACGGCCACCGTCCCGCCGCGACCGCGAGCCACCCGGCCACGCTCGTCCCCGAATCCGGCTGGCATTTCCTCCACCTGTTCTACCGGGTCGACCGCGCAGCCCTCGCCGCGCTTGACGAGGAAGCCCGCGAGGAGGGGCGACGGGCGATCATCGAGGCCCTCGACAAGACGCGGGCTGGGGCGCCGGAGCAGGTCCACGCCTTCGCCGTCCCCGGTCACAAGGCGGATTTCGGCGTGATGCTCGCCGGGACCGACCTGAAGGCCATTCACGGGATTCAGATGTCCCTCCAGGCATCGAAGCTCGGCCCAGCCTTGGTGCCGACCTACTCGTTCTACTCGATCACCGAGATCTCCGAATACGTCCCCGACCCCGAGGCCTACGGCAAGATCCTCCGCGACCGCGAGGGGGTCGACCCCGAGACCCCGGCGTACAAGGCGAAGGTCGCCGCCTACTCCGAACGGCTCGTGCCGATGAACAAGCAGCGGCTCTACCCCGAGTTCCCCGACTGGCCCTGCCTCTGCTTTTACCCGATGAGCAAGATGCGCGAAGGCGACCAGAACTGGTACCTGCTCCCCTTTGAGGAGCGGGCCGAGCTGATGAGCCACCACGGGCGAAGCGGCATGAAGTTCGCGGGCAAGGTCTCGCAGGTCATCACCGCTTCGACCGGCCTCGACGACTGGGAGTGGGGCGTCACCCTCTGGGCCCGCAACCCGTCGTACCTCAAGGACATTGTCTACACCATGCGGTTCGACGAAAGCTCGGCGAAGTATGCCCTCTTTGGCGACTTCTACTTCGGCTACATCCTCCCGCCGGCCGAGGTCCTGGCCGCCGCGCGAGTCTGACCTCGAACCAAGACCTCCGGCCCATTCTTCCCAGGAACCGCCCGATGTGGACATGTCCGAAGTGTCACTCGAAGGTCGACCCGTCGTTCGAGGTCTGCTGGAATTGCGGGACCTCCGCCGACGGCATCGAGGACCCGACCTTCGTCAAGGCCGACGACGCCGGGCCGATCGAGGACGATCCGGTCGTGCCCGAGTTGAACATCGAGCGCGCCGCCGAGGGCCTCGGCGAACTGCCCGAACCGATCGCGGGAGACCTCGTCGAGGCTTACCGGGCGCTCGACCTGATGGAGGCTACTTTCCTGGCCGATCAACTCAAGCAGGCCGGGATACAGGCCGTCTCCGACAAGCACGACCTCCACGACGCCCTCGGCAGCATGGAGTCTGGCCCCAAGGTCTACGTCCGGTCCGACGACCTATCCAGGGCCCGCACCTGGCTCGAGACTTACGAACGGGACAAGCCCGTCCGGGCCGGGGAGTGACGCGAAGCTCCGATTTCCCCCGCAAGGGCAGGGCTCGTCCTGCCCTGCCGGGGAGAGCCAATCGGCTCTGAGCTTGTGAAAGAACTGGTCCGTTTGCGATCTTCTCGTCGGAGCCGTTTGCACCGATGACGCGACGCTGTGCCACCGACTTTCGGGCTCCCGGATCGACCCAAGGCCCTCCGGGGCCACCGGAGGCTGCCAAGGCCATCGCCCCGAGACCGACCCGGGTCCTCCGGGCCCCGGTGTCGCCCCCTCACCCCGTGGCGAACGCCGCGGCACGCAGCGTCGCCATCTGCATCACGTCGCGCGCCACCGCGTGCCACAACGCCACCGCACGCACCCTGCCCAGACCACGCACCGCGAACCGCACCAGCCCGCGGCCCCGCGCCAACGCACCGACGCACTCCGCCGTCGCCGCTCGGCCATCGTCGATCTCCTCCGCCCCCGCCGTCGCCATCCGCCTCCGCCACCGCCTGGCTGTCATCCGGCTTCGGCTCGTGCCGATCCACCTTCGGGCCCCTCGGCTCGGGCACCGGCGCGTCCACCGTGCATCCCACCCCCGGGGCGCTCACCGCGTCGATCTGGTCGTGCCGCGCGAACCCGCCGGCGACCAGCATCACCGGCGGCGTCACGCCGCATCGCCCGCGGACCTGCTCCTCCATCGGGGCCATCTGGCCGGCGTCGCCGCCCGAGTCGATCACCTCGACGCCGACGACCGCCCGGCCGCCCACCGTGGCGGCGAACTGCACGTCGGACGCCGGGCGGAATCCGCCGTCGGCCATCTTCATCAGGGTGGCCTCCGGGTCGGTCATCGAGCACCGGGCCTTGTCCTTCTCCCCAGCCTCCTTCCTGGCCTCCAGCTCAGGCAGGCGGCCCAACGCCGCCTCGATCCGCCCGGCATGCTCGCGGGCGGCCTTGCGGCGTCGATCGGCGGCGGCCGGGTCGCCTTCGGCCTCGGCCCCCAACGCCTCGACTCGCGCCTCGGCCTGGGCCTACGCCTGGGCCAGGGTCGGCCGCCGGCGGAATGACGCCTCCCCGGCGCTGCGCGGGCTCGCATCCCGTCCCGGGCCACCCGGTTCAACTCGACCAACCTCTCGGCCATGAGGGTGGCGACGCTGCGGGTGGGCAGGTCGTCGAGCAACTCGGCGTGATCGGTGCGGGAGTCGGCCAGGGTGTGGTCGTTCATCGGCACGTCGCCGGCGATCCACTGATGGGCGAGATGATCGCGGCAGAGGCGGTCCGGCTCGCGGGCGGCACCGACGCCGTCGGCGGTGGCGTAGAGCCAGAGGGCCAGGAGGATCCTGGGGTCGGTGGCAGCCCGTCCCGAGCCGCCCTGGACCGAGCCGATGGCGAGGTCGAGCGCGGAGAGGTCGAGGCCCTCGACTTAGGCCCAGATGGCGCGGTCGGCGTGGTCGGCCGGGAGCAGGCCATCCAGGGGCGGGGCTCGATGGACGATCTGATCACGCTCGGCCCGCCGGGGCCGGGGACGCCCGCAACCGACCAAGGTGATCGGCACGGGCGGCTCGGCCGGGGGCGGCTCGAAGAGGGTGGGCTGTACGATGGCCGATGGCTTGCGATCCGAGGGTGCGCTCAGTCGACGATCGAGTCGAAGACGCGGACCTTGGCCCAGCCGGCCTTATTCTCCTCGACGAACTTGAGGTGTCGGGGCGCGGCCTGGTAGAGGTCGTGATGCTCCCGGTCGGGGAAGACGATGTGCAGGGCCACGTCGAAATCCCGGTCGTTGACCGGGCGATCCATCCCGGCGGCGAGCTCTCCGCAGGCGAAGAAGGCCACCCCGGCGTGGCCGGTCAGGTGGGTCTTGCACGAGAGGATGAACTTGACCTTCGCGTCGGGCGACTTGTCGTGGAGGCTGAAGTAGACGTTGTGGGCGAGCATGGGATTCGGCTCAAGGGTCGATGATGGGACGGATCGGTTCGGGCGCGTCCCGAGTCCTGGAGATTCTAGACGAGTCGGTAGTCACCGGCCATCGGGCGGGAAATCCCAAGGACGCTGGCCACGTTCTCGGCGGTGACGGGCCGGATGATCCCGCGTTCGGTGATGATCCCGGCGATCAACCCGGCAGGGGTGACGTCGAAGGCCGGATTGTAGACGTCGACCCCCGTGGGGGCGGTCGCCAGGCCGAAGCCGTGCGTCACCTCGCGAGGGTCGCGCTGCTCGATCGGGATGCCGGTGCCGTCTTCGAGGGCGAGGTCGAAGGTGCTCGACGGGGCGGCGACGTAGAACGGGATGCCGTGGGCCCTGGCGAGCAGGGCGACGCCATAGGTACCGATCTTGTTGGCGGCGTCTCCATTGGCAGCAATCCGGTCGGCGCCGACGATGACGAGGTCGACCTTCCCTTCCTTCATCACCTGAGCGGCCATGTTGTCGCAGATCAGGGTCACGGGGATCGACCGTCGCAGCAACTCCCAGGCGGTCAATCGGGCCCCCTGGAGGAGCGGGCGGGTCTCGTCGGCAAAGACCCGGAGGGGCGTCCCGCTTTCGTGGGCGGCGAAGATCACCGCGAGCGCCGTGCCGTAGTCGGCCGTGGCCAGGCCGCCGGCGTTGCAGTGCGTGAGGACGCCTTGCCCGGGGGCAATCAGCGGGGCCCCGTGGCGGCCGATCGCGCGGCACATGGCGCGATCTTCCTCAAGGATCACGCGGGCTTCGGCGAGGATGATCCCGAGGAAGGCGGCAGGGTCGTCCTCGTCGGTCGAGTCTGCAACCCGATCGATCCGGTCGAGGGCCCAGAAGAGGTTTACGGCGGTCGGCCGGCTGGTGCGAAGGTAGCTCCCTGCCGCCTTGACGGCGGCTCGGACCCCGGGTAAGCCGAGGTCAAGCCCGGCCTGCCCGCCGAGGACCGCGCCGAAGGCGGCGGCGATGCCAATGGCGGGGGCGCCGCGGACCCTCAGCGAACGGATCGCCTCCCAGGTGGTCGGCACGTCGCGGCATTCAATCCGGCGGAACTCGCCGGGCAGGAGAGTCTGGTCGATGAACCGGAGGTGGCCGTCGACCGCCCCTCCGGCCCAGCCGACCGTCTCGAAGTCGAGATCAGGGGGGGACGCGCTCACTCCTCGAATTCCTCGTCGCCCTCTTCGTCGCCCTCGGCCTCCTCGGGGTCGATCCAGGAGTAGAACTCGGAGTAGAGGTCCCAGATGTTCTTGACGGCGTTCTTCAGGTCACCCGACTTGAGCGCCGGATGCGGCCCGCCGAGGCCGGCGACCTCGATGGAAAGCTTGAGCAGGTCGAGGTTTTGCCGCCTCATCTCCAGGAAGATCTCGCTCTGGGTGTCGAGCTCAAGGGCCTGCTCCAGGCCTTCCTCGGCGGGGTCGTGTTCGTGCTCGTCGTCGTGCTCATGCTCGGACATCGCGGAGAATCCTTCGCTTGGTGAGGAAAGGAGGGTCGGGTGATCGGGCGGCCTCAGTCGGACCAGCGGACGTAGGGGAGGCCAAAAGTCGAGGCGACGGCCTGATTCGTGACCCGGCCACGGTCGACGTTGATTCCTTCGGCAAAGCCTGGCGAGGCCTGGGCCATCTCTTTCCAGCCGCCCCGGGCGATCTGGAGTGTGTATGGTAGCGTGACGTTGTTCAGGGCGTAGGTGCTGGTCCGGCCGACGGCGCCCGGCATGTTGGTCACGCAGTAATGCACGACGCCGTCGATGACATAAGTAGGGTCGCGGTGGGTGGTCGGCCGGCTGGTCTCGAAGCAACCGCCCTGGTCGATGGCGACGTCGACGATCACCGCGCCCGGCTTCATCTTACCGAGATCCTCGCGGCGAACGAGCCGGGGGGCCCGGGCCCCGGTGATCAGGATGGCGCCGATGACGAGGTCGGCATTGATGACCGAATCGTAGATGGTGTGTCGGTCCGAGTAGAGGGTCGTCACGTTGGGCGGCATGATGTCGTCGAGGTAGCGAAGCCGGTCGAGGTTAATATCGAGGATCTTGACGTTCGCCCCGAGCCCGGCGGCGACCTTGGCGGCGTTCGAGCCGACGATCCCGCCACCAAGGATGGCGACCTCTGCCGGGGCGACGCCGGGCACGCCGGCGAGCAAGATCCCCCGGCCTTCCTGCGGCCGTTCGAGGAACTTGGCCCCCTCCTGGATGCTCATCCGCCCGGCGACCTCGCTCATCGGAGTCAGGAGGGGGAGCGTCCCCTTCGCGTCGCGGATCGTCTCATAGGCGATGGCCGTGATCCCGCTGTCGATCACGGCGCGAGTCAGCTTCTCGTCGGCGGCGAAGTGGAAGTAGGTGAATAGGGTCTGCCCCTTCCGCATGTGCGGCCACTCGGAAGCCTGGGGCTCCTTGACCTTCACGATCAGGTCGGCCTTCGCCCAGATCGAGGCGGCGTCGGGGATCAGGGTCGCGCCGGCCGCCGCATACTGGGCGTCGAGGATCCCGCTGCCGAGCCCGGCGCCTTCCTCGACGAGCACCGTGTGCCCGGCGGCCGAGAGTTCCTCGGCGCCGACGGGCAGCATCGCGATCCGATACTCGTCCGACTTCACCTCTTTCGGCACGCCAACGATCATCGAGCGATTCCCCCGACCCTACGCCGCTCCCCGGCACTTCACCGGACCATTCGATCAGGTTGAGCCCGAGGAATCAAGCCAAGGGTCGGGCCGTTCGGCACCGAAGGCGGCGGACATGGTAGGATGGGGGGATGATCCCGCGTACATTCGAAAGTTATCTCCAAGTCAGGTGTCATCCCATGCCTATCAGGTGGATTGCGCCGATCCTGGTCTGTGCCGCCATCCTCGCGGGGCCCATAAGGGCCGAAGCGGGCTTCACGCCCGGCCATTATTTCGCGTCGAGCGGGCCGACCATCCGGGAGTTCTTACCGGACGGAACTATCGTGCGGACCTTCCGCATCGGCGGCTCGGCCACGAGGATCGTCAACGGCCTGGCCATCGGCCCGGACGGCCTGCTCTACGCCGTGGTCGAGAACGGCTTCAACAGCAACGGATACGTGGTCCTCGCGTTGAACAACCAGGGTGCGATCGTGCAACTCCACCGCTGCCCCGACTTCGGCGGCGGGTCGATTACCAACGGTCAGATCGCCTTCGACACGTCGGGCCATTTCTATGTGGGTGACGGAGCCGGGCTGGCCAGGTTCCCTATGGTCGGCAACGGCCCTGGGATCTTGATCTACGCCTCGCCGCAGACCGGCATCACGGGCGTGACCGGCTTGCCGAACGGGCACATGCTCATCACCACGGAGTACGTGATCCTCGAAGTCACCCCGGCCGGCACGGTCGTCCGGGAACTCGGGGCGTCCGGCCAGTTCAGCCAGCTCGAAGGGATCGCCTACGACCCATCGGCGAATGTCATCTACGCGACGATGGACGGCGACTCCTTGCACCAGTTCCTGCTGATGAAAATCGACCCGGCAACGGGCGAGGTCCTCTCCTGGACCCCGTTCGTCTATGGTGCGAACATCGCCAGGACCGCGGACGGCCACCTGCTCGTCGGCAGCCGGACCCAGTCCCCGGCACTCTTCGATGCCAACCTGAACCAGGTGACCCAATACACGACGATCCCGCCGTCGCTCTTCGTCGCGGTCGCTCCCCCGGGCTCCCCGGTCAGGGCATACCGGGCCGGGGCCCGGCTCAGCCCAGGACGGGATTGAGCCCCATGTTCTTCCGCATGTCGGCCCGCTGCTTCTCGTAGTTCATCAGAAGCTTCCGGTCCCGGCCGTGCTGTCTCTCCTTGCGGGCTTGGGCCGAAAGGACCAGGCGACGCATCGCGCCGCTGGTCAGCTCGCCCCGGCCGGCGTGTCGCTTACGAATTCGTATGGCGGGCTTCTCGCCGTAGGCTTCGAGGATCTCGTCTTCGAGCGACACGAAGAACTGGCAGTAGCCGGGGTCGCCCTGGCGGGCGCAGCGGCCCGCGAGCTGGCGATCGATCCGGCGCGACTCGTGCCGCTCGGTGCCGATGACGTGCAGGCCGCCTTTGGCGGCGATCTCGGCGATGAGCTTGATGTCGGTCCCTCGGCCGGCCATGTTGGTGGCGACCGTCACCTTGCCAGGCCCACCGGCCTGGGCGACGATCTGGGCCTCGATCTCGTGGTTCTTCGCGTTGAGGATCTGGTGCTCGATCTTCTCGGCGTTGAGCAGGGCGCTCAGCCGCTCGGACTTCTCGATCGACCGGGTGCCGACGAGGATCGCCACGCCCTTCTTGTGCCATTCGACGATCTGCTGGGCGACGGCCATGAACTTCTCGGACTCGGTCGAGAAGACCCGGTCGGGCTTCCAGACCCGGCGGCCGGGCCGATTGGTGGGGACCTTGAAGACGTGGACCTTGTAGACCCGCTTCAGCTCGGCGGCATCCGAGGCGGCGGTGCCGGTCATCCCGGCAAGCTTCTTGTAGCGGAGAAAGAAGTCCTGAACGGTCACCCGGGCGGCGGTGATCGTCTCCAGGGTCACTTCGAGCCGCTCCTTGGCCTGGATGGCCTGGTGAAGGCCGTCTTGCCACTGGCGGCCGGGCATCATCCGGCCGGTGAACTCGTCGACGATGACGATTTCGTTGTCGAAGACGACGTAATCCCGATCCTTCAGGTAGGCGATCTGGGCCCGAAGGGCGCGCTCTACATACTCGTAAAGCCCATCGACGGTGAGGGTCGAGAACGACGAGTGGCCAGCAGCGACCTGGACCTTCCGACGGCCGGCGGCGTTCAGCTCGGCCTTGCGCTCGGCCGGGTCGTACTTGAAATCCTTGATCCGAACGAGGGTGGCGGCGAGCTGGTCGGCCCCGAGATAGGCGGCGGCCTCCTCCTGGGTCGGCTGGTTGTTGGCCCCGATGATGAGCGGGGTCCGGGCCTCATCGATGAGAATCGAGTCGGCCTCGTCGACGATGGCGAAGAAGTGCCCACGCTGGACGGGCGGGTCACCGCCCTTGCTGGATCGGCCGAGGAAGGCTTCCTCGAAGGTCTTGCGTTCGTTGGTGCCGATCTGGAGCCGCTTCAGCTCATCGCGAAGGAAGTCGAAGCCGAATTCCTTGCTGGTGCCATAGGTGATGTCGCAGGCATAAGACTCGCGCCGCGAGGGATCGGGCTGGCCGGTCTGGATGCAGCCGACCGTCATCCCGAGCATCTCGTAGACCGGCGTGTTCCAGTCGGCGTCGCGCTGGGCAAGGTAGTCGTTGACGGTGACGACGTGTACCCCTTTGCCGGCCAAAGCGTTGAGGAACGCCGGGAGGGTGGCCACGAGGGTCTTCCCCTCGCCGGTCTCCATCTCGGCGAGGCACTTGTAATGGATCGCCGCGCCGCCGACGAGCTGGACGTCGTAATGCCGCTGCTTGATGGTCCGCTTGGCAGCCTCGCGGACGAGGGCGAAGGCCTCCACGAGCAAGCTGTTGAGCGTGTCGCCCTGCCTGGCCCTCAGGCGGAGTTGGCGGCTCCGAGCCTTGAGCTGGTCATCGGTCTCCTTCTCCAGCCCGGCTTCGAGCAAGTTGACCTGCTCGGCGAGCAGGGCGTAGCGGCTCAGCCGCCCGGCGTGCGTCGGCGCCGCGATCTGCTGGACGCGGTTCAACCACTTCGGGCCGAGTTGGCTCGCCATGTCGCAGGACTCCCGATTCCGCTGGGCTTTCGATCGATGATCCGTCGGGGAGCCGCTCGGGCGACGACCTTACCGAAGGCGCGTGAGGCTCCCCTCCGAATCAACGGGACGGCTCGCGGCCCGACCTTCCCGGGCAACTTGCTCGTCATTTCCGCCAGCCCCGGTAGAGCTTCGCCCCTTCGTTGGTGAAGTACAGGGAGTCGCTGCCCTTCGTCGAGAGCGGGCCGTGGGCCTTGATCCACTCGCCGAGCATCGCCCAGCGGGCCTCGGACGAGGGCTCGCCCGCCCGCTCGTCGCCCGGGGCCTTGCCCCAGCAGACCCAGTTCTTCTCGGGGTCGAGGAGGAAGAACGACCCGTCGGGGGTGTCCGGCAGGTAGATCTCGGAGAAGGCCAGAGTCCGATCCGGCCCGGCCTGCTTCGTTTGAAGGAACCGGGCGAGCCGGCAGGCCCGGAGGACCAGCGGGTCGGGCTCGCCGGTCGAACCCTCCTCGGCCTTGCCCTTCCAGGGGAGCCCAACCTTCGGCGTCGGGGTCGAGTCGGGCAGGCGGCGGATCTCGATCAGGGGGGCGGCGACCCCCCGGACCCGGAACGGCGAGCGGGTCGAGGTCCAGTCGATGTCGCGGTCGGGCAAGACCACGGCCTCCTCATCGAGCACGAACGCCCCGGGGGCCACCGACTCGAATGGCACGACCGCCACCGGCTTGCGATAGGTCAGCTCGACGATCAGTCGGCCGAAGTGCGAACGGTCGACCCGGACCACGTCCTTGACCCAGGCGTAGAGCCTGAAATCCTGCTCCAGCTTGGCCAAGTCCAGGTCGAGCAGCGGGATCGTGTCGCCGAAAGTCGTCCCGGCGCGGACCTCTTCCAGGATCTTCGATCGGCCCCCGAGGACACAGGGGTCGGGCTCGGGGACGAGTTCAATCGCTTCGAAGCGGATCTGATGCTCGGGCCGGGCGGCGACCCAGCCGGCAACCTGCTCGGCCAACTTTGCAATGCCGATCACGCCGAGGGCGACCGCCAGCAGGAGCAGGACCCCGGCGAGCAGGAGCCTGGGCAGGGCCAGCCGCCGGGCGGCGGGTGACTCGACCAGCCTGGCAAACCGACGGCCGGGCCTCGGCCGGCCCTCGTCGATCGGTTCCGGCCCGATCCCCGGAGCTTCGCGGTGTTCCATCACCGACGTTCCTCCCAGAGGCTAATGAACGGGTGCGGGCGATCCGATCCGACCTGGCTCGCTCACCAGATCTTGATCTGGAGCTCCAGCTCGTGGCCGAACTGCTGGCGGACCTTCTGGCGGATGACCTCGATCAGCTCAAGGACGTCGGCCGCCTTCGAGCCGGGGTGCGCGACGATGAAGTTGGCGTGGCGATCGGAGACCTCGACCCCCCCGACTCGCTGCCCCTTCAGCCCGGCCCGCTCGACCAGGGTCCCGGCCGAGACCTCCGGCGAGGGATTCTTGAAGATGCAGCCCGACGACTGGTGGCCGTAAGGCTGATTCTCCTTCTTGATGATCCAGATCCGCCGCATCCGCCTGACGACCGCCTCGGGGTCTTCCGACTCGAGGGCGAACTCGGCCGAGAGGATGACCGGCTCGTCGAGGTCGGACGAGCGATATTCGAACCGGAGGTCCTCACGCTCGCGGGTGGAAGCCTCGCCGGTGTCGTCGACCACCGTCACGCGCCGGATGAAGGTGCCAATGGCCCCCTGCCTCCCCCCGGAGTTCCCCCGGAGGGCCCCGCCGACGGTCCCGGGAATTCCGGTCAGGACCTCCAGCCCAGCCAGCCCCGCGCGGGCGGTCTGCGAGATCAGGGCAGTCAGCGGGACGGCCGAGCCCGCCACGACCTGGCCGCCCTCGATCGCCACGTCGGAGAACGCCGGGCTCTCCAGGTGGATCACCAGGCCGGGGAACCCCTCGTCGCGGACCAGGACGTTGG
>JAABUK010001667.1_pt1 | contig 41659 bp, 32 predicted proteins | sample 5559141 | NCBI WGS metagenome assembly JAABUK01 (sample SAMN10711869, study PRJNA513367) | rock metagenome | isolation source: Antarctica rocks | place: Antarctica: Victoria Land, Pudding Butte nord | collected 2016-01-03 | reverse complement strand
TTTGCCCGTGCGCGCGTCAATGGCGCTGACGCCGTAAGGCCCGCGCTCGATTGTTTCGCCGTCGCGCAGGCGCGTGAATTGCCCGCCCGTTCGCGCGTATAAAATATCGCCCGCGAGCATTAGTTCCGGCGTCTCGCCCAAATCCTTCGCTTCCCAAGCAATCTCTCCGGTTTCGCGCGACAGCGCACGCACATGCCCGCGCCCCGAAGCGTAAACGAATTGATCGCCCACCACCGGATCGGCTTCCGTGAGGGCGAGACCTTCTTCGTTGACGCGGAAACGCTCGCGCAATTGCTGCTTGCCTGTTTCGGCATCGAAGGAAGTAAAGCCTTCGTAAAAAACATAAAGCCTGTAGTCAAGAAAAAGCGGCGGGTGATAATTGTCGAGCGTGTAATCCGTTTCGTCGTCTTCCTTCTCGCTCCAGCGCGCGGGCATCATTTCGATGTCGGTTGACAACTCGCGCTTCCAACGCTCGTCGCCCGTCGCCAGATCGAAAACGTGTATGACGGGCTTGCGTTTGAAACCTTCGCGCGCGCTCCCCTTCGCATCGCGCACGAAGGTCACGGCAAGCAGTCCGCCGTTTCCATCAACACCACTATCAACCGCCATCTGCATCACGCTGCCGTGTACTTTGTCAGTTTGCCAGACGGCATCGCCCGTCAGGATGTCCGTCGCTTCGACGCGCGTGCGGTCACCTTTTTGAAAACAAAGCAGCACGATGTCTGTGCCGGGAACGGCGGCGACATCCGCTTCGTCGAGCCGCGCGTCCTTGCGTCGCCAAAGGATTTCGCCGCTTGCGCCGTCAATCGCATACAGGGATTTTTCCGTGCCGACGAGTATCACGCCGAGTTCCGTCATTTGATAAAAGCGCGCGGGACGATCCAGCTTCGCCGCCCACGCCTGCGCTTCGTCTGCGCGCACGGTAGCGGTAGTAAAGGCAAAAGCGCAGAGCAACAAACAAACCGCCGCCGCCAACGTGATGAGGCGCAAACTGTTTTTCATTTTCGACGAATGAACGGACATTATTTACTCGGCGAGCAATTTTTTAAGCGCGTCTTCTGTTTCCTTATACATGCCTTCGCCGACGTGCGTGAAGCGTATGTGTCCCGCTTTGTCGAGCAGCACAACGGTCGGCCATGCTTCCATCTCGAAGGCGTCCCACAATCGATGCCCGCTATCCGTTATAACAGGATAACGCACGCCGAGCGCTTTTACTTGCGTGCGGACGTTTCCGAGAACTTTATCGCTTTCCATCATCGGCGAGTGAATCCCGATAACTGTCAGGCCGCGTTTGCGAAAACGCGCGTCGAGCCGAGTGAGTTCCGGCAAAGCATTGCGGCAATACGGGCAGCGGTAGCTCCAGAAATCCAGCAGCACGACGCGCCCGCGCAAGGATTCGAGCACCAAAGGTTCGGAGTTGATCCATGTGCCGTCGGCTGCAAGCGGCGGCGCAGGGAGGGCATCGCTCGCATTGACGAGCGTATCACGCCGCGCGTCATAAACCTTGACCGCGCCCGCATCGCTCTTGCCCTGCTGTTGAGTTTCTACTAAGGCAATGCGGCTAATTTCCATTCCTGCCGTATGATTGATTGCCGTGCTGCGTAAAGACTCCTTCGCCGGAAAAGGAAAGACCGCGAGGATGCCGATGAGCGACATATATATCAAACTGAATTTGCTGTGCGTCATAATCGCTTTAGAGTACACATTCGCGTATCATCGTTGCCAGAACAGAAAACTCCCGGCGGTTAAAAACCGTCCGCGCTGTTTGCCGCCGCGTACACGGCAAAGAGCGCGCATGTGCGTTGCGGCTTGCAAAACGAGCGCGCTCTTTGCTAAATCTCAAGCTGCGCTCTTCCGCTATCAAAAGTTTTTCTATTTCAGAGGAGATTTATGACATTCAAAACATCCGGCGATTTCATAGTCAAGACGCTGGCGAGCCTTTTGCTCATCGCGTGTTTCGGCACTGCGACAATTCTCGCGGACACGATTCGTTTGAAGGACGGCTCGGTGATTCGCGGCGAAATCGTCGGCTTCCGCGATCAACAATTCACGGTGCTGATCGGCGCGGGGACGCGCGGACGCCGCAGCCGCATTACGCTTTATATGGAAGACGTTGACAGCATCGAATTCGATTCGACGGCGGCTGGCGCGCGGCAAAACAGCAATGATAATGCTGCGGGTAACGACGTGAATATCGGCAGCGGCAGCAATAATGCAGGAGCAATCACCACATCCACACAAAGCACGACTGCGCGACAGAGCAGCAACACATTTCCGTCGGACGCTGGCGCAAACGCGAACACAGCACCACAGCAGCAGCAAGATGAGCGTGTCACCTCTTTGCCGTCGAGAACTCAATCGCCGACCTTCTTTCAAATCAACACGCGTGTGCGCGCGGACAATTCGACGAACGGCTGGACGAACAGCGGGCTTGTCGTGCGACGCGGGCAGCGCATTCGCATCAGCGCATCAGGCCGTGTCTCGCTCGGACAGGGACGCTATTCGACGCCCGCCGGATTGCCGACCTTGCCAGACCGCGACAAGCTAATGCGCAATGAACCGACGGGCGTCTTGATCGCCGTCGTCGGCGACAACAACGACGATTTTATTACCGTCGGGCGCAGCCGCGAATTCACGGCGCAACGCGAGGGAGTGCTTTTCCTAGGAGTCAACGAAGGCAATCTGACGGACAATTCGGGGACATACGATGTCGTTATCGAAGCCGAAGCGACGACGGGCGCATCGACAACCGCGCCTTAACAGATTGGCTGCGATTGACAGCTTGTCATTTACCCGGCAGGCGAACGGATAGAGAAGGCGGCGCATCATAAAAACAGATTCGGTAAAAAGTTGTAATGCTTGACGGCGCGCTGACGATGGCGCAAGAGATTTAAGCGAGCACGCGCGCCCGTCGATTCTTTCCTTTCATTGTTTTTCGCTTCCCAAGGTATCACCGCATGAAAATCAGAATCTCGCCGCGCCGCCTTCTACGCGTCTCTCTACACTCTTTCATCGCGTTTGTTTTGTTCGGGCAAATGATACAGCCAAGCGTCTTCAAAGTTTTCGCGCAGTCGCGCCGCCAGCCGCCCGCGACACAGCAGAAAAAGAACAAGCGCCCGGATGAAACCAAAGCGGGCGACAGCAGCAGTAAGGACGAAGAAACGCCGCAGGACGTTATCAACAAGCCGCAGGAAGCCGAAACGATTACGATCACTTCCTCGCTCGTCAACGTCGATGCGGTGGTTTACAACAAAAAGACTGGTAAGGTTATCACCGGCCTCAAAAAAGAAAACTTCACTTTGTTCGAGGACGGCGAACGACGCGACATTACCAACTTTTCCACGCCCGAAGCGCCGATCACCGTCACGATGCTGCTCGAATACAGCAAGTTACTGGAAAGCTATTCCGGCGATCAATTTAGCCCGCAGCGCTATGAAGTCTTGCGCCCGATGGTGCTGTTTCTGTCGCAGTTCGTGAAGCCGCCCGAGGATTTCGTGTCCGTCGTCGCATACGACATGCGCCCGACTCCGCTCACCGATTTCACGAATGATCCGACGCGCATACGGCAAGTGGTAGACCTTTTGCTCAGAAATTATCCGGCCTCGCGCGAAGCCAATTTATTCGACGCGCTGAAATTCACGCTCGTCGGCGGGCGCGGCGATTCCGTAGTGCTGGAAAACTCTAAAACGGAAAAATCCGATTACGCGGGATTGTCATCTTTGAAAGGCCGCCGCACAGCGCTGATACTGGTTTGCTCCGGCATCGATACGTTCAGCAAGATCAACTACGATCAAGCGCGCAAAGTCGCACAAAATGCCGGTGTTCCCATTTATATCATCGGCACCGGAAATCTCTTTTTCAAAAAATACGGCGACGACCTAGGCGCGACCGACGGCTTGCTCGGACAGCCCGGCAGATTGACTTTTTTACAGGCACAGAATGCGCTTAAAACTTTTGCGAAGGAAACAGGTGGTGAATACTTCCCCGTTACGTTCGAGGGCGAATTGCCGAGTGTGCTTGGTTCGATCAATGCGCTGCTGCGCAATCAATACAGCATAGGCTTTAATCCCGGCGACAAGCGCGACGGCAAACAACACAAACTCCTCGTCAAAGTCGATGTGGACGGCGACGGCAAGCCTGACGATAAGGATTTCGTCGTCAAAAGCCGCCCGTTCTACAACGCGCCGAAAAGCTAAACAATCAACTCACGCTTTTATGCAAAAAAGAGAGAAGACGCACATTGTCTTCTCTCTTTTTTGTTGAAGACCGCGAACACGGCGGCAAAGGCTCGTTTGTTTCCACGGCTACTCAAACTCCGTGCAGGCGCAAACGAAATTCATCATTGAAGGCGTGAATCTCCGCGCGCTTGCCCGAAAAAAAACGCGCCTCGCGCAACAGCACGGACAGCCCGCCGCGCGGCAAATCCGGCAATCCGTAAGCAGAACTGGCAAGCATCGCTTTCAATTGCGGATTGATGCTCTGCGGCACGCCGTAGCGAATCGCCTTTAGCGCAACGGGCGCAAATCCGTTTGTCCGGCGCGAATTAATAATCTCTATCGCCCGGTCAAAAATATACAGTCTGGTTAAATGATCGCGCAGCGCCAAATCTCTATGCGCGAGCGCGTTCGCAACGGCTTCACGAATCACACCATCAGCGTAATTTGCACGCGGCGCGGCGATGCCTTCCAACACCGCATCGTCGGCAGTGCTTCCGGGAAAACTGCGCGGGCGCGCCTTCCACAAATCGCAGTAACGCGTGACGAAACGCAACGTCGCTTCGTAAAGCGTAAAGAGATTGCCCGCGAGCTGCACGCGCTCGATCACGGGCGATTGCACTGTGTCTCCGGCGAAGCACGTCGCGGTGATGGAAGCGCGCGGCAAAAGTTCAGCAACGCGCTCGTCGCGCCCGAACAGCAGAAGTCCAGCGACAGTCGGCGCGAAGCGATTTCCGTCGTTCGCCGCAAGCAGCAAATCGCGCTCCAGCAGTTCGCCCGTCGGATAATTCACGATGCTTTTTTCTTCGAGCGCATCGCCCTCGAAAAAGCGCGCGAAACTCCACAAATGAGCTTCGTCTATGTCATCGATCAGCGCGCCCGGCACAGGCACGTTTTCAAAGCGGAGCGGGCGCGCTTCATCCATCAGCGCGGACAATTCTTCACGCGTCGCTTCACGTTTTTCCGAGCCGATGCGTATGTAATAACGCCCGTCGCGCGTGCGGTACGGGCGGCGCTTGCCTTCTATGTCGAGCGCGACGATGCGGCGTCCGTTGTCGAACGCGATGCGGTCAATGTACGGCACGAGCGAAGGATAGATTTCTTCGCGGCAGATACGCACGATTTCTTCCTGCACGTCGTCGGAATCATCAAGGCCTTCGACGCGCAGTTGATCGTTGACGCCGAAGACCATTGTGCCGCCGCCCGTGTTGGCGAGCGCGACGATCTCCTGCGCGATTTTTTCCGTGTTCGAGAGTTTGACTTTGAGTTCGAGGAAGGTATCTTCGCCGCCGCGCACGAGGCGCATCAATTCATCGCGCGAAGTTTGCGGCGTGGGCGATGAAAAAACGTACTCATCGAAGGAACGCGGCGGAGCGGATTCATGCCGCTGGCTGTTGCGAAATTTTCGGCGAGCCATTTGTGTATTGACGGGGCTTGCGTCCATCCCGCCCGGATGCTTCGGCGATTCGTCTCTAACGAAAGATGCGCGCCGTACATCGCTGGATTCAAATTAAATTTTGTTGCGAACTGCTTTAGCCCAGCACGCGGCTGTCATCGCCGCTTCGCCCCGTGACCGCTTCGAGAATCTCTAATTCCCGTTCATGCAAAGCGCGTCCCTGTTTTGTGATGAGCAATCGGTAAAGCATCAAACTGCCGCCCGCAAATGCGATGAGTATAACATATTTAAGAAGCAGGCTTTCGGCGAAGTAAGCGGCGGCGACGGCGATGGCAGGCACGAGCGCGCCGCAAAACATAAGCACCATAACCATTATTCCCGCGACGCCCGAACGCGCGATGCGTTTGCCCATTTCAACGCGCTGCGGATGCCGCATCGAAAGCCAATTCCCTGCGAGCGCAAAGCCTGCGGCGAAGATGACGAAGCACAGCACGGCGAACCCGACGGCCTCAAGCGATAAATAACGAAACAAAATCTCGCTCAATAAAAGTCCCGCCGAGACCATCACAAAGCACAGCATCGTCATCGCAATGTTTTTGCCGAGCAGGATCGTGCGCCGCTCAATCGGCGCGAGCACCAGAGAGCGCATTCCCGCGCCGTCGTAACCGAAGATGTTGGTCGTAAGCCCTGACATGAACATAAAGACGTACAGCGTGACAAGCGCGGCGAGGCTGCCTTCCGCATACAAACGAAAGCCTGATGCCGGAGTGCCGTGTGTGATGCCTTTGCTTGCATAAGCGAAAATGAACACGACTGAAAACACTGGAGCCATCAACAAGAGCGTGCGCACTTGCGGATTGCGCACCAGATAACGCAATTCCTTGCCGACGATAGCGGCAAGCTGCGGCGGAAGAAAAGGAACTTGCCAGCCACCTATGGGTGCGTTCGCTCCGACGCTTTTGGCAATCGAGCCGCTGCGCTTCGCCGATGCTTTTGCGTTTCCGCCGCCGTCCGCAATGCGCAGCGCGACGCGGTAGCAAACGACGACCACGAGCAACGTATAGCCAATGATAAGAAGAAGCGAAAGCCACAGCGTCGCAGCGTTACCGGGACGCAAGCCTTCCGTGAGCGCGACGGCAACCGCGCCGGGCGGCGTCAAGCGCAAGACTTGCGGCAGCTCTATGTGGCTGGCGAAATTCTGCATCGCCATGCGCTGAAAAAGCGGGCCGAGCACTGCGCCCGCAAGCCCGCCGACGCAGCCGATGATAGCAATCAAAGCTTCGCCGCGCGTTCGCTTGCGCTGCATTAAAAAGCCGACGAGCGTCGCAATCGTTTTCGAGAGCGCCACGCCGAGCACGCTCGCGCACACGGCGCACACGAGCGCAGGCAAAACATTTCCGCTGGCGAGTCCTGCGCCGAGCGAGACGGCGAAGACGACCGGCACGGCGAAAATCGAAGCCAGCGAAGTAAGCTCGCTCAATAAATCAATCGCAAAAAGTTTCTTTAAGCTGATCGGGTAAAGCAGCAATCGTCCGGGGTCGAACGCGCCGCCGCCGCCGAAATTCAAAGGCAGCGTTATCCACGTCAAATAAACGAACGACATGATGCCGAACAATACGAGCAGCGCAGGCGTCGCTCCCTCTTCGCTGTTATTACTTACAGACACGTAAGCGAACACGCCGAGGCCGCCCGCCACCAGCAGCGCCAAACCGAGCGCCGCCAAAGTTCCGAGCAGCGATGCCGCGCGATTCGCCGCTCCCTTGCGCGACCTCATAGCGCTGCGAAACAGCGTCCACTTTAACCAGATGAGCGTGCCGAGTTGTGACATGAGAATTAGAAGGCTTCGCTTTCAGAAAAGGTAACTTGCGGCCTGCCTGCATGTATAATCCAGACGCGGCGGCGACGCAAGACAGCGCAGCCCGAACATGCCGCGCTTTCGCCTCTTCGCAGCGCATGTTTACGCTATCGAATGTTTGATCGTTGGCTTTTTTCCGCTCGATTTATTTATCCATCGTGACACCTGAAACTTTCGCAGACAACCAAAGCGCTTACGTTTGTCTCGGCTCTAACTTGGGGGACCGCGCCGGGAATCTGCTGCTCGCCGTGCGCGGCATGATGAACGCAGGACTACACGTCGCGCGGCTCTCATCCATTTACGAAACGCAACCCGTAGACGTGATAGACCAGCCGCTCTTTCTCAACATGGTCGCCGAACTCTCAGGCACAATGTTGCCGTCGCCCGAACAACTGCTCGCCAGACTACTGCGCGTCGAATACTCGCTCGGACGCCGCCGCGACGCACACACCATTCGGGGCGCGGCACGCATCATCGACTTAGATTTGCTGCTCTATGGTGACATGCAAAGCGACACGGAGTTTCTGCAACTCCCGCACCCGCGCTTGCATCTGCGCCGCTTCGTCCTCACACCGCTCGCCGAACTCGCCCCGCATCTTTCGCACCCGAAGCTTCACAAAACCATCGGTGAATTACTCGCCACAACGCCGGATCACTCTGCCGTCACGCGCTGGCAAGCGCGATGAAGACAAGTAATTCAGGTTGCAAGTTATCAGTTGCCGCTAGCTTCAGCTAGTGGACACAGTTAGCTAGCGAATCGGCTAAAGCCGAAAAGGTTGAAAGCTCTCTTCCACTAGCTGAAGCTAGTGGCAACTCAACGAAATGAACTTGCGATGGCTAGCGACTTGGGTAAAGTAAGAAGGTGTTGGACGAAAGGCGGAAGTATAGCGGAAAGCATTTATTAAATTCCTTGCCGCGCATCTCTCCGAGAATTACGTTGAGCCGCGCTTTCGTATTCATCCTTCTTGCTTCCTACTTTAATTTGTCGCGGCGCTCCACTATAATCGGCGCGTTGAAATTACATTCCGTTTATGGAGAATGGAGGGACGCGCGAGCCTCTGCAAACCTTTGTTTCGCACGCGCGTCCGATGGAGAAATTTCGATGGCCTATCTGAAACCGCAGCGCCCTGAAAAAGTAACTGCGCCGTCTCTGCGCGCGAGCAAGGAACGCGGCGAGCGTCTCGTTTGTTTGACGGCTTACGATTACCCGACTGCGCGCGTGCTGGACGAAGCGGGCGTCGATGTCGTGCTTGTCGGCGATTCCGTCGGCAACGTCGTGCTCGGCTACGGCAACACCGTGCCCGTCACGCTCGACGACATGATTCGCCACACGCGCGCCGTTCGTCGCGGCGTGCAACGCGCGCTGCTTGTCGCCGACATGCCTTACGGCTCGTATCACACGGGCGCGGACGATGCCGTGCGCGCGGCGCTTCGCTTAATCAAAGAAGGCGCAGCCGAAGCCGTCAAGCTCGAAGGCGGGCGGGCGCGGGCGTCGCTCGTCAAGCGTCTTGTCGATGAAGAAATTCCTGTGATGGGTCACATCGGTCTTATGCCGCAATCCGTCAATAAACTCGGCGGCTATCGCGTGCAAGGGAAAACGACAAACGCCGCGCGCGCGCTCATCGAAGACGCACAGGCGCTCGAAGCAGCAGGAGCGTTCGCCGTCGTGCTTGAAGTCGTGCCGCGCGAAATTGCAAAAATTATTACAGAGACCATCAGCATTCCGACTGTCGGCATCGGCGCTGGCCCCGATTGCGACGTTCAAGTGCTCGTCACGCATGATCTCGTCGGCCTTTCCTTCGGCAAGCTCGCGCGCTTCGTTCGTCAGTACGCCAATCTGCGCGAAGCGATGACCGACGCCATCGGGCGCTTTGCTGAAGACGTGCGCAGCGGCGCGTATCCTTCCGCAACTGAATCTTATTCGCTGCCGAGTGAAACGGCGGAAGAAATGCACATCGACACCGCCGCCACGCCAAGCGAAACGAAAGTCGAAAATTTGTAAACGCTACCGGCGAATCCCCCATTATGGAAATCATCAATCGCCGTCAACGCATGACGGGCGTCGCGCGCAAATTAAAACGCGAACAAGATCAAACCATCGGCCTTGTGCCGACCATGGGCGCGCTGCACGACGGCCACTTAAGTCTTGTGCGCGAAGCCCGCCGCATGTGCGACATCGTCATCGTTTCCATCTTCGTCAACCCGACGCAGTTCGGCCCCACCGAAGATTTCCAGAGCTATCCACGCGATTTAACGAAAGACACGGCGATGCTCGCGGATTACAACGTCGATTATATTTTCGCTCCGTCGCCCGAAGAAATTTACCAGAAAAACTTTTCCACTTACGTCACAGTCGAAGGCATTTCCGATCAACTCGAAGGCGCGGCGCGTCCCGGCCACTTTCGCGGTGTTGCGACAGTCGTCACCATTTTGCTCAACGTCGTGCGCCCAGACTTCGCTTTCTTCGGGCAAAAGGACGCGCAGCAAACTCTCGTTATCAAACGCCTTGCGCGCGACCTCGCGCTCGACACGGAAATCGTCGTGCTGCCGATTTTGCGCGAAAAGTCCGGCCTCGCTTTATCTTCACGCAATGTCTATCTGAACGAAGCGGAACGCAACGCGGCAACGATTCTTTATCGCGGACTCGCACACGCCGAAGCCGCTTACGACAAAGGCGAGCGCACCGCCTCGCGTCTCATTGAAATTGTCCGCGCCGTTATCGAAGCCGAACCGCTCGTACGTCTCGAATACGTCAGCGTGGCGGACGCCGACACGCTTGAAAAATTAGACAAGCTGGATAATCGCACGGTGCTCGTTTCGCTCGCCGCGCGTTTCGGCAAAACACGTTTGATTGATAACATCGTGCTCAATCCGGCGCGGCAAAAAACGCAATCCGCAGTTGACGGCTAAACATTTCCGTTTCAAGCTTCATAATCGGGAGCCGCTTCTATTGCAAAGCGGCATCTTGAAGCAGCAGAGCCAGCCACGTTTGAAAAGGCACACGACGCGATGAAAAAAGATTTATTAACACTGAACGTCAACGATGAAGAGCACACCATCGCCACCAATCCGAATCGCACGCTGCTCAACGTGCTGCGCGAAGACTTGAACCTGACCGGCACGAAACAGGGCTGCGACGACGGCGACTGCGGCGCATGTACGGTGCTTCTCGAAGGCACGCCCGTTCTTTCCTGCATCATGCTCGCCGCATCCTGCGACCATCAAAACATCACGACCATCGAAGGCTTAACGCACGAAGGCCGCCTAGACCGCGTGCAGGAAGCCTTCTGGCACGAAGGCGGAATGCAATGCGGCTTTTGCACGCCCGGCATGATCCTCAGTTCTTACGCACTGCTCAAGCGCAATCACGATCCATCCGAAGCAGAAATACGCGACGCCCTTTCCAATAATCTCTGCCGCTGCACAGGCTATACAAAGATCGTCACAGCCGTTCGCCACGCCGCGACCTTCGACGAATTCACTAATTCTGAAAACACTCAAGAGATTGTTCAGTAAATTATGAGTACATGGATTTATGGCTGAAACTGACTTTAACATTCAAGGCTATTCAATAGGAGAAATCCACTCAGAACCGCCGAGCGTTACAGCACAGGGCGCACCTGACTATCCGCTCCTTATCGTTCCTATTAAATTGACTATTGAAGACTTAGAAAGCGTAAGAGAAGTTCCACAGTGTGTGATATTAAGCGTTCAATCTCAATTATATATCGGGTCATCTTCAAACAAAATTGCAGATTCAACACCCATCTTTGAACCCGTTGAGTTTGTCCGCAACAATAAAGCCCGAGCTAATTACAGAGTAGAATTCCCTTTAGACTTTCATCGTATAAAGTTGATTGAAGAGAAGCGCAGAGGCAATATGATATTCAACATCAGCTTCAGCCTTCTCATTGGATACTATCCGTCTCTTCTACTGCAAAAAGAGCAATATCAGAATACGGATAGGGCATTAACGCACTACGAAACATTCTCTTCCCGTCAATTAACTTTAGACATTCCTCAATCCTATTGGGTCGAGAAGGTTCTCCCATTGCTCGGATTAGGAGAATATTTCATTATCGAAATGCCTAAAGGCAAGAAAACACTGCAAGAGGCTTGGGGCTATTTGGAAAAGGCGGAGTTCGGTTATAGGAGTTGGAATAGCAAAGAGGTTTTTGGCAACTGCCGCGAAATTGGGACGTTACTTGACGGCTACATTAAAGCAAAGTTCGGAACAAAAACTTTCTCTTATGAAGAGAGATGGGTAAGGGCTTTTGGGAGTTTCAAGCATTTGGCATCACTAGATTTGCATTTAGAAGATGTAAAGAAGAAGCTAGTTTACCCGGAAGAAAGTGTAAAAACGAACAAATCAGATGCAGAACATCCGCTCATAAGAGCTAGGGCTTTAATTAAATATGCAGAAGAATTAATTCAAGAATAGATTTTATTGTTTAATGACACAAATCTGGACAGTTCTCTATAAGCATTTAACTTAGGTGGAAGATTATGAGCCAAAGAGAATTCACAACTATCGGCCAGCGCGTGCCGATGACCGACGGGCCGCCGAAAGTCACAGGCACAGCCGTTTATGCGGACGATTTGCGCTTGCCCAATATGCTTCACGGCAAAATTCTGCGCTCGCCGCACGCGCACGCGCGCATCGTTTCGATTGACACATCGAAAGCCGAAGCCTTGCCCGGCGTGATGGGCATTGTGACGGGCAAGGACGGAAAAAGAAAAGTTTTCTCAAAGATTGACGTTCTGCCGCCTGGAACAATTTGCAATGAAACGTATTTAGTTATCGGAAGCTACAAGTCGGAAGCAGAAGCAAAAAATCTCGTCGGTTATATGAAAACGAGATTCTTTAGATTTCTTGTTTCGCAATTTATGTATTCACACCACATAACGAAAGAGTCTTACGCATTAGTTCCGATTCAAAACACGAAGCAAACTTGGACGGACGAAAAACTCTACAAAAAATACGGCATCATCGCCGAAGAAATCGAGTTTATCGAATCATTGATTCGCCCGATGGAATTGAACGGCTAATGGCGGGCGGTTGTGCGGTTTCTGAACTGACCGTATTGAATGAAAAGTTGCTTTTCCGTGTCGTGATAAAATGCGAATGGAGGTTAAGACTATGACATCGAAGGAAGTTTTAAGCGAAATACAAAAAATGCCGCTCGCAGAAAAACGTAAAATTTTCTCAGAGTTGAATGCACAGCTACACCAAGCCGAACAAACTGACTTAAACGCTAAAGAAAAAAAGTTTGTCAACGGTCTGCGGCGGAAAGGACTCGTTACCGAGATGCCGCTTCGCCTACCCGATAACGAGCTTCGCCGAAATTTTAAGCGTATCGAGGTCAAAGGCGAACCGCTTTCCCAAACAATTATTAAGGAGCGCGGGTGAGTGGCTGGCTTTTTCTGCGACAGCAGCGCAATCGTTAAGCGATACGTGAATGAAGTCGGCTCGAACTTCGTTGACGGCTTAACCGATTTGAAAAGCAGCAATGTGATTTTATTAGCTCGAATCACGCGGGTTGAAGTCGCGGCGGCGATTGCCCGAAGATTAAAGAACGCAGGCATTACAACCGCCGACGCGCAAAACGCGCTCGCCGCTTTCCAACACGACTTGACGAACAATTATTTCACGGTTGAAATCACGCCCGTTCTTTTATCATCCGCGATGAGTTTAGCTGCGAAACACGCCTTGCGCGGCTACGACGCTGTTCAACTGGCGGCGGCTTTGGAAGCCAACGACGAAAGAATCGCCAACGCGCTCGCGCCGCTAGTATTGGTTTCAGCCGACACAGAGCTTAATACGGCGACGCAATCTGAAGGATTGAACGTCGAAAACCCGAACAATTACCCATAAAAAATACGGCATCATCGCCGAAGAAATCGAGTTTATCGAATCATTGATTCGCCCGATGGAATTGAATAATGACAAGTGAAAATTATCCAACCGAGTTTTTACTTGTATTTTTAACTCGACATTATACCGCCACACGGTATAATGCACTATGGCAATCGAGAGTTTCAAAAACAAGCCGACCGAAAGAATTGGCGGCGGCGAAGTTTCTAAACAAACACGCAAACTCTTATCTGCCGAATTGCACCAGAAAGCGCAAATCAAGCTCGCCGTGCTTGGAGCGGGGACAAGCATCGAAGATTTACGCGATTTGCGCGGAAACAGATTTGAAGCATTAAAAGGAAACCGCAAGGGTCAATTCAGTATTAGAATCAACGACCAATATCGAATCTGCTTTGAGTGGCGCGAAGGCAATGCTTTCAATGTTGAAATAGTTAACTATCACTAACGGAGAATTATTATGAGTTTTATGACACCGATTCACGCCGGACTTGTATTACAGGAAGAACTCGAAGAAATCGGCATCAGCCAGTCCGCTTTGGCGGCGCACATCGGAGTTTTGCCTAAAACCGTCAATGAAATTTGTAACGGCAAGCGCGGCATCAGCCCATTGATGGCGTGGAAATTGTCCAAAGCCCTCGGCGCAAGTCCGCAATTTTGGCTCAATTTGCAGAATAATTGGGAATTAAGTCAAATAAACGAAGCGGAATTTAGCCGCGTCGAAAAAATCGCGGCTTAGTTTCACACGGAAATAGATAAATAAGTGAAAAAGATTGAAGAATTGAATAAATCGAAACTGCCGATAGTTAAAATTGACAAATCTTTGGGGAAATACAAAGACAGGGTTTTGTTTAAGGAAAAAGTAGAAAAGGCGAACGAAACTTTAAGCAGCGTCGGTTTGCCGAAAACTTTAGAAAAATCGAAAGCGTAAAGGTTTTCCGTCTGCCGAACAATGAATAAAGAATTTTTCGCGCCACGCCCCGCCGCGAACCCGACGATTTACGCTTACGAAGATACTAATCCGCAGTATCGCGGATTGCTCAAAGTCGGCTTTACAAATATCGACGCGAAAACGCGCGTCGCGCAGCAATATCCGATTATCAAGCCCGGCGCGTTGCCGTATAAAATCGTCCTCGAAGAATCGGCAATGCGGAACGACGGCACGAGCTTTACCGACCACGATGTTCACCGCTGGCTAAAAAAACGCGGCTTCAAAAACAGCGCGGGCGAGTGGTTCAAGTGCGCGATTAAAGATGTCAATGCGGCTATTCTCGCCGTCAAATCCGGCGAACTGAACGAAGAAAACCGCACACTCGATTTCGGTATGCGCCCGGAACAAGCGGAAGCCGTCGAAAAAACCGCACGCTATTTCCAGAGTTCAAAAAAAGAAGACCCCGACAAGACGCCTCATTTTCTGTGGAACGCCAAAATGCGCTTCGGAAAAACTTTCGCCACATACCAACTGGCGAAGAAAATGAAGTGGAAAAAGCTGCTCGTGCTGACATTCAAGCCCGCCGTGCAAAGCGCTTGGGAAGAAGATTTGATGTCGCACGTCGATTTCAAAGGCTGGCAATTTATTTCAAAAGACGGTTTGAGTTTTGCGGACGCTGATAAAACCAAACCGATTGTTTGCTTCGGTTCGTTTCAGGATTATTTAGGCAAAAATTCGGCGGGCGGAATCAAGGTAAAAAACGAATGGGTTCACGCGCATCATTGGGATTGCGTCGCTTTCGACGAATACCACTACGGCGCGTGGCGTGAAAGCGCGAAAGAGCTTTTCGAGGCGGAAGGCGAACGGGAAATAAAATACGGCGAGGGCGAAGGTATCGAATATTTCGACGAAAGCATAATGCCGATTACGACCGATTCTTATCTCTATTTATCGGGAACGCCGTTCCGGGCGATCGCGTCAGGCGAATTTATCGAAGAACAAATTTGCAACTGGACATATTCTGACGAGCAACGCGCCAAAGAGCAATGGCAAGGCGAAAACAACCCCTACGCATCTTTGCCGCGAATGGTCATGCTCACCTATCAATTGCCCGACTCGATTCGTGATATTGCCATGAAAGGCGAGTTCAACGAATTCGATTTGAATGTTTTCTTTTCGGCGGACGGAAGCGACGATAAAGCTAAATTCAAATACGAAACGGAAATCCAGAAATGGCTCGATCTGATTCGCGGCTCGTTTATGGAAACCGCGATTGATAATTTGAAGCTGGGCGCGAAAAAACCGCCGATGCCGTTTTCCGACACGCGCCTTCTAAATGTGCTCAATCACACATTCTGGTTTTTGCCGAGCGTCGCGTCGTGTTACGCAATGAAAAATCTGCTCGACCAAAGACAAAATACTTTTTACCGAGATTACGAAATCGTCGTCGCGGCGGGAACAAGCGCAGGCATCGGCGTTAACGCATTGCCGCCCGTACAAAACGCGATGGACGAACCGCTCAAGTCGAAAACGATTACTTTGTCGTGCGGCAAACTGACGACCGGCGTTTCCGTCAAACCGTGGACGGGAATTTTTATGCTCCGAAATTCTTCGAGTCCCGAAACTTATTTTCAAGCGGCGTTTCGCGTCCAAACACCTTGGACAATTAAAAATCCAGACAGCCAATCTCCGAATAAGGAAGTAATTATCAAAGAAGAATGTTACGTTTTCGATTTTGCGCCGGATAGAGCCTTGCGGCAAATCGCAGATTATAGCTGCCGTTTGAATGTCAACGAAAGCAATCCCGAAAGCAAAGTAGAAGAATTCATTCATTTCCTGCCCGTTTTAGCTTATGACGGAAGTTCTATGAAGCAGATTGACGCGGCGGGGATTTTGGATATGGCGATGAGCGGCACAACCGCTACATTGCTGGCAAGGCGTTGGGAAAGCGCGTTGCTGGTTAACGTCGATAATTATACGTTACAGCGTTTGATAGATAACCCCGACGCGATGAAGGCATTAAAAGGCATTGAGGGCTTTCGTAACTTGAATCAGGATATTGAAACCATCATCAACAAATCCGAAGCAGTCAAAAAAGCGAAAAAGGAAGCCAATGAAAAGGATTTGACGAAAAAAGAAAAACAGGCAATGTCCGATGCGGAGAAGGAATACAAAAGCAAGCGCAAAGAAATACAGGAAAAACTCATCAAGTTTGCGACCCGCGTTCCCGTCTTTATGTATCTGACAGATTACCGGGAAAGAAGTTTGAAGGACGTGATTACCCAACTCGAACCGGGACTTTTCAAAAAAGTAACCGGCTTGACAGTCAAAGACTTTGAGACTTTAGTTAGTATCGGGGTTTTTAATAGTGCGCTGATGAATGATGCGGTGTATAAATTCAAGCGTTACGAAGACGCGAGTTTAGATTATACGGGAACCAACAAACACGAAGGGGAAGATGTCGGATTGTTCGATACAGTTCTGAGTTCATTGGATTTTCAAGAAACTTCGTAGAATTTTATTCGTGCAATGCGCGTGCGTGTTCGCGGCAAATAAAGATATGAGCCAAAGAGAATTCACAACCATCGGCGAGCGCGTGCCGATGACCGACGGGCCGCCGAAAGTCACAGGCACAGCCGTTTATGCGGACGATTTGCGCTTGCCCAACATGCTTCACGGCAAAATTCTGCGCTCGCCGCACGCGCACGCGCGCATCGTTTCCGTTGACACATCCAAAGCCGAAGCCCTGCCCGGCGTGATGGGCGTCGTGACGGGCAAGGACGCGCCCGTGCGTTACGGCATTCTGCCCATAGGCCACGACGAAGCGGCCTTCTGCGTCGATAAGGCGCGCTACATCGGCGACGAAATAGCCGCCGTCTGTGCGACATCAGAACAGATCGCGGAAGAAGCGCTCGACCTGATCGAAGTCGAATATGAAGTGCTGCCCGCCTACACGAATTACGAAGATGCGATGGCGTGCGACGACCCGGATTTATGGCTTCACGCGGACAGAAAATCGAATATAGAAAAGCAATATCACCATCACTTCGGCGATGTCGAAAAAGGCTTTCAGGAAGCAAGGGAGTCGGGCGGCGCGGTGCGCTTTGATCGCTATTATAATCCGCGCGTGACGCACGCGCCGATGGAGCCGCACGCCTGCGTCGCGCAGTGGGAACACGAAGGCCGCGTGACGCTCTGGACTTCGACGCAAACGCCGCACTACGTTCACCGCACGCTCGCCAAAGTCTTAGAGATGGAGATGAGTGCGATTCGCGTCATCAAGCCGTTTGTCGGCGGCGGCTTCGGCGGCAAAAGTGAAACCTTCGCGCACGAAGTCGCGGCGTGCCTTCTCGCCAAAAAAACTGCGCGTCCCGTCAAATTTAATTTCTCGCGCGAAGAAGTTTTTTACACGCATCGCGGGCGTCCAGAACAATACGTCGAGCTAAAAACAGGCGTCACAAAAGACGGGCGCATCACCGCCGTCGAAGCGAAAGTAATTCAGGACGGCGGCGCGTATTGCTCTTACGGCGTCGTCACGATTCTCTACTCCGGCGCGCTCATCGCCGCGCTTTACGATATTCAAAATATAAAATTCGATGGCTATCGCGTGCTGACTAATAAGCCCGCGTGCGGCCCTATGCGCGGGCATGGAACGGTTGGCGTGCGCTTCGGTTTTGAATCGCAAATAGACATGCTCGCCGCAGAGATCGGCATGGACGCGGGCGAAATTCGTCTTAGAAATAAATTGAAGCCGAACACCGTCACCGTCAATGATTTGCGCGTGACGAGTTACGGTTACGACATTTGTCTTGAAAAGGTAATCGAAGCATCGGACTGGAAAAACAAGCGCGGGAAAATGCCTTACGGCAAGGGCGTCGGGATGGGCGGCTCACACTATGTTTCCGGCGCGGCCAATTCCATTATTCGCTCGAAGCTGCCGCACTCCACCGTCTCCATCAAAATTGATTACGACGGCGCGGTAACGGTTTACACGGGCGCTGCTGAAATAGGTCAGGGCACGGAAACGATTCACGCGCAGATTGTCGCCGAAGAAATGGGCGTCAATCTTTCGCGCATACGCATCATCGCCGCCGACTCCGCGTTGACGCCCGTCGATCTCGGCTCGTATTCCTCGCGCGTCACTTTCATGGCGGGCAACGCCGCGAAGGATGCCGCGCGCGACATCAAGCAGCAACTCTTTCGCGTCGCTGCCGAACTACTCGGCGAATCGCCCGAACATCTCATCGCGCGCGAGGAAAAAATCTATCCGAAGAATGAGCCGCACCGCTCGATCAGTTATCAGGAGGCGTTGTTGGCTTGCATTGAAAACGGCGGCACGCTCATTGCGAAAGGCTCATACACGCCGCCGACGGAATCGCAGGGCGGAAGCTTTCGCGGCGCGGGCGTCGGCCCCGGCGTTTCATATTCTTACGCGGCACAGGTCGCGGAAGTCACCGTCGATCCAGAAACAGGCCGCTTCATCGTCGATAAAATCTGGGCGGCGCACGATTGCGGGCGCGCGCTCAATCCACTGACCGTCGAAGGCCAGATCGAAGGCTCCGTCTGGATGGGCTTAGGCCAAGCCGTCGCCGAAGAACAGGTTTTTCAGAAGGGCTTGACGATGAACCCGAGCCTTCTCGAATACAAATCCGCGACATCGCTCGAATCGCCGCCGATAGAAACCTTCATCGTCGAGACGATTGATCCGGAAGGGCCATTCGGCGCAAAGGAAGCGGGCGAAGGCAGCCTCGCCGCGACCATTCCGGCAGTCGCCAACGCGATCTACGATGCTGTCGGCATCCGCATCAACGATCTGCCACTTACTCCTGAAAGAATTTTGCGCGCAATCAATGAACAAAAGAAAAAACGCACAGGAGAATAGCAACATGAGCACGCAAAGAAAGACGGAGAGGCGCTACACGCTCAACGATTATTACGATATTGAAGAAATGTCTGAAATAAAGCATGAGTATTACGACGGCGAAATCTTTGCGATGACCGGCGCATCCTTTAATCACAATCGAATCGCGGTTAATTTGGCGACAACCTTAAACAATGCTTTGCGTGACGGAAATTGTGAAGCCTTTACCAGCGATATGCGTGTCACGACGCCGAGCGGTTTGTACACATATCCCGACATCGTCGTAGTGTGCGGTAGAATCGAAAAGCTCGAAAACCGCGCGGATACTCTGACCAATCCAACGATCATTGTAGAGGTTTTATCCGAATCAACTAAAAACTATGATCGCGGGCAAAAGTTCGCTTTGTATGCCTCAATAGAAACGCTGCTCGACTATGTTCTGATCGAGCAAAATCAAATTCACATAGACCATTTTCATTTGCTGCGTGATGACGTATCGGATCAATGGATTCAGCGCAACTACACAAAGCTCGAAGAGTCGCTCGATTTATCAAGCATACAGTTTCAAATTCCGCTATCTGAAATTTATCGGCGGGTGGATTTCAGTTCATAAGATAAAGTTCGATTCTTACACTTACGAAAAGCACAACAGCAAATTTATTATGACAATGTCATCATTCACGCTTCACCGCCCGCGAACATTAGCGGAAGCGCTGGAGATTTTGAAGACTCACGCGGGCGATGTGCGCATTGTCGCGGGCGGGAGCGATCTTGTTATCAACATGCGTATGCGCATTGAAACGCCCGCGCATGTTTTGGAGCTTCGCGGCATAGATGAACTGCGCGGCATTTCCTTCGATGCGGAGGCGGGCTTGCGCGTCGGCGCGCTGACTACTATTGCGAAACTCGCTAATGATGAAAACGTGCGCGCGCAGTTTCCCGTTGTCGCTTCCGCCGCAAGCCAAGTCGCCGGGCCGAACATTCGCAACATGGGAACAGTCGGCGGCAATCTGTGTCTGGACACGCGCTGCGTTTACTACAATCAATCTTATTTCTGGCGCAAGGCAAACAATTTTTGTTTGAAGAAGGACGGCACGATTTGCCACGTCGCGCCCGGAAGTAGTAAATGCTGGGCGGCTTATTCCGGCGACATCGCGCCCGCGCTTTTGACACTCGGCGCAAGCGTCAAACTCGTCAGCCCGCGCGGTGAAAGAACTTTGCCGCTTAATCAATTTTTCATTGACGATGGAATCGAGAAATACGATTTACAGCCGGATGAAATTTTGTGCGAGGTGAACGTACCGGCAAGCCTTGCCGGATACCGTGGCATTTACAATAAGTTCCGCATACGCGATTCGGTGGATTACCCTTTGGCCGCCGCCGCCGTCGCCGTGAAAGTTGACGGTACAGGCATATGCACGGACGCGGCGATTGCAATCACGGGCGTCAATCCAAGCCCGCGTTTTGTCGAAGGCGTGCGCGAGCTTTTCGTTGGCAAGACTCTTACGGAAGACTCGCTCGAGAAGGCTACGGATTTAACGAGACGCACGGCGAAACCCTTGCGCACGTCCGCATCAACAACTACCTACCGCCGCCATATAGTCGGCGTGCTTGCGCGGCGCGGCCTCGCGTCAACGCTTGCGCCACAGGATGAAACACAGCGCTAGATTATCTTCAGCGATGATAGAAGTATCAAAAATTATTCAGTATGACGCGAGTTTCCGCCGCTTCTTACCCGCGTATAGCGATTTGAGTTTCAATTAACCGCCGACGTTCTACTTCTCTGTTATTCCACACATTGAAAAACGTATTGTTCGTCGTGCGGGACATGGAATTTGTCGAGCAGCGCGGCGTACTCTGCGCGAAAGTCTTGCCGTGCGTGATGCTGTTCTTGATTTTGGATGTAGTGGATCACCGCATCGAGTTGTGAATGCGCGTAAGAGAACGCGCCGAAGCCTTCCTGCCATGCAAAACGTCCACGCACCCAAACATTTTCGTTGATGTGGTTGGTCGAACCTGTTTTGATAGCGCGCACCAGGTCTGACAAGGCTATGTCCGGTTTTAGATTGACGAGAATGTGCGTGTGATCCGGCATACAGTGAATGGCGAGAAGTTTCTGTTTGTGGCGTGTGACGATGCCTGTGATGTATTTCTGCAATTCCTCTTTGCGTTCGGGACGAATGAGATTCTGCCGTCCCTGCGCGGCGAACACCACCTACACATAGATTTGCGTGTACGTGTTTGCCATGTTCGTTTCGTCAGAATTCAACGGCAACATTCAGCGTCGGAATTCGGCGTCAAAGTTTTAAGCTCCGTAGGAGCGGCATATTTATAGCCATCGGAAGCAAGAACGAATTAAGCTCGTAGGAGCGGCATATATTTTGTCAGGATAACATGCCGCTCCTACGGAGCTTAAAATGCTGATGATGCGCGGTGCTATAAACATGCCGCTCCTAACGGAGCTTAAGATGTGCGCTCATCATGGAGATTAGTTGGGCGGCGACGCATTCACACGCTGCGCTTACACGCAAAGACAAGAGGCAAAATAGTCAAAGGCTACGTTCGCGCAACCGCCACAACCCGAAAACCGATATCGTTGATGTGGTCGCCCGGCTCGAACCTAATACGATACGCCGAGCGGAGACTAGCAGGAATGTATGTCCACGAACCGCCGCGCAGCACCCGGTATTTCTGCTCGCCGCCCGTCGTCCATGCGCTTCCATCACCCGGCGCACCTTCATAACTCCCATGAGACCAATCCGCGCACCATTCCCACACGTTACCATGCATATCATACAATCCGAAACTGTTCGCCTCTTTGCTTCCTACCGCGTGAGTCTTGCTCTCAGAATTCTTACCGTACCAAGCCATCCCATTCAAATACCCCGCGTAATCGCTGTTGTCGTGGCCGGAATTGCGTATCACGTCGTATTGCGGCAACTGGCTCGCGCCGCCCGCGACGGCCTCTCGAACGTAGTCAGTGAACAGTTCCGATGCCGCAAACACTCCTTTGTCCGTTTGCGTCAGCCCGCGCAGCAAAGCATTAGCGAACACGGAATGCTTGCCGCCGCCTCCGCCGTCCGCGACCGGTTCATCGCCGCCGCTTGCCATCATGTTGCGCGACTTGCCCGCCATCATTCTGCGCATGTAGTTCAGACGCAAAACTGATCCCAGGAAAGCCGATTGCGCTTCTCTGGTGAGCGTTCCCGAATAGCAGCTATCGGAGACAACGAGGACGTGCCGCGCCGGAATCGTCTTGATGTTAGTCGTGATGTCGCCAGCGCTAATCCAATTCGACGTATCGTCGAGCGTCGCATCTACGGGCAGCCAGTAAGCTTTATCCGCATCACGGTCATTGTAGCGATGACCCGCGTAGTAAATCAGCAGATTCGAGTTCTCATCCAACTCTCTACGGTAACTCGTCAACGCGGAAAGTATCTGCTGCCGGGACGCATTGAGAAGCAACTTGGTTTGAAAGCCGTACTGCGCGCGCAGCACCGCATCCATGTCTCTGGCGTCATCTTCGGCTGTCTTCAATTTGGGTTAGCGCTGGTAAGCGTTGTTACCGATGATGAGCGCATAGTAGCGTCCCGCAGGGAATCCTTCATTCTGCGCGTGAGTTTTTAGCGAGGGCGCAGCGAAGACAAGCGCAAAGGCAAACAGCAGCGCGGCGGCGAACGCGATTTTTGAAGTGGAGAATAGAAATTTCATAACATTTTGAACATGCAGCAAAATTAAACATGCAGCGAAGAGGCGAGGTTGGATTGGTCTTTGTGGAAGATGAAGCTGTCACTTCATCTCGAAGAGGCGCGGGACGGATACTATATTCGCCATATCGGAATGGCAAACAATTCCAGCGAAGAATTGCGGCGGCGAGTATGATAAATTATCGGTAAATCTTCGATTGAATCGTAGCCGAAATCCACAGCCGCAGTCGCCGACGCTTTTGCAAAATGTTAGCAAAAAACATCGCTGCCATTCTATTAGCCGCCGGACACGGGCGGCGCATGGGCGCATACAAGCCGCTGCTGCCTTTCGGCAATCAAACGATCATCGAAACTTGCATCGATAATTTCGAGCGCGCCGGAATCGAAGACATCATCGTCGTTATTCCGGCGCGTAGAGAAGAAGAGATGCGCGCGCGGCTGTCACATCTACAGGTTCGCTTCGCGGTTAATACTGATGAAGCAAGCGAGATGAGCGATTCGATTGCGCGCGGCGTCGAACAGCTTTCAAACGAAACGGATGCTTTGTTCATCGCGCTCGCGGATCAGCCTATGATTGCTTCCGCAGTGATTCGCAAACTTCTGGACGAGCGCGGGCGCACGGGCGCGCGCATCATCGCGCCAGAATACAAAGGGCGCGGCGGGCATCCGGTTTTGATTGATTTCGTGTTACGCGATGAACTCCTGCATCTCGATCCGAAACGCGGCTTGCGCGCGTTGCTCGAAGCACGCAAAGACGAGGTGCGGCGCGTGGCGTTTGGCACGGAATGCGTTGTCCGCGATATGGATACGTGGGATGATTACTGCGCGCTGCACACGGAAACATTCGGCACCGCGCCGCCCAGTGCCTCGCCGTTCCAGAGATAAAGTCGAACGGCCTCTGCTGCTGCCGTCACACGCGTCCAACCAAATGACGGCGATGCTCATCCAAATTCCTGTCCGAAGAGTCGCCCGAAATGCGGCAATTTTAATTTAGTTTTTGCAAGATAGAGAATTGAAATTAGCCGACGGCGACGAGAAGGAGAAAAGATGTTTTTACAAAATGGCAGACGATTGATTGCCGGTTCGTTGCTTGCGATGTCGATTTTCGCATCGGCGGCTTTGGCACAGCGTCTGGCTGTGGTTCCCATTGCAACAAACATGCAAACCGCTGCGACGGCTGTGGATTTTTCGTTGAAGTCGATTGACGGCTCGACTGTTTCGCCTGCGACAGTGCGCGGGCAAGTCGTCGTGCTAGCCTTCGGCGCGTCATGGCTGCCGCTGTCGCGCAAACAGATGCAGGGCATACGCAAGCTCGCCGATCAATATAGCCAGCACGGTGTGGTGGTTTATTGGGTGAGCACGGATTCCGCGCAGCCCAAATCGAAGAACTTTGCGACGGACGAGCAGATACGCGCCTTCACGCGCCGCAACGATTTGAATGTCACTGTGCTGCGCGACCCGGACGGGCAAGTGTCGAAACAGTTCGGCGTCGATCAGTTGCCGTCGATTGTGATTCTGGATAAAGCGGGCAACATTTCCGGCGCGCCCATCGGTGGCCTCGATCCGAACGGCAATCTTGCGGATCAACTCGCGCCGCGTCTCGACAAGCTTTTGTAAAGTGTAAAATCGCTCCGCAGAAGCATTGGATATTTCCACAAACGACTTTGCGCGCGCGATAGATGAATAATAAAAGGCTGCCACTTCAATGCTGGCAGCCTTTTATCGTTTATCCCTTTTTAGCACTCGTCGAAGCTAGTGATCTGTCAGATTAGTTTCTTTTGAGTTGCCTCCAGCTTTAGCTGGAGGGTAACGAAGCGAGAAAGTTGTTGGCTTTAGCCAAAGCATTCGGCTAAAGCCTGTTAATCTATGGTCAATCCTGTCCACCAGCTGAAGCTAGTGGCAATTGATATAAATCTAAAAACTAACATTACAATGCACCACGCACATATTTTTAACGCGCTCTCACATGCTTTTATACAGTTCGTAAAGTAATCGCACAGGCAGCCCGACGATGTTCCAGTAATCGCCCGCAATCTCTTCGATAAAAAGCGCGGCGCGTCCCTGCACGGCATACGCTCCGGCCTTATCCATAGTCTCTTTGCTCGCCACGTACCAATCGATTTCCGCTTTACTCATCGCAGCGAAACGCACGCGTGTTTTTTCGTGTGCGACACAACCGCGCGCGTCCAAATCTTCCGTGCATCGCAAGAGCGCGATGCCCGTCAATACTTCATGCCAGCCGGTTTGACTTAGCAGCCGCAGCATTCTCCGCGCATCCTCTTCATCGCGCGGCTTGCCTAAAATTTCATCGCCGACCACAACAATTGTATCCGCACCGAGCACAAGACGAGTTTTCGTTCGAGGTTTATTCGCAACCGCTGTGGCCTTCTCGCGCGCGAGGCGTTCGACATACGAGTGCGGCGCTTCAGATTCACGCACGGATTCATCCACGTTTGCCGCCGCGATTTCAAAAGGCCAGTTGATGGCACGCAAAATCTCCGCGCGGCGCGGGCTTTTTGACGCAAGCCATAGCTTTTCCATTTTCATTTTCGACGAAACGAGCGCTTCACACACTTGTCGCCCGCGCGTCCTTTCCATTACACTCAATGGAATTTGTGGTTTCAGATTTTCATGTTGCGACGTGAAATCAGGAGTGTGCTTTAACTTTTCACCAAGCGCAAATTGGCAGTCGCAAATCTAAAATACGATGGACGATTTAATCCGCACATTGCCGAAGCTTTTGCGCGCGGCGGGCGAAGGCCAAGAGGTCGTCGAAGCCGCTGTGATGGCCGTCTGGCGGCGCGTTGCCGGAGAACAACTGCGCAGTCAGGCCGTCCCCTTTCGTCTTTATCAAAAAACCTTGATCGTTGCCGTCGCCGATACGATGTGGCAAAGGCAACTCGAAGCCGTCAGCGGGCAGCTTTTGTTTCGCTTGAATTCCCTGCTCGGTCAAGCGATGGTCACATACATAGAGTTTCGCGTCGATCAAAAAACAGTACAGGAAGCGCGCGCCGCGCTGCCGCATGAACCGGATCGCGCGGAACAGGAAAAGCAGGCGCTCGCCACCGCAACGGCTTCCGGGCAACTCTCTGCGGCAGCCCAAGCAATCCATGACGATGATTTGCGCCGCCGCTTTCTCGTCGCCGCCGGAAGCTGCATCAATCGCCGCGAGAAAGAAGCGTAGGAATTTTAGATTTGCAATTGCCGATTTGCGATTGAGCAAGGCGGAAAATAAAACTTCAGATTCCAGATCAAATGCCCGACTACCTTCAATCAACAATCACAAATCTAAAATCGAAAATACAAAACCATGCCGATTACAGAATCCGACGTTCAAAAAATCGCCGCGCTCGCTCATCTCGAAATTACACAGGATGAACAACGCGCCTTCACGCCGCAACTCGCCGAGATCATCGCTTACGTCGAGCAACTAAACGAAGTGGACACAAGCCGCGTCGAGGCTTCCGCTGGCGGATTGACGCGCGAAGGCGAGCAAACCGACGCGGCGCGCAACGACGAAGTGCAATCATCGCTCGGTCAAAAACTCGCGCTCGAAGAAGCTCCCGACGCCGCGCACGGTCATTTTCGCGTGCCGAAAGTTCTTTAGCAAAGATGTTAGACGTCGGATATTAGACGCCGGTTTTGGCTTCTAACTAACATCTGGCATCCGGCATCTAACATCTATTCTTTTATATTCTTCAAATGACATTCTTCGATCAAGACATCGCCCAACTTCGCGCACGAATTTCGCAAGGTGAATCGACGGCGCGTATCATCACCGAATCTGCCCTCGACAATGCGGAAAAATCAAACGCGGCACTCAACGCGTTTTTGCAAATTGACCGCGACGGCGCGTTGCGTCGAGCCGATGAAATAAGCGCGCTCGTTCAATCAAATGATGCGTCTTCGCCGCTGTTGCTCGGCGGCGTGCCAATCGCCATTAAAGACAACATCTGCGTGCGCGGGCTGCAAGCGTCTTGCGGCTCACGCATCCTCGGCGATTATCATCCGCCTTACGATGCGACGGCGATCAAACGCATACGCGATGCGGGCGCAATCATCATCGGCAAAACCAATTGCGACGAATTCGCAATGGGATCGTCGAATGAAAACTCCGCCTACGGCGCTGTGCGTAATCCTTGGGACACGTCGCGCGTTCCCGGCGGATCGTCCGGCGGCTCGGCGGCGGCGGTTGCGGCAGGCGTCGTTCCCGTTGCGCTCGGCTCGGAAACGGGCGGCTCCGTTCGTCAACCTGCGGCGCTCTGCGGCATCGTCGGCATCAAACCGACTTACGGGCGCGTCTCTCGCTACGGCCTCGTTGCCTTCGCTTCTTCGCTCGATCAAATAGGCGTTTTTTCACGGAACGTCATGGACGCGGCAACGCTTCTCGGCGTCATCAGCGGACGCGATCCGCTCGATTCGACGACGGCGGAAGTTCCCGTGCCAAACTACGCGGCGGAATTGAACGGAGACATTGAGGGAGCGCGCATCGGTGTGCCTCGTGCGCTCTTTAATGAAGGGCTTGACGCGGAAGTGCGTGCGAGCGTCGAAGCGGCGATTGACGCTTACCGTAAACTCGGCGCGGAAATCATCGACATCGAATTGCCGCACGCGAAATACTGCATCGCCGTTTACTATATCATCGCAACTGCCGAAGCGTCTTCTAATCTCGCGCGCTTCGACGGCGTGCGCTACGGTTTTCGCGCCGAAGACGCACACACCTTGCGCGAGATGTACAAACGCACGCGCGACGAAGGCTTCGGCGCGGAAGTCAAACGCCGCATCATGCTCGGCACTTATGTTTTATCGTCCGGCTACTACGAAGCTTACTATTGCAAAGCGCAACAGGTGCGCGCCCTCATCAAACAAGATTTTAATGACGCGTTCACTCTTTGCGACGCGATCTTGACGCCGACGACGCCGACGCCTGCCTTTCTCATCGGCGAAAAAACAGACGATCCGCTACAAATGTATCTCAACGACATTTTCACCTGCACAGCTAATCTCGCGGGGATTCCCGGCATCTCGATTCCCTGCGGCTTATCGTCGAATAATCTCCCCATCGGATTGCAGCTCATGGGCGCACACTGGTCTGAAGCCACTCTACTGCGTATCGCGCACGCTTACGAACACGCACATCCGTTTACGGCGCGCCCACCTTTATGAAAAAGAGCCGCCGATTTTGGTCGGTATACTGTGCAGGGTGGTTAGCTTACGGCGTGAGTCTGGCGGCGGTTTTCGTCCGCATCGGTTATCGCTTTGACATTAATCTGCTATTAACGGTTCTCTGTAATGTTTTGCCTGCCTTTCTGCTCGGCGTCGGTGTCGTCATAATCTGCCGGAGACTAAGATGGAACGGGCGCAGACAACCTCGATTCACTCTCATTCATATTTTCCTTCTGATTCTTTTTGCCGTCTCTTGGTGTTTGTTTACATTGCTCGACTTGTCGCTGTTGAGTTTTATTCAGCGCGGAGTCTGGAATTTTATTCGATGGGACAACTTCGGAACTCAGTGGCAGCTTTTCAGCGGAGTGATGGCGTACATGACGCTCGTCAGTTCGGTTTACGTCAAACAGATTAACGAAAATCTGCAAATCGAAGAACGCCGCAGCGCCGAACTTCAGATACGCGCCGTCCGCGCCGAAGCCGCCCGCAGCCAAGCAGAGTTAGCAGCTCTGCGCGCGCAACTCAATCCGCATTTCCTTTTCAACACATTGCATTCGTTGATGGCGCTCGTCCGCAGCGATGCAAACACCGCCGAAGAAGCCATTGAGCGCTTCGCGCTGATGCTGCGCTACGTTCTGCAATCGCAAAACGAAAAACAAACGATTGCGACGGACGTAACCTTTGCCGACGAATGGAATTTCGTTCAAAATTATTTAGAACTCGAACGCTTGCGGCTCGGCGAACGTTTGAAATTGACGACGGAAATCGAACCGGCTGCGCTCGCCTATTGTCTTCCTGCTTTTTCGCTCCAGCCGATTGTCGAAAATGCTGTCAAACACGCGGTAGCTCCGCGTGCGCGCGGCGGACAAATTCGCATTACCGCGCATAGCGACAAAGACAATCTCGTTATCGAAGTGAGCGACGACGGAGCGGGAAAATTAAACGGGAAGGAGCCAAACAATAATGGTTTAGGACTTCGCCTTGTGCGCGAAAGTTTAGCGTCGCGCTTCGGCACGGCGGCGAGTTTGACAACCGACTCCGCGCCGAACGAAGGATTCAAAGTTTCAATAACGATTCCGCGCACGAATCCGTTGGACAAAGACTTCGATTCTTCCGAAAGCAAGCGGCAGATTTTATGATGATGATACGAACGCTGATTGTCGAAGACGAACCGCTGGCGCGGCAAACCTTGCGCGAGTTTGCCGCAGAAATTGATTGGCTCGCCCTAGTCGGAGAAGCCGCCGACGGGCGCACCGCCGTCGATTTAATCAATGCTCTGCAACCCGATTTGATACTGCTCGATGTACAAATACCGGAAATGTCCGGGCTTGAAGTTTTGAATCGAGCCGAACATCAACCTGCGGTAGTTTTCACTACTGCCTACGACAAATATGCCGTCAACGCATTTGAACTCGAAGCGTTCGATTACATTCTAAAACCGTTCGGGCGCGCTCGTTTCCGAACGGCAATCGAACGCGTCCGCCGTCGTCTGGAAGAAAAATTTTCGGAGGAAACGCAAAACGAGCACGCCGCGCGAGAGAAGCCGGAAAAGGAAAAATTAACCCGCTTGTTTGTGCGCTCGCGGGATTCAATCGTTCCGCTCACAACAGATGACATCTCGCGTTTTGAAGCCGACGACGATTATGTAAAAGTTTATGCTGGCAATCGTTTTTACCTTATTCATCAAACGCTGTCAGAAATCGAATCAAGGCTGGATGCCTCGCGCTTTTGCCGCGTTCACCGCTCGGTCATCGTCAATCTCGAATACGTCGAGCGAGTCGAATCGCAAGACCGTCGCCTGCTGATTATCTTGAAGGACAAAACCGAAATCCTCGCCAGCCGGAGCGGTTCGCAGATTTTGCGCAACCTTATTCTTTAAGGGCTTTAGTGGGTCGTTCGGCAAATGAATAGCCATTTCATCTGAATGGAGTAAGCTGCGCAGCGGGGGCGATTGATGAGCCGTCCACAAAAGTACCCGCTCCGCCCACTGAAGAAAAATAATCGTCTGTGGCTGATGCCGGATCGCCCGCTCAAGCACTGAACCCGCCAGCCATGTGGCACGCGCCAAATAACTGCTCGCTGTCGCTAAAGGTTGCAATTACACCGATTCAAAGAACACACATGGCGGAAAGTAGCTGGCGAGAGGGGGGGAAGCCTTTGCGTCAGTCCCACGAGTACGTGCGTGACGGGACAGTTAATATGATAAAAGCCAAACCCCGCTCATTGCCTTGATAGAGTGTCGCGGTTGTCACTATTTTATGAGCTACGGAGTAGTCTTTGACTTTCAGGAACACGTAGCGAGGGCAATTTGCTTGCCCGAATATGTGATTCTTTGCTTTTGAAAATGTTCGGCGCGACTTCTATTTAAGTGTTATGCTTTGTTAGCATGCGTTTTATACGCGTCAAATTCCCGGCTACCCGCGCAAGACAAGTCAGTTGATATTGACATAACCGCGAATTTCCTCAGCGAACACCAAACAACTGCGCGATGTCCCTGATAAGTTTTCGTCGCGGTTCAATATCGAGCCGGGATAAACAAGAGCATCTGCACTCGCTTTGCGCTCCTACCTTAGAATTAGAAATCAAAAATGAATCGTGACTTTCACACTATCGGTTTACTCGTCACCGACCCCGCCGACCAGAAGCTACTAACGAACTTTTTACGAAAGTCCGGTCGCGAGGTTTGCGCCGTCTCCCCTGCTGATGCCGACTTGAAGCGGTTCGAGGGAATCAGCATGGCGATTGCTGACGAGGCTGCCGCGCAAAAGTTCTGCGACGAAATGTTAGCTTTGAAGCGACATTCGGAGGCGGTGTTTTTGCCCGTGCTCGTTCTTCTGCCGCAAAAGACCGATAACCTTTACTGGCTCAACGCGGGCTTTGACGACGTGTTGCGCCTGCCGCTCGTCGAAGCCGAAGTAGCCGCGCGTCTCGCCGTATTGTTACGCCTCAGAGAGCAAACACAAGATCAATATCGTGCGGTCTTTGAAAACTCTTTAGTCGGTATCTACCGGGTGGCGGTTGACGGAAAACTCATAATGGCTAACACGGCGCTCGTGCGAATGCTCGGCTGCTCGTCGTTCGCGGAACTTGCGGCGTGGCAGCTTGAAAAGGAATCTTCTGCGAAAGAAATGATTGTCGCGCTTCTCAATCCGTTGCTTGAAAATGAAGCGTCAGCCACCGGCGTCGAATCTCCGGTTATCAGGCGCGACGGAATCGAAATCCTCGTGCGGCAAAGCGGGCGCACGGTGACGGACGAAAACGGAAAGATTCTCTTTTACGAAGGAACCGTCGAAGACATTACCGCGCGCAACCGCGCCGAACAGTTGCTGCGTGACAACGCCGAACGGCTTTCCGCCATCGTCGCCACGCAGTACGACATTGCGACGGCAGGACTTGATTTAGAAGTTGTGATGAACCTCGTCGTGAAGCGCGCGCAGCAACTAACGGGCGCAAACGGAGCCGTCATCGAAATGGCTGACGGCGATGAAATGTTCTATCGCACCGCGTGCGGAACGGTGGCGGCCTCCGTCGGGCTGCGGCTAAAAATCGCTTCCAGTTTATCGGGCTACTGCGTCCGAACGGGCGAGATCATCAACTGCGCCGACTCGGAGACGGATGAACGGGTTGACCGTGAAGCGTGTCGCCGTGTCGGTGCAAGGTCAATGATCGTTGTGCCGTTGCGTGACGGTCGCGCAAATGTCGGCGTGCTGAAAGTGCTTTCACCACTAGCGCACGCCTTCGATGAGCAGGATGTTCACACCTTGCAATTGATGGCGGGGCTAATCGGCGCGGCGATGAATCACGCGGCGGAGTTTGAATCCAGACTTGATTTGGTGAATGAGCGCACGGCGACGTTGGCAGCGCTGCGCGAATCCGAGGAAAGATTCCGACTGCTGGTCAATCACGCCGATGACATTATTTACAAGGCGAATGCCGACGGGCGATTCACTTTCGTTAATCCGATGGCGACGAAGATCATGCAGTTCTCTGAAGCCGAACTGCTCGAATTGTCTTTCCTAGAATTGATTCGCCCCGAATATCGTCAAGCCGCGAATGACTTTTACCGCAAACAGCTCGTCAAAAAAATCACGAACACTTATTACGAATTTCCCGCTGTCGCTAAGGACGGGACAACCGTTTGGATCGGGCAGAAAGTTCAATTAGTCATTGAAGGAAAACGAGTCACAGGTTTTCAAGCCGTCGCCCGAGACATCACGGACAGGAAACAGACGGAGGAAGAATTATTCAATTTAGCTTCAATCGTCGAATCGTCGGACGATGCCATTATTAGCGAGACGCTCGATAGCACGGTTCTCAGTTGGAACGCCGGAGCCGAAAGAATGTACGGCTATTCCGCAATGGAGATTATCGGAAAACGCGTCAGCATTCTTTTCCCGCCTGACCACCTCGACGAAGAAGCGCGGATTATCGAACGAATCAAGCGCGGAGAAACGGTCAAGAACTTCGAGACGATGCGCGTCGGCAAAGACGGAACGGGTATTCCCATTTCGCTCACCATCTCTCCGTTGCGAGATGCCGCGAGCAAAGTGGTCGGCGTCGCCAAAATCGCGCGAGACATAACCGAGCGCAAGCGCGTTGAAGCGGTTCTGGAAAGAGCCGCACAACGAGAGCGAGCGATTATCGAGAATGCCATTGACGTTATCTGCTCGGTTGATGCGGAAGGGCGGTTCGTGACTGTTAGCTCGGCTTGTTTCAACCTTTGGGGCTATCTTCCTGAAGAACTTGTGGGGCGAAAATACATTGAATTGGTTGCCCCGGAAGATGTTGATAAAACTACGGAAGCCGCCGCCAGCATTATGTCCGGTGACGCTGCGACCAATTTCGAGAATCGTTATCTGCATAAAAACGGTTCGTTGATAAATGTCATGTGGGCGGCTTCGTGGTCGGAGAGCGAACAGATGATGTTCTGCGTGGCGCATGATGTCACAGAGCGAAAACGGGCGGACGCGAGACAGAAAAGAGAGGCGCAATATGCCGCTCTGCGTGTGGACATCGGAACCGCTCTTGCCGGAAGGAACTCTTCTTTGCGCGAGCTGCTGCAACCATGCGCCGCCGCCATCACACATCATCTGGATGCCGCTTTCGCGCGTATCTGGACGCTCAACGGCGACGAACAAATGCTTGAATTGCAATCCAGCGCGGGAATCTATACTCACCTAGAGGGCGCGCACGGACGTGTGCCCGTCGGTCAATTCAAAATCGGACTCATCGCGCAAGAACGGCTGCCACATATGACGAATGATGTGCTGAACGATTCGCGCGTCGGAGACAAAGAATGGGCGAAAGCGCAAGGACTCATTGCCTTCGCCGGCTATCCCTTGATCGTCGGAGATCAGTTGGTCGGTGTAATGGCTTTGTTCTCGCGCACGCCTCTGCTGCCTGACACACTGGAGGCTTTATCGTCCATTGCAGCCATTATCGCGCAGGGCATCGTTCGCAAGTGGGCGGAAGAACAACTGCGTGAGCAACGCGATTTCACCACCGCGATTACGAACAGCATCGGTGAAGGCATCTATGCGCTTGACGGTGAAGGTTGTGTGACTTTTATGAATCCGACAGCCGAAAAGTTTCTGGGTTGGAAGGAATCCGAACTTCTCGGCAAGAATATGCACGAGGCTATTCACTTTCAGGATAGCCAAGGCGCGCTCGTTCCGACTCATCTATGTCCGCTGCTGGGAGTAACGAAATCAAGTCAAAACATGCAAGTGGACGATGACGTTTTCACGCGGCGCGACGGAACGCTTATTCCCGTCTCGTACATATCCTCGCCCATCATCACAAACAATCAAGTCACAGGCGCGGTACTTTCTTTTCACGATATTACCGAGCGCAAGCGGATAGAAGAAGAAGTTTTGCAAGCACGTGATGCGGCGCTGGAATCTACACGGCTCAAGTCGGAATTCTTAGCCAACATGAGCCACGAAATTCGCACACCCATGAATGGCGTGATCGGCATGACGGGCTTGCTCTTAGACACAGGGCTGGATGCCGAGCAGCGTGAGTTTGCCGAAACGATTCAAACCAGCGCGGACTCGTTGCTGACCGTCATCAATGACATTCTCGATTTCTCGAAGATCGAAGCCGGTAAGCTGAACTTTGAAACGCTTGATTTTGATGTGAACAATGTCGTCGAAGGCTCCGTGCAGTTGCTCGCCGAGCGCGCGCGCGCTAAGGGAATCGAACTTGCCTCGTTCGTCGCACATGACGTGCGGACGGAACTGCGCGGCGATCCCGGAAGACTCCGGCAGATTTTGACAAACATCGTCAGCAACGCCGTGAAATTCACGGAACGCGGTGAGGTCGTCGTGCGCTGCTCAAAGGAAAGCGAGACGGATTCTCACGTTGCTTTGCGCTTCGTCATCAGCGACACAGGCATCGGCATTGCGCCCGACGCGCAACGAAAACTCTTTCAAGCCTTCACGCAGGCCGACGGTTCGACAACGCGAAAATATGGCGGCACAGGCTTGGGCTTGGCAATCTCCAAGCAACTCGTCGAATTGATGGGCGGCGAGATCGGTGTAGAGAGCGTCGAAGGCGAAGGCTCTCGCTTCTGGTTCACAGTTAGATTCGAGAAACAAGTTGTTCAGGTCGAGACCACGCAGGCGTCCGAATCGTATTTAAGCGGGCTGCGTGTGTTGGTCGTTGACGACAACGCGACGAATCGCACAATTCTCATCAATCAAATCGGTTCGCTTGAAATGATTGCCGGTGAAGCCAAAGACGGGGCGGGTGCGCTTGATCTGCTGCACGCGGCGGCGGAGCGCGGACAACCTTACGATCTGGTCATCACGGAATTGCGTATGACCGGCATGAACGGCTTCGAGTTAGCACGCGCCATCAAGTCCGATCCCTCAATCGCCAAGGCGCGCATAATATTACTTTCCTCTACGGGGCGGCAGGGCGACAGCGAACTCGCGCGCAAGGCGGGCATTGACGCCTACATCACCAAGCCTGTGCGACAGACGCAACTTCTGAATAGTCTGATGAAGATTATGAATGACGGAAAAGTTGCGCCGCCCGATGATTCCGCACTCAGACCTGCGCCGCAACAGCCGCCGCCGAACGAATTACAGCCGCGCATCCTGATCGCCGAAGATAACGCGGTCAACCAGAAGGTCGCGGTGGGTTTGCTGCGAAAATTCGGCTACGCCGCCGACGTGGTCTCCGACGGGCGCGAAGCCGTCGCAGCTTCGGCGCGCGAGTCGTATGACATCGTCCTCATGGATTGCCAGATGCCGGAAATGGACGGCTACGAAGCGACTGCCGAGATTCGACGGCGCGAAGGTGAAAACAAACACACGACCATTATCGCCATGACCGCCAATGCGCTCGAAGGTGATCGCGAGAAGTGTCTGGCGGCGGGGATGGATGATTACGTTCGCAAGCCTGTCAAAGCGGAAGAACTCAAAGCGGCGCTCGAACGCTGGTACGGAAAGGATATGCAGAAGCCGGACGCCTCTGCGGATGCGCCGCCGTGCGACGCCGTGCAGGACGCCGTTGACCTGACAGTGCTGGCGAGCTTCGGTGATGAGCTTCAGGAAGAAGGCGAAGAAGATTTTGTTGTGGAACTGATTGATCTATTTCTGCGCGACACGCCCTTGCGAATCGAAGCCATCAAAGAGGCGACAATAAATAGCGATACGCAGGCGCTGCGGCGCGAAGCCCACAATCTAAAAGGAAGCTGCTCCAATCTGGGAATCCGGCAGATGGCATCTCTCAGCAGTGAGTTGGAGGAAGACGGGCACCGCAAAGAATCAATCGAAGCGATTTTAGCTCGGCTAGAGCGCGAGTTCGGGTGCGTTTGCGCCGTGCTCGAAGTGGAAAGAAAGAGAAGATCGAAGTGAAAGTGCTGATTGCCGAAGATGATGCAGTCTCGCGGCGCGTGCTTGAAAAAACGCTCGCCAAGTGGGGCTACGATGTGATGACGACACGCGACGGCGCGGAGGCGTGGGCGGCGCTCTCCACCGAAAATGCGCCTTCTCTGGCGATTCTCGATTTGATGATGCCGCATCTGGACGGCTTGGAAGTCTGCCGCAAAGTCCGTCAACAAATTGCCGCCGGTACATACATCATTCTATTGACGGCGAAGGGACGCAAAGAGGATGTGGTGGCGGGACTGGATGCCGGGGCGGATGATTACCTTGTCAAGCCCTACGACCGTGACGAGTTACGCGCCCGCGTGCAGGCTGGCGTTCGTATGCTGGACATGCAAAAGAACTTATCGGAGCGCGTGCAAGAGCTGGAGAATGCACTTTCAAAAGTTCAGCAACTGCAAGGATTGCTTCCCTTCTGCTCCTACTGCAAGTCAATACGCGACGATCAAAACTACTGGCAGCGCGTTGACAAATACATCATGGAACATACGGAAGCGCGTTTCAGTCACAGCATTTGCCCGGACTGTTACGAGCAGGTGATGAAACCACAGATCGAGAAATTCAAACAGGAACATGATGAAGGTTAAGCGATGAAAGCCGTAAAAAGTCTCAAACAAAAAACAAAGCGCTCATTGTCCTTCGGCTCGATCGTCAAGCGTCGAAAATCGTTTTCGCAACCCTGTATATGAGCAACTACACGAAAAGCCGTCACTGGAGCCGCACAAAGGCTTTTAGCGATACAGTTACCCTCACGCTGCTTGCCATATTTATATTCGCGCTGGCATCTATCTTCGATTTCTCCAATGCCCTCGGCGAAGGGATGCGAAGGCACGAAGAATGGGTCGTGAAAGGCGATGAGATAGCCATCGCGTCCGTTTTCTTGGCCGTCGCCTGTGCTGTCTTTTCTCTGCGCAGATGGCGCGAACTCAAGCAGGGTGTTTTGGAGCGCAAGAGCGCCGAAGATGTTTTGTCTGAGAGTGAAGAATCCTTTCGTTCACTCATAGAAAACGCTTCCGACATTATTACTATCTTAGATAAAGACGGAGCTGTTTGTTACCACAGCCCTTCCATCGAGCGCGTGCTTCAGTACAAAGCGGAAAGCGCGCTTGGCAAAAGCGTTTTCGGTTTTATTCACCCGGATGATTTGCCGGACGCGATCAAGACCTTCAAACACGCCGTCGAACAGCGCAGCGTCGGCCCGACCGTAGAGTATCGCTGCCGACATCGAGACGGTTCATGGCGCGTGCTCGAATCAATCGGCAAACCTGTCTTCAAGAATTCGGAAGTCACCGCCGTCGTTGTCAATTCGCGCGACATTACCGAGCGCAAGCAAGCTGATGAGGCACTCAGACAGTCCGAGCGCGATTATCGCGAGCTGTTCGAGCAGGCACACGATGCCATCATTATTCTGACGCCTGAAGATGAAATCGTGCTCGATGTTAATCAACGCGCCTGCGAAATTTACGGTTTCAACCGGGAAGAGTTTATCGGGCTGTCAATTGAGAGCATCTCGCAAAATGTGCTGCGCGGCAAGGAGCAGATTCAACAGACATTGAGTAAAGGTAGCTACCTCAATTTTGAAACCATTCAACTCAGAAAAGACGGCAGTGAGATGGCGCTCGAAATCAACGCGGCTACTATCAGCTACAAAGGGCAACAGGCGATCCTGAGCATTAATCGTGACATTACGAAACGCCAGCGCGCAGAAAAGGCTCTGCAAGATAGCGAGCATAAATACCGGACGCTGATTGAACAGGCGTCGGACGGCATCATGATTTCCGATAGAGAAGGAAATATCGAGGAGGTTAATTCAACCGCGTGCCGCGAGCTTGGCTACACGCGCGAAGAAGTAGTCGGTCTAAAGTTCACGAACTTAATGCCCGCAGACGAACTCGCCGCCGCACCGATTAGATGGAGTGAACTGCTGACGGGAAATATCATTCGCGGTGAGCGGCGCGTGCGCCATAAGAACGGAAGTCTCATCTCCGTCGAAATCAGCGCCAAGCTTTTGGATGCCGGAAGGCTGCAAGTCTTCGCGCGCGACATTACCGAGCGCAAGCGCGCTGAAGAAGAGCTACGCAAAGCTCATAATGAACTGGAAGCCAAAGTAGCCGAGCGCACGACTGAATTGCGCGAAGCCAACGAACGCCTGCAAGACGAATTGGCCGCGCGTACACAAGCGCAGGAGGCATTGCGTAAAGGCGAAGCCAGATACCGCACGCTGATCGAGGCGATGCCAGCAATCGTTTATGTGGCGGAACCGGAGCCGCCTTACGCTCCGCTCTACGTCAGTCCGGACATTGAGTCGCTCGGTTATTCGCTCGAAGAGTGGCAGCACAACACAGATTTATGGATGAAGTTGCTACACCCACAAGACCGCGAATGGGTGATGCGGGAAACGGCAGAGGCAATGGCGGCGGGTAGCGAAACCGATTATGAATACAAAGTTGTAACGCGCGACGGTAGTGTGCGCTGGCTGCACGACCGGGGGCGCTTTGTCAGAGATGAGATGGGACTTGCGACCTCATGGCTGGGCGTAATGCTCGACATCACGGAACGCAAAAGCATCGAAAGGGCTTTGATCGAAAGCGAAAAACGCTACCGTAACCTCGTTGATAATAGTCAGGGATTGATTTGCACGCACGATCTCAGCGGCTGCTTGCTCTCTGTCAATCCCGCTGCCGCGACGCTGCTCGGCTATCGTCCGGCGGAAATGGTCGGGCATAATTTGAGAGAATTCCTCGCTCCCGAAAAACAATCGTATTTCCCCGCTTACCTCGAACAGATTCGACAATCTTCAACCTTCAACGGATTGATGCGTGTGCAGACGAAGGGCGGAGAGAAACGCATTTGGTCGTTTCAGAATACGTGCTACGGAGATGGGGAGAAAGATAGATACGTGCTCGGTCATGCGCAAGATGTGACTGACCTGAAGCGAGTTGAAAGGGCTTTGCGGGCGAGCGAGGAGCGCTACCGTTTGATCGTTGAAAATGCCAACGACATCATCTATCGCACGGACGCCGAAGGACATTTCACTTACACCAACCCGACTTTCAGGAAAATGCTGAAGTGTTCTGAAGAAGAGTCTCCCGGCATCGGCTACCTCGATGTCGTGCATCCGGATTACCGCGCGGCGGCTGAAAAGTTTTACGCGCAACAACGGTTCAAGGGCATCTACGATACTTATTACGAGTTGCCCATCGTCGCAACGGACGGGACTGAGATTTGGATCGGACAAAACGTGCAGCCGATCTTGGAGAAAAATCAAGTCATCGGATTTCAATCGGTCGCCAGAGACATTACGCAGCGTAAACGCGCGGAGGAGATGCTACAAAAGGAGCAAGAGTTTTTGCACGCTGTCCTTGAAAACATCACGGACGGAATCGTTGCCTGTGATGCCGAAGGCGTGCTGACTCTTTTCAATCGCGCGACGCGCGATTTTCACGGGCTGCCTGTCGAGCAATTGCCGTCGGAGGAATGGGCCGAACACTACGACCTGTTTTTGCCCGACGGTCAAACGCTTATGCAGCCGGAACAGGTGCCGCTTTACCGCGCGCTTCGAGGCGAAATTGTTCACGATGCGGAGATAGTGATTGCGCCAACGCATAGTTTGCCGCGCAGACTGGTAGCAAACGGTCGTGCGATTTTCAACACGGAGGGAAGAAAACTCGGCGCTGTCGTGGCGATGCAGGACATTACTGAACGCAAGCTGGCCGAACAAGCACTGCGTCAGGCATATGGGGAATTAGAACTGCGCGTTCAAGAGCGAACTGTACAGTTGGCGCGTACTAACAATTACCTTAAAGCCGAGATTGAAGAACGGCTATTGGTCGAAGAGGCTTTACGGAATAGCGAAGCGCGGCTTCGGCGGCTGGTCGAGTCGAATATCATCGGCGTCCTTTTTCCGGACTTGAGCGGTAATGTCACCGAAGCCAACGATGCTTTCTTGCAGATGAGCGGTTACACGCGCCAAGATTTGATTGCGGGAAAAATACGTTGGGACGAAATGACTCCGCCCGAATATCTCGCAGTGGATTTGAAAGCAATCGGGCAACTCCGAACCTACGGATTCACAGACCCCTTCGAGAAGGAGTACATCCGCAAAGACGGCAGCCGCATTCCCGTCCTGCTCGGAGCCGCGATGTTGGAAGGCTCGCAGGATAAGTGCGTCGCCTTTGTCCTCGATCTCACCGAGCGAAAGAAAACAGAGGAGAAGCTACGGCAAAGCGAAGAGTGGCTGAAGGCGATCTTCGAGGCATCGCGCGACGGCATTCTCGTCGAGGACAACGAGCATATTGTTTACGTCAACAGGTCATACGCATCGCTCTTGGGCTATGACAATCCCGAAGATTTAATCGGCAAACACATGTCCTTTACATTGCCGCCGGATGAGGCAAAGCGGCTGGCTGAATTCGGCAAGCGTCGTTTTCGAGGCGAGGACGCGCCTTCTGTTTACGAGTCCAAAGGAAAACGCAAAGACAACTCTCTGATAGACCTCGAAGCGTCCGTCTCGCAGTCGATAATCGCGGACAAAGTTTACATCACGACGATGGTGCGCGACATCGCCGAGCGCAAGTCCATTGAGTCAGCGCGCAGAGAAAGTGAAGATCGTTTTCGACAGATAACGGAAACCATACGCGAAGTTTTCTGGATGACGGAGACAAACAAAAATCAAATGATCTACATTAGTCCCGGCTATGAAGAAGTGTGGGGACGAACACGCCAGAGCCTCTATGCCAATCCGCTATCTTGGGTAGATAACATCTATGGGGAAGATCGCGAACGGGTGTTGACGGCAGCGCTGACGAAACAAGCGCAGGGCATCTACAACGAGCAATACAGAATCGTGCGGTCTGACGGCGAGATACGTTGGATTCAAGACCGCGCTTTCCCCGTGCGGGACGAAGCCGGAAAAGTCTATCGCATCGCCGGAATCGCCGACGACATCACCGAACGAAAACTGGCGGAAGAACAGATCAAAGCATCGCTGAAGGAAAAAGAGGTCTTACTAAAGGAGATTCACCATCGCGTGAAGAACAACCTTCAGATCATCTCCAGCCTGCTCAAAATGCAATTGAGAAATGTGAAGGATGAACAGGCACAGGCGATTTTCAACGACAGCCAGAACCGCGTTCGTTCGATGGCGCTCATCCACGAGAAGCTGTATCAATCGGAAAATCTGGCGGAGATAGACTTTGCCGGGTACGCGCGCAGCCTTGCCATCAACTTGTTTCGTTCATATGGAATCAGCGAAGAGGTTGTTACTTTAAGGCTCGATGTCGAAAATGTTTTGCTCGGCGTCGATACCGCGATTCCGTGCGGATTGATTCTCAACGAATTAGTCTCAAACTCTTTGAAGTATGCTTTTCCGTCAAACCGGAAAGGCGAAATTCTCATTCATCTGCATAAGGATGCGGGCGATAAATATACGCTGGTTGTGGGCGATAACGGTGTTGGAATCCCGAAAGACTTGGATTACCGGAATACGGAATCAATGGGCTTGCAGTTGGTCAATACTTTGTCAGAGCAATTGGAGGGAAACCTTGAACTACATAACAGCGGCGGAACGCGGTTCGAGTTGACGTTTACGCAGAGCCGAAGGGAAAGAGGTTAATCAAAATGTCTGTGGGGAAAATACTCATCGTCGAAGACGAAAGAATCGTCGCCAAAGATATTCAGAGCACTTTGCAGAATCTGGGCTACGAAATTTTAGCGATGGTTTCTTCCGGCGAAGAGGCGGTCTCCAGAGCCGCCGAAATGCG
>JAABUK010001666.1_pt1 | contig 41676 bp, 43 predicted proteins | sample 5559141 | NCBI WGS metagenome assembly JAABUK01 (sample SAMN10711869, study PRJNA513367) | rock metagenome | isolation source: Antarctica rocks | place: Antarctica: Victoria Land, Pudding Butte nord | collected 2016-01-03 | reverse complement strand
TATATTAAAGCCTATTTAAGGTAAATCTTATATATTAATTTTAAGGTTTTATAATTTCCCTTTATAATTCTCTTCTATATTAATAGGTAGATATTATTAATAAATCCTTTAACTTATAATTATAATCTAGCTACTATATATTTCTTAATAAGTAGTATATTAAAGAATAAAAAGAAGATAAAGGAGAATAATAATCCTTAAGAAATCCCTATCTTTATTAAATTTATTTTACTTATTATTCTATTAATAATATTAAATAATACTCTTTCTTCTAGAAAGCTTTTTATTTAGCTTATAATATAAGAGAGAATCTCCTTTCTTTTAAGATTATAAATAAGTCTTTAATAAGAGATATTATTAAAAGCCCTTATAATATTTAATAAGAGAAGGCTAATTATATTTATCTTATTATAATCTTATATTATATATATTATATTAATAATAGTTTTTAATATTATCTTAATTAACCTTTTCCTTTATATCCTTATTTATTCTTAAAGGAGGAGGCCTTAACTCTTAATATAATTATTAAGTTACCTTTTAATTATTAATTTTAAGGCCTTTTTAAGGGTTTTTAATAGTATTATATAATCCTCCTTCTTTAACTTCTTTAAGATAATTATATTAGCTTTCTTAAATTCCCTTAAGTAATATTTAAGGGAGAAGTATATATTAAATAAGTAGGTAAGCTTCTTAAGAAGCCTATCTATTATTAATTTAAGAAATTAATTTAGGATTTTATTAATCCTTAAGGCCTTATCTTACTTTAACTTATAAATAGCCTATTAGACTTCCTTATATATTATTTTATTATTAGGATTTATAAGTAGGAGGTATTTTATATTCTTAATATTATTTAAGTTAGCTTATAAGAGAGGTAGAAAGAAAGTTATTTATAAGACCTTTACTTTCTCTTTAAAGGTCTTAGCTATCCTATCCCTACTATCTTCTCTTAAAGGGGGGAACTTAGGGAGGGATTATAATAATAAGCTATTATTTCTTACCTATTTAATAAGGTCTTATATATCCTTCTATAATTTAGTAGTATTATAGACTCTCCTTCTAAAATTAATTACCTTCTTTATCTATAGTATTTTATCTCTCTCCTTAATAGCTACGTTTTTAGCTTCTTTTATAGTAGTATCCCTACTTATTTAAGAGGTTTTAATAGATAGTTATTATAATATTCTAGTAGTACTTATATAGTTCTAATACTATTAAAGATCTTATTATTATTAAAATATAAGTTAATTATAAATAAGAGATTTATAGTAAGCTTCTACTAAAGGACTTAGTTAGTTTATTAGTATTATAAGAGTAATATTAGTAGGTCTAGTAGTTAAAGATAATTAAATAGTATTATAAAGCCTATAATATAGTATTACTACTATTTAATAAGTATTAATTCTAGTATATATAAATTATTTAATTAGCTAGTAAAGAAAGCCTTTATAAAGTCTATTAAGAGGTTATTAAGCTTATAAAAGAGTCTTATAATTACTAAGATAATTACTAAGATAATTACTATATTTATATTACTATCCTTAAATTAAGCTTTTATCTTAGGCTAAGAGGCTAGTTAAGATATTACTAATATAAAAGATATATACTTACTAAGATATAATCTAATATTATACTAATATTATCTTATATTTATAAGGAAGATTTAGTAAGTAGGTTATATAATAGTATATAAGATATATATATATACTATAATCTAATACTAATATAAATAAGTAGAAGACTAGAAAACTACTTAAATAAAGTAATAATAAAGTTAGAAGTTTTATAAGAGAGATAATATCTTATTTATAAAAGATATAAAAGGTAATAATATAATATTAATATCTCTAGATATACTTATCTTTCTAGTAGTTTTTTAATAGTAGTAATAATAGTTTATTAAAAAGTTTATTAATATAGCCTAATATAATAAAGATATTAATAATAAGATAGACTTAATAAGAAGGTTATATAAAGAACCTTCTTATAATTTAAATAAGGTAAAAGTAAGGGACTATTAATTTTAATACTAGGAATTCAAGTAGCTAGGCCGTCTAGTAGTATCCACGAGTAGATGGAATATTTGCTACGATAGTAGTGAAAGCTCAAGAAAGGAGTCCTACCCCGCACTTAAGACTATACAGGAGAGTTGTTCCATAGCTTCATCCAAAGTTGGTGGAGTAGGTATCGAAGGAAGGCTTAAAACCGACTGGGTTAATACTCAGGGATATGGAGATTGGGACGTCGACTCAAGTATCTTGGGCTGACGTGCAGCATTTGAATTATTCTTCTCCAGCGCTCTCCAGCGCTGAGGCTGGAGTTGGGTGAAAAACGTATGCGGGTGTAGTGTGGAGGATTCTCCCACCCTAAATTTAGCGACGGGAGCCAAGTCATAGTATCGTGCCCTGAAACCCGGACCATACCCCGCTGCTCTACCCGCTTTGCGCCTCGTTAAGGCTCGAAAGGATTGAGACTGCGGACTTGCTCGCCTCCATCTTGGAGCGTCAATTCGCTGTCACAACACACTCAATGGTACTCATTAGATCGATTTCATCCACCTATAATCTCTGCGATACTCCAGCTCTCGGCCTTTACCCTTTAGGCATTAACCTTTGCCCTGCACCGCGACTCCAAGTTAAAGACGAGCACTAACTATTGCCCGGGAACAATTGGGCAACACCTAGCCAACACTCCACTTGCACATACCCGAAAACATTCTCACACTCTTGGCCGTATACCAAAAGAGACCGCACGGTCATTACGCACCTGTCACATCGTGTCTCCCAATTCAACCTTGGACCACTGGCAAGCGGGTTTGAAACATGGATCAAAACCCCCCCAGCTCGGGGCAGCAACAGCAGCACCATCCACCGAAATATGATCCCAGCAATGGGGGACACTACGGTACGTCGTTTTTGTCGCAGATTGTCAAAGACCCTCTGGCTCGTTTCCAAGGGAGCCAACTACAGACATTGAGCTCCTGATTCGAGCAGTTGAGCTAACCCCATGGCTTATCATAGGTGCATGTGCCCAGGTACGCTCGAACGGCTCTGCCCTAAAGCTGGCGACGACGCTGGCCTCGAAAGCATGCTGATATCTCTATAGGTAGCGGCTCATACTGGTTATACACAACCAGAATTTTACACTGGGACTTGGGCTAACGTACTCACCCCTCGAAGTCACAAATTGAGATTAATAATATATTGACTGACGAGTTCGTAGGTCAGTCAAGGTCTTAATGGCAACTATCGCGATATTCTGACGACATATTGGCAACAAACCATCAACAACCTCGAAAATGAGACCCACGACTACAAGCTCCATCAACTCCCTCTCGCAAGGATAAAGAAAGTGATGAAGGCCGACCCCGACGTCAAAATGATCTCTGCAGAAGCACCCATACTATTCGCAAAAGGATGCGACATCTTCATCACTGAGCTGACGATGCGAGCATGGATCCACGCAGAGGAGAACAAGCGGAGAACACTGCAGCGCTCGGACATTGCTTCCGCGCTTGCCAAATCGGATATGTTTGACTTCCTCATCGACATTGTTCCCCGAGAAGAAGCGGCAAGCCATGCGAAGAGATCAGGCCAGGGAGCCGGAGGTGCTAGCGGAGGAGCTGCACCACAAGCCTCTCCAGCGGGCGCCATCATCCCTCCTCAAAACAACGTACAACAGCAGCCACAGGTGGGTCATCAGCAGGCTCAGTCACAACACATGAGCCATGCAGATTATCCCCAGCTCGGAAACAGCCAGATGGGACAAGAGCAAGAATACAGGCAGCAGCCTGGGATCTATGCAGCTCAGGTTCCAACGGACCCAACAACCTATGGACAGCCACAACAGCCCATGTTCGAAGGCATGTACGGTTATGGAACTATGGCGGCACCACAGCAGGTAGATAGCCGTCTACCTGATTACTGAGACAAACACGCGCTGACCGGTTCGATGAAGATGTATCAAGTAAGTCAAAGAGGCCAAGATCCTTCGGGAGGACAGAATCCTAGCCACCAATATCAGAGGCACGATGGTGGGGAAGGAGATGCGGATGCTGAAGGCGAGCGTGATTACGAAGTTGGGTAGTGTCCTTGAGATATCTTGTTCTTATTTGGTAAGCTTTTCCGAGCAACGGTCAATGAACGAAGAATCCTGGTTATCGAAACATGACTACCTATGCAGATAGGTTAGTGAGTCCATAATGAGATTGAGCAGAATTAGCGGAAGCTATCTTGCTGTCGTGGCCAGTGATAACCCCCAGAGTTCTTCGTGCGATAGGCCTATCGACGTGCCGTGATTGAAGAATTCCTTTATCTAGCATCAGGGACATTCACGTCTCTCACCTATGACGGTCCTTTCGGGGGGAATTGGAATGGTTCGATCTCTGCCTCAAACTTAGTCTTTAGAGTCTTCAACCTGCGCCCGCTGCAATGACTTCATGCCAAAGCGTGAGGACAGTGCCTGGAATTTGTCTGACTTCAGATTGGCTGGAGTCTGCACAGAATGAGTGAGCCTGTCGAGGCCAGTGTTAGCAAAATATCCTATGTCTCTTCATGGGAAAGGTCTTTCACATGCTTTTCAAGTAATACAGGCCCATTCATTGCGTCTACTCTCCCATATTTCTTATTTCTTGTAGCGACATCATAAAATTCGTCGGAGTTCTCCGCTTGCATTAACAGAACCGTTTGTTGTAACTCATCCAGATTCTCCCTCAAGATGGGGTTTCCCAATGTGTCCACAAATTCGGTCAAATATTGAACATCTTTGGCTAGTGCAGCAACACCATTTGGATTGATGCGTCGAACTTCCGATGACAAGGGCAGAGACAGTATCATGGTTGCCGCGTGGCTCAGGGCATCAAAGTAGATCAATTCCTTGATCTCCGTGGGCAGACCCAAGAGAACAGAGTTCATTATATTTGACAAATATCTCGTCAATGTCTGCATATAATTACTTGGCTCCTTCTCGAGAGTGGGTGCCGTCCAGTCGTACTCGGCTGTCCCAATGAGATCGTCAATTTTGGAATTGACCAGCTCAAATATACGCTTCTCCGCAGTCTTCTTGTTGCTGCGAAACTCTTCTGTAGCATGCAGATTAACGCTCCCGCCGACAGATGCGGTGGACCTGGCAGCGGCCAGAAGTGGCTCTAATTCTTGACAGGCAATCTCAAAATGCTCAAGGTTGATGAGGATCTGAACTATCTGCCCAAGGTATTGCGAATTCAATCGTTCCACCAGTAGACGACAAACGCTCTGTGAAAGGAGCTCGTCTAAGGAGGTTTTGAGAGTCTCATCGATAACCTTGGGGTGCTGAAAATGATCGTCAGAAAAGAAATAAAATTGGTTGAGAAAGTTTCGGATGTCAATGCAGCAAAGTGGATACATTTGAGAGAAAGGAAGGACGCATGGAAAGCGTATATCCTCGCGCGATTTATCCGGCGTATACCAGCTCACATTGACGACTTTGTCGTATTCGTCAATTTTATTGATGGGCATTGGCATATAATCATCCGTCGAAACAATCTCTTGAAAGTCGTCACTGAAGCGCCTCTTCAAGAGCTCTGCGTATTTCTCGAACAACTTCAGTAAAAACGCGTCGAGGGCACTCACGGAATAGTCCCATGACTGCAGTCGAGATTAGCTTACTTGGTTGAGTCAATGAGGCTGGGCGGATCTTTTACTCACGTTCATTGTCTGGATGAAGAGCGCAATATGACCCTTAATCTTGAGAAGCGCTTCCGCATTAGTGACTTCAGGTAATGCCTTGGATATTAGCATGATTGCTGATTGACACATCGAGTCCCAAAGCTCGTCGACATCGACCGCAGACCGCAACTCCGGCGTCTTTTTTAGCGTGGCCTTTTCGACAATGGCAAAACCGGCCATGCCTTCTAGAAGCTCGCTGAGGCTTACACACTCTGCATCAATCAAGGTCACCGAGGGAGGCATTAAGAGTTCCTTTTGCTTTCTGCGCGTCTCAGCGTACTGGATGCGAAACCTGCCTGTCTGACCTAATGCATTGTGTATGTGAAGACATTCGAACAATGGTGTAAAATCGACTTGAACGTCTTCATTATAGAGGACATCGAACTCCTCAGTCTCGTCTGAGACCAATTCAATCGCGGAATTCAACTTGAAATTGCTGAGGTGGGGAAAGATCTCTGCGCGGTCCTTTTGCCGCTCTCTTCTCGTCTCAGTGCCAAAGAAAGCTACCTCGCCCAGGAAACGCGAGGTTTCCCGAATGCGAAACAACCACGTGTTCAGGTCGGTCATCACTGCCTCCGCAATGAGTTTCTTCGTTGCAGGTACTGATTTCTGGATCATCTCTGCAATCTTGTACTGGGTGATCTCCTTGAGATGGACATTTTGTAGCTCGTCGAGAGCCCTTAGCGCCGAGTAATGGCTCTTCTTGCTCAAGAGATCGTGGACCTGGTTCGCCAATCGTAGGACTTCAAGGCAGTCATGCAGCGCCTGAGCGGCTTCATCTATGTTTTGTCGCACTCCCCTGGAATCAACAAGAGCCTTTTTCTGCTCTGCTAAGAGTTCGGTGCTCGACTGAATTGACTGACTGAGTTGCAAGATCTCGGATGTCAAACCGACGGTGCCGTCCCGTACGTGGAGGAGCTGAGTGACAGAGGTCACGAAACTTTGGTGGTTCGAGTTACATATTCTTTCAATCTCTGCCTCTCGATTGGCTGAATATTGTGATATGGACTGCAGGAGCTGTTGGCCCTGACCGGCCTTGCTAGCGTGTTTGATTGCAGGCAAAAGCTGGTTGAAATATTCATTGTCGGAAGGAGCCTGTACAATCTGCACTGAAATCAGATGCAGCACGCCACACAATACCAATGCATCCGACTAACTTGCTGCACTGCGTAGTCTAGCTCTCGCCTCGGATTGACGACGGCTGGCATCTTACGGGCCAATTATGTGGGCAACAAAAGGACCTTTGGGAGATCGCTTAGTATCCAGCGATCAAGAGGGCAGAGTAGTACACCGAGAGATATGATCAATGTACGGAAAGTAGCCGTATGTATTCCTGATTGATTATGGAAATGATCATTGCAGTACAGAACGTACTAAAGCTACTTTACTCTAGTACCGCCAAGCCCAGACCCTGTAATTCCCGCAGAGCCTCCCGTTGGCGTCGAAGTCTGCTGTTGGCCTTCACTGCGCTTCTGATCTCCTCCACTTCGTCCCAAAATTGCAGACTCCAAACAACCTTTGCTGCTCGCTCTTATCTGTCGAGACACCCATCATGATGAGTCATCATCACAAGGGCATATCTACAGCTCACGGGGAAGTGCAGTACGGCTCATTATCAACCGTATAGCGGCCAACAGTAGGTAAGTAGGCATTCGGGCATCATGTGGAGCAGGGAAGAGGGTAAGCCAAGTAAACAATCCCTTTCCACTTAACCTCCATCAATGGGCATATTCCCTAAGAATGGAGGTCAATGGAGCCACATGTAACATGCGTGCTGAAATGTGCTTGTCAAAGGACAGCAGAGAGCTGTCCTTCTGTCCTTCTCCGTGAAATTTCTTAACAAAGCTGACGTATCACCCCCTCCTCAGTGCACTGTGGAGGAGTAGCAATATGCTGTAGAGCTATCGTACCGCTTGTTGTAGGTCTGGCAACCTTTTTCTCCCACATGAATCTGAATGAACGAATCGAATCAATGAATGAATGCATGGAAAGCCCGATCTTCGGTACTGTTCATCGATCTATGCTCCTTGTTGAAGAGGAGCCGAGTACCGTATAAGCTATGATAGCGTCGTCCAGTAGTGATTCCCCCCAAAAAATCAGTCTGTCTTTGTTTTTACCCTTCACCCCATCTCATAACCATTTTATTCCTCTCCACTCCCGCATCAGCAGTCTGTTTGTAGACACTGTTGGAAGATCTCGCCGAGTCTGCGCTTGATCTGGCATCTCTTTCCATCATTTCCCCCTCCCGATCAAGGAAGCCTCGCCGTCGCCCATCATCCTTCTGCCGACTGCCAAAGTAAATACGCCTTGCCGAACTATATTCGTGGAACCATGGCAGCTTCGAAGGAGCGTGATGTCACGTCAATTAGCCCAAATTCGTCTGAGGAGCTTGACTCATATCAGGGCACACCCGCAACAAAGCTCTCGCCCTTCACTCCTGAGGGTCTCCTCTGTGAAGGGTTCAAGCCAATCGGTCTGGGTATTTCCAGATCAAATAAGCCATCAAATGTTGTTCTCTTCCCATCAAATTCAGACGCTGTCAGCTCGGCATCCCTTCGGCTTCAAGATCCATTCACCACGTATCAGACCTTGACGGGTACCACGCATGTCAATACTGCAGCCTCGAAGCTGTCTCCAAATGCAAATGAATTCACTCCAGCAACCCTGGTCGACAGCGGCTTCGATAATGCCAACTCCGGCAATACCAAGGGAACAACCTTCTCTCCAGCCAGCCTCGATGGATTCCGGTGTAAGCATTGCAATGCATCTTCTTCTACTGTGGACACTGACATCGCAGCAGATTTCAGCCCGTACTCTCCTGCTGTTCAGCCCACGCCGTGTTTCTTCCCTTTGGAACAAGGGAGTGCGTCTCAATCGTTTGGGCACACTGTCAATGCGTCATTCTTCAAGTTGGGCCGCTTCTCGTCCGAGACCGGCATGTCCAGATGTGTTGTCGTCAGTGAGGCGATGGGTAACCTAACCGCGAAGGAGATGGATGAGCTCTTCAATGTGAGACCATTTAGTACGAATGTTTGGCCCGTGACTGACTTTCGATAGCTTACGGAATTTCCAAGCCTTGTCCATCTGCGTATCGGCGAGTTGACTCTCGCCAACAAGGTGTGCCTCAAGTTCGCTGATCGCCGCGATGCCGAGAAAGTTATGCACACCGTTGAAAAGAAAGGCCTCAATTGGAGCACTCAATTTATCTCACCTGCCGATTTTGCAATGAAGGCCGAACAGGAGGGCTTGGGGCATTCTCGTGCGTCTGATCATGAAGGTCAAATTGTTGTGACCGCCAGGTTCTTCCAGAGCCCTAGACATGCAGACATTGACGCCACTGGGAAGTTCATCAGTGACTTGATTGGCAATTATGGCGACGTTATAGTGTTCGAAGTGCGCCCAGGAAGCCCGCTGGAGATTTCATACCAAATGGAGTTTTACGATCTTCGAGCGGCCGAAAAGGTGTTGGCAAATCTGAATGATTTGAAATTTGCTGTGAGCTACCATCGTCCCATCGGATACTTGCAGAAAGCTGACTCACACAGACCTTTACTTTGAGCGTCGCTCCCTACATGCCTGACCTCGAGGTCAACACACGACATTCGTTACAATCCTCTGGCCCCTCGATGATCGTTCAAGACTTTGGTTTCGAGAAAGCTTTCGGTAGCATGAGCCTGAATACTCACCATGCCAACAGTCCTCAGACTCCACGTACCCCAATCCACTCACCCTTCCCTTTCACAACCCCGTCCAATACGCAGTTTCCGTTTCGCAAATATCCCAACGGATTATATACGCCGTCTTCTCTGAGCAGCTATCAAACTCCTACCTGGAGTTCTTCAGGCAGCCCTTGCTCGGAATTTCCCCAACAGTCACCGATTTGGTCAGCTTTCAGTCCCGGCACTATTGGGCAAGAGCGTGGAGCGCCACTGCTTTCGCAGACTCGTCAGGGGCACTATGTTCAGCAACAGAGAGGGCAAGGCCCAATGGCTGTCCGTCGATATCCCGACAATTCTTCTGGGCATCACAATGTGGTTGACATTGAGCGCATTCGCCAGGGCACTGACGTTCGCACGACTGTGTGCCATTCAGTATCCATCGATGACAGCTTTCGCTGACATGTGATGACAGATCATGCTTCGCAACATCCCCAACAAGATTGACCAGGTACGGACTGCAATGTTCTTACGTCGCTTTACGCTCACATTGATAAGGCGATGCTCAAAGAGATCGTTGACGAGACGAGCTTTGGCAAGTACGACTTCATGTATTTACGTATTGGTAAGGCCACTCTCTTGTGTACGTTCCTTCGAAGCTAATCGTTGGGTCTAGACTTCGCCAACAATTGCAAGTGAGTCTTCAATGTTTATCCAAAGATCGCTTTACATGGCCTAATATTCGTGGCAGTGTCGGCTATGCGTTCATCAATTTTGAGGACGTGAGTAGTCCTTGAGATCCACACGACCGCTACCCGTGTACTAATCGTACTCAGCCGTACCACATCATCGATGTATGCATCTCCAACTAATTGGCCTTGCCTGTCGGGCTAATATCGACATAGTTTGTGACCGCTCGAGCTGGTCAACGATGGTCAGACATCATACCCTGATAGCAAGCATCGAAGTACTGACTCCGTCCTAGGAACCGTTACAATAGCGACAAGGTTGCCGAGGTCTCATATGCCAGTAAGGCCACTAAACATCCGGCTTCATTTTCTGCTGACCCGCTGCAGCGATTCAGGGTAGGGACTGCCTTATCCAAAAGTTCCGGAATAGCTCAGTCATGCTAGAGCACGTATCCTTCCGCCCAAAGGTGGGCTTGCACTATACATTTTCCATAGACGACGACTGACTGAACATGGATTAGATATTTCACACCATCGGTCCCATGGTTGGTGAAGAGGACAATTTTCCTGGTCCAGACAATGCATCAAAGATGCGTAGGAGCGTTGAGAACGCTGCACATGTTGGTGAGTTGCAGCAGGCCATCACTCCTACTGCAAGATGATTAATATCTTGCACAGGCCTCTTTGCGCCTCGGGCTGGTCAGTCTTTCCGCGATGAGCAGCGACGTCGTCGCTCCCAGTACGATCGCGGAACTCGCCTCGCGGAGATTGAGGACTCCTACGAAGCCGACAGTCACAACTATCCAAAGCAACAAAATGCGTTTCATGGAGGTAGCCTCTACGGCGGTTTCCACACTCCGTACTATCCTGGTTTGCCCGGTTTCAGATCCCCAATGTAGCATGGTCAACGTCATTCACCTCTCGCTTGTATATGTCATCGGGACTACCTAGTTGTATTTGGACTTGGAACCAAGATAGCTCCCGCGTACGTTATCAACATTGTTGCGGCTAGAAGGATGGATATGGGCAAGTATTTTGCATCAAAGAGATCCAAGCAGGGGTTGCGAGTTGCTTCTGTTGTAGCAGAACAAATGCTGTCGCCATGGTATGAGAGATGCGGCTTATGGAATTATGTTGGAAGAAGGCTTTCCGCACGTTGGCATTCACAGATCCTGTTTGATTAGACTTCACTTTCTCCAAGCATCAAATCTGGTTCAGTTGGAGGAATTGGGGATCTCTCGGAATGTTCGACGGCTTGTTCGATGTGTGGAGACATTATTTCAAGTGGCTATCTTTGCGTCGCTGTCATGCTGACTGTGTGATACTTCAAAAGAGAAATGCAACGTAGCTTAGCTCTAATCATATTCATCCCCAAACCAAAGCGATCTTTATTAGTCCTCTGAACAGGTTCGCCACAGGTCAAGGCGGGTCCTCACAGGACTGGGTCTCTTGCCGTGGCTCTCAATATATGAACGGTTTCAGACTGTTCTGTTCATAGGAACAGGATACTATTCCCGTTTACGTGAACACCGATTTGCATCCAGTGTTCTGCAAAGGACTTGGCAATAGGGGGTTCCCGAACTGGACTGTTCTGTTCCTACGAAATTAGAGCACTTTACGTGACACACGGTAAGTAAAATAATTCGGACACTAACCTTTCTAAGAACCCTACCAAAATTTGTATTTAGCGTGTACAAGACCGTTAGGAAACCTTAGTACTAGATGTGAACGTAGGCAAAAGGGCTGTAATGGTAGTATTACCCTTATTCTACTTACAGCGTGCGTGATTAGGTAAAGGACCCGCGATTTAGGCTCTTGGCATACGTAGAAAAAAAAGCCGGAACATTCAAGCCAAGAATTCTGGTGGGTTTTTCGGGCAGGACTAACTTTGAATGTTCCGGCTTTTTTGCGACCAGCGTGCCTGCTTACGTCAGCTGATCTGTTCTATGTTTTTGACTAGAAACAACTGTTCGAGGTATATTAGTTGTTAGGAACAGAGCACTGAATCAAAAGTTGATTCAGGTGGCAAATCAGTGTTTACATAATCAGGAACAGTACAGTCTGACACCCCAACGTAACTCATTCTCTGGCCTCTGCCCTTTTTGATTTCGTAATAACAGAACGACTTTCCACGTCCAGACTGAATCAGAAACAACGGGACACTGTTGAAAGTATTGTGTATCTTTGGACAGTACAGTCTGAAACCCCCTACATGAAATAAAAGTACCCCTGGCGTTACATCTCAAACAGTGAATGATAGACCATTAGTCAAGGAGATGGATGTGATAGTCGACCGATTGAGGAGTATATATGTTATGCTCCATCTCTTCTATCATCGAAACAAGAACCAGCACCGTCAAGGTTATTGGTGGAAATGGTTGACGATGTTGAGGCGTTGTGTGAGGAACTTGAGTGGAGAATTTGCAGGGAAAGAGCTCTGCCGTGTTCAAGCACGTATCAAATACATGAAGCATATACTTCTACCCAAATGTTATGTGTAAGTGAAAGTCCTTGCTCGTGTTGCACCTCAGGGGAACTGAGGTGAGGTTTTACAGCTCTTTCACTCAACTTGTTCGAGATAATCAGTTTTCAGCCCTTGGTCTTGCGCTTGTTGCAGAGCTTGCAAAGATTCGTGAAATTATCTCATCCTACGCTGATGTAGAGGGAGAGAGCGAAGACGACCCAGCTGAGACCAGAGCTGCTGAGACGCTCTTTGCAGCGCGCACTGAGGACTTTGGCGAAGCTGTGGGTAGGTCCATAACCGAGGACTCGATTGTTCATGGTCCAACCATCTCTGCCACTAGTAAGCCGTCGTCCGGATCCACTAAAGCAGGCATACTGCAGCGTTTTCCCAGTGGGCATGTTGATGGTTCTAATTTTCTGGATGCTACCGACGAGGCCCAAATACCCAGAGTCCGGTGAGTTCAAAGGCTTCTTACGAATGAAGCGGAGCTGATCTTATTGGGGGCCTTCAGGAAGCAGAAGAACCACACGAAGAAGCAAGCTAATCCTATCGATTATCTATTCGATGGTTTGGGATAGATTATGTGAATCTTGGCCAACCCCTGCATTGGCCGATGCCAGGGATGATCTACGTTCTGCGTGCGTAGATCGCCGAAGTCTACTTGATTCAAGCCCACAAATTACCAAGAACCTATCCAGAAGAGCAGACTACCGTATCCGATACTGATACATAGATGCTGCCCGATGCTCCAAGCGATGCTGTACAGGTATTTAGGAGAAAAGACGGTCCATATGAACAGATGCGTTCTCAACGCTGTACATGCAAGCATCACGAATAATACATCATTCGAGGCAAAGGTGGTGAGCAATGACAGATGCCGAGCCCAAACTTGCTGTCGTACCCTCCTTGCGTACTCCGACAAGAGTAACGCAATTGCTGATGTCCACCACAAAGGACCAGCCCAGTTTCCGCAAAACGTCAAGACGCCTACGGCTCCTACACTGTATCCGCCGATACCGTTGTAGGCATTGGAAAGGTCAATTGAAGAGATGGCATTCGAGCCTCCAAATGCGAAAAATGAGGCGTGCTGGAAAAGTAGAGATGTCAACGTCAACTCCGCGCCAGAAAGCTGTAGGTACCTCAAACTATAGAACTGGCCTTCGAAAAGGAGAAATAGCGGAATGTTTGTGGCTCGCGATTGAGTCATGAGGAAAAGTGTGAAAAGGTCGTGTAAGGGTTGTGAAATGTCTTGAAATCTGTTGTCAGCTTGTCGTATGAATCTGTTGATGACAAGGCCTATACCTTGAGTCTGAATATCTTGGCAAAAGCGTTGGTAGATCGTGGGAGCAGTGGTCATAGTTGCCATTATGGCAAGACTAAAAAAGACTGCTCGAGCCTGGGCTACCAACGAGGCTTCTTCCATTGGTCTCAGCACCAAAAAGCCAAGACCATCCAACAATTCCGGAGCGTCCGCTTTCGTGAACGCTACCTTGAACCCCAAAGCTGCAACACCCAAAGCAAGTGAAGCAGCTGACGAGAGCTGACGGGAAGCCCATGGCATAGCCTTCCTCGCAAGTCGCTGGATGACGTTAAGATAGGTAGCCAGTACGAAGAGCCATAACAAGATGTTATGGGCCGGGAGGACAGTTCTCGCAATGTCCGCCTCTCCGGCATGCTTTTGCCCCGTTTGGTTCCAAATACGGACGATGCGCAGAGCGAGAAGCAGCGGGATCACTGTCCAGGCCTTCAACGAGTCCGCTGTTCCCAAAGCATTACTCCTGTTCATCATAAGCCACAGAACTTGTTTGAGTATGTAACAGGAACTAACTGCTTCAGGTATAGCAAGAGAAGCCAGCCCGAGGAGGCCCAGTACCAAAAGTGATGTTCCTCCTCAACATAGCTGCTTGCGAACATCATCATGCTATGCACAGCAGCAACCAACAAATTGCATAATCCCGTCGGTCTCGCCTCTAGTAGAGCCGTTGACGCGGTCAATAGCCCAGCAATCGTGGCAAGTGCGGCGACTGCAATCCCAGCTTCGAGCCTTTGGAGGTTGTAGTTGCTAGCAGTGCCACTCATGACGGCTTGAGCACGTTTGCAAAACTAGCTACACTTCAGCACCCAGTCCCCAAGGAGACTGCCCTCCATACTTACGGCAGTCAATGCCGCCAACACTCTCACTGAGCTCGAGTGGCTTTGCCTCTTTGCTTGACTTGTTGCTACGGACCATAGGCAGCTCAACTCCTCTCCTTCCGTCTTTGGCATTGTGCAGTCAAGGGAGTCTGTGTGCCCATCGAACGACAGACCAGAGAAAGTTCTGCGGACGATGTTCAAGATCTGTCGAGCATTCTGGTGCACGAGACGTACTCTTGTACCTGGAGAAGCGGTCAGCTAGCTAGTCTGGTGGGTACCAGATTTTAGTCAGGCAAACCTTCGTCCCAGAATCGAAGGAAGTCTGGGATCCATACTCCCAGATTATTGAGGGGAACCGGGAAGTCTAATAGTCCGGCTAGGGTTGGCGCGATGTCCGATTGTTCTACTGTGGTGTAGTAGCCAAAGTCAGAGTCTGGCAAGGCCACCGGGCATTCAGAGCCTGATGAGATAGTTCGAAGTTTGGGAGACACGAAGACTAAGGCCGGAGAAGTTTCGCCCTCCGCTGAGCCGCCATGATTTCCGGCATCGTTCATGCCGTGATCACCGCAAAGAACAAGAAGGGTAGACTTGAGATGCTCCTTGGTCTCGATGGCTCCATAGATACGTTTGAGAATACCGTCCATTTCTGCTTGCTTGGGTATCATATGAGGACTAGGGTCAGTATCAGTATACGCTGAAAAGATATGGCTTGTCGGAAGATATACCTCCTGGGTCCAGACTTGTGGCCGATGTGGTCAAGCCCAAGGAAATGCATGATCATGCCATTCCAGTCATTGTTCTTCAGCTCATCAGAGAGGTGCCTCGTGACATTATTGTCTACTTCAGTAAAGTCCTGATGTAACTCTTAGTATTGGTTGTATCTTACGAAAATCTTTCTATCTGAATGTCACTTACTGAAACGAAGAAGCTCGAAGTACCATCTGCACGAGAGAACGTGTCAGGAAACAATTTTAACCAGGTGTCGTCGCCATACATGACCAATTTTCCTCCTGGCTTTGCCTTGAGCTGCGTAAGCCAGTTATCCTGATTGGCCAAGCTCGAGGCTGTGTCCGACTCTGCAAAGTTGAGAATTACGTCGAGGAAGGAGGGGATGGATCCGGTCGTTATGGCCTTGACCCGAGGCATAGTTATTGTGGGGGAGGTTGCGTGAGCTGTGAACGGCATGGCAGCGCCGGATCGTATGAGACTACTCGCTTTAGTCAGTGACTGAACAGCGCAGGGGAACATCCGTACCGACCTTTGGGTGAATTGGAAACCTGAGCCATGAGAGTAGACGAAGTCGCTAGAGATATTAAGACCAGGACGTGCCGGTGGAAGGGAGGGAGTAACCTCCTGAGTGCATCAACAACCATGAAAATGACCTTGTCGAAAGGTGCTGGTCCACGGTTGCCGCCATCTTCGAACGAAGCTTTTCCAGGAATGAACGTCTTATGGGGGAAAAACCCAGTCGCAAAGACCAGGATTGCTACGGGGACGAGGAAGTTTGCGACGATTAGTAGTGTTGTCGATAGCCTTTGCCACATTGCAGCAGCATGGTTGAGGAGCAGAAGATTAGTTTATCAGGATGCCCACTCAATTGCCAACGGAACTCTGCCCAATTGTGGATTCTTTGACGTCCTGAACGAGGCTCTGCGGACCTCGGGAGATGAAAATCTTTGCCTAGCCACTATCTAATCTAGACTTCTGCAGACCGAGCCTCTAGAAACCCGAATTCAGTCCATTGGCCTGCAAGTGCGACACCTGGCGGCAGATCACAGTCGATAATGCATGAGGTTGATTCTAGCAATATGCAAAGGAAGAAGCACACACTTGTCACAGCCCAGATTTGACTTGTCATGAAATGTGTCTTAGACCAGCCTAGATACATTTCAAGGCTTCAGACTTTGCTTCTTCTGCCTCGCACTCAGACGTGGGCCTACCCTCTTCCCCTTCTTGTACACAGGAAACACCATTGAAGCTTTCGCTTTGCCCCGACCCTTCTTCTCTATCCGCTTGGTACTTCGGGGTGTAGATCTCATTGTAGGATTAGATTCCGTGGCTTGCTCGATGTCCTCATCTGTAGGTACAGCGCCTGTATCAGCTTGTTGTCAACACACAAATATAGGTCGACGAACGCTCCTCACCCTCATCAACTAGTCGGGGCCCTGCATCCATTTCTACATCCTTCTTTCTCGTCCCTTTTGACACTGCCAGATACCAAAGTCAGTGAATTTGCCAGACCGCCAGCAGCTGCTCAATGGTAAGGGAGGGGAAGAGAGAGGGAGGAGAGAGGAAGATAGAGGGAGAGAGAGCGAACACTTCTCGTCGAGATCCATTTCTGTGTCCTCATCCTCTTTGGGCTTGGGCTTTGTGGCTAGCTCGAGTAACTTTGCGGACAGCCTTTCTTTTCTTGCGTTCTCGACTGGGCCAAAGACCTTAAACCGTAGCTTTACGTTGTTCGCCTTGTTCCGACTCGACCGTAGACCCTTGGCCATTACAGATGTAGCCTGTGGTCCGTAGACTGTGGCGACGTTCTTCTTCGGAAATGTGTTGTGGACGATGAAATGGAGTCGCTGTGATCGCTCAGAGAAACGGTGTTTTCACAAGCGATTCAGGGCCACTACTCTTTAGTAGAAACTCGAGGGCGATATTTGATTAGGGCGATCGCATGTGTTAAAGTGGACAGTAGAGGTACAGCCGGAATTGCGCCGCGCACTCTAGTTCTAGATATCTACGTCGTTTTCTCGACCTTCATACCTAAATCACCTCATAATCAGCCCTCACCCTTGGTGTTCAATGTATGTGTCGTTAGTAGAGCTCCTATCCTGGGTCTAAGCTCGGTTATGTTGCGCACTTCTCCACATGTTTCTCTTGAAATATAGAGCCTTGCGAAAGTGCCTTCCGCGGCCTAGGAAACCCTTTCTGGTGACATCTGGACGTTGCTCAAAATGGCTTCCGCAGGACCAGCCAACCCTGAACAAGTAGCAATCAAAGTGAAGACCCTCATCAATAACCAGTTGAAACAAATCCTGAAAAAGGAAGGGTTGCCGGTCTCAGGTGCCAAAGCTACTCTACAATCGCGGATCACCGAGCGTAAGTCGAGCTTTGATAGCCTCGCGCCTACGTGCCTTTGGACGAGAGTCATCTTGTCAAGGATCCATCCTGCTCTGTTCAAATATTCGCGCTTTACGGTAGGTATGATGAACTAACGATTATGCACGCCTTGCAGAATTGTTCTCCTATGCTCGCAACAACAATCTAGAAGGTTTCAGTCGCCTGAGAAGTCTTGTTTATTACCCAGATGCGAATGTCGTCGGCCTTTCTCCCGCCCCATCTACAGCTCGGTCATACCCAAATCATCCTCCTACACCGCCAAAACCATACCAGCCTTCCTCCAGCAACAACGGCCTCTTCAGACCAGGAGCCGCCGGCATGCCTCAGAACTTGAATGGGACAGGTCCAAGTAGGCTCGACAACTACCAATTATGCCAACTTCGTTAATGTCTATCTAGGGTCTCCCCAATTCAAGCAAAGCCCCTTCTACTCGGTGCTGGAGCCCTTGACCCCAGTGCTAGAATGCAAAGGTGAGTCTTGGCCTTGATTCCATTTACGATGCCGTGCTTAAGTTTTTGACGTCTGTGATTAATCACAAAAGCTGTAGTCCGAGATACCACAAGAGACACGGTCGAGGCGACAATTAATCTTCGGCCCGACATAGCGAAAAGTCTCTGTGATGATGAATCGATCAGAGCCATGATTTATTGTGCTGCGGACGCGATGTCACCCTTCTCACGGGTCGAAATTGAGTTTCCGTACCAGCTAGAGATTAAAATCAACCAGGATGAGGTGAAAGCAAATCTGAGGGGTCTAAAGAATAAGCCAGGAACGACAAGACCAGTGGACGTCTCAAGCCTGTTAAGACTTAAAGCAGGTTACAACAATCACATGGTTGTTACGTATGCTTTGACTAAAAAGGTCGGTCCTTCGTCAAAAGATCTTCACCACATGCTTGCCCGCCTTCCAAGAAGAGGGTTGTGATTACCATACGGCAGTATTGACACTTTAGCAGAGATTCTTTATGGTTATGAACCTTGTCAAGTGTCATCCCGTCGGCGACTTGGTCGCGAAACTCAAGTCAGGAAAGACTATAGGAAAAGAGCAAGTTGTCCGCGAGAGTGAGTCACTGAGGACTAAGATTCCCGTCCCATCGCCGCTGATTTTAGTCTCCAGTGGTAAGCAGGGCTGAAGACGCAGACATAGTGACAACGTCATCTATTCTGTCACTCAAATGTCCCCTCTCGACTTTGAGGATCGATGTGCCTTGCCGCTCTTCCACCTGCACCCACAATCAGTGCTTCGACGCAACGTCATTCCTCCAGCTCCAGGAGCAGGCCCCAACTTGGACATGTCCAGTCTGCAACAAATCTGCTGCTTATGAGCATCTACAGGTCGACCTGTCTGTAACCCTTTGAATGCGTTTGTTTTGGGACTGACCAATGTTGATTAGATATGTGGACGATATTCTGAAATCAACGCCGATATCTGTTGATCAAGTCACTATTGAACCGAATGGGAAGTGGGCTCAGACCACGGGTAATACTCTCTCGCCACCAAGGACTTCCAATGGCCGTATCAGTAGTGACGGTGAAGAGGATCTGGTGGAAATTCGAGACATTCCACGATTGGCTTCGGTGAAGAGCGAAGTTTCCCGCGAGCCTGGCTTGATGAGGACACCACCCATTTCATCAAGGGAACAATCCACATCGTCAGCACAACCACCAGCACCGACATCTGGTAACAAACGCACGGCTGGTCAAATTGTGGACCTGACTCTGAGTAGCGATGAGGACGAAGAGCCCCCAAGAGCTGCTAAATTGCACAAATCATCAAATAATCCTTCGAAGCTCTCGAGTATGGAGGACATGCCACTGAGACCAAACGGAGCTCCAAGGCTAAAGTCTGCAAATCCGTTTAATACGCCGAATTATGCAGCAAGGGATTACAGTCAGCCTCCTCGACTTTAATATATCGCACGACCAAAGCAAGCCAATGGTTTCTCAATTTCCGCACATCATCTTACAACATTTTCTTCATTGCGGTCTAGAGGCGCGAATTCTATGACGATAGGGACGATGGAGTTTTGCGTAATAGGGATATTATCATGGTCGCATCAGGAGCGAGGAGCGGCATTAGCATGGGGTTCGGGCTTTAGCCTTGTTGAGGGGTCTATATGATTTATCAATGGAACCGGAGCGACGAAGGCTCATCATGGAGCTTAGGAATGGCTCTTTTAGATACACACAGCTGTCCTCCATCGCCTTTAGATGTTCTAGACGTGAACAGCTTGCCCCGAGAATACCGAACATGACAGCATGTATCATGAAACCAACATGTTCATCGCGTAGTTTTGGCGCGTTTCTCTTTGATAATCTCCAGATTCTGCCCCATTTCTTCTCCCCCAGGTACACCAACCCGAGAGACTTCGTGCCAAGCATGTTCAAGCAAAGTGCAAGCGCTCTTGATCCCATATGACACCATCACAAAGCTTCGCCTCCTCCCATCCACCGGCCTGATGTCCTTTGAGACTCCATTACCACCCTATAATGCCACCGATCCCTACGCGAAGTTTCTCAATGCCTCGTGCATGGACCTCCTGCTCATTGAGATGGTCCCAATGGCTCACAGATTGGCCGAAGAACTTGCCGTGCCCGGAAAGGATGGCGTCAAGCATATCGACGAGGATGAACAGAGGGAGGCTGCGTACCGGAGGCTGGAGACGCTAGGGTATCGAGTCGGGCAGGGACTTGTCGAGAGGTAGGGAACCCCCGGAGGCCGATTCCAATCGGACTTGAGACCATGGAAGGGACCGCTTGGGAGAGGAGGCAGAGCTGATTGAGTGGCACGTTGGACAGGTTCTCCAGAGATCGCCCGCGGTTCACAGATACTCTGGATGTGATCAAATTCCTCTGCAAGGACATGTGGACGCTGGTGTTCCGGAAGCAGATTGACAATCTGAAAACGAACCACCGGGTATGCATGACCAGCTTGGAGTGGGGCGCTGCAAGGCTTACGCTTGGGTCTACAGGGAGTCTATGTTCTTACAGACAACACTTTCAAACCATTCTCTCGGATGAGTATGGCGTCTTCTTCCGAAGCGGTTCGACGAGCACAACCGGTATGGATATTCGGCATATGCGGAAGGTAATTGCTTTACTGACAGCATGCCAGTTTCTGTGGTTTCCATGCGGCGTCATACGAGGAGGTTTGGCGAGCATGGGAATCAATGCTACGGTGCATGCAGAGACCTCGGAGCTTCCAGCTGCAACATTTCAGATCAAAACAATCACTGTCAAGTCATAATACCCCGAATGATGAACCTCGTATGGGCCATGATCAATTGACATTTAGCGGCATATTAGGTGTTCAGGCTGTTGGCATCTAAGGGAGACTCGGCAGCGGCCTGCATTTTCCGGAATCGATATGAACTTTCGAGATTTTGGTTATGGACCTATCATGCATCATACAAGAGCAGTTTGCTCAAGGAGCTTTCTTTCCAGAATTTGCGAAATGGAGACCTGCACATATTCATAACCTGCAGGAAAGATGCATTTGATCAGCGAATGATCCTGCTAGTTTTGCTAGCTACAATGCTTTTGGAGAGTCACTCATCAGGGAAGGAAAGTCTATGGATGGGTGCTTCGTGATAAGGGCACAATAATTGACACAACGAGTGTTGCCTGGGTGAATCACTTTGCGGGCGGGTTGTGCACAAATTCGACACCCTTTTCAATGTTGCCTTTGAGACCCGTCTTGCATGCCTCGAGAAGCTTCTTCTCGTCGTCATTAAGCTCCGAAAGGATGTTGGTGGCCTTTTCTGCTCCAGACGGCTGGGCACATTTTAGCAATCATCTTTGGTAGTGGAATCTCTTTCACTCTTACCCCAAGCTCGATCGGCACTGAGAAGTAGTCAACGCCGGTTTCCTTCGCAATGGCTTCACCACCAGAGACACCGGGAAGGTAAACGTATGTTGGCTCGACGATGCCTTTCTCGCCTTTGCTAGCCTTTATCACCTTCTCCGCGAATCTGATCAGGCATTTTAGTACTCCTTCCGCGAAGAAAAGTTTGGGTCGGACATTGTACCTGAAACCAGCATATGCCATTGACAAGGTTGCAGAACCTGCGCCTCCTTTGGCCTCAACAACCTCATCACCACCGAATTGGACACCTGATTTCGATTCAGCACACTTCTCTCATGCAACAGACAATGCACCGACGTTTGACTAATTGTGCGAGTTTCTCGGATGGGATCTTAACGGCAGGCTTTGCAAGGCTGAACAGAGGTACAATGGTCTCGCCGGAGTGTCCACCAATCACGGGGATCACTGTCTTGGAAGGATCCTTCTCGCCAGTAATATCTTGTACAAAGGTCTCGGCGCGGACAACGTCCAAGGTGGTCACGCCGAAAAGGCGTTTTGGATCGAATTTCCCAGCTTTCTTCATGACTTCTGCGGCAATTGGGACGGTAGAGTTGACGGGATTGGAGATGACCAAGATGAAGGCCTTGGGGCTGTAGTCTGCAACACCCTGGACAAGGTCACGCACAATGCCTGCGTTGATCTTGAAGAGATCATCGCGAGTCATGCCAGGCTTTCCTGTTGCTGTATCAGCACCTGACTCCTCGCGGCGAAAGCGTGTCTACGGACTGGGAATCCCGGCCGGGATCAGCACGACGTCGGCTCCTGTCAAAGCTTTCTTCAACCCATCATCGGCAGGCAAATAGCCAGTGATTTTCTGCACCGCCTTAGCCACCGCTCCTCAATCAGGACTCGGGATACGTACGGCTATCGAAGAGATATGGGAAAGGTCGGCAGTGACACCAGGAGTGTTGACAACATCGTAGAGCGAAAGCTCATCGACCAAAGGGCAGGCCTTTAATAGAAGGGAGAGCGGCTGCGAGCAAGATGATCAGTGATTATCGCCTACACAAGTCTGCAAATAACCTGCTTACCTGGCCAATGCCGCCAGAGGCTCCCATAACCACTAGGACACGGTCAGAAAGAATGGGAAGGAAGCTCAGCTCTGTGACTGCCTACCTGCTTTGACCATGATGGAAGAGCTCCAAGAAGTAAAGGAACTAGGACTGTGGAGTTCAATTAGCAATCTGAAGTTGTGGATGTGTAGGGTCTCACCTAAAGGTGTATGGCGGAGTGAAAGGAATATATGAAGAGAAAAGTGGAAGGTGGAAGGGAAATCCCTGGAATCGTCGAGCCCCACTGTGGGGTCGATCCCAAATAAAGTAAATGTCCGAATGCGCTAGGACATTCTTAGCGGCGTCTCAGCTAATCGATAGCGGAGTCGGCAACATTGACATCTGCAAAGATTCGGCAACACCGTCTGGCATTACACACAATCATTGACGTATACAGCAGAAAGTGCGGGCACAAGCTAAAGCTACTATCACCCTGTCAAATTAGGTCACCAACCTTTTGAAGCCAATGAGAGCTCTCTATGCGGTTCAATTGATTTGCTGGATGCACATCATATCATTCAAGCCACAGGAAGTGATGGTATTGGATTGATTGACCGATTGGATTTGATGACAGACTTGCATGGTAGCTTCAACTACCTATTCATGAATTTTTCCATCAGAATAGCCACCACCTCACGTTATGTAGCTTTCTCCTCTGCCTTCTTTGCTTTCGAGCCTCGGAGCTTTGGTTCTGGGTTTTCCTTCTTAGGTCGCTGTGCTTGACGGAGAGCGCTTGCGCGAGCAACGGCCTCCCGCCGAAGGTCTGCTCGGTAGCCCTGCTTTGCTGTGTAATTGACGATGCCTTTGTAGATTCTGGGATAATGGTGTCAGCAAAATCGACTTCGAAAGTCGTCATAGTATGCTCGTCACTTACTTTGGTCCCGACTTCTGTGCGCTCCACGTAACCTCGTTTCTGTTGGCAACAGGTCGGTTATGGTGCTTTGTCTTCTTGGTGATCAGGGACGTGCCGCCGTTTTCAGTCGGTTGAATCCCAACTGCCTGTTGAGCCCCTAATCATCAGCATCCAACTACTATGTCGAAGCATTCACCAATGACTCCCAGGGGCCGGTTCCTTGCATACCTTATTATTGACAAATCCGGCATACTGCAGCCACTGTCAGCGATTGAAGTCCGATCGAGACGGCAATGATCTCCACCTTTCGAGAGTGTTTGTTTGTCAGACTGAGAGGATCTCTCGAGAACTGAGAGCCTCCTCCCGCCTTGCGCTTCACAAGGTACGAGTTGTTTGGACCTAGATTTGGATTATTAGCTCCATCATTCATGACACCGACACAATTCACGTGACATACGGCATATCTCCCAAATCAGGTCTTGGGACACGTTGGTTTGCAGGTGTTCCGCCATTGCGAATCCTACTGCAACGGATGCTCATATCTCGTTGTGGGGAGCCCTCGGTTGTAGATGATCGACCTTAGGCGCGCCTAGCGAGCGTTAGAATACTCGGCCCTACTTTAGTTCTACAGCAGGCGCGGTTGATGTGATAAAGTAAAGTACTTTATAGGGCGCTCAGGAGGAGAGTGTATTTGCCAAAAAGAACAATATGTACAATAGATCAATGCTTGAAAGCTGTCATACAATACTAATGTGAATACCATTTAGACTATAATATGATTGAAAGATGATGGCTCTAGTGACAATCACTATGCCAGCCAACGGGGGCACTCCGCGCCGCAGCAAGAGGTTTGCCCAATGCGACATTGCTGCAGCGGACTCAGTATAGAAAGCAGTGACAATTGCTGGAATAGGAGAGCCCCAAAGGGCTAAACATGAGCGTGAGCGACTCACCTGCTATAAATCTACCGGCTTGACATATCCCGCTACACCCGCCGTCGTGCCAACAGCGAAGGCTGGAACGTTGCCCTTTCAAGTTGCTATTTGTACGGTCCGTTCCCTGTCAGCATATTCGCTCATTCAGATTTATAACACTGGCCACATGTGGGTGGCTGCGCTCCGATATCGAAAGCAATGCAGCCTATTCTCACGCTCGTGGGATCAGTGGCTTCTGCTGCACGTGGCACGAACGAGGACATTGTATGTTGGACGATGGTAAACGGAGCGTGTGTGTGCAGTATGTAGAATTTTCCTCTGCTACAGAATGCAAAACATGGAATGGAGGATGTCAAGGATGAACTAGGGGATAGAACATAAACCTTATAAGTAACAGTGATCACCCAGCATGACAAGTGTGTCATAGCAGGTACCCCGACGTACGGTTTTGATCCCCGTGAGGTGGCCTGACTTCGAAGGTCCGCGACGCACACAGTAGAATCTTGGACCAGCAGGTATAGACAGACCTACCTAGTCTACCCGAGACGCAAGATGGCCAAGTAGAATATTACGAACCGACGACTCCAAGGATTTAGACAGAAAGCTACATGCGGAGGCATGAAACAAGGTGTTGTGTATATAAGAACACCTCGGTTTTCCCAGCTCATAAGCTTCGTGGCTGACTTGCCCCTCGTTACCAATTTGATGAACGTTCTGATCCTGAATCTGACCATTGTATTTTTTAATCTTGATTCGTAATAGCGTCCAGAATCATGTGTTCCCTTTCACCACTTGTCTCAGAGAGTATTAACACTTTCGCGAGCAGTCTCGATGGCACACCTTTTAAAGAATGCTTGTGCTCGATCCCTTTTGTTTTCACCAGAGTGGAGACGATCTATTGATGCTAAAATGCAGATATGGTATTATCTACTGCCCTTCCAAAAAGAATCACCAATCCTGGCCATCAGTAAATTCTTGAAAGGACGTTAGCCCTTTATCCAAACCAAGCTATCCAAACCACGAATCAGCAAATGTCCTGGAGAAGAGGAGGACGTAGCACTTACGTCTGCAGCATTAATCATTTTCATATTCCCTGCAAAGCCGTATTCCTCGAAATAAGCATACATATCCGCCAACTCGTCTCCGTACCCCGGATTCTCCTCCTCTAATTGTGATGCAGGAATAGTCTTGTAAACGACATTCCTCCCAGTAGCTTGAGCAAACGCCGCAGCCATTTCGGTCATTGTCACAGTATCCGTAGCTGCTAGTACGGGCGTATGGGTCGGATCGACAGGGCGACTCAAGATCTTTGATACAAACTTTCCAAGGTTCGTCGTCATCATGACCGAGAGGGAGACGTCGGGTGGAAGGGGTGTCATGATAGCCCAAGACGCATCTTGTTCCTGAGCAACGGAGTCAGCGCGAGGTCAGTCATCAGCGGAGAAGAAAAGAATTTCGTCAGAACAGCGTCTTAGTACAATTCTTACCTTCCTCGGCTTCAAGTACGGATGCATAAGCCAATTCTCCATGTAATATGCCGGCCACAACTCGCTGGTGATATTCCAGAGACGTTCACCGTCGTCTACCGGCGTTGGCAAATTCTTGATGTAGTCGACGGTCATTGCTTTGCTCACATAGTGTTTCAAAAGGGGATGAAGTCCCTTTGAAATTTCGACGGCATTAGGGAGAGACGAGATGACGAAACGCTCGAGGGTGCCCAAGCATGTATTGGCGGCATCGACTATGTTTTTACCTTGGCGGATCTCATCGTCAAAGGCGATGTCGAAGGGCTCTTTGGTACCTGGGTGGTAGGATGCAAGGGCTCTGAAGAGGGGGCTCCAAAAATCGGTGACTGCGTAGATTGCTGTTGCGCCCTGGTAGAGTGTATTTGAGTGTTGGTTTCCTGGGTAATATTGGATTGTCTGGTACCTCAAAAGCTTTTTCTAAAGAACTCCTATCGTTCAAATCACCCCTCACCATCTCAACGCCTTTTACTGTGTGTGCTTGCGCTACTTTGCTGCTGGTATCCCTCGTGACTCCCCGAATGCGATATGAGGGGTTATTTTGTAGGACATCCGAAATCACTGACGAACCCTATAGCCATGAGTCAGAGGGTGTGTAACAGAGGATGACCAGACTTGCCTGCTTCCCTGTCGCCCCAATGACTACCAACAGATTTGCCATGATATTCAGCCGAAAGACGCTGAGCTGGACTTTTGACACAAGATAAATTTGCAATCAATGTCCAACGATGGAGATGCGTCGCACTGGGACTTTTGCGCTCTTATACACAAAGGCAACTTCCATCTTCTTCGTCTCCATTTCCTAGATCTTCCGGAATGACGCAGACTGGAAGTGGCCTTGTCAGGTCTCACGAGGGCCCGGACCGGTCGTGTGGACGATACGTTATAAAGCATCACAAAGCGTTGAGGGATCGGACAGAACCCCAAAGGAAATCGCTCATGTTCAACGTTGATGTATCGGCATGATATCGGACACATGATAGTAAACATTACGCCCGTGCGAGACCAAAAGAAGTAATGTTTGCGGCGTCATCGGCTAAACTCTCTTAGGCGTGGTCTCCCGTGGCTGCTAATTGCTAAGTAGCAAAACACGCAGTAAGAAATTTGGTTATACCGGTTCTACATGGGTGGAGAAGGATGTTTGGCATTATCTGGGCGTTCGATTTCTCTAATTGGCTCCGTGATCAGTCTACCTCCGTGCCCCCTCCCCCCACTGTTAAAATGCCCACGTACCTTAACCCTAGGATAGCTGGCACACAAACAAGTAGTCGCTAGATGAAATCATCTTCCCTGTCACTACTAAGAGAACATATCTGCACCATTCCCCCCCCCATCTTTCAATCCTTTGTTGCTGTGAACATACACGTGGTGATTATACTCGCTGTGAACATAGCCGCTGTCCATCGCTTTTCCCTCCTGCACCTGCACCTGCAGATCTCCTATTCCCGCATTTTACCAATGGCACATCGCAATCCTACCGCATTCGCCAGCTTTGTCTATCGCCAGATGACTGCCAGTATCCCCGTGCCACATCAGAGCTTCGTCGGACAGACGATCATCATTACCGGAGCGAATACTGGTCTGGGCTTCGAAGCAGCAAAACATGTTGTTCGCCTAGGCGCCGAGAAGGTCATTCTGGGCGTTCGGAATCTATCGAAAGGTCAAGAAGCGAAAGGCGAGATCGATTCGAGGACTGGAAAGCCCGGCGTGGTCGAAGTATGGCAGGTCGATCTGGCGAGTTATGACTCAGTCAAGGCATTTGCGAGAAAGGCCGAGAGTTTGCAAAGGATTGATGTTGTGCTTGAAAATGCGGGCATGTTGACGGAAAAATTCACCATGGCAGAAGACAATGAGTATGCCAATGCGCGACGTTCAAGAGTACCATTCCTGATTGTCTGTAGGGCCTCATTGACCGTCAACGTCGTGTCTACGTTTCTCCTCGCCTTGATGATGCTGCCGAAGCTTCGAGAAAGTGCCTCAAAATTCGGTATCATCCCCAGGATATCGATTGTTTCGTCCTTAGTACATCGCTACACCAACTTGTCAGCGAAATCCTATCCTAAAATCCTTGAATCGATGAATCACATAGAACAAGCAAATATGCGTACTAGGTCATTGGCTCCTCTTGACCGTGTTTCTCGTGTTTCGTTAACACGCTTCCAGATACATGGACTCGAAGTTGCTCCAAATATTATACGTTCAACACTTAGCACCTGCTATGACCGATGGTCAAAAGCAAAAAATCACGCTCAACCTACTAGATCCTGGATACTGCCATTCTGGCATCTTTTCTGAGAATGAACATGCTGGGATTAGAATCTCAAAGCAATTTCTTGCCCGTTCGACAGAAGAGGGGTCAAGAACCCTTGTTGCTGCTATTGTAGCGGGCAATGAGAACACGCATGGTAAATATATGTCAGATGCAAAGATTGCCAGGTTGGTTTGCCCTGGTCAGCGTTCCTCAAGCCACGCTAATTCTCATAGCACAAGTAAATTTGTGCGTTCTAAGGAGGGCGAGCAAGCCGCACAGAGGGTATGGGATGAAATAAATAATAAATTGGAGGACATCGAACCTGGAATTCTTTCAAACGTCTGAGGGTATTACCCAGCCTGAAGATATGGAGTTGGCAGAAGGCGAATGCTTGTTATGGTAAAGAGTGGAGGTTCGTGGTGCTCATATCACTTATTGCTTTGGGAGTTTATCACGCTGCAGCGCGCAAGCAAAGACCAAAGATGTGTTTATGTTCTAGGAAAAGGTTCCGGCAGGTCAAAGGCCTTCAGCAAGCGCCTACTTCAATACAGAATCAAGGATTTGACATGGCTGACTCAGTCGCTGGAATTCTGTGCCTTTTCAAGAATTAGTCTTGAAGCTAAAAGTTAATACAATGAGCATCAAGGCTCATTTCGCCTTGTTCGTAGAATCTTTACCTTGCTTTTTGCTGGGCGGATCTTGCAATTTACATGTCTTGGTTTAGGCGCTCTTCTTGCTAAGCGATGATTAATACCTACCATCGCCGTCGACAATTACTTTGATCGATATACTCATGCAATCGCGAACTTTCTTGTTGAATTGAGGTAAGCACCATAGTGGTATATGAGTTCTACCGAGTAATCCCAGCAATAGAAGAAGGAGGCTTACTCCCCATGCGATTCCGGGAGTGGCAAAAACAGCTACCGCGAACATCCAGCTGCGAGTCCAGCTCGGTAGAAGCCGTTGCGCGCGAAGAGACTTGCTGCATACGGCGGGAAGGAATTTGGCTTATAGACTGTGAAATGTTGAAATACGACGAAGGATGAGACGAGAGATTGAGATTCCAATCGTCTGGCTGAAATATAGTGAACTGTCCCCAAGCCATGAGATCTGCATTGAGAGGAAATGCTGTTCCACTGAGCCTAGTCCGGAGGCTTTGCTAGGTCGCTACTTGTCTACTAGGAGACGGGAGCATATCCGTCGTTTGTTCTGGAAGGTACGACTGGATGATTCTGGAGCTTCTCAAGATTCCTTTGGTCATCATCACTGACTTCGAGCTTCTCATGGCTATAGATGCAATCTTTGTGCATGATTTGATACGTTGGGATCGTCTGTAGCCCTGGCTTCTCGTGCCTGATAGTGCTGTCGTATGTCGGAGGCAGATGGGTGAAGGGGGAAATTCGTGACCCGAAATCAAAGTCAGTATCTGGCCCAAAAGGGTGTTCAATCGGCGAGACCCGGTATCCAGGCATATAGAGAACAGTGCAATGAATGCCTGGAATAGAGACGGGTGGCAACGGGTGTGACTCCACAAGTATTGAGCAAGACCCGTCAAGAACTGGGCCGACCCCTCGACTCTGTCTGCAAAGGATGAATCAATTCATCAGCGCATGGTTGGTCACCGAATTGTGGTCCGAAGTCATTTGTCAGGACACTAGGACGCGCGTAACCCGAATCGCAGAAGGCGAAAAGGCGATGATCAAAGAGGGCATATATATCTCTATTTATCTCTCCAACATCCCTTTTCATAGCACAAGCTGCTGATCGTTGAGTAAAGTCACATTTTCAGCGGTCTCACAAGGGATCAAGCTCGATCTTCACCTTGCCCACGATTGATGTGCACCATCATATTTATCCACCTTTCTTCACCGATGGTAAACTTCCTCCATGGTAGGAACAAGTCCAAGCTCTGGTCGAGCCAAAGGACTGATGCGCAACAGCGCTTGAGAGTGCTGGTACATTCCACCTTGGACGGTGGAAGCCGACAAAAAGATATCCAAAGTCGGTGACGGCTTTGCATTGCGAAGGATCCTACTACAGCCGCGCGACTTAGCACATCAATTGAACGAGTTCTTCGGCCGCACTCCGTGACGAAGAAGGCCACGGCTTCTTCGGCTCCCTTCCTTCAATCCTCGATACCGAAGCTTCTCTAACAGTAATTACGTATGCACTCGATCTGAAAGCAGACGGCAGCACACTGTTTGCCCGATATGGCGAGAACAGTCATTATCTCGGGCATCAAAACTTCAACCCCATTCAGGCAGAGCTCAGTCGGCGCAAAGCCGTCGTCTTCATCCACCATACCCATCCGGTCGATACTCGCCTTATCGACAATTTGCTCCCCCAGCCTATGTACGACTATTCCCACGAGACTGGCCGCACTGCCATGGACCTCATCCTGAACAATACTCTTCGCACCTATCTGGGTGGCAAGATCATCCTATCCCATGCTGATGGCACCCTCCCTTACGTGACCTATCGCCCAGCAGCAATGTTACCCCACACGCCCATGACGATCGGTAAGTCAACGGAAGAGATCATCGAGGAGGCGCGGCTATTCTATCTCGACACTGCTTTATTTTCAAATCCTGTGACACTCAAGGCGCTAGTCGCCTGAGCTGAACGCGGAGATGTACTCTTTGGCACCGGACTTCCAATCGCCCCAACGCTAACTATTGAGTACTTCACAGCCGACCTGGGATGGTATGAATTGGACGACGAGACGAGAAAAGCAGGTGTACGGTGGAGCCGCTCTGAGTCCTTTCCCACGCCTGGGATCTTATGACACAAGTTGCTGACATCGACAGCGGCTGCGTTTTATAGAAGAATTCAAATCTACCCTTATTCGTTAGTCCGTATTTTGGTCTTCCACTATGGATTTGTAAAAGACCCACTTTTTCACTTTGGGAGTATGGCTTGCCTGTAATATATCTCATCGCGAGATAGCACCCTCAACAGTACGCTCGCAATTTTTCGCCGTCCCTCTCACGCCTTCGTATGAAGACTGTTCCCCCAATGACAGCAACGAATACGACAATGACGACGATAACCGGGACCGCGATATCTAGATTCATGGATGCACCGTCTGAGCTGGATTGGCCCCCTCCGGAGCCGCCGCCTGGAGCGCTGCCTTCACCTTTCGGAAGCGGCGTCATGGTAGTGAAGAAAGAAAAGAGGATACGAAGTAAAAGCGCTTGATAGTTGACAGAAATCAGATTTCGAGCAATGATTGCCTGGGATCTTGTAGCGCCAAATGTGATGAATCAAAGCAGAATAGATCGTGATCGTAGTGGGATATATTTCAACCGACATTAGGATGTTAAGCAGCTGGGTAGTAAGAGCCTTGTGAAAAAAGAATAGTGAAGGGAACGTGGCTGAGCCAGACAAGTGCCGTTGGGGGCCAGCCGCCATCGCCCGCAAGATCAACTATTTCCATGATATGTAAGTTGGAGAGGAACTCCCTGGACTTTACCATCCATAGAATAGGGGGTTTCAGATTTCCGTTATATCGATTTAGTCTGATCGTAGGATACTTGGATACCGAGTTATTCTGTTCCTACAACATTAATAATAGGAGACCTTACTCGACAAGACTAGGAGCACGCACGTTACTATGTAGCTGTTCTGTGTTTGGGATAAAATCAGCTGTCTAAGCTGGAATGATTTAGCTTCATGTGTTTGCGTAATCAGGAGCAGTGTTCGGTACCCACTTACCCTAGGAACAGAATATCCTGAAATGCGTTGATAGAAAGCGACAAAGAAAATCCAGGAGCATGTCAACATCAACGTGATCTCTGGAATTACGACAACCGAGCTCGGATCCTCTTTCGTCAATCCCCCGGGAAGACTTTTTACGTCGGCGGCGTCCGTATCAAGTAGAACATGGAGCTTGGAAGAAAGGAGTCAACGATCTGAGCTATGGTCTGGATCACGTCAAGATTCTGGCCAATCACGACACCGTTGGCAGAGGGGGCTTCTTTGTAGAGCGCCATGGATCAATAATCCTTTTGTCTCCTAGAGCCAACAAGCACCTGTGTGATTCAGGCGACTTTTGTGGGTCGTAGCGGACTCCTACGCGTGCTTCGCAATGGCAAGTAGAACAGTACATAGGAAAAGCAAGTTGGCCGGTACGTGTGATCCCCGACCATACCAAACCAGGTGTAGAAGAGAGTACATTTCAACGTAGTCGTCTTTTCCGTACAGCTATCCCAGCGAGCCGGTCATACCTCCCACCAAGAAGCCTACAGAAATTCCAATGGGAAGTAAGTTAACGACGTGACATTCTCGGCTGACAATAACTCCAGTATCGACACCATTGACATGCGGGACCTTACAGCGGATATTAATTGCTATATGCCCAGCTGCGAGAACTTCGACCAAGCCCGTGACACGGACATATGTACGATTCAACTTGATCCTGTGAAATTCCCCCACGCCATACCTGGGCCGGATATTGGAGTCTTTTGCTACTCCTTCGACTTTGCTGTCCAGATAGATGAGCAGATTATCAGAGAGATGGCTGCTCCTAACCTATCATTCCTTCCAGGGGACCTCTTCGTCAAATCTTCCAGTAAGTAGATAGCTTTACTACTCTCTTTACCCTGGCACGCACCTCACTTCTGGTTTTGAGCGTCTGGAAATCCGATGGTCTCCATGTTACTCAGGCCTCTTTCCCCGCGTGTTCAACTGCATCGACGACCCCGAGTAGCTGGCCGATGCTCAGCAAAGATGTTTGACATAGCTCAATCTTCTTTCAGAGGCAGATCTTGGTTGTTCAAAGCGCATATCTCACAACGCAGAATCAAGCCAGATCATGTGCGGTCTCTGTGCTTCCACTCTTATGACCAAGGAATTCCTTTCCGGGAAGAAAGGTCCATACTTGATGAACTATGAAAAATCCCGTTTCACCAACGCGTTCTACTATGTATGGGATTTTCTTTGTATATTCAATTCTTCGACAGCACGAGGGAACAGTCGACGTTTATTAGCCAAGAAGGATTTGAGAGAAATGAGCCATCTTAGCGGGATCGGTCTATGGACCAGGAAGCTCCTCTACTTCCTAATCAATGACAAACTAGCAATGGCCTCAGCTGCCAAAAAATTCACTTCTGGTACGGACGGGTACCAGAGGCTCAGTGCGTGGGACTGGCCAAAAAGCCGTGCCTGGGTAAGAAGGTCATACAGAGCTGCAGGACGTTGTCGAGTTCAAAAACCACTGAAAGCGCCCGTCGGGATGCTTGCTACTTTCAGCATGTGGCAAAACCATGTGGAGCTTATTCAGAGAAGTGAGCAAGGGACATAGGAAATTGGTTCAATTGCAGAATTGGTGGAGTGACGAGTCAACGTGGTATGAAGATAAGTACTTTCAAACCTAGCATGCCCCCTGCTCGGCCATGATGGCACAACTCCGAGTGAGGAATTCCGAAAATGGAATTTCTCTGGATGGTTTCACGGCTCGGGATTATTGGCTTTGATGTATATAGTAGACTGGTATACGTTACAGACGGAGTTTCGTCCTATCTACCAGCAGCATATCATAGCGCTATCAACTGCAAGTATCCCATCTCCACGAAAAGGCTACACTAGTCCGACGATCAACAAGGAACGAACCGTTTGAAGGCCTTCATTCGATCATATTTTTAACGAAACCAAGTGCTACGTACACCGAGTCCTCAAGCAATTCCCTACGAGTAGCCGAACCCACCGATCATGCGCCACGCGCCTCCCACAGTGGGCTCCTCATCCCCGATACGGTCCGTACCTGCAAGCATCGGGTGTCAGTAATTCCTAACATGATGAGATGGGAATACGCGAGCACTTACGTCCAGATTCTAGCGCGCATGTCTCCACTGCCCGTAGCAAACAACTCGCCCTTGGGACTCGGAGCGACAGATATTACTGATGCATATACTGTGTTTAGCAAACCCAATCCTTTCTAGGAGGCTCCTTGATTGAATGTCTCACCTGAATTCTTGTGGCCTTGAAGCATCAATTGCGTATCGCCTGTGTGGGGATTCCAGAACTGGACACCCCTGTCTTTCGATCCGCTCATGACCCATTCGGCGTCTGGAGTCATAGCAACGCTAAGGACAAAATCCTGACCCGGCGTAAGTTGCGCATTTCAAGATTGCTATGCACCAGCGTTGACTGCTCACCTTGTGACCCTCGAACGTTCTCAACAACCGTCCACCTTTTGTCATGTGGCCTCCCATCATAGCTCTGTTGTCAGGAGACAGCCGCCACATTTTGATAGTTTTGTCCAGACTGCCGCTAACCAAGGTCTCCCCATCTGGTCCGAATGCAACAGAGTAGACGCTGTCTTTATGTCCTCCCTCGCCATCAAGTCTTGCGATTACATTACCACCGCGGATGTCCCATACTCGGACACTCTTATCAAGCGAGCCAGCTGCGACATAGTCGCCCCCGGGAGAAATAGCTACCGTTGTGACACCATCCTCGATACCAAGGTTGGCCACTTGGCAGTTATCTTGAACATCCCAGACGCGGACGGTGTGGTCGCCACTGCCAGAGGCGATGTACCTTCCATTGCTGGCGAAATCTAATGAATATATGTCCTGTTCATGACCCGCGAAAGTGTGCCTGATGGTGCGATTTTTGATATCCCAAACCTTTCCAAGAAGTTAAACGGTCGAGCCCCCATAAGTTGTTAAGATAGATGTAACTTACTCTGATCTGCTTGTCCTCCGCCCCAGTTGCGAGGAAAGTTCCATCAGGACTGAAGCACACGCTTCGAATGTAAAGATCGCCATCCTTGTCCACAGTATCATCTTGTAACTTTGTTAATAGATTGCCACTACCGACGTCAAAAATTTGTGCTGAACGATTGCATCCCGTTGCCACATATCTTCCATCACGGCTGAACCTAACACAACAAACAACGCTCTCATGGACGAGATTGTGTAGGAGGTCAACGTCAAGGACACGCCTGACATTCGGGTTGAAGACTGCAAACCAGTCGTTTCCTTCACGCTTTTGATCTGGACGCACTTGATCAGGGTCTAGATCTGCGAGCATATTGCCAACATTGTGGAATGGTGGTGGTGGACTTGGTCTTCCCAATTGCGGTGACGCTCCGGGGTATGGTATGGGCTGTGACTGCTGGGGAGTACTTGCGTGTCCAAGCGGGCCTCGATTACTCCCTCGTTTGCCTGGTCCTGGTGATGCGATTTGAGCTTGGGTTCCGTAGCCTACGTAAATCAGTCTCAGTGTTACACTCGCCAAAGGGACAGTGATCTAGGGCTCGAATAATTGATTCATACCATTCACAACAGGAGGCTGGGGGTAGTTTCCCTGGTAAGGACCTTGCTGTAGACCCTGCTGGGGCTGTGGCATCTGGTGCTGGGGTGGCGCCTGCTGTTGCTGCTGCTGCTGATCTTGTGACGGAGGCACGAGGCCAGGATTGCCTTGGCCAGGAGGGTTGGCCATGATACCACCAAAAAGGTTACTCGGGCCGTGACCAATGGCAGGAGGGGCAGGCTGTGAGACTCCTCCATGGGGTGGAAGCGCGCTTACACCGACGTGTGATGGTGGGCCTCCTCGAGCTTCAATCTCATGACGCAGCCGGGCAATGTCTTCCTCGTACCTGGGCGTTACGCTTAGCCAACGATACCAGGTTAGCACAGTGGGGGGCAGGAACTTGCCTCTGCTTAATCTGAACCTGGTTGCGCTCCAATTCGTATACCTTCTGCCTCACCATTTCCATCTCCTGCATCTGAGCGGCCACTGTGTTCACCTTCGGTATCAGCCATCGCTCCACGAATGCACCCTCAATTGGTTTCCCCATACTTCTCATGTGCAAGGGAAATTCTGTTAGAACCGGTCGTTTGGGGCAGTGTCGGTGTGGTTATACATCTGGTGCATCCCAGAGATGAAGCATTGGGGAAATGGCGTTGAATCAATGCCAAAGGTTGGTACAAAAAAAGGAAAGGCAAGCAAACTTACTGTTTTGATCATGTTCACCAGCTCTATCCTGTGCGTGAACATCAAATTCCCGACGAATCTGATCAAACAGCTCTGACAATCGGTTGTTGTTATTGGTGGGGGGCTGCGGAATCCCGCGATGCGAGTTGTACATATTGACCGGTCCTTACTTGCCGGACTGTGTAGAGTTTCACTGATTGGGCCTTGGGATGGAAAGCTCTCCAGAATGGGTCCCGAGAAGTCAAAAAGGTGTGGTGAGGGAAGAAGGATTTGCTGTTAGCTCTGGCGGTCGGAAAATAAAGTGTATTTGCGAAGGTTCACAGAAGCCGCACGAGCGCACAGACAAGAGGTGCCGTCGATACTTGGAGTGGGCGCGGATATGCGTGTATGGTGTTGGGAATCGGGTGCGTGTGTAAGAGCTGCAGCCCCACGTTAGAGTGGGATGAGATTGAGCAGAGAAGGGGCCTGCAGTGGGGATGGCCAACGAGCTGCAATGGTCGGTGGAGGATGTCGAAGAGGAAACAAGTCATGCAATGAACGATGATGCAACGGTAGAGAGGAGAAGTGACGAGGCTGTGAACATGAAGGCTGAACGTGAAAGGATGGCGATGCGACAAGATCTCCAGCGAGGCACCAGAAGGGAGAAGGCAGGTAGTACTTTAGCTTCCCCGGGCGGGCCAAGAACAAAAGTGGATCTGGCGAGCTAGCCAGATAGATATTGGAGCTCCCGCTCGTGCCACAACGCCATCCCCAGGTCGATTTAGACCTCCCGCAGACGAACGTTTACTAGTAAGTAGTAGGTCTATCTAAGGTATGTCAATGAAGTCTATTGCCCTACTCACCGCTGTCACCGGGTGGACTACTAATAGTACTGCCGGCAGACTCATTGATCTCTGTCTCCATAGAGAATCGTATCCAACACATACCTAGAGTCCCATAGTTCTCACATGCAACGCGACAATGGCTCGATTGTGGTGTCTGCACTCATGCCATAGCCCGTGCAAGCCTTTCACGGCTGACGGTGCTCCTTGTGCTCTAGCATATGTGATATATACACTTTGGTCTTTTCATATACCAGAAACGTTACCCAGGTGCTAGGCAAGACCCGTAGCAGATTGGGTCCCAAGCCTTTGTAGAAGCCTGCCAAGCCTTCCTTCTTCCACACCTTTGCAACGACGTCGCTTGCACCTTTGTACGTGCTTTCTGCATCATACATCTGGAGCCTTGTCCGTATCACTTGATAAGGATACGTTGTGCTCCCGGCGAACACCTTTGCCACTCCGCTCAGCACCAAAAAGTCGAGTGCGCTGAAATCTTTCGGGCCTCCAGTGACACTCTTGGCCCTGTAGATCTTAAGCTGTTCGTAAGCCATAAACTGTAGAGCTCCGTGCGAAACCCCAAAGATTGATGGGACCAATCCACGATAGAAGCCCAGTATCCCCTCTGATCGCATGATTTGTCGTGCGCCATCGAACATGGACGTATACGCTCCAGGATGGCTTGATGATGTTGATAGCATACGTGTCTTGATAACCCACACGGGATTTGTACAGATGGCAGTCAATGCTCCTGAAAGACGTGTCAAACCTAGCTAGACAAAAGGGTGCCTTTTGAATATAGATACGCACCTGCAGCACCTGATGCAATGAAGAAATCGTAATAGGATAGCGAGCCTTGATAGGCTTCGATCGCAGCCTTGAGGCGGCCATAAAACGCAAAGTAGAGAGCCCAGCTGATGCTGTTTCCCAGAGCATTCACGCCAACACCACGGTAGGCTCCTAGAATACCTTCATTTCGGGCAATGTCTCGTGCAATACGGACGGAACCTCCAATTTGCGCTGAATATGCTCTATCAACTGCCGATCAATTTGACTCGTTAGCAACTGTACGTTAGGGCAAGATTTGAGTCTACAATACCTTGTAGTCGAGTTTTGATGAGGTCGAGAGGGTGAGCGATCAGCGTAGAAGCCAAACCAGCAGACAGTCCCGCAATTGACTCCACAATGGGATCAGGGAGCTGACGTACACTTTGGGCCATCGTGGATGCTACAAATTGGGTTCAGAATATTGAGATTGATGTTGGGAGATGAAGAAAAGCTTTTTATCTATTTACAACCAGCTGCCTTACAAACACGATTGCAGAAGCCGCCTTCCCCGCACTATATTTCATGTACAAACAACGATTCGAAGCCAACACTTGGATACATATAGGTATCCGACTGATTCCTGCGCAATCGAAGTCTTTCGTATCGTACAGCCCTTCAGATGGTCTCCCAAGCCATGTGCGCCAACCCTTCAATTCTGGAGATAAATTACTCCGCTAACGGCGATATGAGCCTGAGGACGTATCAGTATGCTGCGGTGAGGTTGCCGAATCTGTAGTGTCTACCTTATGAGGGTCGGCTTAGGAACGCTTCTGGTGTAACCTTTTGAAGATCAGCATTTGGATGAAATACTACCCAGCAGATGAAGTACCAAGATACATGATCAATGGAAGATATCCACTAGGTCTGATTAGCTTGGGGAGTATCGAAGGGTAATGGCACCTCGTACTAATGTATGGCAACCCGTGAGATGTCGACCGCCTTCGTGATTCTCTCCTGCTCTAATCAGGACTAATTTTCTGTTGCTATCTATTCTCGAAACGAAGCTTACCTTTGTCTCTTCGGATAGCTGCCACATCTTTGTAGATATTATTTGTGTTCGGGCGAGTGGTAAGGTCTAGTCATAGAGATTCTGGAAGGTTTTCATGGGTGCATGGGTTGACTCTGGAAGCCGGGTAGAGCGGCCCGAAGACGCGCCAACGTAAAATACGCGACCGAAAGGCTACTTTCAAAGGCTATTCAAATACTCAATTATTCCAATCTTGACTGCATCCTACAGGTACCAGCGCTGTGATATCGACAGTATGTCCGGCGCAAGGCACTGGTAATTCATCAAACTCCCGTATGAGATCTCTCGACTGACGTAAAAAGGGAGCAAGACAAGGAAGCTACGGTCTACATCGGTAACCTTGATGAGCGGGTAACGGACAGTCTTGTATGGGAATTAATGCTCCAAGCTGGTCGGATAGTCAACGTACACTTACCGAAAGATCGAGTGACCCAGACACATCAGGGATATGGATTCGTTGAGTTCATCAGTGAGGAAGATGCGGAATATGCAGCGAGGATAATGAACCAGGTCAGGCTCTATGGCAAACCAATCAGAGTCAACAAAGCATCCGCGGACAAGCAGAAGACTGTCGAAGTTGGAGCAGAGCTTTTCGTCGGCAATTTGGATCCTATGGTCACCGAACAGACGCTCTACGACACCTTTGGTCGGTTCGGCAGTCTCATTTCTGCGCCGAAGGTAGGCCCTTCGTTTTGCTAACCGAGTGTTTCGTTTACTAAATACAGACAGGTCGCTCGGGACGACGCCAATCTGTCCAAAGGCTATGGCTTCATATCATTCTCGAATTTCGAAGCTTCAGACGAAGCGATCGCCAACATGAACGGGCAGTACCTAATGAACAAGGAGATATCTGTTCAGTATGCATACAAAAAAGATGGGAAAGGAGAGCGTCATGGCGATCAAGCAGAGAGGATACTGGCAGCTCAGGCAAGAAAGCACAATGTCCAACCAACAACACAGCCATTGCCGGCAGGGATCTTCGCAGGGGGCGCTCCAACTACTCCCGCGCCAATGTTAGATGGTGATGCTGGGCGTCCCGGTAGTGTTGGGGGGTTTGTGAACGGCCGATCCGGCATGCCGAATGGGAACTATCAAAGTGGGGCCCCACCGCAACAGCAACGCCCTCCCCCACCCTCTCAGCCTCTGCCAGCACCTCCATCGGGTTTGCCTGCTAGGCCTCCTCCATCTCAAGCTGGATACGGAGGCCCTCAAGGATTCCTACCTCCAGGTTTTAATCCTCCGCAACAGCAAAACTTCCCACCACCAGGTGCTCCCCTACCCGGCTTTGCACCGCCGGGTTTTGGTCCACCTCCTGGAAGCGCTCCGCCAGGCATGCCTCCTGGACTCCACCAGCCAGGCTATGGGAGAGCAAGATAGTGGAAGGACAATCTTGAAGCGTTTTGAGAGAACCATGCCTAGTAGCAACAATACGAAGCAACCCTTTGTGACGCAGGACTTCCAGATGAGTGACATTTGGCCTACTAGCCTGCATATCAAGTGACATTCAAGCCAGCGGAGAGATTTCTTGGGTGGGCGATAGGAAAATGTCTCCGGGACATAGCATCCTGGGAGCGGCCATGGACACTTTCACAGTCTGCTACATGGGCCCCTAGATAGGCCGCGAAGATAGTTGAACACTTGATTGAGAGTCGAGGCTTTAAATGTCTGGACTTGCTGATATGATATGGGAAATATCCTCCTTGTCAGCCTTTTTGCGAACAGGCACCGAATCTCTCCAGTGCAGTATCAACGCATATATAGCTATACTTGCAATGCCACAGGAATTCTTGCAAATTGGAGTCAAACTTGTATGAGTGAGTGCCCGATTGGGCCTTTCAAGAGGTCCTGTCCAACGGCGAATTTGCTCGCCGATGATCCAGACCCTCATGCAAATGAGACGAACTTAGGATCCCTTGGCATCCCATCGGGCCCAATATCATTCGTGGCGAACCTGCCCTCTGTATATATCCTTCTCGCCTCGTCAAAGCCAACCCTCCTGTTCTTCATGATTTTCTGTACTTCTCCTTTCGCCTGCTGATCCAGCCCAGCTCGGGAATCGCCAGCTGCTAAATTGGCCCGGAGGTCGAAGTCGCTTGAGGTGAAGCCGGATTCGATGTCGTTGGCAAAGGAGGAGGGGAGGCGGGTGTAGATGTAGTCGGGTATGGGCACTGCGGGGACAAGGTGGGTCCAACGGTTGCGGTTGAGGTAGAGAGCTGACTGATGTTAGCCGCCGTGGCAACGTCTGGCGCGGGTGAGTGGATACTGACCAGTTGCGAGGATGAAGGAGGAGAAAGTGAGAGAGTAGAGGATATAGCCCATGTCTACAGGCTTGAAGTGAGGACGATCATGCGAGATGGGAATGATTCGAGTGCGACGTGTGCTTCTCGCATGCGTAGAAGCTCAGCTTGCGAACGAGGCTGCTTTGACCAACGCTAAAACGGTAATCAGCCCTACCCCTGTTCTATTAATTCTACTTCTTTTCCAAATTCTCGTTAGCCCCCGCACCTCGCATATACGATTTTATATATAAATAGTGCTAACTATTATATACCTATCTGAGATATCCTATAAATATCTTAATTAGGGAATAATAAGGCTAGAAAGTTACTATATTATTTATAAGAAGCTATTATATAAATATAAGGTAGAGGTTATTATTATAGATATTAAAGTTATTAAAAAGGCTATTAAAATTATATTTAATAAGACTTCTACTACTTATTAACCTTATTAATATAAGGATAAATTAATAATCATTATTATAATACTTAAAAAGTAATATTAATAGCCTAATCCTCTTATAATATTATTTACTCTATA
>JAABUK010001665.1_pt1 | contig 41685 bp, 32 predicted proteins | sample 5559141 | NCBI WGS metagenome assembly JAABUK01 (sample SAMN10711869, study PRJNA513367) | rock metagenome | isolation source: Antarctica rocks | place: Antarctica: Victoria Land, Pudding Butte nord | collected 2016-01-03 | reverse complement strand
GTCGTAATAGCGAAGAGTTCTTCCTTTTCTAGCTCCGTGAGGGAGATGCTTCTTGCTGTGCGGGCCATAAAAATGGGGTATGTTATCCGTAAAATTAATACGTAAAACTAAATTGTCAGAACACTAGGAATTACAGACGGAAGGGGTTAGTTAAGCCCTCAAAAAGCCGTGAATCAATAAGATAGTGGGTTTTTGAGGGATTTTTCTTTTAGCTTCGCGGCGTTGTTCTTGCACTTCCAGGCGTGAAAGCGAGTGGCGGTAAACATCTGGTTGCCGGGCGCCGGCGGCGCCCGGCAACCAAGGGTTCGAATCTGTTGCCTCATAGTAAACTATTCTCCTTAAATTATCAACAAATGATAACAGCTACGCAATAGTAAGGAGTCATACCGCCCGCAATTTTGCAGCGAAAATCCTGCTGCTACAACGGGGCAGTGGTAGGTGTGGCGCTTAGCATTCGTAACTTGAATGAGAAGCAGCTGCCGTATATGCCGCGGGTTTAGTAATGCTCGCCACCCAGTCGGCCAGTGCGTTGAAGCGCTGGCAAGTGCGCACCGCGGCCAGCTTATTTATAGGTTACAGCGCTTACTATCTCTGCCGCTCCAACCTGGCGGTGGCCGCCCCGCTGCTCCTGCGCGAGTTTGCCAGCCGGGGCCTCAATAAAGAAGTGCTGGGACAAATTGCTTCGGTGGGGGTGCTGTGCTACGCGGCGGGCAAGGTGGTGAATGGCGTGCTGGGTGACTTTCTGGGGGGCAAGAAGATTTTTCTACTCGGGATGGTGGGCGCGGTGGCCGCCACGGTAGTCTTTGGGCTGGGGCAGGGGGTAGGGATATTTTTTGCCGCGTGGGCCGCCAACCGGCTGGTGCAGTCGATGGGCTGGGCCGGGCTGATTAAGACCACGGCCAACTGGTTTTCGTACCGCACCTACGGCCGCATAATGGGGCTGCTAAGCCTGAGCTACCTGGTGGGCGATATCGCGGCCAAGCTGGCGCTGGGGCAGCTGCTGGCGCTGGGCGTGGGCTGGCGGGGCTTGTTTATGGCGGCGGCCGCCACGCTGGCGGGGGTAGCGCTGCTCACCTCGTTCGGCCTGCGGGGCAGCCCGGCCGAGGTGGGGCTGCCGATGCCGGTGGCCAGCCCGGTTAGCCTGTTTGCCGGCCCCGACGCGGCGGCGGACCAGCCAGCTTCGCTGGGCACCCTGCTGCGGCCCTATTTTCGTAGCCCGGCTTTTTTGCTGATGCTGGTCCTCTCCTTTGGCCTCACGGCGCTGCGCGAGGCATTCAGCTTCTGGGTGCCTACCTACCTGGTCGAAGCGGCCCACCTGTCGGAGAGCGCGGCCTCGCAGTACAGCGCGCTGTACTCCGTATTCGGGATGGTGTCGATACTGGGGGCGGGCTACCTCTCCGACGCCTGGCTGCGGGGGCAGCGTGGGCCGCTCATTCTGGCCGCCTGCCTGGGGCTGGTGCCGGTGCTGCTGGCCATGACGCGGCCCACCACCGGCAGCCTGGTGCCGCTGGTGCTCATCTCCCTGGTAGGGCTGCTGCTGCTGGGGCCCTACTCCTTTCTGGCCGGGGCTATGTCGCTCGATGCGGGGGGTAGGCAGGGCGCGGCTACCGCCTCGGGCCTGGTTGATGCCGTGGGCTACGTGGGGGGCACGGGCGCGCTGTGGCTCACGGGGGCACTGGCCGAGCATCAGGGCTGGGGCCCGGCGTTTCTGGCGCTGGCCGGGCTCGCGGTGGCCACGGCCGGCGCGGCGCTGGTATTCTACCGCACGCAGGAGCGCCGCCCTGCTCCTGGGGCTGGCGCGCCAGCGGCGTGAGCGTGCCCGGCTTGTTTACCTATATGAAAAATTCGGTAGCGATTCGGTAACGATTTGATGAAATACCGGGGCTTGTGGCGCGGCGGCTCGCTCGGAACTTTGTCAACATAAAGTAGGACTATTTCTCCGTTCCAGGCAACTCGCCCGCGGTTCCCTTCCGCCGCCTACCCCCCGGCGAGTAGCGGGCCCGGCCTCCCCTACCCCAGGGGATACTTCTCCACGCTGCTTCGCTATCGCTGGGCCTGGCCCCATCGCGGTAGCTACCCCCCACGCTTGCCCCTATCCGGCGAGCGGCGGGCGGTGCCTTGTCTTTTCTAAAGCGCTTGCACATGAGTTTATCAACTGATAATAAGCAAACTATAGTAGCTGAGCTCTTTGACCTCTACCAGACGCGCGGCCACGCCGACTACATCGGCGAGCCGGTGTCGCAGCTGGAGCACATGTGGCAGGCCGCCGCGCTGGCCGAGGCGGCGGGGGCCGACGACGAGGTGGTGCTGGCCGCCTTCTTCCACGACCTGGGCCACCTGTGCGCCGTGGATGCCGACCTGCCCTCGATGGACGGCTTTGGGGCCATCAACCACGAAAAGCTGGGTGCCGACTACCTGCGGGCGCGGGGCTTTTCGGCGCGGGTGGCCCGGCTGGTCGAAAGCCACGTGCAGGCCAAGCGCTACCTCACCTACAAGTACCCCAGCTACCGGCAGCAGCTGTCGGAAGCCAGCCAGGCGACGCTGGTTTTTCAGGGCGGCGTGATGACGGCGGCCGAAGCCGCGGCCTTTGAGCAAGACCCCGACATGGACGAGATACTTCAGTTGCGACAGTGGGACGAGCAGGCTAAAGCAGCCAACCAGCCCGTGGGTAGCCTCGACCACCTCCAAAACCTCGCCCTGCGACACTTACTACGGCAGGCGGCGTAACGGCCGCGCCTTTTCCTTTTCCACTCCTCCTTTTTTTCCCTTGACTATGAGAAGTATCTACAAGCAACTTACCGTGCTGCTGCTGAGCTTGCTGCTGGGGCTGGTGCCCCGGCCGAGCCTGGCGCAGAGCCCGCCCCTGGGCGGCCTGGTAACGGACGAAGCCAAGCAGCCCCTACCCGGCGTGACAGTGCTGGTGAAGGGCACTACCCGCGGCACTACCACCGGCAGCGACGGCCGCTTTAGCATCGAGGCCAAGCCCGGTGACGTACTCGAATTTCGGATGATAGGCTCTGCCACGCAGGATGTGCCGGTGGGCGAGCAGCGCGAGCTGACGGTGACCCTGCACACCGACCTCAAGTCGCTCGACGAGGTAGTAGTGACGGCGCTGGGCGTGAGCAAGGAAACGCGCAAAATCGGCTACGCGGTGCAGCAGGTGAATGGCGAGGACGTGACCCGCGCCCGCGACCCCAACCCCATTTCCGGCCTCGTGGGCAAGGTGGCGGGCTTGTCGGTCGGCCCCTCGGCCGAGCTGCTGCGCGCGCCCAACGTGCTGCTGCGCGGCAACAACGTGTCGCTTTACGTGGTCGATGGCTTCCCCATCGACACCGACACCTGGAACATCAGCCCCGACGATATCGAAACCTATACCGTGCTGAAGGGCCCAGCCGCCGCCGCCCTCTACGGCAACCGGGCGCAGTACGGGGCCATTCTCATCACCACCAAAAAGGGGAATAGGAACAAGAGAGGCTTGACGGTGGAGCTCAACAGCAGCAACGTGATTCAGAAGGGCTTCCTGGCCTTCCCGCGCTTGCAGGACTCGTACGGGCCGGGCGAAAATACCTTCTACACCTTCGTCGACGGCAAGGGCGGCGCGCCGGGCGGCGTGGATGGCGACTACGACGTGTGGGGGCCCTATTTCAACGGGCAGCTCATTCCGCAGTACGACTCGCCGGTGGTGAACGGCGTGCGGCAGGGCACGCCCTGGGTGGCGCGGGGCGCGAACAACCTCCAGCACTTCCTGCGCACGGGCTTTCAGACGAACAACAACATCGCGCTGAGCGCCAACGGCGACACCTACACCACGCGCTTCTCGGTGTCGCAGCAGCACCAGGACAGCTACATTCCGAACAATTCGCTCAACATCGTCAATTTCAACCTCTACGGCTCGTTCAACCCCAGCCCCCGGTTCAAGATTGAGGCCAACGTGAACTTCAACCGGCAGTTTACCGACAACTTTCCCGACGCCGACTACGGCCCTAATAGCCTGCTCTACAACGTGGCCGTGTGGACCGGGGCCGACTGGGACGTGAACGCGCCCGACATCCGGGGCATCTGGCAGCCGGGCAAGGTGGGCACGCAGTCGGTGTTTGCCGAGTACCAGCGCTACCACAACCCCTGGCTGATGGTGAACAAGTGGACCCGCGGCCACTACAAGAACGATACCTACGCCTACCTCACCGGCAACTACAAGCTGGACGACCACCTGAGCGCCACCCTGCGCACCCAAATCAGCACCTACGACCTGCTGCGCACCGAGAAAATGCCCTACTCGGCCCACCCCTACGGCCGCGAGGGCAACCTGGGCGACTACCGCGAAGACCGCCGCAACCTGTTCGACAACAACACCGAGGGCTTTTTGAACTTCAACTATGACCTCGGGGATACTAAATTTCTAAACCTGAGCGGCCTCATCGGCGGCAACGTGCGCAACTTCACCTACAACTCGAACTGGGCCTCGACCGACTACCTGACCGTGCCGGAAGTGTACAGCCTCACCAACTCGCTGAATCCGGTGCAGGGCAGCAGCTTTAACTCGCAGATGCGGGTGCTGAGCGCCTACTACTCGCTGGATGCCTCGCTGGGGCGCTTCGCCACCATCTCGACGACCGGGCGGGTGGACCGCTCGTCGGCCTTTCAGACGCCTACTACTTATTACTACCCCAGCGTGTCGCTGGCCACGGTTATTTCTGATTATGTGACGCTGCCGACCGCCATTTCCTTTTTGAAGGTGCGCGGCTCGTACGCCAATATTCGGGCCGATGCCACGTCGCCGACTATCGGGCCGGCTCCGTTCAACTCCATCACCACGTACGGTGGCAACACGCTGACCAACAGTCCCAACGCTAACCCGCTCTTTTACAATCCGCTGGGCTACGGCAACGTTTATGCCTCACCCTACAACGGGCCGGATTACTCGTTGCAATCGACCTACTCGACCAGCAAGCCCTACAACAACCAGCCGGCCGGCTACGGCTCGGACAACCTGTTTGCCCAGAACCTGAAGACCACCACCCGCGTGAACTACGAGGAAGGCATCGACCTCAAATTCCTGCAAAACCGGCTGGGGCTGAGCGCCACCGCCTTCCAGTACATCGACGGGCCGCGCATCCTGCCCAACACGATTTCGACGGCCACGGGCTTTACCACGGAGTACATCAACGCCCTGAAAACCAAGAAGACCGGCTACGAGGTGAGCCTGACCGGCGCGCCGGTGCAGAACGCCAACGGCTTCGGCTGGGACGTGCTCGTGAATTGGTCCACCTTCAAGGAGGTGTACCAGGAGCTGCCGGCCGGCCAGCAGTATTACCAGACGTTTTTTCAGCAAGGCGACCGGGTGGATAAGTTCTACGGCTCGGCCTTCGTGCGCTCGCCCGACGGGCAGGTGGTGAACGACGCGGCCGGCAAGCCCCTCACCAACCCGGTGCGGCAGTACCTGGGCAACTTGAACAACACCTACAACTGGAGCGTCTATAATAAATTCCACTACAAGTCGCTGAGCCTGGGCTTCCAGTTTGACGGCGCGGTGGGCGGCGTGACGACGGACTACATGTTCAACAAAACCATGCGCGGCGGGCGCAACGCCCTCACCGCCGAGGGTGCCCTGGGCGATGCCCGCTACCAGGACTGGCAGAGCTACGGCGACAAAACCTACAAGGGCTCGTTCGTGGGCGAGGGTGTGGTCGTCTCGAACGGGGGTAGCATCAACTACGACTCCAAAACCGGGGCCATTCTGAACCCGGAGGCGCTGCAATTTTCGCCCAATACCCAGGTGGCGCTGGTGCAGGACTACGTGAGTAAATACTACGGCGTGCAGGAATCGAACCTGATGAGCAAGACCTACGCCAAGCTGCGCGAAGTCACCATCAGCTACGACCTGCCCCGGACGCTGCTCGAAGGCAGCTTCATTCAGAAAGTATCGGTGTCGCTGATTGGGCGCAACCTGCTGTATTTCTACGGCGATAAGCGGTTCAAGGACGTGGACCTGGACCAGTACAACGGGGCCGTTTCCGTGACGGGCCTGCAATCGCCGACGGTGCGCAGCTACGGGTTGAATCTGAACGCTACTTTCTAACCAGCCGCCCGCTTTTAATCGCTGTATCCGATGAAAAACTTCCTCAAAACGAGCGCGCTACTGGGCCTGCTGACCCTCACCGCCACCAGCTGCAACAAAACCCTCGACGAGCTGACCGTCAATCAGAACAAGCCCAACCAGGTACCGGCCTCGCTGCTCTTCAACGGGGCACTCAACGATGCCTTTGAAGGCCCCAACGGCTCGAAGGAAATCTGGGACCAGTACTACATCTACAACTACGACTACTACGGCAACAACCGCTACGACTTCGGCCAGGGCGGCATTGCCGATAACGGCAACAGCTACTACACTACCCTCAAAAACGTGGACCTGATGGCCCAGCAGGCCCAGACCGAGGCTGCCCCGGCGGGCCAGACCTACGGCGCGCTGGCCAATTTTCTGCGGGCTTACCTCTATACCCGCATGAGCCTGCAAATGGGCGACCTGCCCCAGGCCCAGGCGCTCCAGGGCCTGACCGGCCTCACGCCCACCTACGACTCGCAGAAGGCGATTTTCGTGCAAGCCTTCAAGTGGCTGGAATCGGCCAATACCGACCTGACGACGCTCATCGCCGCCGGCGCGCCCAACGTGGCCGGCGACATCTACTTCGGCGGCGACCTGCGCAAGTGGCAGAAAACGGTGAACACTCTGCGCGTGCGCCTGCTGGTGAACCTGAGCAAAAAGACCAGCGATACCGACCTGAACGTGGCCGGGCAGTTTGCCAGCATCGTGGGCAACCCCACCAAATACCCGCTCATGGCTGGCAGCATCGACAATATGCAACTGCTCTATAACGCGGCCACCAACAACTTCTACCCCAACAACAACCGCGTATTCGGCCAGGACGGCTCGCGTAAGAATATGTCGGCTACCTACGTGGGCCTGCTCACCCAGCTGCAAGACCCGCGCGTGTTCGCCACCTGCGAGCCGGCGCGCGACCGGGTGGACAATCAGAAGAAAAGCCCTACCGACTTCGCTTCTTTCGTAGGAGCTGACCCCGGCCTCGACCTGGGCGTGATGTACAAGAACGCCGGCTTGCAGCAGTATTCCTTTCTGAACCGCTACCGCTACTTCCGCACCCTCGTGGGCGAGCCGAGCATCCAGATTGGCTACCCCGAGCTGTGCTTCAACATCGCCGAAGGCATCAACCGCGGCTGGCTGACCACGGCCAGCGCCGAAACGTACTACCAGGCCGGCATTCAGGCATCAATGGCCTTCTACGGCCTGCCGGCTACCGGCACGTACACGGCCTATTTCTATCGCCCCGGCTCGACGGACGTTTCGCTGGATACGAATTACGACACCTACGTCATTCCCATTAATTTCACTACCTACTACGCCCAGCCCACGGTAAAATACGCGGCCGGGGCCACCGGCCTCACCGAGATTTTGCAGCAGAAATACCTGGCCTTGTTCCGCCACTCGGGCCTGGAGGCGTACTTTAACTACCGCCGCACCGGCGTGCCGCCCTTCACCACCGGGCCGGGCACTGGCAACGGCGGGCGCATTGCGCAACGCTTCAAGTATTCATCGGCCGAGCGCGCCGCGAACACCGATAACTACCAGGCAGCTTTGCAGAGCCAGTTTGGGGGGAACGACGACATCAACGGGGTGATGTACGTGCTGAAATAAGCCGGCTACCAGCGGCTAGCTTATTTTTCAATTTCAAAAAAATAAGCTAGCCGCTGGTAGGTTATTTTTTGAAAAGTAAAAAATAACCTACCTCTGCTCGTTGGCCATTTTGATTTACCCAACCCGTTGCTTTATGCGCCGCCCTGTACTGCTGCCGCTGTTATTACTGAGTGGCCTCGGCGCAGCCGCGCAGGCCCCGACTAAGCCGGCTACCATCCTGCAAGTCCCCGGCACCAAAGAATTTTGTCGCCTCAACGAGAAAGGCACCTCCGTGCTGCCCAGCGGGCGCTACCTCACGCCGGCCGGCGCGCTGGTGCGCATCACCCACGACCCGATGGGCCTGGCGCTGTCGCCCGACGGCAAAACGGCCGTGACGCTGCACAACGGCGTGTTTACGCGCCTCGACCTGGCCAGCCTCTCGGCCGTGCGCGTGCCGAGCTACGACAAGAAAATCAAATCGCCGCTCTCGCATGGCTCGTTTTTGGGGGTAGCCTTCGCGGCCGATTCCAGGCAGGTGTACCTGAGCGGCGGCGACAACGGGGCGGTCATCGTCTACGACCTGGACCGGATGCAGCGCCTCGATTCCATCTCCCTGAACGGCCCGGTGGGCGGGCAGTCGTTCGTGGATAGCTTCACCTCCGACCTGGTGCTGAATGAGGCCAAAAATGAGCTGCTGGTGCTCGACCGGGGCAACTTTCGCCTGGTGCGGCTCGACCTGGCTACCCGGCGCGTCACGGCCAGCATCCCGGTGGGCCGGCAGCCCTTCGGCCTGGCCCTGAGCCCCGACCACCAGACGGCGCTGGTGGCCAACGTGGGAATGTACGCCTACCCCCTCATCGAAGGGGCCACGCCGCGCAATGCCGATTCGCTGATGATAACGCGGCATCCCTACGGCAATAACACGCCGGAATCCATTAACGGCACTATGGTGGAGGGCCGCACCATTCCCGGCCTGGGCAGCCCCAACGCGCCCGACGCCATGAGCGTGTTCGCGGTGGACCTGGCGACGAATACGGTGGTCGATAAATTCAAGACCGGGCACCTGCTGGGCGAAATGATGGAGGATGCCGAGGTGGTGGGCGGGGCCAGCCCCAACTCGCTGGCCGTGGGCCAGCGGTACGCCTACGTCACCAACGCCACCAACGACAACGTCACCGTTATCGACTACCGGCACCACCGGCTGCTGGGCGATATTCCGGTTAAAGTAGACCCGCGCCTCGATAAGTACCGGGGCCTGCTGCCCTTTGGCCTGTGCCTGAGCGGCGACGAAAAGACGCTGTACGTGGCCCTGCTGGGTTTCAATGCCGTGGCCGTGGTGGACGTGGCCAGCCGCACCACGCGGGGGCTGATTCCGACCGGCTGGGGCCCGGCGCGGGTGCGCCTGGCGGCCGATGAGCAGACGCTTTACATTACCTCGTGCCGGGGCCTGGGCGCGGGCCCCAACGGCGGGGCGGGCTTCGTGGCCCCGCCCCAGGGCACCTACATCAGTGATATTCAGCTGGGCAGCTTCCAGAAAGTGCCGGTGCCCGACGCCGCGCGGCTGGCCGCCTACACCCGGCAGGTGCTGGCCAACACTTTCGTGGCCACCCCGGCGCCCGCCGCGGTGAAAGCATCGGCCAAAACTACCCCCAACCCCCTACCCCCCCTGCCCGGCCTGACGCCGACGCCCATCAAGTACATCGTTTACATCACCAAGGAGAACCGGACCTACGACGAGGTGCTGGGCCAGCTGCGCGAAGCGCGCGGCGACAGCACCCTGGCCCGGCTGGGCGTGAACTGCGCATACACCCTACCCCCGGCCCAGCGCGCCGGCTTGCCGCACCTGCGGGTGGCGCCTAATCACCGCAAGGTGGCCCGGCAGTTCGCGTTTTCGGACAACTACTACTGCGACTCCGACGCCTCCATTCACGGCCACCACTGGATGCTGGGCGTGATTCCGAACGAGTGGGTGGAGGCCAACTCCAACGTGAGCAAAACCGCTAAAATCTTCTCGCCGGCGCCCGGCCGGCGCTTCCCCGGCTCGACGGGCAGCATGGACCCCGAGGACTACGCCGAAACCGGGGGGCTGTGGGAGGCGCTGGCGCGCCGGCACGTGGGGTTCTACAACTTCGGGCAGGGCAACGAAACGGCCCACAACCGCGAGGCTTGGCGCGACACGGCCACCGGCTCGGGCCACCTGGTGATGGTGCCCATGCAAAAGGCCCTGTACACGCGCACCAGCCACGACTACGCCGGCTTCAACACCAACATCCCCGACCAGTTTCGGGCTATGCAGTTTGAGCGCGAGTTTACTAAAAAGTGGCTGACGGGCAAGGCGAACATGCCCGCGCTCGTGACTATTCAGCTGCCCAACGACCACGGGGCCGCCGTGCGCCCGGCCGACGGCTACCCCTACCCGCAGTCGTACATGGCCGACAACGACCTGGCCCTGGGCCGGATGCTGCACTTTTTGTCGCGCACGCCCTACTGGAAAAATATGCTCGTCATCGTGACCGAGGACGACCCGCAGGGCGGCGTCGACCACGTGGATGCCCACCGCTCGCTGCTCCTGCTGGCCGGGCCCTACGTCAGAAAAGGCTACGTAAGCCACACCCACGCCAATTTCGGGGCCATCCTGAAAACGATTTATAATATCCTCGACGTGCCCTACGTGAACCAGTACGACGCCACGGGCACGCTCTTGCAGGACTTTTTTACCCCCCGGCCCGACTACCGCCCCTACACCCTGGAGCGCAGCGATACCCGCATCTTCGACCCGCAGGCGGCCATGCGCCGCTACGGCAAAAATATTGACTGGCGCAAGGTGGAAAAAGGCCCGGAGATGGACGACGAAGACGACGCCCGCGAGGCCCACTACCGCCCGCAGAAAGCCAAGGCCAGGTAAGCCGCCCCTCCCCATGAAAATTCCATCGCTGCTGCTGCTGGGCCTGCTGGGCTGGCACCTGGCCGCCGCCCAGACGCCGGCCCGCCCCCGCAAGGTCGTGTTTATCATTGCCGACGGCATTCCGGCCGATGTGCTGGAGGCGGCGCCGGCACCCCACATCAAGCAGCTTATTGCCAGTGGCACCTGCCTGCGGGCCCACGTGGGCGGCGACCTGGGCACTTATACCCAGACGCCCACCATCTCGGCCCCCGGCTACAACGACCTGCTCACCGGCACCTGGGGCTACAAGCACAACGTGTGGGACAACGCCATCAAGGCACCCAACTACCACTACCCCACCATTTTTCGGCTGCTGAAGGAAGCGCGGCCCACCAGCAAAATCGCCATCTTCTCGACCTGGCTCGACAACCGCACCAAGCTCGTGGGCGAGGGCCGGCCGGCGGCCGGCAGTCTGCGCTTCGACTACAAGGCCGATGGCTACGAGCTCGATACCGTGGCCTACCCCCACGATAAGGGCAGCCTGTACACCCACGCCATCGACGATAAAGTGGTGGCCGAAGCCACCCGCTGCCTGCGCGAAAACGGCCCCGACCTGTCGTGGGTGTACCTGGAGCACACCGACGACATGGGCCACCGCCACGGCGACAGCAACGAGCTGCGCACGGCCGTAGGCTACCTCGATACCGAAATAGGCCAGCTCCAGCAGGCGCTGGCCTACCGCCGCCAGCACTTCGCCGAAGACTGGCTGCTGGTGCTCACCACCGACCACGGCCGCGACGCGGCTACGGGCCGCAACCACGGCGGGCAGTCGGCGCGGGAGCGCGCTACCTGGCTGGTGCTCAGCGATAAAAACGTGAACGCCTACGCCCACCGCGCGCCCGTAGCCATTGTGGATGTTCTGCCCACCATTGCCCGGTTTATGCAGCTGCCCCTACTCCCCGCCACCCAGCGCGAGCTGGACGGCGTGCCGCTGCTGGGCCCCGTGTCGCTGGCCGCGCCGCGGGTGGTGGCTAGCGCTGATAGTCTGCGGATTAGTTGGATTGCCCTAACCAGCCAGCCGGAAAAAGTGACGGTGTGGGCCACGACGACCAACCACTTCAAAACCGGCAGCCCCGACGACTACGTGCTGCTGGGCACCGTGCCGCTGGCCCGGCAGCGCCTGGCGCTCAGCCGGGCGGCCTACCCCGCCCCGTTTTACAAAATCGTGCTCGAAGGTGCCCACAATACCTTGAATACCTGGTTGATGCCCGCCGGGCCGCCCCTGCCCGGCGGCACCGACTAAGCCGGCACCAGCTCGGCGCGTAGCTGCTGGTGCAATTCGGCCAGCGAAGCCAGCAGGCCGTCGTGGGGGTAGGCGGCCAGCTGCTGCGCCGAGTGGGTGCCATTGGTGAGGCCCAGGCTGCGGGCGCACCCGGCGCGCCGGCCCGATTCCAGGTCGGAGGGCGTGTCGCCCACGTTCCAGACCTGTAGCGGGTCGGTGATGCCAAACGTCCGCATCGCCTTTTGAATCATCAGCGGGGCGGGGCGGCCCTCGGCTACCTCGTCGCTGGCAATGGATAAGTCGATAATTGACTGCATACTACCCCGGTGCTGCGCGTCGAGGCCCACGTGCCAGCCCAGGCGACGCAGAATCAGGTCGGTTACCTCGCGGTAGAAGCCCGTGGTGAGGGCACTATAGATGCCCTGGTTTTTAAGAAAGGCCAGCAATTCGAGGCAGCCCTCGGTGGGCCGCACCTCGGCGGTGCGGTAGTAGGCCTCCAGCACCTGCCGAAACACCTGGTACGAGTGGTCCACGCGGGCCGTCAGCTCGGCTTCGGCAGCAGAAGTACCCAACTGCTCGCGCCACAGCAGCTCGAAGACGAAGCGCTTGGCCTGGCCCTGCACGGCCAGGATGCGGGCGGCGGCGGCCCGCAGGCCCGTGGCCGCCGCCGCCCGGGCAAAGCAGGCTTCTACTTCGTGCTGGTCGCGGACGGTCGTGCCCGCCATATCGAGCACGAGCAGTTGAGGAAGGGGCATAAAGGGCAGCGTATTTGTTGACAAATATGCAACAAAAATACCAGTCTGTCCGGCCAGCTACCGCTATCGCTACCTCATCTTTACGTTACGTTTTTCGTCCCCAACTTACCCGCATGAAACACGACAAGCTGAGCTTAATCGGCCTGCGCATCCTGGAAATGCGCAAAGCGAAGAAAATGAGCCTGCGCGAGCTAGCCAAGCGCAGCGGCCTTTCGGCGGGCCTGCTCTCCAAAATAGAGAATTTTCGCACCGTGCCCTCGCTTTCCGTACTCATTGAAATTGCCAACTCGCTGGAGGTGGACGTTTCGACGCTGGTTAAGAACATCAACGGCGACGCGGCCGCGCCCTACCTGCTGGTGCGCGCCGACGCGGGCCGCCCCGAAAAGCGCGACGACTCCAAGGGCCTGCTCTACAACTACCTGCTGTCGCAGGACCTGGCCGGCTACAGCCTGCGCGTCAATGAGGTCATTATCAGCCCCGACACCTACCGCAAGCCACTTTCCACCAATGCCCTGGAGCTGGTGCACGTGCTGGAAGGCACGGTACGCTACGGCTTCAAAGACGAGGAAGTAACCCTGAGCCCCGGCGACACGCTGTACTTCGACGGCATTCTGGCGCACTCGGTGCGCAACGATACGCCGCAGCGCGCGCGGTTATTTAAGGTGTACCTGCTGCGCCACACCGACTAGCGGCCCGGCAGGGGGTAGGGCGGGCCAGGCTGGGCCCGCCGGACCCAGAAATAACGTATTCATAACGGCGAGGGTTGTTTCCTATGAGGCAACAAGCAGTAAGTTTGTTTGGCCGAGGCAGGTAGTCGGCTCGCACATGGAAAATTCGTTCGATTTGATTGTGGTGGGGGCCGGGGCGCTGGGCGCTTTCCACGCCTACTTTGCCTTGCAGCGCGGCCTGAAGGTGCTGCTGCTGGAAAAAGACGCCCGCCCGATGGAGGCCACCGTGCGCAACTTCGGCCAGATTATCACCTCCGGCATGGCTGCGGGCGAGTGGTTTGACTACGCCCGCGTGAGCCTCGAAACCTACCAGAAAATTCAGGCCGAATGCGACATTTCCATCCGGCGCAATGGCTCGCTCTACCTGGCCTCGACCGCGCTGGAGCTGCAAGTGCTGGCCGAGAAGCACGCCCAGTACGCGGCCCTCGGCTACGCCTCGCGGCTGCTCACGGCGGCCGGGTGCCGGCAGCGCCTGCCGGCCGTGCGCGGCAGCTACTGCGTGGGCGGCCTGCTGTTTGAGCAGGAAGTGACGGCCGAGCCCGACCTGCTGATTCATAAGCTGCTGGCCTACCTGGTGGCGCGCTGGCAGCTCGACTACCGCCCCGCCACGCCGGTGCGGGCCGTGACGGCCAACGCGACCGGCTGCGAGGTGGCCGACGTGCGCGGCCAGCGCTACCGGGCCGCGCAGGTGCTGGTCTGCAACGGCCGCGACTGCCGGGTGCTGTTCCCGGACGTATTTGCCCGGAGCGACTTGCAGCTGTGCAAGCTTCAGATGCTGGCCACCTACCCCCTACCCCAGGTGCGGCTGCCGGGCTCAGTGCTCACGGGCCTGAGCATCCGGCGCTACCACGCCTTCCACGACTGCCCCTCGTTTGCGCAGCTCCTGGCCGAGCCGATGGCCGCCGGCTTGCGGCAGTGGGGCATTCACCTGCTGTTTAAGCAGGCCCTGGACGGCTCTATTATCCTGGGCGACACGCACGAGTATGCCGACCTGGCCGAGGCCGACAACCTGGATTTCAACAATTATGACCACCTCAACCAGCTGATGCTGGGGGAAGCCCGCCGCATTCTGGACCTGCCCGACTGGCGTATCCAGCGCACCTGGAACGGGTACTACGCGCAAAGCAAATCGGGGGAAATATTCCAGCACTCGCCCGACCCGCGCATTCACATCGTCACCGGCATCGGGGGCAAGGGCATGACGTCGGCGTGCGGCTTTGCGGCCCACCACATAGCGCGGCTTGGGCTGGAAAGGCAGGGCTTGCGGCCGCGCCACTAGCGTGCTGGTGTCAGCGAAGCTCTTCAGACTTGTTGCTGAATTAAGAAAGTCGAAAAAATCGGGTGTCCTACTGAGCTCGCCGAAGCATCTCTACCGCGCAAGTAAGTAAAAAAGCCCGGCTGGAAAGTATTCCATACCGGGCTTTTTGCGTCTCACCGCGTCATGTACGCCCGGCCTATTCGGCGGCGGGCGGCGCCTGAAACTGCTTCATCATCTCCCGCTCCTGGGCGGCGTGGTTGGCGGCAAACTGCTCGCGCTGCGCGGCGGTGCGCACGGTGCCCAGCTGCGTAAGCTGCTGCCGCAGGTCGGCGGCGGGAAAATCGGTGCCATACACCGGCGTGCCGGGCTGCTGCCGCCACGACTCGCGCAGGCTACCATCATCTACGGCATCGAAGCCCAGCTCCTCTACCAGGGCCATCACCTGTTGCTTGGCCGCGGCATCGTCGCCGGCTACGGGCAGCGCGATGCGGCCGGGAGTGCCGGCGGGCTTACCCGATTTTTCCAGGTGCTCGGCGTAAATGTTGTTGAACACCTTCACTACCGGCCGGCCCAGGTGCTGCTGCACCCATTCGCTTTCCGTCAGGTCGCCTGCTTCCAGCTCGGGCAGCCGGCCGTCGCGCAGCAGGGGGTAGTAATTGCTGGTGTCAATGACGGGCACCTCGGCGCTTACGCCGGCGAACAAGTCGCTGGGTAAATCAGGAATATTTTTCAGGGGAATAGTTACGACGATGATTTCGCCGTGGCGGGCCGCTTCCTGCGCGGTAACGGGGGTAGCGCCCGTTTTCTGAGCCACGTCCTTCAGCGTTTCGGGGCCGCGGGAGTTGGCAATAACTACCGAGTGGCCGAGGCTCGTGAGCCGAACGGCGAGGGCACTGCCAATGTGGCCGGCCCCAATGATTCCAATGTTCATCGTTAGAGAGAGTTTTCACACCTGCTTCGTGCAGTTGCAGGTAGCTAAACAGGCCAGGGCACCAGAATGCTTTATTCAGCTGCTACCGGCCAAGTGCCTTCCTGGCCAGCGGGGCATCCAGGCACTTGTTCAGCCAGCGAGTGCTGACTGGTCTGTTCCCCAATTTGTGGTACACAAACCGGAATTTGTATCGCTCGCCTTGCGGCCGGGCCGCAGACCTTTGTGCTATCCAATGGCTGCCAAAGCAGCCACTCACTACTACCCGCGTTTTACTCATGGACAACGTATTGTCAGCAGAGCCCACCTTTTTGGTAGGGGGCGATTTACCGGTTAATCGGCTCGGATTTGGCGCGATGCGCATTATGGCGCAGCCCGCCTGGGGGCAGCCGGCCGACCGCCCGGCCATGCTCGCGCTGTTGCGCCGGGTGGTGGAGCTCGGCGTCAACTTTATCGATACGGCGGATATGTACGGCCCCTTCGTGTCGGAAGAGCTAATCGCCGAAGCCCTGCATCCCTACGCGGCCGGGCTGGTTATCGGCACCAAGGGCGGGTGCGTCAGCTTTGGGCCTCCCCCGGCGGGCGTGCTGCTCGATGGTACCCCGCAGCACCTGCACGAGGCCCTCCACGGCAGCCTGCGCCGCCTTCACCTGGAGCGCATCGACCTCTACCAGCTGCACCGCATCGACCCACGGGTGCCCGCCGAGCGCACGTTCACCGCGTTGGCCGAGGCCCGGCAGCAGGGCCTGGTGCGGCACCTGGGCTTGTCGGAAGTGGCCGTTGAGGAAATCAAACTGGCCCAGCAATTTTTTCCGGTGGCTTCGGTGCAGAACCGCTACAGCCTCTTCGACCGGGAGCATGAGCCGGTGCTGGAATACTGCCGCGAGCAGGGCATTGCCTTTATTCCGTGGTTTCCCATCGGCGGAGGCATGGTGCAGGAAATGGGCATTGTGGAGCAGGTAGCGGCGCGGCACCAGGTGTCGGCCCGGCAGCTCGCCCTGAGCTGGCTGCTGCACCACGCACCCAACATCGTGCCCATTCCGGGCACCGGCAGCCTTGCCCACCTCGAAGAGAACGTGCGGGCAGCTTCCCTGCGACTGACCGCGCGGGACATGCGGGAGCTGGATGCGCTCAGCTAAGCGCCTACCCCCCTAAAAGAGCGTCCTGCTCCTCTGGCGTCCGCTTGTCGCGGCAGCGCTACCGCGCCACTTGTCATCCTGAGCTCGCGAAGGACTTTATCAGAATGAAACGAGTTGTTCTCCGGTGATAAGATGCTTCCTTCGTCAGCCTGACAAATGGCGCGGTAGCGCTGCTTCGACAAGCGGACGCCAAAGGAGCAGGACGCTCTTTTTTACCACGGACTAATGCCCGTCTCCGGCGCATTATCATCGCTAAAAAACTGGCTGGTGGGGCCATCCGGCCCTAGCAGGGCGGCTTTTACCAGGCGCGCGGCGGCTTCGGGCACGCTGCCGGGGCCGCTGTGGTGGTTGAAATCGGTGGCGGTGTAGCCGGGGTCCACGGCGTTCACTTTGAAAGGCGTGTCGCGCAGCTCATAGGCCAGCATAATGGTGTAGGCATTCAGGGCCGCTTTGGAGGGCTGGTAGGCGGCCCCCTTCACGGCGTAGTACTTCCAGGTCGGGTCGTTGTGCAGCGTCAGCGAGCCCAGCCCGGAGGTCACGTTGACGATGCGGGGCGCGGGCGACTGCCGCAGCAGGTCGATGAAGGCCTGCGTCACCTCAATTACCCCAAACACGTTGGTTTCAAATACCTCCTTAATCACGCCGATACTGGTGCCGAGGGCCGGTTGCACCATTCCGCCGCTAATGCCGGCATTGTTGATGAGTACGTCCAGCACGTTGGTTTTCTGGCCCAGCACCTGCCGGGCGGCGGCTATCGAGGCGCTATCGGCTACGTCGATTTGGAGCGGCTCCACCTGGGAGAAACCTTCCGATTTTAACTGGGCCACGGCCTGCTGGCCTTTTGCTAAATCACGGCTGCCGAGGTACACGTAATAGCCGTGCCGGAGAAGCTGCCGGGCCGTTTCGAAGCCAATGCTTTTGTTGGCGCCGGTAATGAGTGCGGTTTTCATGGTCAATGATGTTCAATTGATTAACAGCACAAAATTACCGGGCCCGCGTGGCGCGGCTGGCCCCCATTCCGCGGTATTACTGGTACATTTTGCGGATGGTGGCGCGGTACTCAGCCGGCGTCGCGCCGGTTTCGCGCTTGAAGAAGCGGTTGAAGTAGGAAGCATCCGAAAACCCCAGGTCGAAGGCAATTTCCTTGAGCGGGTGCTGGGTATACAACAGCAGGCGCCGGGCCTCGAGCACCAGCCGTTCGTGCACGTGCTTGCTGGCCGGCCGGCCGCTTTGGGCTTTCACCACCTCGCTCAAATGCCCCGCCGAGATATGGAGCAGCGCCGCATACGCCCCCACCTCGTGCAGTTCGCGGTAGCATTCCTCTACCCTGGCCCGAAAGGTCTTCAGCAGCTGCTGGTCGGCCGATGGCTCGTCGCCCGTAACCTGCTCCGTGTACAAGCGGCTCAGGTAGGTGAGCAGCACCGTCAGGTAGGCGCTCAGCATCCGGTGCTGCCACTCGCCGGGGCGCTGGTACTCGGCTTCAAGCTTGGCCAGCATTTCCTCCACAAAGGCTCCATCGGCGGCCGTGAGCAGCAGTTCGTGGCCGTTGTAGGGGTTCTGGATGAGCGGTAATTCCCGCAGGGCCGCGTTCTGCTGCAAGGCCAGAAACTCGCTCGTAAACGTGAGGCGGGTGCCCCAGAAGGGGGTAGGCGCCTCTTTGACCAGCATCTGGCTCGGGGTCGAGAAGTACAGCGTATTGTCTTTCCGGTCGTAGGGCGTCATATCCACCCAGTGCCGGCCGCGGTTGTGCTTCACGAAAACCAGCAGGTAATACGCCTTGCGGTGCGGCATCAGCAGGTTTTCTTCGTAGGTCAGCTCGCCTTCCGAGCGCAGGAGGGTGAATAGCTTACTCCCGGTGGCTTCATCCCGCTCGAACGGATATATCGGGACTGGCTGCTGGCTGCTGAGCGTATACATGGGCTGAATCCGCTTTTTTTACGGCTACAACCACGGTGCGGCTGCCGTGTTCGCCTTGCTTACCCCCCCAGCCTGGACGGAGCCAGCCCGTAAGCCTTTTTGAACGCAAATGAAAAGTGCGACAGGTTTTCAAAGCCAACTTCGAGGTACACCTGCGCAGGCGTCTGGCCCTTTTCTCGTAACAGAAAATGGGCTTCCCGCAAGCGCCGCTGCACCAGCCAGCGGCTAGGCGACTGCCGGAACAGCCTCGCAAAATCGCGCTTAAAGGTGGCCAGGCTGCGCCCCGTCAGGTACGCAAACCGGCTCAGGGTCACGTTGAAGTGAAAATTTTTCTCCATGAACGCGGCCAGGTCAATTTTTCCCGGCTCGGCGAAGTCGAACAACACGTCTTGCAGGGCCGGCGTGACGTGCAGCAGCACCAGCACCGCCTCGCGCACCTTAAGGTTTTGCAGGGGGGTAGGGGCCTGGGCCAACTGCTGATACGGCCGCAGCGACTCGAAGTAACTCTGGTACAGGGCGTGCGGAGCCAGCGGCAGCACGACCAGGCCGGGCGGCGGGTGCCCGGCCTGGTAGCCGTGCTCCTGGCTGATGGCCCGCGGCAAGGGCTGCCCCAGGCACACGGCCACCGAGCGAAACTCGCCCCCGCCAGCCGGGGGCTGCTTGGTGAACTTGAACAGGTGGTTGCGACGAATCAGGCGGAAGGAGCCCGCCGGAAACACGTGGGTCTGGTCGCCATCGCTGAGCGTAGTCTGCCCCGCTAGCTGGTAGCTGAATACGTGTTGCGGCACAAACTGCTCGCCCACCCGGCTGCGGTGGTCATAGCAGGCGTAGCTAAGCCGGGAGGTAGCCGAGGGGTCGGAAGGAGGAAACATAGCAGCGGAATAAGGCCAGCCGCCGGGCGGGCCGCTACGCCGGGAAGGTAATGCCGGTGGCCTGCTCGGCGCAGCGCCATAGCTCGCGGGCCACGGCCTCGTCCAGCGCGTGCGGCGCCATAGTGGCCTCGGCGGGGTAGCCCCGGAAGCCGCCGTTCTGGTCGGGGCCGTAGAGCTTGCCGCCCGCGGCCCCGGCGGCGACGGCCGCGTAGAGCACCGTCAAGGCTCCCTGCCAGGGCTCCATCGCCGGCCCGCCCCAGCGCGCTTCGGCGGCGGCCAGGTACTCGGGGCTGATAGCCGTGGCCCAGGAGGTGCGGTTCGCGCCGGGCTGGGCCGCGAGCGAAAGCACCTGCCCGTGCGTGGCCACCAGCCGGCGCTGAAGCTCCAGGGCAAACAGCAGGTTGGCCAGCTTGCTCTGCCGGTACTCGCGCAGCGCGTCGTAGCCTCCTGCCAGCTTCAGGTTAGCAAAGTTGAGGCGACCATCGAGGTAGCCCATGCTGCTCACCGTGACCACGCGCGCGCCGGGGGTGGCGTTGAGCAGGGGATATAGCCGGCCGGTGAGGGCAAAGTGCCCCGGGAAATTCACGCCAAACTGCAGCTCGTAGCCCTCGGCGGTGGTGCTGGCGGCGGGCGGCACCATCGCGGCGGCATTGTTGACCAACACGTGCAGCTGTGGATGTTGCCGCCGAAACGCATCGGCAAACTGGTGAACCTGGCGCAGGCTGGCCAAATCCAGGCGCGCCACTTCCAGGGTGCCGGGGCCACCGGGCTGCTGCATGGTGGCCTGCGCCTGCCGGGCCTTGTCGAGGCTGCGGCAGGCCAGCACGACGTGCGCCCCGGCCCGGTAAAAAGCCAGCGCGGTTTCGTAGCCAATCCCCGTATTGGCCCCGGTAACGAGCATCGTTTTGCCGGTGAGGTCCGGCATCTGCTGAGTGGTCCACATAATAAGCGTGTTGAATTTTCGACAAAGGTCTGGGCAGGCGGCAGGAGTCGCTTTGTTGAACGGCTCAGAAATGGTTTGTTGAACGGCTCGCTGCGGGGTAGTTGCGGAGAAATTCAACGCTACGCCCTGGCAGATTCACTTTATAGAACCCAATTTTTATACTCGTCACGAAGTAAGTTGCGAAAATTGGGCGGAAGTAGAGACACGATATTTTGTGTCTCGTCGTTGCTGACGCTTGTTTTTCAACGACGAGACTTCCGCAACCCACTTCGTGACGAGTATAGCCAAAGCCAGCGGCTACCCCCACCCGGTAAACCTGCGTAAGCAGGTAGCGGTTACGCGGTCAGTTTACCGTGAGCGAGACAAGACAGTAGCTTGCCGCTTCGATGCCCCGCCAATCGTGCTTGCAGCCGGGCGGGCAAGCATACTTTCAGCTATTCGCAGCTCCCACTTAACGCGCGCATGAAATCTTCCACGGCCAGCTTCGCGGTTCTGAGTACGGTAGCCGATTTTACGGCGCACTACGGCTTTGCCCCGCCCAGCCATCCGCTCGTGACGGTCGTTGACCTGGCTCAGTACCCACCCCCCGACTTTGCGCCGAAACCAGCCCTGCGCCAGCTCTACCTCATCGTGCTGAAGCGGCACTTCAATGGGCAGCTTCCCTACGGGCAGCAGTTGTACGATTACCGCCAGGGCGTATTGGGTTTTTATGCGCCCGGCCAACCCGTGCGGTTTTGTCCGGCGGCCGGCGCAACCGCGCTCCCGGAGCCGCAGGGCTGGATGGTCGTGTTTCATCCCGATTTGCTGATGCACCGCCCGCCTGGTCCGTTTCCGGGCAGCTACCCGTTTTTCGCGTACCGCGTGCAACAGGCCCTGGACCTGTCGGCCGCCGATGAGCGACTCCTGACCTACGCCGTGACCGGCTTGCGGCGGGAGAGCGAGCAGCCCGCCGACGCTTTCAGCCAGCCATTGCTAAGCACGCAGCTCGATGTGCTGCTGCAATACGCGAGCCGGGCTTACTACCGGCAATTTCCCACGGAGCCGGCCAACGGCCCCGACCTGCTCAGCCGCTTCGAGGCCCTGCTGGCTACCTACCTGGACCACGCCGCCGAGCAGCCCCTACCCACCGTGCGGCACTTTGCCGAGGCCCTGCACGTGTCGCCCGCCTACCTGGGCGACGTGCTGCGCACGCACACGGGCCAGAATGCGCAGCAGCACTTACACTACGCGCTTATCGAAAAAGCCCGGCGGCTGCTCCTGAGTACCTCCCTCAGCATTCGCGAAACTGCTTTTCATCTGGGCTTCGATAATCCTTCGTACTTCAGCCGCCTCTTTAAGGATAAAACGGGCCTTACCCCCGCCGAATTCAGGCAGTCGGCCTAGGATGCTAGGATGCGATGAAGCGCGCGCCGGCTGGCACCCACCGGGCCCGTAGAGCGGGCACAGCAGGTTGAGGGCCGTTAGCGACGCCTCCAACATACTTTAGAGCAAGTCGTTATCAGCAAGCAAGTCGGGCACAGGTACGGCGGCGGTCATAACCAAACGGACCAGGCAAGGCGCACGGTCGGGCCAGGTGAGTGCCGAGGCTACGCACCAGCGGGCACCTCCCCTTACCCCCCGCCCCTACCCCCCCGCCAGCTGCCGGGCCAGGGCTACCAGCGTGGGGGCCGTGTAGGTGGGTGCTTCTGCCAATGGGTACACCGCCTGGCCGGGCCGGGCTATGAAAGCCGCCGCCAGGCCTGCCCGCAGCGCGCCGGCCACGTCCCAGCCGTGGGACGCTACCAGCAGCGTGGCGGCCGGGGCCACGCCCAGGCGCTGGCAGGCCGCGTGGTAGGTAGCAGGGTGCGGCTTGTAGCGCTGCTGCTCGTCGATGCTGAGTGCCTGCTCAAACAAATCACCCAGGCCGGCGTAGGCCAGCTGCTGGCGCAGGGTAGGGCCGGGCGAATTGGTGAGCGTGGCCAGCCGGAAGCCCGCCTGGCGCAGGGCCTCCAGGCCGGGCCGCACGTCGGGGTGGGGCGGCAGTTCGGTGAGCAGCGCCAGCAGCTCGTGCTGGCGGGCGGCCGGGCGTGCCGGCTGGCCCAGCGCCTGGGCCAGCATGGTGAGGGCCGCGCCCCCCAGCGCCCGAAAATCGTGGTAGGAGCCGGTCACGGTCTCGACCAGCGAGTACTGGAGCAGCAGCCCAAACCACTGCGTGAACGCCGATTCGGCGCCGAACTCCTGGTTGATGGCCTGGCGCGGCTTGCTCAGGTCGAGCAGCGTTTCGTTAACGTCGAAGAGCAGCAGCTCGGGGCGGGTGGGGTTGGGCATGGGGGGTAGGGAATGAATGTGTGCGAGTTACGTGGCCGGGCGCTGGCGGGTTGGCCATCGGGCAGCTTTTCGGGGTCAGCCCAGCAGGCGCTTTTTCGCTTGCAAATGGCCTTGGCTGGCGGCACGCCGTAGCCAATAGTTCGCCCATTTTTGCGACTTCCCTACCCCTTCGCCAGCCGCATAGCATAGCGCCAGATTGTACTGCGCCTTATTATCGCCGGCCTTCGCGGCTTACGATACCAGTACACTGCTTTTGCTTCATCCTTTGGCACACCCTGGCCATAAAAGTAGCAGTAGCCCAAGTCCCGTTGAGCCCATTCTTCGCCATTGCGAGCGGCTTTCTCGAACCACTCAGCGGCTTTTTGGTAATCCTGCTCCACGCCTGAGCCCTCGCGATAACTAAAGCCAGCATTATACTGAGCCTCTGGAAAACCTAGCTGCGCGGCCTCTAAATAGCAGGCAAATGCTTTGGTAATGTCTGAGTCAACGCCCCGCCCATGCTCATAGCAAACAACCAGATAAAACTTGGCGCGGCGCACCCCTTGGTCGGCGGCTAGTTGCCACCAGCCTACCACTTCCTCCCACTTGCGGGGCCGGGGGCTCTTTCTGCCGAAAGCCAGCCGATAGCCTATTCTGAATTGCGCATCCGAATTGCCCTGTTCGGCCAGCTTGCGCAAATAGGCGGTTGTTTCCATTGTTGGCAGCGGCTATTCAACATTTCTCAAACCACCACGAAGGCCGGGGTCGCCGTGGGCTGCGCCAGCAGGGGTAGGGCCCGCAGCCAGGCAAATGCGACAAACCAGGCGCGCATACGGGTAAGCAGGTAGGGTAAGCTTTAGCTTGCCGGGGCCACGAAATGACAAACAATCGGATAACCGGCAAGCTAAAGCTTACCCTACAACATCAAGTAAAGCTGTAGGGGTAGCCGATTTCCTGCAAGTCGGTGGCCAGCGGCAGCCAGTCTTCGACCTCATCGACCAGGGCTAGCACGGCGGCTTTGGTGGCGGGCTCGTTGCGGTAGAAGGGGGCCACGGCGGCGGGCGTCACGGGCTTTTTTTCGGTTTCGTCGGTGTAGTATTCGGTGGCCCACTCGGCGTAGGTGGCGGGCTGGTTGTCAAAAATATAGAGCAGCTCCCCGGAGCCATCGTCCTCGTTTTCGACCACGCCGCGCTGCCAGCCGTGGGCCGGCGTGTACCAGAGGCAAAACGTGGTGCCAATGGAAGCAACCGGCTCGCCAAACATAAAATCGTTGAACGCCTCGGGCAAGCCGCGCGTCACCTGAGCCTTGTCGGGCTGGTCGTATTCGTGCAAATAGCCGTTGATGACGCAGCCCTCGGGGCGGAACAGCACCAGCAACTGGTCGTCCTCGCCGTCACGCATTTCGAGCAGCTGCTCGTGCTCGCCCCAGGCGGGGTTGTAGGAGTAGTAGCGGTATTCCCAGTCGGGCGAGTTGATGGCGTCGAGCGCGGCCAGGGCCTTGCACAGGCGCTGGAGGTCGGCGGCGGGGGGTAGGGCGGCGTAGTCGGTGGTCGAAATCATGGGCAGAGAAGCGCCTGGCAGCGGTTAGCGGGGGTAGGTCCAGGCAACCGAAAGCCGCTGGCGGGCGGCCAGCGGCTTTCGGTTGCGCTCAAAAGTAACCGCCCCGCGCTAGTTGCGGCGCTGCACGGGCAGGTCTTCGAGCTGGGCGTAGCTCAGCTTCCAGGTGCCATCGGCGGCGGGCTTCCAGAGCAGCAGGAAGTTACCTTCGCCGTAGCCGGCGGGCTGGCCGGGGCCAGCGGGCTGCACATCGACCGAAAACGTACCGGCCTCGTAGGCCAGCTTATCGGTACTTTCCGAGCTGACGGTGCTGGTTTTGAGGTTATTGATAGTAGACTGGGTGGCGCGTACCCACTTGTCGCTCACCTCGGCCTTGCCGCTAAAATGGGCGCTACCCTGCAAAAACTGCACGTCGTCGGCGAGGTAGCCGAGGGTTTTTTCGAGGTCCTTGCTGTTCCAGGCCGTGAGGAAGGCGCGGTCGAGGTCGGCGGCGCTGGTGGGGGTAGCCGCCGGGGTGTCGGTAGTAGTCTTGCTGCCGCAGGCCGCCAGCAGCGGCAGGGCGCCCAGCAGCACGAGGCGCGAAAGGGAAATACGCATAATTTCAGGTGTTTAGAGAAAGAGGATGAAGTAAACGAAGCTATGTAGGAAGTAAAGAAGCTACCTGGGCGTCATTCCGAGCTTGCCGAGGAATCTCGCTTGGGCCGTTCGGGCATCGTTTCCACGACGCACGCGAGATTCCTCGGCAAGCTCGGAATGACGTTTCAACAGATTCCTACACCGCTTCAACCAAAAACCCAGACCGGGCGGCCTGGGCTTTGGCAAAGAAAAACGAGGGCGAGCCCCTACCAGCTGCGTTGGCGGTAGGCGGTGCCGCCGTAGGGGTTAGATGGGTCGGCGGGTGCCTGGTTGGGCAGGTAGCTGGCGTTGGAGGCGCTGAGCGAGCCAGCCGGCGCGGCTACCAAAGCCGCGGGGGCCACGGCGGCGGGGCCAAAGCTATTGCGCACTACCGCTTCGCGGGCAGGGGCAGGAACAGTAGCAGTGCGGCTGGCCACGGCGGCGCGGTGGGCGGCCGCCGCGCGGTAGGCAGCTTCGCGCTCGGCCTCGGTGGCCGCGGCGGCGCGCTTCTTCTGGTTATTGTCAATGTGCTTGCCCACGGCGTAGCCGGCGCCGGCGCCTACTACCCCGCCGATAACGCCGCCCACGGCCCGGTGGTTCTTGTCGAGCACGGCCCCCAGAATGGCGCCGCTACCCCCGCCAATAATGGCGCCCTTGGCCTGCGGGCTGAAGCGGCGTTGCGCCTGAGCGGTGAAGGAAGTGCTGACCAGCACGGCGGCCAGCAGCAGGAAGCTGAGGAAGAGACGGGTATTTTTCATGAGTGAAAGCGAAGCTAAGGTCGATGGGTTGAGAGGCTGGCAAACAAGCACCGTGCCGTAACGACTACCGCTTGAGCTTAATTACGCGCCGGGGCCAGGCTGGCGCGTAGCTTCGCCGGGCCGGCCACCAGGCTGGCCCCACCGCCATGACGCCCCTGCCCCCTACCCCCAAGCAGCCCACCGAGCTTGCGTTTCCGCTCTACGTGAAGGCCCCGCTGGTGCTGCTGGGGCTGGCGCTGGTAGTGCTCACGCTGCACCTGGCCGCCGACCTTATTTTTCCGCTGCTATTCGCGGCCATCTTCGCCATTATGCTGCACCCCGTCGAGCAGTGGCTGCTGCGCCACCGGGTACCGCCGCTACTGGCCATCGGCCTCACGGTGGTACTGGGCGTGGCGGCGCTGCTGGGGCTTCTCTACTTTATCTACTTAGAGGCCACGCACTTATCGAGCCAGCTGCCCGTCTTTAAGGCCAAGCTGCTGGCCACCACGCAGCAGCTGGTGCAGTGGCTCAATACTCGCTTTGGCCTCACCACCCAGAAGCTGCTGAGCTACGTGAACGAAGCCAGCAGCCGGGCCGCCGGTCTGCTGGGCGGCACGCTCACGGCCGTGTCGGGTATGCTGGTGGTGGCCACGCTCATCCCGGTTTACATCTTTCTGCTGTTCCTGTATCAGCGGCGGCTGGTCGATTTTCTGACCCAGGTATTCTCGGGCCGGCGGCGCGATAGCGGCGTGGCCGAGGTGCTGCGCGAGAGCAAGGCCGCCATCCAGAGCTACATGATTGGGCTGCTCATCGAGGGCGGCATCGTGGCCGGGCTCAACGTGGCCGGGCTGCTGGTGCTGGGCATCCCCTACGGGCTGCTGCTGGGCGTGTTGGGCGCGCTGCTCAACTTCATTCCCTACATCGGCGGCCTCATCGCCATTGCGCTGCCCGTGCTCATGGCCTTCATCACCAAGCCAGGCTACGGCTATCCGCTGGGGGTAGTGGCCGTGTACATGGCCATCCAGGTTATTGATAATCATTTTCTTATTCCGCGCATCGTGGCCTCCAAGATTAAGGTCAACGCGCTGGTAGCCATCGTGGGCGTGCTGGTGGGCAACGCCATCGGGGGCGTGGCGGGCATGTTCCTGGCCCTACCCATCATCGCCATTCTCAAAATCATTTTCGACCGCATCGAGAGCCTGCGCCCCTGGGGAATGCTACTGGGTGATGAAGAAACCGGGTCGCCGGGTCGCCGGAAAATTGTTAAAAAGGTGTAATATTTTGGCTTTAGACAAAATACTTTAGCTTGTAATTATCCAGTTTATTCTCCTTACAATTCCAGCGGCGGCTTGCGGCGGCGGGCAGGGGGTAGGAACTTGCTTGCAGGCAGCCTGGCGGAAAGTGCCTTGGCTCAGGCAGAAATGAACAATAAATGAGTAATGCGCAGAAGATGCCTGGTTATCAGAATGATGGACGCAGGTGATTCTTCATCATAAATTCATTATCGAAAAATTCAGGGAATTTGACCAGTCTTTCTACCTTGCGCCGCCTTCGGGCGATTCTATCCCTTTTCTCCTTTTCCAAACCAACATTCTATGTTGCACAAGTACCATGCGGGCGCGTGGCTAGTTCTGAGCGCCGCCCTGTTTCCAAACCTGGCCAGCGCGCAAGACGGCCAGGTAGCCAAAAAAGAGCTGGGCCTCGATGGCCAGCCTACCCTCATCGAGTTTTCGGCCGCCGGCCGGGCCAACCTGCGGGCCGCCGAAAGCGCCCAGGTTATCCGCCAGCAGTTGGCGCTGAGCACCGACGACCAGCTGCTGCCCGCCCGCCTCGAAACCGACCAGCTCGGCTTCAGCCACCAGCGGTTTGAGCAGTACTACAAGGGCGTAAAGGTGGAGCACGCCACGTACACTGCCCACTCGCGCGGGGGCCAGCTGGCCAGCCTGAGCGGCGACTTCGAGAAAATCGGTGCCCTCAGCGTAACGCCGACGCTGAGCGCCGACGCGGCCCTGAACCGCGCGCTGGCCGTGGTAGGCGCCAAAAAATACATGTGGCAGGACGCGCAGGAGGAAGCCGGCCTGAAGCAGCAGACCGCCAATGCCGCCGCTACTTACCGCCCGCGGGGCGAGCTGGTGCTGGTGCGCGACAACCGCCAGAGCGCCGACAACACCGGCCCGCTGGTGCTGGCCTGGAAATTCAACGTGTATGCCCAGTTGCCGGTGAGCCGTGCCTACTACTACGTGAACGCCCACACCGGCGACGTGGTGCTGCGCGATGCCATTATCAAGCACGCCACGGGCGGCACGGCCACGTTTGTCACGGCCTACAGCGGCACCCGCTCGCTGGCCGATGAAACCGCCACCGGCGGCTACCACCTGCGCGAGTACACCCGCGGCCTGGGCATTGAAACTTACAACTGCAAGAAAAGCAACAGCTATACCGCCGCCACCGACTTCGTGGATGCCGACAACAGCTGGACGGCCGCCGAGTACAACAACGCTAACTACGACAACGTGGCCGGCGACGCGCACTTCGGCGCCCAAAGCACCTACGACTACTGGAAGGGCGTGCACGCCCGCAACAGCTACGACAACGCGGGCGCCAAAATCAAGAGCTACGTACACTACGACGACGTGCCCGGCGGCGCGGGCTACGAAAATGCCTACTGGAACGGCTCGGTGATGACCTACGGCGACGGGGCCACCACCTTCAAGCCCCTGACGGCGCTCGACGTGTGCGGCCACGAAATCGGCCACGCGGTGTGCGAGAACACGGCCAACCTGACCTATTCCAACGAGAGCGGCGCCATGAACGAGGGGCTGTCCGACATCTGGGGCGCCAGCGTGGAGAAGTACACCTGCGACAAGCTGGGCCTCACCAAATCGACCTGGGACATTGGCGAGGACATCATGAAGGCCGGCGGGGCGCTGCGCTCGATGAGCAACCCCGGCCTCTACAGCCAGCCCGCCTACTACAAAGGCAGCTATTGGTACACCGGCGCCAGCGACAACGGCGGCGTGCATACCAACTCGGGCGTGCTCAACTACTGGTACTACCTCATCAGCGCGGGCAAAACCGGCACCAATGAGAAAAGCCAGAGCTTTTCGGTAACTGGCCTGGGCCTGACCGATGCCGCCAAAATCACCTTCCGCATGGAAAGCGTGTACATGACGGCCGCCTCAACCTATGCCAATGCCCGCACCTACTCCATCCAGGCGGCGACGGACCTGTTTGGCGCCACCTCGACCCAGACCCAGGCCGTAACCAACGCCTGGTACGCGGTGGGCGTGGGCGCGGCCTACGGCGGCACCACTACTACCCCCCCGCCCACCACCAGCTACTGCACCAGCCAGGGCACCAGCCAGAGCTACGAGTACATCGACTACGTGAAGCTGGGTAGCATTGCCCGTACCAGCGGCGCCGACGGTGGCTACTACAACGGCACGGCCAGCAGCACCAGCGTGGCCGCCGGCTCCAGCCAGACCATCAGCTTCTCGGCGGGCTTCACGGGCTCGGCCTACACCGAGAACTGGAAGGTATACATCGACTACAACCAGAACGGAGTATTTACCGACGCCGGCGAACTGGTAGTAAGCGGCGGCAGCAGCAGCGCGGCCACCCTCAGCAGCACCTTCACGGTGCCCACCACGGCCAAGAGCGGCAGCACCCGCCTGCGCATCCTAATGAGCGACGCCAGCGCCACCACCAGCTGCGGCACCTACAACTACGGCGAAACGGAGGACTACACCCTCAACATTACGGGCGGCGCGGCCATCGCGGCCACGCCCACTACCCTCACCGGCCCCACGGCCGCGGCCCTCAGCGGCGATGCCGTACTGAGTCTCTACCCCAACCCGGCCACCACGCTGCTGACCCTCTCGCTGGGCTCGAATGCCGAGCTGACCAAGGTGGAAGTGCTCGACGCCCGTGGCGCCCTCGCGCCGGCCGCCCGCTACCAGGGCCAGGGCCAGCTCGACGTGTCGGGCCTGGCCGGCGGCCTCTACCTGCTGCGCGCCAGCGATGGCCAGCACACCTTCGTGCAGCGCTTCGTGAAGCAATAAGCCAGCACGCGTTTCTGACTGAAAACAAAAGCATCCCGGCCGATTGGCCGGGATGCTTTTGTTTTGGGCTTACCCAAGCGCGGTGGCTCACGCGGCCGCTTGGCGGGAAAACCGGGGGGTAGGGACCCGTAATGACCTGGTATAGCAGCCTGACAAGCATTTCCCTTCTTCTCGTTTGAGGTAATGCCAACTACTTCTCTAACCACCAATTACCTGCCTCAGCAACCAGGCTTCCGCATCCGGGAAGTTGTCAAACCGCTTGAAGAGGAATCCCGCGGGTGACGCGTTCATCACCGACTGCGTAGCTAGGCGGTGCATGGGGTTGGCGCCTTCCAGGATGGCGCAGTGCCGGGTGCGGGCCAGGCTCATGGCGCGGGGTATCCAGCTGGTCGTAATCCACGCCTGCGCCTCGGCCGACAAGGGCGCGCGCTGACCGTGCTCGGACAAGATGCGGCGGCAATCCGTGTTGCGCAGCAACGCCAGGACCTGCTCGTAGTAGGCCTCGATGGTGGCCGGCGGCAGGCGGCTGGGAGCCCAGGCCAGGTGCACGTAGCCCGCCGTGTGGTAATAAAGGCGGCCGGCCGGGCTTTCGAAATAAAGCGTTTGCTGTACACGAGGATGCATAAATAAGTATTTGGTAAGAACTACAAAGCTACTCCAGCCGGGCACGCATCCGCCAGGCCAAACCTGGTTTTGTTGCCGAATACGCGGCAGGGGCGTCATTTTATTCCCTACCCCCGCCCTACGCGCCCGGCCGCCACACCTGAGCCAACGCGGATACCTGGCCTACGCTAGCCTGGCGCGAATTCGGGGTTAGTGTACACAGGGTAGAGACGCGACCCTTCACGTCGTTAGAACGACCTTGTTCAAGGAGACGCGAAGGGTCACGTCTCTACCCCCTGTATACTGCCCGCGAAACCGCTGTAAGTGGCGTCCGGGTGTTGTCGATAACCTATCACCAGAGCTGGCAGGCGGCGCAAGCCACGCTGAGCTAGCCGGCGGCTTCAGAAAATCCGTATTCGTGGTGGACTACCGGCTGGCCGATGGCTAGACCGAGTGGCGGTTTTTCTACTAAGCACAACTCCCATCTCCCTATGTATCAGTTAATTTCTTACCGAAACCTGGCAGCGGCGCTGCTTGGCGGCTTACTACTGAGCGCCTGCGGCGGCAACAGTAACTCCACAACCAGCACGCCCACCAGCACCCTGGGCACCGACTCGGCCGCGGCCAAAGCAGGCGGCATCCCGGCCGACACCGCGGCCACCACTACCACGATGGGCGTGCCCGCGGGGCGCACCGTCACTACCCCCGCCACTACAATGGGCACCGGGCATTAGGCAGCGCGGCATGAGCGCAGGGTGGCTTTACGGGCCGCCATGCCCCTGCCCGGTCTTCAGCCTTGGCTTGCCGCGCACCCACCGCGTATCCGCTGGCTTCGTCTGGCGGCAGGACCGGAGCAGACACGGCAATGAATAATTCTAGGACTTACGCAAAAAACGGTTGTCATTGCGAGCGCAACATTCTGCGCATAAAGCAGAGATGAAGCGCGGCAATCGCACCTGAACGACACCCGAACGGCTTGTTCTGGTGTGATTGCTTCGCGTTGCTCGCAATGACAGACGTTTTGCGTAAGTTCTATAATTGATGCCTTGCAGCTGTTCAGGAAGTCAAAAATACTATTTCTTTTGTCATCCTTATCTGTCGTACGCAAGCGTACGACAGATAAGGATGACAGATTTTACCCTTGCGAAAGCCGCCGGCTACTTGGTAATAACCAGCTCGACGCGGCGGTTGAGCTTGCGGGTTTCCTCGCGGTCGTTGCTGAATTTGGGCTTCTCACCCCCGAAGCCAACGGTGGTGATGCGGCTGGCGGCCACGCCCTTATCGACCAGGTAGCGCTTCACGGCCGCCACGCGGTCCTCGCTGAGCTTCACGTTCAGGGCCGGGGTGCCCACGTTATCGGTGTGGCCTTCGAGGCGGATTTCGAGCTGCGGATTGTCTTTCAGCGACTCGGCCAATTTATTGAGGGTCGCGAACGACGAGCCCAGCAGCTTGGCCTGGGCCTGCACGAAGAGCAAATCGGGCAGGTCGAGGCGCGAGCCCACGGTGGCGGGCGTGAGGCGCGGCTCGTAGCGGCGCGACTCGCCGGCCCGCACCGCGAAGGTATCGACGCGGGTGAGCAGGCCGGCGGTGGCCACGACGCGGTAGCGGCCGGGGGCCAGCGACATCTGGAAGCCCACCTGGTCGGCCCGCGCCGTGCTGCGAAAGTCAATCGGCCCGCCAATCATCAGGGCCTGCACCTCGGCCCCGCCCGCGATGGGCTGGTTGGTGCGCGCGTCGAGCACGCGGCCCGTGACGAGGGCGCGGGGCTGGCTCATGGGGTCGGCCGCGGCGGCCACGATGGCGGCCGAGTCCACGACCGGCGGCGGGCCGGGCGGGGTGCGAAACAGCTTTTTAGGGTTCGTGTCCTTGGCGCCGGTGCTGGCGTAGTAGGCCGTGCCGTCGGGGCCGAGGGCAAAAAACGCGTCGTAGCCCGGCCCGTTGAAGCGCGGCCCCAGGTTCTCGGGCTGGCTCCACTTGGTCCAGGAATCGTCGAGGCGCTGGCTCACGAAGATGTCGGCTGAGCCGTAACCCTGGTGGCCGTAGGAGCTGAAATACAAGGTCTTGCCATCGGCCGCCAGCCACGGCGCAAACTCGTAGCCCGGCGAGTTGACGACCATACCCAGGTTCTGGGGCGCTGAGTAGCCGCCCGCGCCATCGGCCCGGCTCAGGTAGAGGTCGTTGCCGCCCTGCGAGTCCTCGCGTTCCAGGCTCAGCAGCAGCATTTTCTCATCCGGCGTCATAAAGAAGCCCGTGCCGGGGCTCAGGCTGCTGAAGTTGCTGATGCGCAAGGGGGTAGGGCCGGCGCTGCCGCCCACCGCCACCCGCGCCGCGCCCTGGTCGCGCAGCGGACTGGCGTCGTAGGTACCGAGCAGCAGCAGCGATGGGCTGCCGGCCGGACCCACCACGGCCTGCACGGCGTTATTCTGGGCCGTGTTGAGGCCGGGCGGGCGGTCGGGGCGGGTGGGCGCGGCCCAGGTGCGGCCCTCTTCGGTGCGCTGGCTCAGCCAGATATCGCCGCTTTCGGTCAGGCCCTCGGTATTGCCGGCAAAGCGCGTGCGGTTGAAATACAGGCCTTTGCCGTCGGGCGTGGGCACGGGTTGCAGCTCGCTGCCGCCGGCCGAGCTAAGGGCCGGCAGGGCCTCGGGCGCGGCAAAGTAGGGCGGCCCGGTGGCCAGCCGCAACTGCAATTGAAACAGGCGCCAGAGCTGCGTAGCGCGTCCTATCCCCCGCGCCGCCACGATGGCGGTGTTGTTGAATTTGTTGTTGGTTTCGAGGGTCGCCACCCGGTCATCGAGCCGGTTTTGGAGCTGGAAGGTACCGGGTGGGCCGGTGGGCACCAGCCGCCACTGCTGGCCCAGCCCACCCGTGAAGGGCCGCTGCACCAGCGGCGTAGTGGCGCGGGGCTCAGCGCCGGGCGCGGCTTCCAGGGTCAGGCACAGGCCACTGTGCCTGGCTTCGAGGCGGTAATATTCGCCGCCTTCCCGAATGATGACCAGGTGCCACTGCTGGCTGGGCGCGTGGGTAAACTCCCACTGCACGGCGGGCGCGCCGCTGGTAATGGCGGCCTTGGCCACGTCGAGGCCGCGCCCGCTGGCCCGGTTAATAATGCCGTAGAGCGCGCGGTTGTCGGGCACGATGGCCGTTTGGGCAACCGCCGAAAATACCAGCAAACACAGGAAAAGTACTCGAATCATACCGCAAAGGTGGCGACGGGATAAGAAAAGCATGAGGCAAGGTAAATTAACTAACCAAAAGAACGTCATGCTGAGCTTGTCGCAGCATCTCTACCACGCCGATTGGTTAGTACTCCTAACGGTGCGGTAGAGATGCTTCGACAAGCTCAGCATGACGTTCTTTTAACCTTGGCAGCCCTACCCCCTACTCCAACCCAAACTTTGCGCGAAACTTGCGGTCGAGGGCGGTTTGCTTGCTTTCGAGGGTGAGGCGGCGGCCGTCGATGTAGGCTTGGGTGAGGGCGTTAGTGCGCATGTCGAGCAGGTCGCCGCGGCTCACGATGAGCGTGGCCGACTTGCCCACTTCGAGGCTGCCGTAGTCTTTGTCAATACCCATAATCCGGGCCGGACTGAGCGTAATGGCCGTGAGCGCCTGCTCCTTAGTCAACCCGAAGGCCACGGCCTGGCCCGCCACGAAGGGCAGGTTGCGCGCGCGTGAGGTTTCCTGCGAACCCTGAAAATCGAGGCAGTAGCGGATGCCGGCGGCTTGCAGCTGGGCGGGCAGCTTGTAGGGCTGGTCGTAGTCGTCGCCGTCGCGGCGGGGCAGGGCCTGCACCCGGCTCAGCACCACGGGCACGTCGTTTTGCTTAAGGAAGTCGAGCACCATCCAGGCATCGCGGGCGCCCACCAGGGCCACCTTTTGCACGCCCAGGCGCTTGGCCAGGCGCACCGACTCAATCAATTCCTTGCCGTAATCGGCGTGAATGTAGAGCGTCTTGGTGCCGTCGAACAGGCCGCCCAGGGCGCTCAGGCGCAGGTTTTCCTTGCGGCCGGCGGGCAGCTGGCGGTAGGTAGCGGCCTCGCCCAGCAGCTGCTCCAGGTCGCGGAGCTGGGCGGTGCGGGCGTCCTGGCGGCGGGTGAGGGCGGCCGCATCCTCGGCGGGGTTGGCCTTGATAACCATCGCGGGCCAGGTGATATGCAGGCCGTCATCGGCCTTCACCACGGCATCCTGCCAGTTCCAGGCATCGAGCCGCACCACCGAGCTGGCGCCCGACAGGAAGCCGCCGCGGGGGGTAGGCTGGGCCAGCAGCACGCCGTTGAGGCGCACCGTGGGCGTCACGTCCGAGTCGGTATTGTAGGCGATGAGCGCCCGCACGTTGGGGTTGAGCGCGCCCACTTCCTCGTCGTCCACGGTGGCCCGAATGGCTTCTACCTCACTAAGGCCCAGCGTAGTATTGGGCAAAATCAAGCCCGGATACACCTGCTGCCCGCTGATGTCGCGGGTTTCGTAGCCGGTTTGGGTGAAGCCCGCGCGCGGCCCGGCGTACACCAGCCGGCCCTTGTCGAAGGCTACGGCGGCATTCTCAACCACCTGGCCGGTGCCGGTGTGCAGCGTGCCGCCCACCAGCACGATGGGCGCGGCCTGCGCCGGCGCGGGGGTAGGCACCTGCGCGGCGGCGGCCAGGGGCGCGAACAATAACCAGTAGGGGCGGGGCTTGCCCCCGCCCAGCGTTCGCGCCAATTGCGATAGTTTAATCATTTTTTGAGTCAACGATTTTGTTCAACAACGGGCGGGGGCGAGCCCCGCTCCTACTTCTCTTGCCCGATGGTATCGCAGGTCCAGTGGCCAGTGGGTTTTTCCTTGGCGGGCTGGGTGGGCGCGCCGGTTTTGCGGGCGGCCAGCATGGCTTGCACCAGGCGCTGGCGCTCCTGGTCGCGCTGCTGACGCAGTTCCAGGTCGCGCTTCAGGCTGAAATACTCGCGGCCATCGACGAAGGTATTTTCGGCTTTGGCATAGATGCTCAGCGGGTTATCGCTCCACAGCACCACGTCGGCGTCCTTTCCTTGTTTGATGCTGCCCATGTGCGCGTCGAGGTGCAGCATACGGGCGGGGTTGATGGTAACGAACTCCAGGGCCTCGGTTTCGGGGATGCCGCCGTATTTCACGCTCTTGGCGGCTTCCTGGTTGAGGCGGCGGCTCATCTCGGCATCGTCGGAGTTGATGGCCACGTTCAGGCCCACGCGGTGCATGATAGCGGCGTTGAACGGGATGGCGTCGCGCACCTCATTTTTATAGGCCCACCAGTCGGAGAAGGTGCTGGCGTTGATGCCGCGCGCCTTCATTTTGTCGGCCACCTTGTAGCCTTCCAGAATATGGGTAAACGTATTGACCTTGAAGCCCATCTGGTCGGCCACGTTCATCAGCATATTAATCTCACTCTGCACGTAGCTGTGGCAGGTGATGTGGCGCGTGTCGTGCAGAATCTCGACCAGCGCGTCCAGCTCCAGGTCGCGGCGGGGCTGCTCGGCCTTGGCCTGCTGGCTCTTGGATAACTTATTGTAGGTCAGCCACTCCTTTTCGTACTGCTTGGCGCGGGTGAAGGCGTCTACGAACACCTGCTCGGTGCCCATGCGCGTTTGCGGGAAGCGCAGCACGTTCAGCTCGCCCCAGTTGCTCTGCTTCACGTTTTCGCCGAGGGCAAACTTGATGAAGCCCGGCGCATCGGCGATTTTCATCTCCTGGCCCGTCGCGCCCCAGCGCATTTTCACCAGCGCCGACTGCCCGCCGATGGGGTTGGCCGAGCCGTGCAGCAGTTGCGCGGCCACTACCCCGCCGGCCAGGTCGCGGTAGATGCCCACGTCTTCGGGGTCAATAACATCGCCCACGCGCACCTCGCTGGTTACGGCCTGGGTGCCTTCATTCACGCCCTCGGCAATGGCCAGGTGCGAGTGCTCGTCAATGATGCCCGGCGTGAGGTGCTTGCCGGTGCCGTCGAGGGTGCGGGCGCCGGCCGGGGCGGTCAGGTTCTTGCCGATTTTCTGAATCTTGCCGCCGCTCAGCAGCACGTCGGTATTCTCCAGCTTGCCCGCCTTTTCGCTGGTCCAGACGGTAGCATTTTTGATGAGCACCGGCTGCTGCGTGGGCGTGCCGCCGAGGCCGTAGGCACCGAGCGGGTAGCTCACCTTGCCGAGCACGAGGGGGGGTAGGGCCTTGGCCGAGTCGCGGCGGGCCTGGCGGCTGGCCTCGTCGAGGCGGCGGGCGCGCCAGGTCAGGGGCGTGCCGTCGGGCAGCTGGCCATCGCCGCTAAAAGTCTTGCTCTCAGCCGCGTAGTAGCCGCTGAGGCGGGTAGCGCCCGCGTTGGCGGGCGGCGTGCTGTTGTTAGTAGGCTTGGATGGCTTCTTCTGGATTTTATCAGCAGGGTTGAAAACTAACGTGGCCAGCTCGGTACTCACGGCGATGCTGCCGCGCACCGTGTCGCCAGCCGCCGTGATGACGCGCAGCTCGGGCGTTTCGGGCTTACCGCCCTGGATGAGCAGGCGCTGCTCGGGCTGCTGGCCCAGCGTGAGCGCGTACACGCCGCGGTAATCAGTGGGCAGGGTGGAGAGCTGGTAGCGCTCGCCCTGCACCCAGTTGTCGAGCAGCACGGTGCTTTCATCAAGCAGCGGGCGCGAGCAGATGAGGAAGTTGGCCGTGAGGCCGGGGCGTAAGCTACCTACTTCATTCTCCGCGTGCAGCAGGCGGGCCGGCGTGGCCGTGAGGGCTTGCAGTATCTGCTGTTCGCTGAGGCCGTAGCGGGCGGCCTTGCGCACGTTGGGCCAGAACCTGGTCTTGTCCTTGAGGTCGGCGGCGGTGAAGCAGAAGGGCAGGCCGGCCTGGGCCAGCCGGGCGGCGTTAGCCGGGGCCTGCTCCCAGTGCTGCAGGTCTTCGAGGGCAATGCGCTGGGCATCGTACACATCGTCCACCTGATACGCCTCCGGGAAATTGACGGGCACCACGAACGCGGCCCTGGTGGCGCGCAGCTCGGGCAGGCGCTGGTACTCGTCGCCGTGGCCCTTGATGATGTACTGCACGCCGGCCTCGTCGCCTACCCTATCGGCGCGCAGCGCCGAGAGCTTATCGCGCACCTCGAAGATGGCGGGCAGGCTTTTTTGGCGGCTCAGGGCCTGCAAGCTCAGGTTTTGCTCGCGGCGCGGGTTGCGCTGGTTCCAGCTTGCGTCGAGGTAGCTCTGGCGCAGCAGCGCGATGCTGCCCATCAGCGAGCTGGGGTAGTCCTGGGTCGAAGTGCCCTTATCGAACGACAAGCCGCTGGCGGCCCGGTCGAGCAAAATTACCTCGTTTTCCTTGAGGTCGGTATTGAGGCTGACCAGGGTCGCCGTGCCGCGCATCAGGCCGTCGGGCGGCTGCGTGAGCACCGCCCCGAAACCCAGCTGCCGGTAGGCCTTGGCCTGGTCGGCGTTGATTTTGAACAGCTCGGCCGCGTTGGCTTCGGGATGAATGGCCTGGTTCCAGTCGTAGGCGCCGGCCTTCTGCGAGTCGAACTGCGGGCCGGTGCCGCGCCGGCCACTCCGCTCGGGAGCCTTGGTTTCGGGCACGCCGTAGCTGGTAAAAATATCGACCAGGCCGGGGTAGACGTACTGCCTGCGCAGGTCGCGCACCACCGCGCCGGCCGGAATCTTCACGCTGGCCGTGGGCCCCACCGCCTCAATCTTTCCCTCCCGAATGACGAGCGTCGCGTCTTTCAGCTGGGTCTGGTAGTCGGTCTGGATGGTGGCGTGCGTGAAGGCGTAGAGGCCCGGCCGCTGGTCATACACGCCGTTGCGGGGGTAGGTGCCGGGCTGCGCCAGCGCCGGCCGCGCCGCGCCCAGGCCCAGCAAAGCCAGCCCGGCGCGCAGCGAAAAAGAAAGCTTCGGAGTCAAGGTAAAACCAATAAAAAGCAGCGGAGTAAAAAAGCCGGCGCCCACGCGGCCGGCCCCTGCGCCAAATGTAGCGGCGGGCGGGTGCCAAGCTGCATCCTGCCGCTAATTATTATCGTTTTTTTCAGTTAACTTTCTCTTTCAACCTCCTCTCTCCCATGCGCAAAGGCACCCAGGTCAGCTGGAAGTACGGCACCGGCACGGCCGCCGGCAAAATCGAATCCGTCCACAAAGAATCCATTACCCGCAAGCTCAAGGGCCACGACATTACCCGGCACGGCACGGCCGATAACCCGGCCTTCCTCATCGTGCAGGACAACGGCGACCGGGTTCTTAAGCTCAAAAGTGAAGTAAAACCAATTGGTTGACCGCGATTATCTTTATCCGTTTTTTATAGTTATTCCTCTCCTTTTCCACATGTTCATCCTTACTCATGCCCTTTTCTACTGCTGAGTTTTACGCCGTGCGCTACCAGGCCGAGCCACCGCTGGTGCGGGGGGTAGTGCGGCGGCCGCTGTCGGCGGCCGAGTTCACGGAAGCGTGCGAGCTGCTGCTGGCAATGGCGCAGCAGCACCAGTGTCCGTTTTGGCTGCTCGATGGCCAGGCCGACACCGCTGAGCGCCCTTCTGACGTGTACGATTGGCTGGGCGATGAATTTCTACCCCGCGTGTATAAGACGTTGGGGCGCATTCCGTGCCTGGCCTTCGTGGCGCGGGCCGAGTTTTGGGAGGCGCTGCAAGCCCGCAACTATTCCTCGCCCACCAGCGCCCTGTTCGCGACCACGTTTCGGGCCGACTGGTTTACCAGTGAGGAAGATGCCCTGGCCTGGCTGGGGCAGTTCCGGCCGGCCATTGGGGTTCCGGTGGGGGGGTAGGGCGCATGGTATTTGGGTCAAATAGAACGTCATTCCGAGCTTGCCGAGGAATCTCGCGTGCGTCGTGGAACGAGGCCCGAACGGCCCGCCCGAGATTCCTCGGCAAGCTCGGAATGACGTTCAGGTGACTCTCTAAAGCAGCTTCTACCCAACAAGAAGCCCCGCTGGCAGCTGCTGGCGGGGCTTCTTGTTGAAGTCAAGTCAAAACCGGGGGGTAGGGCCGGCTGCTAGCGGTTGTGTACGTCGGGCTTGATAAAGGCTTCCTTCTCCATTTCCTCGGGCACCACCACGATGCCTTTTTGCAGCATCGAGTTGCGCTTGCCGTAGAGAAAATACACGACGAAGCCCACCAGCATCCAGGCAAAGGCTACTTTCAGGGTAAACGAGTCGAGGCCGCCGATGAGCAGCGTGCACACCGCCGCGCCCATGAAGGGCACCAGCGGGAAGGCCGGCGTGGAGAGCGGGGCCAGGAACGGCCGCGGCTGCGCGGGGTCCGACTTGCGCATCAGCCAAACGCCCAGGCTCACCAGCACGAAGGCCAGCAGCGTGCCAAACGAGGTGAGGTCGCCGGCCAGCGAGCCGGGCACGAAGGCCGCGAACAAGCCCACGAATACCATCAGCATCAGGTTCGACTTATAAGGCGTATTGAAGCGCGGGTGCAGCTCGGAGAAAGCCTTGGGCATCAGCCCGTCCTTGGCCATCGAGAAGAAAACCCGGCTCTGGCCCATGAGCATCACGAGCATTACCGAGGTAAAACCCAGCAGGATACCGATGGTCACGGCCGTGGCCAGCCAGCCGTAGCCGGTCATGTGCGCCCGGATGGCGTAGGCCACCGAGGCCTCGCCGCCAATGGCCGGGTCAGCAAATTCGCGCCAGTTGGCCACGCCCGTCAGCACGTGCCCAAACAGGATGTAGAGCACCGTGCAGATGGCTAGCGAGCCCAGAATGCCGATGGGCATGTCGCGCTTGGGGTTTTTGGCCTCCTGCGCGGCCGTGCTCACGGCGTCGAAGCCGATAAAGGCGAAGAACACGATGCCCGCGCCGCCCAGGATGCCGCCCCAGCCGTGCTTGTTCCAGCCATCGTAGGTGCGCACTACTTCGCCGGCGGCGTTTTTCACCACGGCATCGGCCGGAATGAGGTAAGGCGTGTGGTTGGCGGGGTTGATGAACTGCCAGCCCACCGCGATGAATACGATAACGATGAGCACCTTCAGCACCACGATAACGGCGTTGAACATGGCCGACTCCTGGGTGCCTTTTACCAGCAACAGGCTCAGGGCCACGATGATGAGCAAGGCCGGCAGGTTCACCAGCCCGTGCTCCGTCACGCCATTGATAACGGCGCTCTCAAACGGCGAGTGGCACAGATTATACGGTATACTAAGGTGAAAGACATCCAGGAGCTTGTTGAGGTACTCGCTCCAGGCGATGCTGACGGTGGCCGCGCCCAGCGCGTATTCCATGATGAGCGCCCAGCCGATAATCCAGGCCACGAACTCGCCCATCGTGGTGTAGGCGTAGGTGTAGGCCGAGCCGGCGATGGGAATCATGGCCGCGAACTCGGCGTAGCACAGGCCCGCGAACACGCAGCCAAAGGCCGCCAGGATGAAGGCCAGCGTCACGCCCGGCCCCGAGGCCTGGGCCGCCGCCGCCGCCGTGCGCACGAACAGGCCCGCCCCGATGATGGCGCCCACGCCCAGCGCCACGAGGTTGCCCGCGCCCAGCGTTCGCTTCAGGGTGCCGTGCCCGGTAGAGTTAGCTTCGCCCAGAAGTTGGGCGAGCGGTTTTTTGGCAAAAATACTAGCCATGCAAGAAGGGGTAAAAGAACCAGTGGGGGAAAATAGTAACGGTTTTTTCGCGTTGCGATAAGACTGGGGAATAACCAGCCGGGCCGAAAATACGCGAAACTTCGCGACCGACGCACTTTGGCGTTTGGCAAGCGCTTTGCGCACGGCCGCGCCGGGCGGCGCCTACCCCCGTTAGCCGGGCCATAGGCCCGCTGGGGCTACCTTTTTAGTTTATTCATTATCAGCGATTTTTTATGAAAAAAACCTCCCTGTTCTTCATCCTGCTAAGCGTGGCCGCCGCCAGCGCCCACGCCCAAACCATTGGGGCCGCCAGCCCCGCCACCCGCGCTACCCCCCCCACCGACCGCAACGCCCTGCAACAGGCCACCACCCAGGCCCAGCGCCTGGCCCAGGAGCTGGGCCTCTCGCCCGACCAGCACGCCCGCCTGCGCCAAGTGCTGCTGCTGACCCGCCAGCACCTGGACGCCGACCGCGCCGCCCACCACGACGACCCCGCCGCCCTGCAAACCGCCATGACCTTCGACCGGGCCAAATCGGACGAGCTGATTCGCGGCGTGCTCACGCCCGCGCAGTATGTGCGCTACCAGCAGTTCAAGGCCGCCCGCATCGGTCAGCTGCACACCACGGTACACACCGATTAGCTGTATAAGTTGTAGCAAGTCGCCCTCCGCGGTTCACCTCACGAGACCCCTATGGGGCATAGCCCCCTCTCCAAAAGAGAGGGGGACTAACTCTAATTATAGTCTTCTAAAAACTAGTGGCTAAAAAACATTAGATAGTCGGGTATAATTTAACGAGTTTCGTGCGGGCATCCGCTGTTTTGAAATGCCAGTTACGCGGTTTGAGCCGCGTATTCTGGCGGTCTTGCCACTGTTGCACT
>JAABUK010001664.1_pt1 | contig 41693 bp, 40 predicted proteins | sample 5559141 | NCBI WGS metagenome assembly JAABUK01 (sample SAMN10711869, study PRJNA513367) | rock metagenome | isolation source: Antarctica rocks | place: Antarctica: Victoria Land, Pudding Butte nord | collected 2016-01-03 | reverse complement strand
TTAGATATTAATAGAGATTAATATATTTACTATTATATCTTAATATATCTACTTAATAGAAGTTATATATTATAATATTATTAATATATACCTACTATCTACTATTATATTTACTAATAGTATATTATATTAATAATAGGTAATAGTATATTATTATATTATTATATTATTATTCTACTATTAATATAAGCTATAAGTATAAGATTATAAAGTACTTTATAAAGATTTAGTTTACTACTAGTATATACTATAGCTATAATATCTTTATTAAGTAATAATAGTTTTATTCTACTATTAATATATATTATAAGTATAACTATTATAGAATAGAGAAGATATTATTATTATAAATATTTATATACTATTTACTTATATAAGGATATATTCCTTATACGCTTATTAAATAATATTATTATCGCTTATCAAGGTTTTAATATATATATAACTTATATATAATAGCTAATACTATTATAATAATAATATATTAAATAACTCTTTTCCCTTATTTTTCTTACTAGGTTTTAAGGTTTTTTAATAAGTATTTATATTACTATATTCCTAATAACTAGGATCTAGAAGAGAAGCTAATTATTAGGCTATAATATATATACGCCTTATATACTATTATATAGCCTACTTAGTAGACCTTTCTTATAAATACAGGATAATATTAATATAATATTTAGTTATATCCTAATAGATATATATTATTTAGGTACTTCTTTATATTTTCTTAAGTTCCTTAGAGATTAGTTCTAGTATATATACTACCTAAGATATTAGTATACTATAATATATATTAAGTCCTATTACTTAACTCTATATCTTTTATATTTCCAAGCTACTAGCTTAAAGCTAGTAGTATCTAGCCTTATAACTAACTCTTATAATATCTAAATCTAATAGATTAATATACTATTCATTTTAATAATAAATACTATTATAGATATAATTTATAGGGTAAGCTTTATATTATATATAAGCCTAGTTAATAATACTATTAAGACTATATATAAGAGGATAATCTAAAGTAAGAAAAGATAAAATTAATAGATAAAAGATATCTTTATATATAGGCTACTATAGGATATAATTTTAAATTAGATCTTATATATTATAACTATAGGAATTTAAATAGGTTTATAATATTATAATATTATTATAATAATATATTAGAACTAGTTATAAAATTTTAGATACTAGCTATTAGATATAGATATATTAATCTATTTATCTTAGAGAAGGATAAAGACTTAGGCTATAATAGAGATAGTATAACAAATATTATACGGAGATAAAAGGAGTAAAATAGCCTAAAATACTACTTTAATTACTCTTATTCTCTAGATCTAGCTCTAATCGAGAATTACTAGTAGGCTTTAAAATAGGTCCTTTGTAAAGTTCCCTATTATAATAACGCTATTATAAGAGTAATTATTAATAAAGGCTAGGATAACATCTTAATACTATTTATAAATAAGCGTATTAATATAATACTAAAACGGCTACAAGCTATAATTAATGGCAATGGAGTAATAATAGGATATTAACTGATAATCATGCAAATAGTAGAGAATTACATAGAAAATTTGGTGGGGTTCTCCTGGCTTGGCAAGGACCGATCCTTGTTCGGACCGCGAGAGTACTTAACCGATCTATGGCTTCTTCCGCCGCTACTAAGCGAACGGGCTCACTAATGCGAGGAGACCACGGAGAAAGTCGCCGTTTCGGCCCAGTACATTTCCTTGCACCAGAGATCTCGCTCCGCGCATATTCAAAGGCCAAAAAGGCAAAAATATATAATTTCCGGTACCGGGAATCGAACCCGGGGCTGTCCGGACCATCAACATAATGTTTTGAAAGCGGACGATGTTAACCCCTACACCATACCGGATGAGGCATCCATAACCAACTTACGCCTATCTGTTTAAATATCGATTCTTAAAATCGATCTACGTCCGTGAAAGCTAGCTCACGGTATAGCTCTTCCACACCGCCCACAGTCGTATGACCAATCCCAAATTTTCCAACATCTGGGACCCTAGTCCATTAGCACTCATGGGGACTATTCCTATATTCTAGTGGCGGAAAGCGTCCGAGATACATAAAGAAGACAAGCGTCAACCGGCATCGTATGACACACCGCTATCTACCTCGAACTTCAAAAGCCGTGCATTCAGACTACAACGGCCCCTCTTTGTTCGCACGTCTCTGGTCCTCATTCAATACCCTCGTCAAGGGATTTCTGTAGAAAATGCTTTCTTAGACAGAGTGCCCATATCTAGTAGCACGCTACTTGTGACTATTTATATATACATATATGGCCACTCTTGGCGCCAGGGTTCTTGAAAAGTAAGCATCGGCTACCAAAGAGATGTCAGCAAAGCAAGCCTGACTGAAGAGATTGACGTTTGGTCAGCCAACTAGGCTGCAGCTTACATGATGAACCTCCTCAGCTACCTAAGACCCGACTGCGAAGGAATTGCAACAGAATCTCCAGCGACGCATGTATCCAACCTCTCAGCAATATTCCAAGCCAACCTCCTTTGTTCTTTCACCACACCAACACTCCGGACTAGAATATCAGGGCTACGGCTTAGCGTGGACGTGGATCCTTCAAGTCTGACTCATCTTGCCATCTTTGTGGGATTCAGTGCGGGGTGGTCCAAGGTGGGTGTGCAAGAATCAATACTCTTCTCCTGAAATGGTAGAATTACTGCCAAATCGCAATGTTATGACTGCACATCAGGTCCACTAACGTGAATAAGCACTACTTGTTGTAAGTTACTGTTACTTTCATAAGTCGGGGTTCCTGCCTTTCAATCTAAAGTAATCAAGGCTGCCTCTAGAAGCCAAAGACAGCGCTAGGTCCCTGCTGGTACCATTGTTTTCAAGCTACGATGGAGAGCTTCATCAAAACCTTGCACCAAAAGATCTCAGAGCACTCGGCAATTTTGACTGAGGACAGTCCGGGGTTTGCTGCTGCTCATGAGAGATGGACTGACATTGACCGCAAAACACCAGCTGTGATTGTTCAGCCAGCTAGTGAACATGACATTGCAGTATTGGTCAGCTATTCCCACGTTCTGTGCCCCTAGCTACGACTCGAGAAATACCGAGCCATTGATCTCTTCATCCTACAGGTTAGAGAAGCCCATGAAGCGAACGTTCCCTTCGTGCCTGCCACTGGGGGCCACAACCCCTGGTCCACCATCAAGCATGGCATGATTATCGACCTGTCTCAGTACAGGGAGGTGGTCGTTGATCCAGGCAAGCGCACAGTTGCAGTGCGGGGAGGGGTCTTGATGAAGGAGCTGCAAGTAGCTCTCAGCGAAAAGGGGCATTTCACAAGTATGAACTAAAGCTATGGCTGCGCCATCAAGTCACTGACCGAAGCTTAGCCGTTGCAAATGGTAACACCGTCGGTGCAATTCCATACATGATTGGAGGCGGTATCAGCTCCTACACCCCTCTCATAGGCTACGCGTGCGAGAACATTCTCTCCGCAAGGATCGTAGTGGCTAACGGCGATGTAGTCGTCGCCTCGGAGACTCATAACAAGGATCTTCTATGGGCAATTCGCGGAGCAGGACAAGTCTTCGGGATCGTCACCGAGCTCGTCGTCTGCACATACAGTCCTTCCCTGATGGGTCCCAACGGCGTGCGTCAGCTCGGCGCAATCTTTTACCCCCCAGGAAGAGCAACCGAAGTATGCCAGGCCCTAAAAACCGTTGTGTCCGCCAACGACCACGCCTCCGCAGGGCACTTTATGGTTATGAATAACCCGTCAACAGGCCGCGTTCTCATGGTGGCCCCGCAGTATTTTGGCACAGAATCTGAGCTGCAAGCGACATTTAAGCCGCTGATCGACATGGGCCCCCTGCATCACAACTATCAGTCATCTACGTTTGATAAACACAGCGACCATCTGAGCTGGACGTGCGTTAAGGGGGATTACAAGCGCTTCAGTCTGACGGGCTTGCAGTCTATCAATCCGGAGAATTTTGGTAGGCTCGTGGATCTTCATCGAGAATTACTCGAGACGCTACCGGGAACCGAGCGCTCGGTCTTCACCATCGAATGGCACACGCAGACGCCTAGCAAGGGAGCAAGGGAGACGGAGACATCGTTTGGTCTCAAAGAGGTTGACATATGGTTGTAAGTCGACAATTGCGGTCAAACACCATCTTCCATCTTCCAAGATAGTTGCTGACATCGTGGGCTTTGCTTAGCAATGTCCTTACCTGGTACACGGATCCTAATCTACACGAGAAAGTCCTGCAATTTGACCAGAGAGCGCAAGAAATAATGCGTTCGGATACTAGGGAGGATGCTTATATCACTTATACCAATGCAAGCCGCAATGATCCTATCGAGTATAGATACAGAGACGCTGCAGCGGTGAGAAGGCTGAAGGAATTGAAGAGGCATTGGGATTCGGATGGCTGCTTTACTGAGCAGCTGTTGTGAGATCAGAGTGGTGGAGCCTCAAGACTGTCATTTATTCCGACAATTGTAGCCCCATTTTTCAAATCGTGGCTGCACTCTTTCGACGGCAGACACGAAGCCGGGCAGTCTGGCTGGCATATCGCCAAAAACGAGTCATCGCAGGCTACAGAATAGCCCGGATCAAAGGATAAGAAGAGGTGGATTTTCGCCTGTTTAGACTATACTCTAGATAGTCTCGCTGTTATCTTGAACCAGCGTGCTTCACGCTCACGCAAACCACTGGTTAAACCTGTTCCATAGGTCATACTGATTCTTCAATACCTGCAACCCCACCAGGCTACTCTCCATAAGCAATCTCCAGAGGCTCATCACCGTGCGCAAAGTTGATGTGGATAGGGGACGGGTTCGAAACAGAGAAGGAAGATTCCTGCTGCCACTTACGTGCTGTTTTGGAGCGCAACAGGTCATGGATCGCAACGTCGCGAAAAGGGATCAAAAAGGATACGCACCGCTTTCTGTACGGTATGGGATAGTATTCAAGATGCTGCAACTGGCTACTTGTGAACAAGTTCTCAGCCACGAAAAGTCTTGAAGGCGTTGTTTATGTTGTATGGACCTCGGACTTAAACTCTGCGTTTAGATTGAAGGGAGGTACTTGTGATGTCTCCGAGGGAGGGGAATCGTACAGCTCCTCGACTCTGCTTGCAGGCATTCATGTAATAATGCTTCTATGGATGGGTATGCCATACGATATTATAGCAATGGTAAGGTAGGTTTTGAATATTTTTGTGTAGCGCTGATCTACTATTAATTAAGTGGGAGTTTCGATATGTAGAGATCGCAGATTGTGTGTGGAGGACTAGGGATTTTGGAGAGCGATTATGTGGTATGTGGTAGAGGGTTATATATGTAAGTGCTCTCAGCGGTGGTTGTGAGGAGTTGGGAGATTGTGTCATGGCGATCGGTGTACAGGAGTAGGCGGGTGAGAGATACGGGTTGTGTATGTTGGAGGAATGGGTTGGTTGTAGTTTGTTCTGAATTCAAAGGCAGGTTGGAGTTTTATTGTTAATATGAAGGAACGCTTTAGTAGGCTGAGGTACTAAATTCGTGCTCGCTTGAAGCTTGCTAGATCTTGCTGAGCCAAACTTACAAATCATCCATTCATTGTGAAGTACAGAGCAGAGCGGCAAGTTCTGGACTCTAGTCCTCACGACAATCACTGTAGTCATCTCTTTCCGCTATACTTCCAAGAAAGAAGCGCCTGGTACCTGAGAGATGTTTCCACACCAGGCGTGACTGAAGAGATTGTGGTCTGATTATTCAGATAGACTGGAGCTGATTTAATGGACGTGGGACGACGTGCACGTGGTCTCCAGGTAAAGAGATGACCAGGACCCAACTGCGAAGTATGTCGTATAGCCGATAACCCCATCAGGCAACGCACTTATCCAACCTCTCAGCAATATTCCAAGCCAACCTCCTTTGGCCCTTCTCGGCTAAGTCCGAATCATCCGATTTCATGGTCAAGCATTCCTTCACCACACCACCATAGATAGCGCCGCACTGGCCCCACAAATGCGGTACCAACCGATCAAGCACGAATCTCTGGAAGCCGTAAGCATCTTTCCACCTACTCGCATCGAACGCTTGAAGATCTTGCCACAGCCCTATCTCCAGAAGTACCAGCCCAAGGGAGTAGATGTCGTAGCTGTGCCTGAAGCGACGCCTGCGGTTGGCGACTTTGTCAGGGTGCTGGTAGACGTTCAGCTTTCGCTTCTTGCCGTTAGCGCCATCGTCGCTGTCGTCTCCTTCCGGGAAACGCCTGGAGGGACGGCCTTTCTCAAAGTCAACCAGGTCTGCAGGTTGTCTGGAAAGTTGTGGCCGTTCCGCATCGATGTCATCTGGCCTTGACAACCCATAACCCACTATGATAGGGCTGCTAAAATCCTTCTCATAGTCCTTGAACTTTTCGCCAGGGCCTGGTCGTGCAGCAAAGAAGAAGATGTTTTCAGGACTAATGTTCTTGTGCAGCCAGCCGCACGTATGCATCGCAATGACGCTGTGCATCAGCTTTCTTGCAAGATCAAAGCGAATACCAAGGTCAAGCATGCCGCCTTCGCTACGGATGAGCTTCGTCAATGTGCTCGGATTATAGATGCGGCGGTTTTCGGTACGCATACGGCTAGAAAGGCTGCGGAGGTGTTCGGGCAGATTATATACCACACCGTAGCGATCATTCGCACTGTCTTTGAATAGTCCGATGCAACCCAAGGCACGGAAGTCGTGGGGCCGATTGGGAATCGAGAGGAAACCTCCTAGCTCGTGGATCTGGTTCTCTGCAACCTTGTCAGGTTTTTTGTTCCCATCTCGATACGACTGCCATTCAACAAAGACTGGATTTTGATTTCGCAGAGACTCTCCAAGGGAGTAGGGAGCTGAAATCGAAGTTGAATTCATAACATAATCTCTTCGATCAAGGAGCCGCCAACGAGTTTCGTATTTATCTAAGACCTTCGAGGGGGTCATCAGCTTGGCCTTGAATGTTGCCATCTCTGCGATCCGTTGGCGACCGTCTGCCATCGGAGATGTCTTATCTTGCGCAGCCTCTTCCGATATTTTAGCCATGACAAGCAACTCCATGAAGTTCTTGCTTTGGGAGAGAGTGAGGGAGGCTAAACCCCGATTGATCTGTGCCTGAGCCTCCCATGTACAAAGGCGCACTAGATGGTCGTTGTATTCTCGCAAGATTTTGATCAGACCGCGGAAGCGTTCCTTGCCTCGCAGACTCCAACGGCACCTCTGCAAAAGGGACATCTTGGTCTTGTGATAACGTAGGTCTCTATTCATCTTGTTGTCCACTCCCTCAACCTCTCCAGGGTATGGGCTTCGAGGTGGTTCTCGTCCATCTAAAAAAGCTTGAACTTCTCGAGGTATACGAGAACTCTGTAGGTTATGAGCAAAAACGTTCGCAACTAACGCAGTACGGGACTACCCACTCCATCACGCTTGGAATGGTAATTGAAAACAACTCCATACTTCTTGTCCAACCCACTAATGTCGGTGAAAGCATTAGAGATAGCACACAGAGATTCAAAAACAGCACCCCGCGTCTTGTCCCTCATCAGGTATATTCTTAATTTTTCAGCTCCTTGCTGACTCTGCTGACCTTGCTCAATCTCGAAATGCGCGCCCCATGCGTCTAACACGGCTTCTTCGATGCGCACTCGACGAGCAGCATCTTTAGCGTCTGATGGCGCGTTGTAGGCATTGGAGAGAATGGCGTAGCCTTTGCAGCAGGTCATGAACATGCCTATTACGGCGAATGAGAAGGAAGCTGGGTCCATGGTGCTGAATTATTACGACTCTTTGCCGCCTCTTTTACCAAATCATTCAGCATGAAATTGCGACATAAATTCAGGTTTTTGATTCAAAGTGGACGAGGTTGCAGAGAAAGTAGTGTGGGTCACGTGAATATCACAGCATGATGCCCTCCTGCATGTGTAGTATTGATTGCGCGCGGGGGAGGGCACGCTCTGACGGACTATGACATGGGGACATGAGCGATTGGGCGAGGATCATATCGTATGCGGCGACCGGCGAGAGACAAGTTTCACGATGAACGAGCCTGGATGTGCGGAACAAGTCTGCATCTGCACAACGAATGTAGAAGTATCCGAGGGCGGTATGTGACATATCTCTCCTCCTCCCATACGCTCAATCCAGTGATTTAGACGTCACCTGGCCTAGTGGTGTCTCCGTAGGGATTGAAGGGGGATACGTTCTGAGTTGCGAAGGTGACAATGGGCGTCAAGGTGGATTTTGTGCCATTTCTCTCTTACTGCTGCGATGGAGACAACATGCGCGGCATTCCATCATCCTCAGTCCCGACTTCAGGCGTGCGCCAATGCGATGCTGCGTCAATTCTGCGGTCATTATGTCGTGTGTGATTCACCGTGCTTGCACGTCGTGGACAGTAAAATCCGTACACTAGGCCAGATAGAGAATCCCAACATTGCGTTCCTTTGTCAAATCCGGTGAGTCGGCAGTTTACAGCTTTTGACCAACACCTCCTATTAATAAGCTACTGTGATACGTGCTGCTCCTACCTCTCTACTAGTAGGTTTTTGGTTTTTGCAATCTCATCATCCCAAAGTGATCGGAGAAATGCACATGAACTTTGGTTCCTAATCTTAGAAGGGTTCACCTGGAAGGGGCGCATACCTGGAAGAGGCGCAGCCCTTTTGGGCTACTAGTAGTTCTTAGCGCTAGAATACCTATCCTACCATAAACTCCATCAATCAACCGTATCCGAAGAAGTTGATCTTAGAGTAAGTCGGTAGATTATTAGAACCATCAAAGACGATATTTGTGCTTAATTATATCTAAAATATATTGCGGTAGCCCTGTAGCCTTGTAGACTGCGCCTCTTCCAGGTATGCGCCTCTTCCGGGTGAACCCTTCTAGTTCCGCAATCGCCGACACGCCAAGACTGGAATTCGATGCCTTCAACTCGAAATGCAGACCCCCCTGATCAATCACCACAACCACAATGACATTTACTATCACCGCCGCCGTACCTCCCGTCCCAATCGCCCACAATGACTCTTCAGACTTTGGTCATCTCGACTCGGACGACTCCGATGGCGACTATGGCCTGCTGCCCCCCTCCAAACGTCCAAAAACATCCGGCACAGCAATCATAACCCCCGGCGAGACCGTCACAGACGACCCGCAATGGATGCGGTACCTCTCTCTCTCCTCTAAGCCCATAAGCCCCACCCAACTAATTCATCCAAACCCAGCGGCCACGGCACCTACCTCCCCCCCACAACCCCCGGCACCATAACCTCCTCCGTAGCCGGCACCCTCCAAAAAACCAACAAACTCCTCTCCATCCGCCCACTACGCGCGCGCTACACGCCCGAAATCGGCGACCTCGTCGTCGGCCGTATCGTCGAAGTCCAAACCAAACGCTGGAAAGTCGATCTCTTAGCCCCGCTCCTCGCACACCTTCCCCTCTCCGCCATAAACCTACCCGGCGGTATCCTGAGAAAACGAACGAGCACGGATGAGCTTGCCATACGGACCTTTTTTTCAGAGGGGGATCTGTTGGTCGCGGAGGTGCAGAGTATATACCAAGACGGGGCGGCGAGCTTGCACACGCGGAGTCTGAAGTATGGGAAGCTGAGGAACGGGGTATTCTTGGCTGTGAGTGGGACTGGTAGTGGTGGTGGGGTGGTGAGGTCGCGGCGACAGGTGTGGACAGTACATACGAGCAATGGAGGCGGCGAGGTGGATGTCGTGCTGGGCGTCAACGGATATATATGGATATGTGCTCGCAGCAATTCCGAGCTGACGGAGGGCGGTGGGGGCGCCAAGGTAAGTATTACGAGAATGGAGGATGCGGTGGATGAGAGCATGTATTCGAATCGGAACGATGAGATTGGGGCGCAGACGAGGAGGGAGATTGCGCGGTTGGCGGGGTGTGTGAGGGCGCTTGTGGAGGGGGGTGTGAGGGTTGATGAGGAGACGGTTATGAGGGCTTATGAGGCGAGCGCGGAGGGGATGGATCAAGATGACTGGGGGGATGGGGAGGGGCCGGAGTATTTGGGTGGGGAACGAGGGAGGAGGGTTGTGGACGAGGCGCTTGCTGCCATGCATGCTGCGAGGGGATAGCCTCATTACGTTCACGCATAAGTCCAAAGATTGGTCTCCCGGAACGGTGAGAATTGTGACTGTTAAGAACGACAAGTGTAAAGATGTCGCCCTTCATCGAAGATATTGTTACACATCGTCAAACCCCGGAGACGTGGCAACCTCGACCCCCAATACGCCCGCTCGAACGTACGCTTTCCCTCCCCAAAAGTGCGCAACGAAAGATAGCAGTTGGGAACATCCAAACGAATTCAGCGCCTCTTACCGCTCTGCATATTAGTGAAGAGCAACTTGAACCCATTGCACAAAGCCCTCATATCAGGATACATATTCTTCTGCAGCTCAAAAGCCTGCGGAACAACCTTCACCGCCCAATTCTGAACCTGAGCGTGCTGACCGGCTTTGAAGCAGAGGAAGAAGTAGCCAGCGTGCTTGGGGTCGATGCAGAAATTGTAGACTGAACGCTTGGGATTGGCTTCCGTATAGGTGGTCAACCATCGCTCTGTAGGAATAGAGTCAGTAAATAATTCTTGCGGATTGGGCAGGAGCAGGCTTGCTTACCAGTATCAGCTTTGCTGAGATTCTGATACTTTTCATGAAGCATCATCTCATCCACTTTCTTGGCCATGGCTTTGACGTGATTGACGATCAATTCATCAAGATCGCTGTAGTTGTAACGACCACCGATCTTGAGCGTAGTGCCACCAGATAGCTGGTTGGTCTTGTCGAGTTCAAGAACGTCGATATGTTGGTAGATATTGTCTGAAACCTTCCAGGTTACAGCAAGATGGTCGGGTCCTTTTGAGGAAGGACGAATGACCAGATCGCCACGAGCCTGCGAGCCAAGATATTCCTCGGCTTGGATGCTGTTGAATGGCTTAAAGAGAGGGTGCTTAATGACCCTCTGTGTCCTACCAGACACGTCGTTCTTCTCCAGCATGGATTCCTTGTCCTTCTTCTCCTGTTCGTCATCCCACTCATCTCTCATGCGATCAGTCTCTTTTCGGAATGGCCTCTGTAACTCGTCTTCGCGAAGGGAAAAGTTCGCAGAAAGTTGCTTGCGATTAAGATATGTTATCTTGGCTTGAACGGTTTGATGTACTGAGAATAGTTGCTTGGCGGATACGTCGGGTCTGTTCGAAATTGCTAAAGCAGGCACGGTACCCTCGATACCACAGTCCATCTTGGCTTCGACATAATCGTCTGCAACTTTTTTGATCGAAATTGGAACGATCATGCCTTCGCACAGAGATTCTGGTGTTTCGCCTGTGAACATGGTAAAGATTTCGTTGGTCGTAAGCGATGTAAAACCTCTTCGTAGTTCTTCATATGGTTGTTGCAATTCCGCACGAATTGTCTCCAATGTGGCGCGCTTCCGTTGATTAAAGCTCTTTTCCAGCTGCTCTGCATACTCTTCCAAAATCAAATCATTGACTTTCTCTTGAGCCTGCTCGCTGATGAGTTTTCTGACGATGGCTCCCGGCCCGTTCTCCGCCTGTTCGGCTTCGATATCTTCTTCGTCCCACTCAAGGGCATCAGCAGCCATCTTCCGTCCAAGATCATAATCCTCGGGGTGAACCCGCGTGCTGTCAAGATAGTCCGCATCTGGCTCAGTTTCGTCAAAGTCAATATGGAGAAAGCTAGCACAATTGTTCCAAACTTTGGGCCCGACAGCAGCCAGTATATTCTTGTCTGGATCACCTACCAGCTCGGCCCTTGTCGTAACGAAGCCATTGTTGTGATTGATGACTTTGATGAGCTGGGCTGCTTTTCTGGGTCCAAGTCCGGCAACATATGGGAGTAGATTTGCGGTGTACAGATCTCCAACCGCGTCATTGATCTCTACACCACATAAATTGACCATGTCAACTATTGCGGTCTCGAGTGCTTTGAGAATCTTCTCTTGCGGTACAAAACGCTGTGCTGAGTCGAAAGTGATGGAGATGATGTCGCGCCCAAGTGAGGCGTACTCCTTTAGGGGGCTCTGAAGGTACTTGGCAAGACCAACGCAGTATTTTGTCAAAGGTGCAAACCCGGGGTGCTCCATGTTGGCTCGGTCGCTGGTTTGATATAGTCGTGCAACTTCATCGTTGACAATCGCGACATCCAACTTGTCAACCCTAGTGTTGCCGTCATCATCTTCATAGCTATTTCCGTGTAACTCTTTTCGCTCGACAATGTCATCGATCAATTTGTACAATTTTCTGGTCTCTGCTGAGAAACCTGAAATGCCGATGACTTCTATCTCCCACCTGTCGACTATTTCCACTAAGGTTTTCACGTCGGCGCCATCATCGGTATTTCGCTCTGGATCTCCTAGCGCAAGATCGCTGAATTTTCCATTACCAAGCACTCGACCGTCATCGTGAAGCGCAGCCCAGCATATGGCCTCCCTACCTACTGTGGCCGTGCCGTTGGATAAGGTAAGAACCTTCGGAATCGTGCCTAAAACCATTCCCTTGGGCTTGTAGGGAGCCTGGTCGAGTCGTCTTAGGTACTCCTCACGGCACGATTTTGCAATCATGTTTTCGCATTCGAGCTTCAGGGCCTCCTTCACGCCTCGAGTCATAATCTTCTCTAGCTTGAGGAAAGCCATATCTAGGACATCTCTTCGCTCTCGATTCCAGGCATCAGCAATCTCACTGAAATTGTCTGATTCCAAGTCTGCGTAAAGTCGCTTCTTGAAGCTTTCAGGATTTTCCATCCGGACCTTCACCTCCACCAGCCCTTCTTCTTCTGCTCGCAGCATGCACAGAAAGCGGTCTGGCTTACGAGCAATATCAGTAAGCTGCTGATTTCGTAGATACTTGAAATCGTAGTAAGGGTGCTGATCATCAATCTTACGCAAACCCTTCTCTGTCCGGTAGCAGTCCACAATACCGCTCATAAAGAAGTTTTGTCGAACTACTTTTCGCATTTTCGGACTCAAGGTAATCTCTTCGGCAAACATGGCCTTAGCAGCTCTCAGACATTGCACACCAGAGAAATAGTCTGGCGGGTCCAATATCTCGTCGCTATCTGCCATGTCATCTGGACGTTGGCTTGGGTCTTCAGTAAATTGCCGTATGCCTTCCTTATGCAATGCATTTTGAGCGAAAGCATCCGCTGAGATACCAAACGCCCGAACCAATCCATAAACCTTTCCGGTTCGAATACGTTCAAAAATCATTTTCGAAGCCCCAGGCCGACGATGAGTGACCCCATTTGTGCCTGAGCCATTAAGAACAGACAAGTCGGTAAGACGCGCGGAGTGCTGGAAATGTATGTAGTCTTGCACATCCTGAAGTTCCTCCATCGTGATAGCTGAAGGTAGCATCTCCTCGATTACAGGGTCCTTGAAGTCGTCGGACACGTTCCCTAGGTTATCGTAGGTGCGCTGCAGGGCGTGGCGCTTGTCAATGAGAGCTCTAAACTTTAAATCCATATCGAAAATCTCCCACAAATCGGTCTGATTCAGCAACTTCTCTGCGTTGATAACGTATGTTGGTGCATTTGGGTTGTACTGATCTGGGGTGACCTCTATCTTTTGGGCGTGGATGAGGTAATCTTTGCGATGTTGGAAGATAAACGGAACTTCGTACTCGTCGATGTTTAAAAATTCCAGTACCTTTGCGATCGATTTCTGGAATTGCTCTCGATGTTCAGCTGCCAGCGCTTTTTTAGGCCACATAAGGTTGGAGATCCAAATAGACTCCTCCCTAAACTCTTCGTCTGTCAACTCAAGATCTCTGTAAGGCTTTCTTGCAAGCTGAAAGCGCTCTGGCTGGTCCATAACCCGAATCCGATTGTCGTCATCTGTCAACATTCTGTCGACAAGTTGGGAAGGTTCGAAGACATCCTTCAACTCGAGACCCCGGGCCAGTCCATCCGGGTCATCGGGATCCACGCGTCCCTGCTCGTCTTCTTCTTGCTCTTGCAGTTCAAGCGCCCAATCGTATTCCAGCCCGTCGCCAAAGGCCTCTTTCATGTCTTCCATTGCGACCTCGTCAAGACCTGCCGCATCCGTAACCGCAACGATGTTTCTGTGAGGTTTCCTAAGAATATCGGCATCGTCGTCTTCGGGGCCTTTGGCGTCATCATCTTCGAAATCCTCCTCAATGAAGTCTGCAAACTCATCCTCAAGGCCTCGGTGACCAGGACGACGTTGACCCTCCAGTACGCGAGGTTGTCCGTCTTCCTCGTCATCGTCGAATATGTCTTTTATGCCCTTCGGCCGTTCGTCACGATCCTCCCTGTGTCCTCGCTTGAGACGTTTGAATTTTGGCCCCTAAACCGACGTCAGCAGCCACCGTTGAAAGCAGCGCTCCTATATTACCTCGCTAGTGTCACGTTGTTCGTCGACTGGAAGCTGTCCTATGAGATCCAGATCCTCTTCATCCAATACAGCCTCCTCTTCCTCACGCTCTTCCCGTCTGCGTTTCTTTCTCTCCTGGCGTCGTCGAGCGCGCTCTTCGTCGTCTTCCTCATCTTCAACGATAAAACCTTCTCTCACCTAAGGCCACCCAATCAGCGTTTCCGCGCGCGGCCAGGTCAGCAAGAAATTGTACCAGTCTTGCAGCCTCTTCATCGTCATCATCTTCGTCCTCTTCGCTCGAATCATCGAGATGTCCGTTAGTACCGTTAGTAGTCCTGGCGCCATTCGTCTTTGTCCGAGCTTCTCCGGTCTCTTCATCATACGATTCCTCTTCCTCGTCATCGTCGACTTCGACCTCCCCTACGATTAAGTCTTTGAGATGGCTCATTTAGTCGTTAATTGCAGGTGTTTTAAGTGGATGGGCGTATTGTGTTTGCTTCTTGGGAACTCAAGAATTCCCATACCCCAGAACGGTCAAGCCCAAGGCAATAGTGACTTATGGAGGAAAATATCTGAGGCGTGTTGGCTCGCAGGGGAGTGAGGCCTGCTTACCTAACGCCCGGATTCAGTTACCGTTTATCCAAAGACCCGCGTTTAGCGCTGTAGGGCTGCTTCAAAGGAGAGTGGGACCGATATCTATTTTCGTCTCATCAGCTGGACCTGTTAGAATGGAGCGGTCTTGAGATTTATAAGACTTGTAGCGGTCGCAAATCAAGCAGGCCCACAGCAGGTACTGGTCGATCGTTGAGCCAAGACAGATGAGGTCGAAATCGCGCCCTAGAATAGCGTGCTTAACGGAGTCGTATCAGGCACAGCTTATTACTCGTCCGCCGTTCACCTATCAAAGCTCTGTACCACCAACAGCTCCCTGAAGCAGTGAAACCTTGCCTTCTAGGTACAGATACAACGCTCCTTCTTCTTCTATCCCCACAATATTACCACGATGTCAGACATGAAGACCCGAACCCTAGGCCGGAAAAATGTCAAAGGACTTGCTCTCAGTGGCCCTCCGGCCAAACACCCTGCGCCATCAGCAGGGGATGCGCAGATTCCAGGGGCTTTAGGCAACAGTGTCACAAGGACAGACACATTAGAGATCGGGGTGGAGTTCAAGCTGGACCTTCGGAACGAGGACCTTATTGTACTGAAAGAGCTCGGAGCGGGCAATGGAGGAACTGTTAGCAAAGTGATGCACGCAGCTACCAAAGTCATCATGGCTAAGAAGGTAATCGTGGAAGTCCCTTGCAGGGGACTACTTAGGCTAATGTCTGTACTAAGGTGATTCATGTCGAAGCGAAGAAGGATGTACGAAAGCAAATCGTTCGAGAACTCCACATCATGCATGATTGTACTTCGGCAAATATCGTGACCTTCTATGGCGCGTTCCTCCACAATTCAGGAGATGTCATCATGTGTATGGAGTATATGGACTGCGGGTGAGGGTTCCTGTTTCATCTACATTCCTGCTGTTTCTGATCTCCTTCCAGATCCCTCGATCGAATCTCGAAAGACTTTGGGCCGGTCCGAGTAGATGTCCTCGGAAAGATTACAGAAGCCATTCTAAGTGGGCTCAACTATCTGTACGATGTCCATCGCATCATGCATCGCGATATCAAACCATCCAATGTACTGGTCAGCTCAAAAGGGCATATCAAACTTTGTGATTTCGGCGTCTCAGGGGAATTGGTGAACTCGATTGCGGATACGTTTGTTGGTACTTCTACATACATGGCTCCTGAGCGGATCCAAGGAGCCAAATACTCTATCAAGTCGGATATCTGGAGCGTTGGCCTGACCGTTATGGAGCTTGCCATAGGCCGGTTTCCGTTTGACGCTAGCGATGCCGCTGCTGGAGATCGCGCAAGTGCTGGGCCGATGGGTATACTTGATCTTCTACAGCAGATTGTTCACGAACCAGCACCAAAACTTCCCTCGAGTGATGCATTTCCGCCGATACTCGATGATATGATACAGAAATGTTTACTCAAGAACCCCGACGATCGCCCAACTCCCCGCCAACTCTATGTAAGCTCTAATACTGTGTGGTTATCAATGATTCTACTGATACACATTTGCTAGGACGGCGATATGTTCATTGCAGCTGCGAAGAGGACTCCCGTCAATCTAGAAGAGTGGGCAGTCCAAATGATGGAGAAGCACAACCGCAAGTCCCATCTTGCACCACAACTCTCCCCTTCTACTCAAGCTCTCCTTCGTGGAGAGGCACAACCATCGCCCAAAGACTCTACGCTCTCAGCGCCCTCCACAGCTTCAGCTTCATCCACGGCAAACAAGACCCCTACCTCTGGGGTCATTCCGATCGCCGAAGACGATGTCCGGCACCCACCAATTTTGGATCCTGCACCGCAGCGAGTGTACTCAAACGATGTCAACGGTACTGGGATGTATCAGTCTCAAAGTGCGGCTTTTGACAGACAAGGCTTTCCTCCCCGTACATCGAGTACCTTTCCCGGCCCATCGTCAGGACGCTCAAGAGATGGAGAAGCATTTACACCAACCGGAGGTCTGCCAAGTCATCCTAGAGACAGTGGCAATTTCAATTCTACCACGACATTGCCAATCCGCCCAGCACCACCACCATCTGGACCACTACCCTTACCTCCAGGCTCCAGTATGAAGAGTTCACCCTCGAAGCGTCCGGTGACTAATGGGTCCCAATACGCATATGGAGAGAACCAGCAATACTGAATAATCGTGATCGCCACGATAATATGTACCACCTTCTCATTTGTGTACGATACTCATTCATCGGAATCAAGAGAATCGTCCGGTCGGCCGGCCGGCGTTGTCCAGTGCCTCTATGCTCTCAAAATGGACGACATTTTCCATTGCTACCGAGATTCAACTTTCCGGAATCTCAAAGATTGTCAGGTCAGCAGGCCTTGTGCAGTCATCCTGTGCTCTCAGCCTGTACAGACATTGGTAGCACATCTATACCCCTCTAGCAGATATCGAAGCGTGCATAGGAAAGGACTCCCAGAGTGCATGATTAAGGCGTTTTACGTTCAGATGTAGGTGATGGGTGGTGTACGAATATATGAGATCTCATTTCTTTCTTTCTATTACAAGCCGGTAAAGCGGGTGACTGGGTACTATGGGAGATTGATTAGCTAGAGCGCTCATCTTCAAAACATTTATTACTAAGACTGACACTAAAGGTGTGCTTTCTCAGTAATGCTTGGGTGAAGTTCGCTGACTAGGGCTGATCGTCAGCACTGATAAACTCAGCCCGCTCTCTTGTGCCATCTGCTATCATCTGTTGCCCTTACTTGCATCCAAAGGAACGTCTTCACCTACCAAACACCAATAGGCTATCTACAAGAACCCCTTCTACGGACGTTTGCCTTCAAGGTAACAATGAAGTATCTCTTTCTTCTGGTTCTAGAGTGCAGTAAACTGACAATCATTTGTGGATAGCCCTAGGGCCTTGCCAGACAGGTTCTCTAATGCTCGGAATCAAGTGACTTGGTAATTGCGTGCGTATTCAACGGCATGGTCTGGGGTAATAACATCAAGGCCACCCTACAGGGTGTAATTGGATTCAGTAACTTTGATTGGACTACTGAGGGAGCTACGAGAGCGTGTCCACGGATTTTTGTTGGTCTATGACGGTGTACGTTCGCATTGCTGGGAACTTTGGCTTCAAGCTGTGACTCCGCTTGCAAGCCCAACGAGTCCTCAAAGTACTGTTCGTCCGTTGTTAGATCTCTGCGAAAGCCGCGCCATTTTTTTACAGCAAGGTTGAATTCGAGGTTTGTCTGTGGAAGTCAAAGAGATGCTGTTACGGAACAGGCCAGTAGCACGATCCCACATCTGAGTCCAATTCATCACCTATGACATGTCATTGATATGCTGAACCAGCTTAGACCACCAAGGTCTCGGAGATCTACATCAAGGTGACGCGAGAATTTGAAGACGTGAAACAAAGCCCCGTCAGGGAGGGGATCGAGAATTCCATCAGGCTCGTCGGACTGGTATGGTCTCAAGGCCAGTGGGTATGCAGTGAGAGTGGGATAAAGAACATGGATTATCGCTCCAGGCGATAGTGAGTAGCACGTAGACAAGCTTCAAGGAGTCGGGGACTGGAGAACCGAGGAAATGCTTAGGATGCTTGATACATGTAGCCTAGACGATGTACTTTTGGGATTGTAGTATCGTGTTTGGGGAATGACGTTAGCCATTGCTACATTAGACATTTGACAATGAGCAGGTGGTAGAGCGAGGAGCCGTCGTGGTTGTAGAGCCTCTTCAAGCTGGGCCCCCCTAAGAGCCGATGGATTAGCGGCTGGGAAAAATCGTAAAGCTAGTCTCACTTCAATAGACTGCGAGTGCAGAGCTATTTGCTCTGAGACGTCTTCGAACGATGTTATCGTTGGAAAGATGGGAGGATGTTCAACTTTCTAAGATCGCCAAGAGAAAACGCGCTCCCGTAGGGCTAAATCGCGTCTTCCAGCGCGCGATTTCAGTGATCATGCAGAGCACTATCAATAACATACCCAGAACTTTGTATGGATGCTGAATTTAGGTGAAGCGCAACAGCCAAATATATCATGCTCCCAAACCACAATGTCACAACCTACGACTCCTGCCCGGTCAATTGGGCGCTCCACTCTCTCGACACCATCGACAGCTCGGAATGGCATATCCCCCCCAGAACTCACGCCGAGGAGCAAAGTCAAGGCTATGCTGGCGGCGATTGACGATGACTCTGATCAAGGACCTACGGTAGCACACCAAGGCCAGACTCGAAATGTACTCTCTACTGTCGACGCGAACGTGCAGAAAGTCGACGAACGGAAACACGTAGCACAGGATAGCAAGTTGGATGAAGAAGAGGAAGAAGAGGAGGAAGATCAAGAATCGCTGTTTCTTCCTCGGGGCAGATTGGCCGCACGGCTTGGTCGTCAGGCGGCGGTCAGGGAAGATTCAAGCCCAAAGGATGAGGGGGCCCCGGATGAGAATGCATATGCAAGGATAAAGAAGAGCCTGTTACCCGGCAATCTCGAGAAGCCTATAAAATCTGTCCCAGAAACTGGAGAACGAAATGCGTTAGCCCATGGGGAAGGAGGAAATGAACCGATAATACAAAGCCGACATAGCACACCAGATCTACATACCGATCGCGCGCATTCACCCCGGAGTGGTTCGGTCCAGAGTCGAAGATCCTCGCCAGGCTTGTTCTTGACGCCCGATGGAGGGTCAAATGCGCAGAAACCGACCGAGAAGACAACGAACCAAGATGATTCCGATTCCGACTTACCCGCCAATCCTCAAAGCAAGCAAAAGTTCCTCGAGCTTGTCGCTCGAAAGAGGGCCGAACGGGAAGCGAAGCAAGCGGCAGAAGACAAGAAAAGAAAGGAGAAGTTCGCCAAGCAGAAGTCGATCGAGGACCAGCTGGCAGATGATGCGTTCTTTGCCTCAGGAATGTCTGACGATGACAGAGCCGCGGATAAAAGGTTGACCCAATTGGCGCGGCCAACACGCAAGGCGAGCAAGAAGGCTATCGAGGAAATAAGTCGAGAGACGCAGCGTATGAGTCGAAATATGCAACTTGCACATCAAGCAAAGACGAAGAAAAAGATTACGAAAGACAGCCTCTTCGCAAGGTTCAACTTCAGGACTACCGCAACACCAACGGCTGAAGCTTCCCAGAATCCAAGCTCTTCGACAGTTGCCAGCTCATTACCAGCATCGGACCAAGAGGACGCAGAGAAAGTGCAGTCACCGCCTACTAGTCCCATTGAGCCGGACAGATCAGCTAAACAACATGCGAGTCCTGACCTCAACAAGATTACTGCCTCCGTCGATGCACAAGATGGCGAAGATCTTCCAAATTTGCTTGACATCATGGACCAGACGGTTTCGAAGCTTGATAAAGGGAAAGGTAAAGCGGTAGATCTCAGTAATGTTGAAATAGCTTCAGAGTCGAGAGGGAGTAAGAAAACGATTTTCACACAGCCACCTCTTAAGATTCGAGCACCCAATCCAACCTCGGGGGCTAAGATTATGGAACTCGACTCAGATAGCGATCTTGAAGTTTTGCCTGTCAAGAAGCTCCGCTCTTCGAGACCTGATGTCTTCGACCGTTTACCAGCGAGTAAAGTTCAAGAAGGCCGCTCGCTGCAAACCCTGCGGGCTCTTGCTCATTTGACTTCTCCTGGAAAGCCACTTCGTGGACAGAAGGTAACCATGTCGTTAGCGGACATGCAAACATCGTTACAGAAACGTGCTAGGCAACAGGCTGTTGAGGAACGTGCGGCTAAGATCGAAGATCTGAGGAGCAGAGGTATCGTGATCCAGACCGCTGAAGAGAGACAACAGGATCAAGCAGAGGTAGAAGATATGATTGAGAAGGCGCGACGAGAGGGCGAGGAGATTATGCAGAAGGAGAAGAAAGCCGCGAAAAATGCGAAGATCGCGAATGGCGAAGTGAATGATCTGCCTGACACTAGCGACGAAGACGAGGACTATCGAGAAGACCAAGATGGCGAACCTGAAGTTGAGCTTTCCGGGTCAGAAGAAGCGGAAGGGGATGATTCAGAGGGTCTCGACGAATTAGCCTCGGATGCGGATGAGACCGCAAACGAAGACGAGGAAGGTGGCATTCCTCTGAGCAAAGCTGACTCTGGGAGGGATGAGCTGGTGATCGATGAGGCTTCTGAAGATGGGGACGATGAAGAAGAGGAAGAAGTGGAGATTGGCGGGGGTATTGAGGATGATGAGCAGCCTGATGAAGCACAATTACAGCGCCCCCGCAGAAACAAGATGGTGATTGACGATGACGACGATGAAGATGACGATGACGACGAAGAAACGATTGAAACGCCATTGCAGACCGAGACCGCTGCGATCGAGAAGCCAGCGTTACCAGAGAACCCTTTCGAATCCAATGCGGTACCGATGGGCATGACTCAAGCTTTCGCAGCTACGATGGCAAATACACAAGCTCAAGGAGATGATAATGACGAAGAACAAGACTCAATGGCAATGTTTGACTCTGTTCCTGAGCCTGACTTTCCGATATTCGATACCAATGACTCTCTCGACCTTGTGGAAGACAGTCAGGTCGGTCTTCCAGGGCCTGGAACGAATCCACCGAAAGAAATCGAACTCGAATTCTCTCAATCACAGATACAATACGATGCTTTGGAAGATACTCAGGATTTACGTACAAGTACTCAGCTGTCAGAGATTCCGGATCCCACTCAGGATGTAGGGTTTGCCTTGTCCTCCCCTGCTCCCCAAACACGCTTCGTATCCGAACCCCCATCGACAGTGGACACCCTGCTGCTGTCTGAAGTTGTTGGTGATGGCTCACCAGTCAAGAAAAGGAGAGGACGCCTCCAGAGACGAGTACTAATAGAGGAAAACGTGTCAGACGTGGTGGAGGATCCAATGACGACTCATCGTGAGATTGCAAATTCCAATTGTGAGCTCAACGCATTTGACGCAATGAGGAAAGCCACAAAGGCAGCGAAAGCAGCGGCTGCAAAAGAAGCATTTGATAGAAAGAAAAGCGAGGCCAAGGGTATGGTAGAAGAGCAAGCGCAAGAATCCGAAGATGAGTATGCCGGACTAGGTGGTGCTAGCGACGAGGACAGTGGCGAGGAAGATGAGGATATAAAGGCGATGATGGACCACGGAGAGATCAATGTCGACGAGAGCAAATTGGCAGGCTTCTATGCGTACGGCAGACAATCAATCCAACTTTAGAGTTTGTATGACTGACTCTTTCACAGGGACAGAGAAAGGGCAAGCGATGAGAAGGCTGTTGCGAAGCTCTACAAGGACATCAACAGTGGTATGCTTCGCAAGAAACGCGGCGCTGATTTCGATCTCTCCGACTCCGACGACGACGCCGAAGCTCGCAAGAAAAGAAAACGAATCGAGTTCGCAAAGATGCGAAAGGCATTACTTGCGGACGAAAAAGTCGGCAAAATCGCCGAAGATCCCAAAAAACTAGCCTTTCTGCAGAGCATCGAAGACCGCAACCCGGACGATGACTTTGACTTCCTCGACCGTCCTGCCGGAGACTCTTTCCGCGTGGAAACCGACACACAAGAAGAGCCGGACTCGCAGTCCCAACAACCTACGATCCCAGCACCGCAGACCGGCAAGCGAAAACGTCCTCTCACAGACTCCATCCCAGACAGCGGCAACATGCGCCCACCACCCACAGCCCGCCGCACAGCCGCCGCAAAGAAACCCGCCACCCTAGCCGAAATCCGACAATCCGTCTCCTTCCTCATCGAAGACCCAGGCTCCATAACCATAGCCCAAGAACCCTCCTCTTCAGCCTCCGAAGACGAAGGCAACCCCCGCGACAGTACCCAGCATAACCCTCGGCGCACAGCAACCAACCCAATCATCGACCGCCTCTCCCTCAAACGCGCAGAATCCGCCTCAACATCCACATCCTCCCGCCTCGCGTTCCATGATCCGACAACAAGCTCAGCAATAGGCGGCTTCAAAGTGCCCTCTTTGCTACGCCGCGCAACGACGAGTCAACTCAGCGCTCATGATGCTGATGCGAATGGGATTAGCACTGCGGCTGTGACGGAGAGGGCGGCTGGTGGTGGGGAGAAGGGGGATTTTGTGAGGAGGGGGGGGACGAAGAGGAGTAGTGTTAATTTTGTGGGGAGGGAGAGGGAGAGGAGTGGGGTTGTGGAGGGGGTGGAGAGGAGAAGGAGGGAGGAGAGGGAGAGGGCGGCGAGGGAGAGGAGGAGTGGGTTGGGGGCGTTGGGGGTGGGGAGTTTTGAGTAGGTGATGAATTGGGTGGTGGTGTGCTTTCATAGCGTGGGTTCTGAACTGGTGGTAAACGTAACCATATTGCGTTTTAGGTTTTCGTTGATACTCAGTCTTGATTCGGTCGTTTCCTATTGGCTCATGCGGTACACGGAGCGATTGAGTCACTGGCGAAGTGCCGTTTGCCTAATAGGGAAAGGATTGCGTTTCAATTCGCCCATTGCAAGGCAGTGTTGTCCGTTTTAAAGAATACTGACCACGGTCTGGCGTATCTTCGGACGTGGTAGGTGATATTCTATCGAATTTGATGACATCTAGCTCCATGACATGTGATGTAGGTTGCTGATTGGGTCAGTAACGTTGCTAGTAAAGAGATCTTCAGGCCACTAACCAGCTCAGCTTGCAAAAATGGTCTGAATAGGCCTCGGCGCTTACCCTGGGCGCTGGTTTTCCCTATCCTGTGCTCGAAGGTCGCTCGGGCAGCCTCCGGCGCTTTCAATCCGCACGTATTACGGCATTAGTTCTCTCCTCTCAACCGTCAAGCACCTTCCACTCGACAGCAACACGCCACTTCTCCCGCTCGACCTCGACCTCCCATGTCGGTTCTTTGATACCAACCACGCAACCCACTTCAACTACCCTGTCACCTCTCCCCTTCCCAGCAAGTATCCACCCGCTGTCTCCATTTCTTTCTCTCACCAATATCATTCCGCTCCCAACGTTCGCACTTCTGCTCTCTCCAACTCTGAATTTCACATCCCACCACTCTTGTACGCCTTGCCTAGCATGAGCATCAGTATGACCCACCTGCGCCGTCTCAACAATCCAGTCGCGGACAGTAGATGCAAGACCGCCCGGAACGTACTTTTGGCCCCTGCGATGGGGTGAGAAGAACACGGGTGCTTCAGGCGGAGGCGAAGGTGAGCGTGGTGGGAGGATCAGTGGTGGACGGCTAGGTATACTGGGGTTTGTGGTTGAGGGTGCGGGTGCGGGGCTGGGAAGGACAAAGCGGGGTGGATGCTGCGCTTTTAAGATTGATGCGACCTTGGTGGTGGTTGGAAAGGGGTCTTCGTGCTCGATCGTTGGAAGAGGGGGTGTGCTGGGTGGTGAGGAGGGAGAAGGCGGATCGGACGAGATGGTTATTGCTTCTGTTGGATTTATACGACGGCGTTTGCTCGTTGCCAGTGCAGGGAGCGGGTTGCTTGTAGCATGGTCTTCATCTCGTTTTTCGTCTTCTCGATCCGAGCTCGTCTCTTCTATATCCTCTCTGTCCTTTGCGGGAGGGGCAGCAGGCAAATGCGGCCGCCGCGATATAGGCGAAGAATACTGCGTCGCTGGCCTTGTGTTGTCCGCTGCATGCTTCTGCGTCGAGCTGAAATTGAATTTTGGCGCAGGGGCGAATTGGGATGATGAGGATCGCGGGGCCGGGTGCTGGAAGCGGAGGGAGGTGGACGGTTGGGGTATTGAGTTGGTGGGTTTTGAGGTGATGAAACGGTGCGGAGATGGTGTCTGGGTCTTTTTCAGATCTTGTGAGGCTAGAGTGACGGTAAAGGCTTACAATTGGCGGCGGCGCCATGGCCGAAGACTGGTTGATTCTTACATGCTGGAGGGGAAAGCAGAGTGTTTGTTTAAGTTCTGGATGATGGATGATAAAGTAGCGTGTCACGTGTAAACGCCAAGCGTACACGATTGTACGTATATACTGCCGTAGAAGGTGTCACCCTGAACGGGCGCATACCTAGATCAGGCGCACATTTTTTTATATACTACCTTTGACTATTCATTTGACTAATTAAGTAGCCTACGACTACGATAGATAGGTCCTCCTACGGGATAGGACGTCGGAAGCGTGAAAACCCGATGTTCTACTCATTGTAATGGGAACGTTGTTTTAGTAGCACTAGCGCCCTATAGGGCTGCGCCTCTTCCGGGTACGCGCCCGTTCAGGGTGACACCGTGCTACGGGCGAGGCTCTCTAAAGTGAGGTACATGGTCCCATGTATGGTCTTCCAGATTGCTTATATCACCATTTTGTTGCTGTCGGAAGTCATGCAACTAACATGTATCCAACTTGCTAAGCAGATTGGAATACGTAGACGTTGATTCGCGAGGTTATACTAAGCCTCTCCTGACATATTCTACAGTCTCATATGATTGACGAGACCCATTCATCTCCACTTTTTGACTTGATCACTAGATGCTGCTAAACTGGGTAGGGGCTATTCTCATCTATTTACCTGCAGTATCTGAAAAGGACCACCATCAATTGTGGCTAAGCGGCAACACCTAATGCTTGACGAGCAGCCTCTAGAACTACCTTCACTCATTACAGTGCTGCCTCAGTACTATTCCAGTCATTTCTCAGAGTCTCCGTGAATAGCCGCCATATAGCTTACCACTGCAATAAGCTTGGGACCATTGCTACGCAAGTCTAAATTTTCTAATGCCATGTCTGACCACACATAAAGCTGACACCCCGCGCAGCCTCCTCGTGCAATTCCTAAGTTCGGGTTCCCAACGATCAATCACAATGGTCAACGCTCCTTACGTACGTCAGTGCTTCGCTCTTTATGAGCACTGAGCTCACATCGAGGGCAGCCAGCAGGGTCATCAATGCTCCTTGGAGCCCCTCGCGAGATTCGTGACCGCATCTACGATTACGTTTTTGATTGCGACTCGGAGGACCCAGTCGAGTTGCACCCAGTCGAGTGGCATGCCGCAAGACGTGGGGATTATAGAACACGTCTTCTTCTTCCGATCGGATCAGGCGATCTGAAATTAACAGACGAAGCCCTCGCGTTACTTCATGTCAATCACCAAATATCCAATGAAGCAGCATGTCACTTATACGGAAAGCGCACGTTCTCAGGGAACTCGAGAGACTTTTTGATGTTTCTATGGGGAATTGGGCAATGTCGAAAGCTTGTGAGAAAGGTGCAGATTTTCGAGCACAGCAGCAACGCTGACGACCACGCTACCCATTTACACGATCTCATCAGCGATCTTTCCACTCTTGGAACATTGAGTTATTTCGATTTGTAATGGTGGAGGACCAATACAGTTACCGATCTGTGTACCAATCTCTCATCGACCGTGGCGTTCACAAGTTGGGTGTGAGCTCGAAGTACGCAATGGTGGTAATCGTTCATTTGTTCGTAGGGGTTTGTCTCCGGACAATCCTACGAGGACCGTTGTCAGGTTTTCAAAACATTGGACGTGCGCCAAGGACTCTCTGGAGTGGAAAGGAGGGGAGCTGCACTGCCAGACCCTAGCATGGTTGTCACCAGAATCACTAAATTGGGTCCCCGTCCCAGAGCCTCGAATAAAATTGTGTAACTATATACATGAAGACCTATGACGAGCTGCATGGAATCTTCAGGTCAAATATCAAGCAACGTAACGCCAAGGAGGCATGTGGACAACGAAATTGATGTCCTGAGAGGCTAGATCTGTATGCCGTGAATGCCAACAAATTATCTTCGCTCGGACAATCTAGCTCCTATGAGATTTCCACATGATCATCTCGAGCAGGGCAGCTGGTTCGAGGCGCAACAGGACTTTACGCTCCCACTCCGTGACAGGGGAGGCTGGATCTTGCTTTAAAGCAATCTACCAACGTCAATTGCTCATAATCTCAGTCAACTGCTGACCAACAGTACTGAGAATACATCTCAAAATCATGTCATAGCGCTGACGTGAATCAAGACGGTCCTTACTCCTGTTAGTACTAGGTTTCTTCCTCTCCTAGAAGATAGATACACCTATTCTATTTGTCCTTGTGAGTCCCAGCACCGTGTTACTAGCTTGTGTCTATCATCCCACCATAGACCATACATTTGCATAGGTCGCTAGCTCGGATACCCTGGGACTATGTCACTAAGATACGAGGGCTTTTAGGACCGAACTAGTGCTTACGCCGGTGGCCGCAGGCTGCTTGGCCTTCACTCTTCCCTGTTAGGCCAGCAGCATCCACCGATCCATAAACGGATTAGTGTCGGCATGTCAGATCTTGAATTCGAAGATCCAAGATCCCTCATCTCGAATCCTAGACCGTGAAGGGTTAGAGCAGTCTGTCTGTCTCCCAGATCTTGGCTGCCACGCCGTTACTGACGCATTGCAGATACGTTGCACCTGCTTGAACACTTGGTCCTACAGACTTGCTCCTAGTGTAGGAGACGCGGCCTGATCAGGTACACCCCCTTTGGTTCGAAAATTTGGAGAAGACAGTGACATTAACCCCGCATCAAGTTACTATGCCTCCACTACTCTTCAGCCTTCCGCGCGAAGTTCGAGACGAGATCTACGAGTATGTATACCCATGCGGAACCTACCGGCCAGTCACTCGATCCAAAAGGCGCAATATCGACCACCTTGGGGCAGAAAACAATAATCTTGCTCTACGACTCGTCAATCGCCAGGTCTCCGTAGAAACCACGATCCACTTTTACAGCAGCTCTATCTTCTTAGGAACTCTCACCAATCTCGTCGACTTTCTCGAACGGATCGGGGTTTGTCGTAATCTCATCAAGCGGATCGGACTGAAAGCTGCTTTTACCAAGCTCCCCAGGAATCTTCCAAGTAATTATCCAATATATATTCCTCCACTTTTCAAAACAATGAACGTCTTGCCTTCTCTACAAACGATCGAGGTTTACGTTACCGAGGCAAACTTGCAAACCCTTTGGCCGAGACTAAGTGGATGGACATTCGGGCGATTAGACAGCCATGTGGAGATAATCGTGCGCAATAGGAGCTCCCGTGGGTCGCTTCAACACCCGTTGTCCGATGATGAGCGCCAAAGCGAGTTGAGGCGTCAGATTGGTGTTTGGAGAAGGGCGAAAGGGGCAAGGGAGTGGAAGAAGGACAAAGATGTTCATGAAGGGCATCGGGGTTCCTTGAAAGATCTTTGACTTCCTCCTGTGATGTTCTTCACCCTAAGCTTGTGGTTCATACTGCTTAGGGAACGGAAGCAAGAGACAGGGCAGGTCAAACTCACCCTCCTCTGCGTTGATGCTTATAATATAGCCCCTTCTGCCCATGATGTGCACGAAATCCACCAAGAGAAGCTCCAGTGATATCGACAGCGCTTCGTGAGCCTTGAGATTTCATTCTCCCGTCCAAGAACCCTCCACAGCTACCTACCACATAGTCTCGGGGTCGGACGGAGTCCCGGACCATCGGCATTCCGTTAGATTACTTCACCTTATCCAAAATTTAACACACCCACTCTGAGTTTCCATCAGCATCTCATTGGAGCTACTGCAAACACATCTGCACCTTCTCAACATCCGAACATCAACCCGTCTACTCTGAACTCGTGAGCAGATCCTTGAAGCCCCTACAAACACATCAAAAGGACTTTCCACAAATCCCAGCTCTCAACGCTCCCGATTTCTAATCCCGTTCCGAAGTGTGTTTGAACTCACTCATCACTATCAGTTGGGTGAAAGAGGAGCTGAGAATAGGACCACTAGTCCTACAAGATATCTACATCAGTATGTTCACACGATTCTTGTCGTGAAGAAAGATTTTACGCTGACGTCTGAACAGTCAATCTGCCTCCAGTGACTCTCTTGCAATTTCCTCGGGAGATTCGCGACAGGATCTACGACTTCGTCTTCACTTGGAAAGAGATATATCCAGCGTGTATAGGCGAGAACCGGAAAAACGCTTGTTCAGACAACCCAACTCGAACCCCCTCCTTGCTCCTCGTCAATCACCAGATCTCTTCCGAGGCCGCAGTCAGCTACTACGGCAATCGGGTCTGGGCCGGTCAACCTCCGCATATGCTTCGATTCTTCGAAAACCTTGGAGGTTGTCGCAACCTGATCAAGGTTGTCAAGGTCAACTACTCCTCAATGAAAAGCTGGATAGTCTGTTTCCCTCAACTCTTCGGTCTCCTTTCTTGCTTGTCTGGATTACGTTTGGTCAAGCTCATGATGATGGTATATAACCTTGAAGCGGCTCAGAAGCAGCCCGCATTCATGGCACTCGGTCTTTTGAAAGACCATGTAGAAGTTGCCGTATACAACGAGATCTTCCATGCCGTGGAGTCTGACAATGCAAGAGGATACACGATCCGAGAGATCATTTGGAGGCGAGCAGCAGGTGCAAAGATTTGGGTACAGGAAAGGGAAAAACTGGAGGCCATACATGGCTGGTAATGAGAGCAAACACACGGTAAGAATTAGTCGAGACGAAGGTGTCATTGGCAGCAGTTGGCAGACTTTCGACCTGCCAGAGCTTCGGTCCATGTCTACAACTATCCAACAGTCTCATAATGATCTCCAGAGCTCGTATTCTACAAGGAGAAGCTAGAGAAGGAAGCCATCCATGGATATCCAACGTGGCGGGTGCATTGAATGCACATCTAACCTTGAGAGATGTGACATATAGTCCTTAGCCAGTTTAATTGCATCACCATTTTTTACTCTACAGATCGATGACCCATCCAAGCCTACTTATCCCCGAACTTATAATAGTGGTGATATGTAACATGCTCGCAGTGCAAAATTCGGCACCGCTGGCATAGAATGAACCTGCCTTTCTTATCTCTCTGACCGCGTGGAGCAAATGACTCTCGTCATTATTCAACCATCCCACAAGACAGCCATTTCAACCAAATCTAGCCATCAGCTAAAGCCAGTTTAAGAGTAGAATAACACAGACGAAATCCTCCGCCTTACCTGCCCAAAAGCTCGCCAACCTCAACATAGCTCCAGCATCATTCAATTCTACATAAAGATCGCCCCGTCAAGGTGATGGTACATCCACTACAGCCACCACAATATTCGTGACCTAATACTTACCCCTTAAGTTGGTGTGAGCACATCATTTCTGTCACCGGGTATGTACATCGCCCCAATGAATACTACAAATCTCGTACGCTACGATCCCTTACCCAAACGCTTCTCCAAGACTCCTTTGTCATCTCCTTTGCAGCACTACTTCCACAATTCGAGCAAATCTCACAATTCATATGCCTGTTTTCCCGCGCACACTCACGGCAAATTTCCAATCTTCGTTCTCGAAAGCCATTTCTAGGATAAGCAAGTAACCGAAAACCCTCACAAGGGTCATATGTTGGCTGACGCTCTAGGACTTTGTGTAGTGGATTCGGGTAAGGATTTATAGCAGTAGAAGATAGAGATCATATCGCCGTCCAAGTCAACTTGTGTGATTGAGACAATTATGAAAGGGCTTCACGACTGGGGGATTAGGAATGATGTAGGAAGATATCACGGATGTGATGCAATATGCAATCTTATTAACTACAATTCATTTCAGCGGAGCGTGTCAGTGTAAGTTTAAATCACGTCTAACTAGAAGCTTCACCAGCTTAAGGAGAGATCCAATAACTTACTCATAGATCCTAGCCACTTAGAGTACTACTTAGACTCAGACTCAGACGAGATATATCCGACCCCCTTCAGGCCTAAGACCCCCTAAATACCACTCACCTCCCCTCTAATCCTAACCTCCTAGAAAAATATGCATAACTTATCTCCACTATCAAGAACAAATCTAGCATAAAACGTGCCTCTATACTCTACCGACTCCAATTTTTCTCCACAATCTCTCCGTTAGCCTCCTCGTGAAAGACCGCGACTCCTCGCCGAGCGAAAAAAGACTCGACTTAAGAAAAATTTAAAAGCGGCAAACTCTACTTTTTGCTAAGAAAGTTTTCGTGGAAGCTTGGCTGTCTTGGAGAAAGCTTCGGTCTATCGCTCCACTTTTTGTGGGGTTGCTTAGTATAAGAATTTCCATTTTCAGTATCTTCTTCTTCTCTTTTTCTAACAATAAGTCAACTGAGAAAAATAAAAGATGGAAAGTGCAGACTTATACTCGAATACAAACCAGCCAAAATTAGTAGATTTTAGTCCAGACTAGTGACCAAGACGCTTAATCTCTATTGCTTTTTCGCTAGACGACACTATCCGAGAAAAAGTAAGGCAGGTTAGATATCAAGGGTTGAGATAGGAGTACAGAGACGGACGTTGTTCATTAGCAGCAAATCCTTAAAGAAAGTTATTTTTACGTGTCAAGGCTGCAGATATGGCGATCAAATACTATACCACGCGGCCCGAATTGAAGGATGGATGTGTAGGGAATGGTTGGAGTGCGACGACCGAGGGGTTGAAGGAAGTGGTGATGGGGTACTCGATGTTGCCGGAGGTAGTCCCAGAGGTAGTCAACATGACTACAGTAGGACCAATCCAGCGAGGAGAGGAGAAGATTCTGGCGGAAATGAGTGGATTTGAGCGTCAGGGGGGCGAGATTAAGCAGAGAGATGAGCAGAACATGGCCGCCTTAGCCGAGGATACCTTCAAAGAAGTGCGAAATATTGAAGCGGATACCACCAACGGGACGGATCTGGAAGGAAAAGACGGCAAGGAACCAGCACTTCCAACTACAGTTGGGTATAAATACGCAGAATCGAGCGGAAACACACACGGAAGAGAGCTAAGAGCGACGCCTGTGACAATGACAAGGCCCCTATTGCAGCTCGCAGAATCCGTCCAGGTCGAAAAGAAAAGACTGGATGAGTTGGAAAACGAGCTAGAGAAGGCGGTCACGGCGCGCCTCGAGGCTCAATCCACAGGCCCACCGTATACGGCTCAGATACTCAATGCCATGATCGCCGAGAACGAACGCGACATTGCAGCAGTGAAATCAGCGTTGAAAAAGCGTCGGAGACTGGAAGAGCGCGAGGCAAAACTCGCTCTTGTCGGCGCTGGACTTCATGTTCAATCGTTTCTCAATCGAGATATACAATCCAAAAATGAAGAAGAAAAGGACCAGAAAGCGACGCAACAAGCCGAGCTTCCTGGAGCTCGCCCGAGCAGCCGAACCGATGCAGGAGCTTTTGTTTGTGATCCAAATTGGGGGGTACTCAAGGTGATGGACCCAATAGACAAAGGTGACCAGGAGCAGGCGGTCACAGCTGAGCTGCTAGACGAACCCACCCAGCTCGACTTCATCCAAGCCCAACCACCGCATCCAGAGATCATCAACAGCACGACGAGAGTCATAATGTTGGTCGTTCTCTCCTACACAATGCTCTGGTTTTACACATACTGGAAGCTGTCTCAACAGATCTATCTGACGCCGACGGTCATCTTTGTCGGGTTCCGCGTATGCATGGATTTGCTTGACTTGTATCAACGAGTGCACCAATTCTGGATGTGCGAAGATCCAAAGTCAATTGCACGGGCAATGCTCTCCAAAAGCATAGTCAAATATGTCAGTACGATAGTGCTGACGACCTGGTATGGCCCTTGCTGTGCTTTATGCACCGTCTGGCTTGTACCATCTGCTATAGAGCTGCTAGATTGGTGCTCGAATGGATATGTATCTTTCGAAAAGTGGTGTCCACGCCGAATTCGACTTATGCAGGGCCCTTTTACAGAGACTACGTCAGATCATCTTCGGACTGTAAGGCTTGCTAGCTTCGGGACCAACACGAATCGTATTTCCCTCGGCATACTCTGTTGAAATCTGTTGAGCATCGTCTATTATGCACTGACATATGTCGCACTCTTCTCTCGTCGTGAGTCCGGGTTCGCCAAGGGGACGGCGTTGGTGGTCAGCATGTACCTGCGCTCGGGACAATTTCCACAGCCTCGGCAACTCGGAGAGGCGGATACGATGCTTCATCTCTGGCAAAGAGAATTTGATTCCACAAGAGAGTCCGGCCGGATACGGAGTCCATCTTTAACGGCGTGCGTTGCCCAGCAATGCGCCGCATTCCGTGAAGGCTGCACAAAATATAGCCACCTATTGAAGGCCATGGGTCGTCTCATCATCTTTGCCGTCATTACGACTGCTATTGTGATCATCATCCATATATGAGGGCATCTTGAAACATCTGCTGGTCCGAAATGGGCTATTCATCTAGGGTATGGGCAAATTCTTGCATTCGCGAGGATTTTGAGATAGTGAAGGAGCTTCCAAGAGCTGAGAAGAGCGGTAGTCTAGGCAAGGTATCATCGAGTTGTCTCGCTTCTGTTTCAAAATTTTGCATAGTACTATTGTGTCGAGATTGATCCAATGGGTTGTGAATAGAGATGCCCTACATGAGTTCGAGAGTCCAAACTTGCTCATCTTGGGTCATTGTGGCCGCGAATGGTGAGTACGACGGTACTTGCAAGAGGCTGACTGGACCGTCCTTGTCACAGACACCATTGGAATACAGTTGCTTAAGCACTCCTGCATATGCTCCCCGCTCAGAGATATACTATGGCAATGGTCAAACCGCAGTATTGTGTCGATATGAACGCAGCGTTGCAGAGGCCTTGACACGGCCTGCCCAGCTCATCGACATACTAGGGAGCATCCCTCCCCAGGATAGAGTTCATGGACGTATGATTTCGGACCTAACAGACGGCAACAGGCACGACTACATTTGCACTTTGTCTTCTCAGATCCTCGAGGGAGGAATGGCATAGAAGCCATCGGCGGTAGAGTGGCCGGAGCTGCAATTTTGAGGTCTCGCGCAGTACTTGCCACAATCTGTGAAGTTGCTGGACCCTGTTGCAACCTTGATGATGTGTGTTGTATTCGGTGGGGCTCATGGGACAGGTCTTAATAGGTACGGTGGCCCTGCCGTTCGAATGTATTGAGGGTCGTCGACACCAGATGTACCGGATGGAATGCGCCAATGACGTATGAATGAGCCAGAGAGCCGGTCATGCGCGGGAAGAATTTGCTGGACGCTGGTCTGGGATCCCGTACCCTCTAGATTGACATTCGGCCCTTCGCTATGGCCTAGGCTCTTGACATAGAAGCCTCCGCGTGTGCACCCTGTGCGCAGGGGCGGGTCGCGGTAGACGGTATCGTAGCTAACGCGACTATCGGGCATCTGGTCTTTCGAGTGTGGCGTCAGGTAGCGCGTGCGATTCTTGATTGATGGCGTAGCGGCCCCCGTCGACAAAGGGTTCCTGATTGTGCTAGCTTACACCTGGGTTGAGCGCTGGGTAGCGGTGGCCGTGGTCGGAGCCTTTGTGGTAGAAGATGAGTTTGTAGAGATCGTTCTCTCAGATGAAAGGGGTCACGTCCAGACGGCTGTAACTTGCAGTGGGCGTATGCGATGAAATTGAGGCGTTATAAAGCATGGTTGATGGGGAGGGGAGGTTTTGATGTGAAAAGCTAGAGCAATGAGGAATCGATCTTGACTATGAAGGATGGTGCCAATTGAAGAAAGGGTGCCGCGTAGTGGAGAAGCGCCATGTTCGCAAGTTGTGTGTTGGCTAAAAAGAAAATAGCGGCCGGATCGATCGCAATTTTTTGGGGGCATATGTCCTATCAATCGACCCTGTTGGCTTGGGTGAAGTTCCAAAGCTTCTATATCAAACCTATAAGGATCCATGCCAAGCCAAGGAACCGTAGCGGTTTCTTTGGATAGGAGCTCTTTCGAACCTTGAGTCTTCTATACTTGAATCACATGTTTTCATCGAGACAGAACACCCACGGGACGGAGGCCATTGGCATCCAATGTACCGTGTACGGCAATGCTTCGCTGCCTTTAAGAAGCCGTGTGAAGCTTGCGGGCGTGCTCACAGTAAGGCTCTTTACGGCGTTTTCAAACCCTGACTCTTCATCCATTCGTTTCGAAAAGCATGCATAGTCGATCCACTTGCAGATATTCCTTGGCGCTGTCGTGGATGGGAAGGCAGGTGGCTCAGCTTTCATCCAACACTTTCTCAATGAAACCTTTGGAGAACCTGACCATTTGCTCATACGCAACCTCAAACCCATTTCTCGCCCCGTAGTAAGGATCCACGACCTCTTCTCCCGGCCTTCCCCCGAAATCCCCAAACAGAACGACCTTACCCATTCCCTGGGTGGCTCTATCCTTTCCCAAAATACGCTGCCTCAATCTCTGTAAGTCATGTAGATTCTCTTTATCCATAGCCAATACGTAGTCAAAGGTGGTAAAATCCGAACTTCTAACCTTCCGAGCAGCGTGATCGTAGTCGACAATGTGATTGTCTTCGAGGGTACTCATTGTGCGAGGATCTGGGGGATCGCCGGCGTGGTAGGCGCCAGTCCCAGCGGAATCTATGTTAGCGATATGAGGGTGGTCGACGCATGTAAGAGAGCGAAAGACAGCTTCGGCCATGGGGGAGCGACAGATGTTTCCCAGGCAGACGAAGAGGACTGATATTGGGGGTGTGGCGGTCATCTCATCTGGCGCACTCGAGGCCGCAACATTAGACAAGCTCTGCCCCGCTCCATTGGGAGTGGGGGCCATGCGCGTTAAAGGATTGTTACGTCTCGTATGTACTATCGTATCATCTAATCCAAGTCGCCGGGAGAGGAGCTGAGATATGATGAGTTACGCGAAGAGCAGTCGGCGTAGCGCGTCGTGTTGCTGAGGCTGTGAAACAAAAGCTGATCGGACCCCTGTTTTATTTACGGAAAACATGCGCTAATCCCCGCCCCAGTGCGATCGTCTTTCTTCCGCTCTGTTCATAGCATAGGTCTATTGGCTGCAATGGCGAGTGACTGGCCTTAGGACAAAAGGGCACACGTAGCGAAGTGAAAACTCCTGGTAAGCCGAACAGAGAGAGCCTCACGCTGTCTTTGAAAAGGAGAGAGCTAACAGCGTTTCATGTGTCCATAGGTGGAGAGACCGTCACTCTTGAAACCCTGCGGTGATACGAAAGCACCACAGACAAAGCAGCAAGCTCTACGCACGTCGCCGCAGCATCCCTGCCTCCGGGCTTCATCCACATTCCTCGCTTGTCCTTCCCTGAGAGCCGTCAGCAATGTCATACAACCGCCTAGGTTAGACCTCAGCCACTTTAACATAAACTTGACGCTGCTTGACCGTTCTATCTGCATATTCCAACCACTTGCTCGACTTCAATATCATAAGCTGACCTCTGGGCTGTCACAGACCCCTTTGGCCAGCACGGCGAGGAAGAATACGAAGGCCACCACATGGATCCCCACTATGCTGGGCGATCGCATTCCCCTGGCCAGCCGTTGCATGGCTATCAGCTAGAAGATGGGCCGCACAGACCACAGCAAGCGCCATTGCAGATACCTATGGGACCAGCAGGATCGGGCGATCGACTCGCACCGCAACCTACATACTCCGTTGAGAACATCGACAACTCATACCACCACAACGAGCATTACGAGGCGCAACATGCTGTATCGGCGCACGACTACGCCTATGGAGGAGGCAATGACTATGCTATTTCTCCAGAGGAACACCATGACCAGTACTTTCAACAACCTTATGAGCCTCATCCCGACGGCGGTTTGTCACATTACCCGTCACAAGAACAGGAGCACGGGCAATATTACGACGATAACGACCACCAGCCAATTTTACAACCGGACAATCCATATGGGCCAAACCCGCAAGAACCTGGTCCTGGGCTACAACCGGCAGGATATGATGGCTCTCAGATCGGCACAACCCCAAGTCCTGCGCCCATCAGAAGGTGGAAGACGGTCAAGGAAGTCCAGCTCTTTAATGGCAACCTTGTCCTCGATTGCCCCATACCGCCAAAGCTATTGAGCCAAGTACCTCATGCGGAGCCTCCAGAAAGAGACGAGTTTACACATATGCGTTATTCAGCGGCGACTTGCGACCCTTCAGAGTTCTATGACTCGAGGTTCACTCTACGACAACGGCTTTTTGCGAAGCCGCGACATACCGAGCTTTTCATCGTTGTAACAATGTACAACGAAGATGACTTCCTGTTTGCAAGGACCATGACCGGTGTCTTCAAGAACATCGAGCACATGTGTTCAAGAACCAACAGCAAGACTTGGGGCAAAGAGGCCTGGAAAAAGATCGTGGTCTGCGTGGTCAGCGATGGCCGTGCAAAGATTAATCCGCGAACCAAAGCCGTGCTGGCAGGTCTGGGGGTCTATCAAGATGGAATTGCAAAACAGCAGGTTAGCGGCAAAGACGTGACAGCTCACATCTATGAGTACACAACGCAGGTGGGTATGGAGCTCAAGGGCAAGACCGTGCAATTAAAGCCTAGAGGAGCCACGCCTGTCCAGATGGTGTTTTGCTTGAAGGAGAAAAACCAGAAGAAGATCAATTCCCATCGGTGGTTCTTCCAAGCCTTTGGTCGTGTCCTGGATCCCAACATCTGCGTCCTTCTCGATGCTGGAACGAAGCCTGGAAAAGACTCAATCTACCATCTATGGAAGGCCTTCGATCTAGAACCGATGTGCGCCGGCGCCTGCGGTGAAATCAAGGTCATGTTGAGTGGTGGCAGGAAGCTCCTCAATCCTCTGGTTGCCACTCAAAATTTTGAATACAAAATGAGCAACATCCTCGATAAGCCGCTCGAATCAGCGTTTGGATTCATTTCTGTGCTCCCTGGGGCATTTTCCGCCTATCGGTATATAGCACTGCAGAACGACAAGAGTGGACAGGGACCGCTGGAAAAGTATTTCAAGGGTGAGAAAATGCACGGAGCAAACGCCGGTGTCTTCACAGCCAACATGTATCTGGCGGAAGATCGAATTCTCTGCTTCGAACTTGTTGCAAAACGCAATTGTCGCTGGATTCTCCAATACGTCAAGTCATCCACTGGTGAGACAGATGTACCAGATACTATGGCCGAATTCATTATGCAGCGTAGACGTTGGCTCAACGGTAGCTTTTTCGCCGCCATTTACGCTCTTGTTCATTTCTACCAGATCCAGCGGACGGATCATAGCTTCATCAGAAAGATGATGTTCCTGCTCGAATTCACATACCAAACCATAAATATGATATTCGCTTGGTTCGCCATTGTAAGTTTCTATCGCTTTTGCTCTGTGGGCCAGCTGATGAAGTGATGCAGGGCAATTTCTTCCTGGTCTTTCATATCCTTACCAATTCTCTGTCTGGCAAGGATCTCCTTGGAACAGCCGGTCAGGTTCTCAGTGTGGTATTCGAATGGCTGTATCTGGCCATTTTACTCACATGTTTCGTTCTGGCTTTGGGCAACCGTCCGCAGGGATCAAACAAGTTCTATATGACGCAGGTTTACTTCTGGGTTGGGATTATGCTCTATCTTATCTTCGCGTCAGTCTTCATCACGGTCAGGTCTATCCAGATCGAAACAGCGAAGAGCGGATTCAAATTCTCGGACATCTACAGTAATCAGCTCTTCTTTACCCTAATCGTCTCACTCCTGTCAACCTATATCCTCTACTTCGTCGTATCCTTCCTCTTCTTCGACCCATGGCATATGTTTACCTCGGTAACTCTTAAATTCTGCTCAAACGGAAAACGCAATGCTAATCACATAATCCAGTTCATCCAATATCTACTCCTAACCCCAACCTACATCAACATCCTCAACGTCTACGCTTTCTGCAACACACACGATATAACATGGGGCACCAAAGGCGACGACAAAGCCGAAAAGCTGCCCTCGGCAAATCTCAAACCGGGCGGCAAAGTGGACGTCAACATCCCCCAAGACGACGGTGACTTGAACGCCCAATACGACGCCGAGATGCGTACCATTGCGGTGAAAGCTCCCAAGGAGGTCAAGGTCGTTTCCGACGCCGAACGCCAAGAAGACTATTACAAGGGCTTCAGGAGTGCCGTTGTGCTGGTCTGGATGTTTTGCAATTTCGCGCTCGCGGCTGTGGTGTTGAGTGCGGGCGGGTTGGAGACGGTGCAGATTGGTAAGGATAAGCCTAATGGACCGCAGAGGAGTACGATATATATGGGTGTGGTGCTTTGGAGTGTGGCGGGATTGTCGCTATTCAGGTTTTGTGGAGCGCTGTGGTTCTTGGTTGTTAGGCTGGTAAGTCGCTGCTCTTATGGCACTCCTCCCCCCTTGTCCAGATCCGATCGGGACTTGCTGACTTGGAGCTTTCTAGTTCCGCGGCGTCTGAGCGAACAGTTTACTGGACATTGTAGAGGTATCCCATGTCTTGCATCCTTTTCACGTACTCTGAAGCATTCCAAGCGGGCGTCCTCTTCCGAATTGGAGATACCACAGCGTGTGTTGATGAAACGATAGGGTTATTTCAACAATCATGATTCTCATTTTCGTATTGTGGACTTTCATGCCGTGGCTGTCCCGTCTCCAACCTAATCTGCCCACCGCGTCGTGATCTGCGCTCGCTCCAGTAATCCTCAAGCAGAAAGCTCCAATGACACAGCATCCCCGCCGAAAACCCAACGGCATCATTGCGGAACGCCAGTATACCGGCGACAGTCATGAACATAACCGCCCACCTCCTTTGTCTCCCCTCATCACCCAACTCCCCTGTTCCTTTATCCTCCTCTTCATCCCCCAACCCTTCCCTATCCGCAGTACTCTTATCTAGCTGACCCAAATCCCTCGCACCAGCAGTATTCAAACTCTCCCCCACCTTCACCAGCTCGAGCCCAGCAGCAATCAGCAGTATACACAGCAGCGATTTCGGAAAGCCATCAAAAACATACAGCGCAACATCGCTCGCAAACAACCCCAGCAACAGTTTCACCAAACCAAGAAAGATGATACTGGCCCCCGAGCGCGCCCCAAAGCGATACTGCGCAGCCAACCCTCCACTGCCGTGACAGACGGGCATAGCGCCAAACCAACATCCTACCAAATTGATGACCGCAACGCTAAGGCCCAGCGCTGTTGTTGACGGTGTTTTCACATCTGGTAGTAGCTCCTCTGCCAGGAAGGCGACTGCGATGACGGAATTCGGCGTTGTAAGCGGAAGCTGTCCGATCCCTGCCTCTAGCATCCCAATGCGGATATCGAGCGGTGAAGGCATAAAGGCGTGCGGATGCCAGATTTTCATTCCTGAGCCAAAGTGGGAGGGATTCCATACCACAGCTGCGACAACGCCGAGAAGGAAGATGATCAATGCATAAGGAACGCGTTTGTTCGTCGAAAATAACAGCAGTGCCAGGAAAGCTGCTAGCAAAACGAGCCAATTCGCACCTCCATTCCCCGGGTACAAGCCTCCGGCGCTGCCTACCAGACTCAGCCCGGTGCCGACTTGTATTCCTTTCACAACGGGCACTGGCACCACGGACGTAAACCATTTGACCAGTCCTGTCAGGCTTAGGAAGCCAATGGCGCCTGCTACGAAGAGGCCTGCTGAGGCGGTTTCGGCGGCGGTGAAGGAGCGGGCGATTGCGATGGAGGCGATGGCTTTCATTGGTTGCACGGGGAGGGGGATGCCGAAGAGGATGCCAGTTAGGATGTTGGCGAGGCCGGAGAAGAGGAGGGTTGTGGGGAGGGAGATGCTGTTGTTGGCGGTGAGGGCTATGAGGAGGGGGAGGAGGGTGCTATGTTGGGTTGGGGGTTTAGCTATTGTTGTTTGTGGACCGATTGGATGAGTCTTTGTGGTGGAATGGGGATAAGGAGGGATGATTGCTTGGCTTGGATGGGAGGAAGCTGGGGAAGGGGGCTCAGAAAATAGGTACCCAAGATCCCCCAGTGAGCCGGAGATTTCTGATAATGGCTGGGAGCGGATGGTCTGGAGATTGTAGCGCTGGATGGTCCATAGCTCGGTTCGCGTTTCTCGAAAGGCTTCTCTGATGTTATCCAGGGGTCTAGCACGCCATGAAGGGGGGTGCAAATCTAGGTCAGCCATGCTACCGATGCGAGGGAAGGCCTAGAGAACAGGCGTGACAGGGTAGTAAAGAGCGATGCTTATCGATACGGATGATCATCCAACCTGATGCCAAGCATGGCTCGGTCCGAGCCTGGCGCGCCGACCGCTGGATATCTTGCGTACTTTAGTCTGGTAAATCATGCCTGTAGGTCGATTGCTACAAGCAATAATAGATTATACTTCTACCACTCACCCACCATAATGGCTCTATCGTTGCCACGGCGGCCGCTGTTTCGATCAGGTTTGTACAATCAATCTAAAAGCACATACCCTTGCACTAACGAGCGCGACTACAGCTACCTGTTTCGCCCGACACCACTCGCTCCCCATCACCTCCTACCATCTTCACTCCCAACATCGCACCATCTCCCTCCGCACCCTCAACCCCTTCAAACCGAAGACAGAACCAATCCTCGACCCCGCCGCCCTCTCCACCCTCCGCAAAGAAAAAGAAAGCCAAAGCCCAACCTCGCCCGAACCCCCCAAAACAGGCGATCTCGCCCCCGGCTCCGTCTTCGAAGACCCCAACGCATCCAGCTCTCCCACCTCCGAAACCCCAGAGCGCGACCCTTACGCCATGGCCGCCGCCCTAGACCCCACCCCCATCGCCCGCAAACGCTGGCAACGCAAAATGGTAGTCCGCGACATCCGCGGCCGTGGCCGCCTCTCCAAGACCGAAAAAATCCTCCGCACAGAACGCCAGCATCTTGTTAAAAGCCCTTGGATTAAGACGAGCATCAAGAAGTTGTATCCGCTCGCGCGGCAGATTGCGGGGAAGCCGCTGCATGAGGCTATGGTGCAGATGCGGTTTTCGAAGAAGAAGGCGGCGCAGGATGTTTTGAGACATTTGGAGTACGCGAGGGATCAGGCT
>JAABUK010001663.1_pt1 | contig 41705 bp, 54 predicted proteins | sample 5559141 | NCBI WGS metagenome assembly JAABUK01 (sample SAMN10711869, study PRJNA513367) | rock metagenome | isolation source: Antarctica rocks | place: Antarctica: Victoria Land, Pudding Butte nord | collected 2016-01-03 | reverse complement strand
CTATGGATGCCACATTTCTGCGTTGGGGACTTACAATCAGCACAAAGAAGACCAAAGTGCTGGTCGTTGGCAGAAATGCTGCAGCTCAAGCTGCAGATTCAGTCATCATGTTGCGAGGGGATCAACTAGATTCTAGGTCCCACCTGGTCGCCCTAGGTCTAGTTTCAATGATGTTGCTTTGCATGATTGCCAAACCCGTGGGATTAGTAGACCGTATAGAGATGCGCAAGACCGACTGCTTTGGAAAGACAAGACTTGTCCCGCACGTACCTAGCTCATCATGAGCTGGAAAGCGTTGTGATTATTATTATTATTATTCTACACAACACATTTTCACAAATCACTGCTTGGGAGCTTTGATGATGTACTTTGTGACCTGATAATCGAATGCAACATCGCCAGACATGAGTACATGCGCAAAATATCACTGGTTGATGAATCTGTCAGTATTGATCATCTTCTTTGTGCAATACGTCAGCTAGCTCTTCAATAGCTGACTGAAACTCCGGCATGCACCTACGGTAACCGGTATGCTAACAGTGACACAAGAATTCCGACTGTGACTAGAATCTGGCTGCCTGAAGACCATGAGGCAACATGGACATATCAAACTACTTGCTCAGGCTTTGCACAATTTTGGTGTGCATTGTTTTGCCACAACCTACAGGCCCAATGTCCCATGTGTTGGAGCCATATCATCCTATCCAAACGCTGCGTACCCTACATCTTTCAGAGCTGTTTCCCAGCAGTATCAAATGTTTTTGCAGGTGTATTCATTCTGGTGCCACAGTCTCATTCTTGCCTCCAATCATCTGGTAGTTGCTTTGTGGAAACGAGTTTTGAATCCTTGCTGCATTGTGAACATTTGGCGCACTGATAGACAGCTGATCACAGTGTGTGTGCAGGCACGTGAGGTATACCAGGCTGACATGCCAACCAGCCGGCAGACAGGAGGCTCTGGAGTCAGCAACGAGGAAGAAGACAAGAACATGATGGCCTCAGATGTCAATTTTGAGAGATTCAAGTCTACTGGAACAGAGTGCTTTGAGGAGGCAGATGCAGAGCCTGGTAGCGGGTTTCTTGCTGTTGAGCCAGATGGTAAGCTTCCTTACAGTAAAGAGCTCAGACAAATGTTGACACGCAGCTTGCCTCCTGTGTTTGAGCTACTCTGGCTTCATCTCTTTTGGTAAACTACAATGTATGTGCATCTGTCTGTGAAGTAGTGGCCGCTACTATTCAAAGTCCGGCAGTCACATCAACATCCAGTAGGTGGGCAGCAAACAGTGCAGGCCTGGTCCCATGTAGATGCCCTCATGTTGTGCTGGTTCCTGTCTGGTGTTGTCTGCTTGATGAGTCTCTGACCCCTTGTCGTTGTGTCTCCCTTAGATGATGGCAAGCAGCACCAGATATGGGAGGACAGGTTACATCCTGCGCACTATGCTGGTGAAGATACTTGGCCTCAGGAGGGCTCTGGCGAAGAGATGGGCACCAGTGCTGGTCCTACCATGACTCTGTGGGGCGATGAGCCCAACAGTTGTGCTGCACCTGCTGATGATGGCTATGCTGATTTCCTGAGGGAGCAGGATGAGAAGATGTCGATTGTGCCTGATGTGAGTGACCTGCCCTGTGTCATGCATTGGCAGCACTTGTGAGGTCGTCAACTGATGTACTTGCAAGGCCAGTGTGGCCACTGCAAGCAGGCTGCGCGTGTAGGGGACAACAGAGTAAGTCTGCTTAAGATTAATATTTCCTGTTGCATGCCTGGCTTCTGAGGCACCTTGGCAGTATCATTTTTGAACAAACAAGGTGTGACAGCATCATGTACAGTGTGCATTTGCTGCAAGATGTGGGTGCACTAAGCTTGCTCAGAGCTGCCAGCTGAATGTTCTTTATGCTGCTCTTGCAGATCCACTGGGGCAATACATATTACTCCGAGCAGAAATGTGAGGAAATTGTGGCAGCCAGACTGAAGAGGCGCATGGAAGAGATCCAGCAGGCTAGAAGGCAGACCCACAATGTTTCACAGCTTGGGTGCACTAGGCTTGGGAGGATCCAAAAGCCTGCTGGTAGGGTGGCTGCCAGTCACAGTTCTGCATTGGAGAAGATGAAGAATTGGCTTGGCTGATAGGCTTGCAATGCATGGCAATTCTGTTAATCTGGCAAATTGATAGTGACAAGCAGGACATCTGACTGTTTGTGTCATGCAACTGTTGAGTATCAAGTGTTTCGATATGCATGTCAAAGATGTTGCAACAACTGCAGCAGTCAAGGGCTGCAAATGATCAGTTGTATTGCCGTTGAGGTATTTGTGGCTAAGCTCAGGTGACTGACAGAAACTCTGTAGGCCAACAACTCAACTCGAAAGCAGACAGACTCATTACCAGGGAATGACTCAATGTTTCTTTATACACATGTATATAATTAAGTCTGAAAAACCAAAGGGCGAGTCTTCCAAGTGTCCATGAGATAAGTTTCCTCGGTGGTACGAATCTGATGTCTATGAGACAAATTTGAGGCGTCCTTCAGACGCAAGCAGGCACCGACATAAGGAGCTCTTGACCAGCTGACTGTCTTGGTTGTCAAAGACACGCATGTGAGTTTTGCGGAATGTGTTTGCGGAAGATTCATGGTGTGCAAGAGCTGTTTACAAATGCACATCTTGTCTTTGGAACTGGACTCAACAGCGGTTGCTCGCTCAGCAATGGCTCCCAGCATGTAGCGACCCCTTTTGGCCAGTGATGTGATGGATAAGGTTGCTAGATCCATGGTCACCGTGGCCACAGATAGTAGTATGCTTTACTTTTCAGAAGGCGAACGGCAATGATGCACGCATGCATCTTTGCAGGCAACTTGCCCAGGTGCAGCACATGACTGTTGGTGACAGCAGTCCGTTTCTGTATTCGTCGATGTTTGAGGAGAAATTTGCAGGAGTTCAATAGTCCAAACTGCACAGTCTGCCAAGCTCTTGTGAGCACAGGCTTCATACCACTAAGGAAGCACTGCAGACTTGATATTGCTTGAAAAACAATGAGATTAACAGGTACTCCTGCATCTCTCAGCACAGCAAAGATTAATGCTGTAACGCAGCTTGAAATAGCCATACGCCATAAGTGCCCCTCCAAGGCATGTGGCTCAAGATTCCCCGCTGCAGTGATCAGTACCCTTTCCCAATATGGCCAACGTCAAATGCAAACAATGATAGCCTCATGCAAACTTGCTGATCAGTACACTTGCGAAGCGCATTACACGGTGAATACGCCGGCGAGTCTGTGCGATAAAAGCGCAACTTTGCGTACAGTAACTTAGTCCGCGAGAAGAATGGCCCCTTGGTCTTTGAGGCAGCCGAGGGCGTACCAGTGGTCCCATGAAGTCAGGTCGAACAAGCCATGTATCTATCTTTTTCCTTTTTGCGTCAGCTCTGGATCGCGCTTGAATGTTGCTTCGACATCAACCTGAGTCAAACAGGGATTGGGGACAGCTGTGATTTCCATCGGCATTGACGAAACCATAGATGCAGCGCCAAGGACACTTTCTACTCAAAACAGGGAACACACAACAGATTGCGGCAGCGGCTGCGCCTGCGCAGGGAGCAACTGTCGGTCGTGAACAGGTGAGCATACTTACAGGTTCCTGGACAGCTGTTATATTTTCAGACAGTGCACAGGGTTTTGCTATCAGGGTACGAGGCGTCACTGCTCAGGGCTGCTCAGGGCTGTGCTTTTGACAGCTGCAACGTGCTTGCAGGTCTCCAATCATCGGTGTATCGAGTCGTGTGCCAGTTCAGCTTCAGCACAGGGTTACTCACAGACCTGGAGTGTGACACACACTTGTGCCCGACACACGTCACATTGCATACTTCAACGTCAGAACCGCAGCCCGGTAACACGCCTCGTTCAACATCCCGTGATGCAAGTGACAAATGTTGTGCACATGTGGTCTGTTACCATTAGGCCAGCTTGTCACATCACAAGCTGTGTTGACTAAGTCAAATTTCACAAGGCCAGCTTGTCACATCACAAGCTGGCCTTGTGAAGTTTGACTTAGTTTACACAGCACCTGTTGCTCACACCACGAGTTTGTCTTCATGCAAACAAGGCGCCTTCACAGCCTACAACAGCTATTTGGTTGTATGAATGTATCAGAATGGCCCAAATACAGTTGAGCACATGTCCTGACTGCTGACAACGGCACATGTAGCCAGTCTGTCAAACTTACCCCTGTCCTCAAGTCCTGTAGCTTTACCCTATGGCAGTGTTTGGACTGCAATGCAGCTGGCATGCATTTGGCTTGTGCACTGTTGAATTATATGCTGACACATGCATGCGCTTGCAGGTTTGCTTCAGGCTGACTACCTTTGCCCCGCTAATCATCAATAGCTTCTGCGCCAGAGTTTAAAGATGACCAGTCGTGAGGCTAGGGCCCGTCTTGCAGCCCACGGTGCTGCAGCAGCACGTACACATCTGGTGTCAGGCGGCTCTGTTGGCCCTGCAAATGATGTGAAGGTATGCTCAGAGCTCTTATACCATGTTCACACGCAAGCTAGCGTGAGATTAGGTCTAGTCCAATCTCAAGCAACACCACCTGTGCTGACAGCGATACAGAAGCCTGGCCTGATGTGACTTGAAGCTGGCTGCCTGAACATTGTGAGTCAACATTGGGCTTGTCAAAAAGTTACCTTGCTCAAAATTGCTGCGCATGGCATTGCCATACCCTGCATACCGACCGCCTCATATGTCAAAGCCATGCCCCCTCAGTCACATGCTATGTATCTTACATGTAGCACACTTGCTTGCCAGCAGTCTCAAGTGTTTTTGCAGGTGTGTCACTCTGATGTCTTGTGTTGCAGGTGCCCACTGCCTCTTCTGTTGCCACACCTACTAAGTACAAGGCAGGAGTATTGTACACCACAAGAGACGTCAGCAGGTGGTTCAACAAGAGCGAGGGGCCTGACAGGAGCTCTTGGCGGGAGCAGCGTTTTGTACCAGACGCATCTGCCTCTGTAAAACAGCTGAAAGATTCGGCAAAGCCACGCTCCTGGTCATGCCTCCGCTTTCAGTACCAATGCAAGCCAGGCAATTTTATCATCGCCATGGTGGTGGCAACGTATGATGCTGAGGTGTGGTGGGTCGGCAGAGTGCATCGAGTCACGCCATGTGCTGTCTACATCAACTTTTTGAGTAAGTGTGCAGGCCTACATCCTGTCATGTGAAACTGAACAGCATATCTGTAGCGTATATGCCATGCTTTGCTGCTTGTGTGCTGGTGCTTCAGTCTCTGCTTGTGACAAGCTGTTGCTTCAGTTTGGGAGTCTGTGTTGCTTGCTGCAATGCCATGCACAAATGCACCCAAGACTGGTGCGATCTCTGCCATACCAATCTTGATTGATGCTGCCTGCACATACATCTGCCCTCTTTGTGCTTCCAGGCAATTTGTTGGCACCAGCAAGACATCTTGCATACATGCTCACAAGCACATCCTTGCTCCTGGTCTTACATGCCTTGTGGGGTGTCATGCAGACAGGCCTGATGACGAGGAGGCACACCAGTTTGGCATCAAGTCCAGGAAACTCTTTACTGGTGATCTTGGACTGCACCACATATGGTGGGCAGGGCAAGGGGGTGACCTGATGCTGACTGAGGAGGCGTTCCAGCACCAGATCTATTACAACCACCCTCAATTCTTCCTGGCAAATGTCAGGGAGCGCATTGGTGACCGCTGCACTCACGCCCCTTTTGCAAGGCACTCTGGATTGCCAGACGTATAGTGTCCTGTTTGGATGGTTGATGTATCCAGGTTCATGGATGCGCAGCTGACTCAATCCATATTCTGCCTGGTCGCTGCAATGTTGTGTTGTGCTGACAAATCTGCATGGTTGGATAATGCTGTGGCTTTACATCATGTGGACATGTAGCTGGTTACTGTACTCCAAATGCAATCCACGCTTTTGCCAAGTGGGCTCATTTGCTGCACACATGCCGATGACAGTTGCCATGCCAATCACACCTGCAGTCACTCATTCTCATTGCCATACTTACTGTCACTATGCCCTCAAATCTGCCTACTAAACAGCTGCTCTGCAGGCTTTCTATGCCACACACCAGCAAGCCATGCACATTCGTCTTGCTCAGTCTCACCCCTATGCTTGTCTAGCGCTTCTTACTTTCTCCACATTTCTGCTTTGCAGGTGCACTCTTCCCCACAGGCCCTAGCCTGATTGCTGCTGAACCACCTGCTGCCCCCTCTCTCAATCTTTCCCCCTCCCCAGCCAAGCCATTGGCTCCCCCCCCCGCCCCATCCACCCTCCCCACCCCCTCTGCTGAGCTCCATATGATGCGCCAACAGCTCCCGCCTTCATTGCCGAGCCAGCCAGTGACACATGCTGGCAGGGCACCTGCAGCCAGGGCCATGCCCACTGCCAATCATGCTGTCAACACAACTCACGCTGCTGGTACGATCTCTCAAACGCATAGACAATGTGCCTCACCCTCCCCTAGCAACACAGCAAGCTCCAGGACGTCCCGGACCGGCTTCAGCAATCTTACTTGGTAAACTGCTGGACAAGTCTCAAGAGACCCATAGATATTGCGGCGCGTCTCTGGCAAGCAGAACCACTTGCAACACTGGAACACTAGCCCCTAACTTAGAGCTGCAGTATCTGAATTGCCAGTCCTTCAGATGTCAGTGGTCGCCCCATGTACATCCCTCCTGCACAGCTTCCCACTCCTAGACAAAACCCCCCCTGGATGCCCCCTGCTGAGCAAAGGGGAGGGGTCCTGCAGTCAGGGTAACAGTGGGAGCTGATGCAGTGGCGGGAAGCACAGCATGGGGACTGGTCAGCTATGCTTGGGATTTCACGTCCCGCAGGCTGCCGTACCCCTTGCTGATGCTGGTAAGTAGCTCATGACAACGTCGATGCTAACATGCAGAACAGCAAAGTGGATCAGCAAAATGTTAACCGCAACACAGTGAACAAAAGTTGAAATGCTTTCAGCAGTCATTGCAAGAGCTTCCTTCTGACAGCAGTGTGTTATGCAGCTTTGCACAAACAGCAGTGTCAGCATGTATTGCAAGAGCTTCCTTCTGACAGCAGTGTGCTATGCAGCTTTAGACAATCAGCTCAGTGATGTCAGCACTTATTGCAAGGGCTTCTTTCTGACAGCTGTGTGCCATGTAGCTTTGTACACACAGTAGTGTCAGCACTTACTGCAAGAGCGTCCTTCTGACAGCAGTGCAATGCAGCTGTACACAATCAGCTCAGTCGCGTCAGCAGCAAAATGTGCACCCAAGCTATCAGCTTGTCACATCATTGCTTTTCACACTGATTGTTCTCAACAGCTTGTGTAAGCTGGACATGCTGCTGCAGGTGGGCACACCAGTAGTAGCACAGAGGCCTCTTGAGGTCCAGAGGGAGGCACATTTTGTAGAGGCAAGGGGTGGGCACATCGCAGCAGAAGAAGCACACAGCTCATCCGCTGTGAACAGTGGACAGGGCTCTGGTGCGGACTCTTTCTTAAGGCTCATGTGCATTCTGGTCATGCCATTGCCGTCTGGTGGCTTTGTTGTGTGTGTGTGTGTGTGTGTGTGTGTGTGTGTGTGTGTGTGTGTGTGTGTGTGTGTGTGTGTGTGTGTGTGTGTGTGTGTGTGTGTGTGTGTGTGTGTGTGTGTGTGTGACACAGAAGGTGATGTGTGTTGTACGATTTCAGCAGTATCTACACATCAGCATGATGAGGAATAAACAATGCCAGTGTTGCCTTCTTGCAAGTAAGCATGCTGTCATGCACCTGGCATAGCTGAAGTGCATGCATGTGACTGTTACCAGGTTTGTCAGTCAGCAGCCGCAGCAGCCCCCTCTTGCCCCAGAAGAGGAAGAAGCAGACTGCTGAAGAGGGTCAGAGGAAAAGGCTGCAGAAGAAGCAAGGGGAGCTGGAGCTTCTTTTGAGGTGCCCGTTCACAGTAAGATTCTGGGACGTTGCCGTGCACCATGCAATTTTGTGGTTGCAATACCGCTCCTGACTGTGCAAACTTGACTGCAGCAAGGGAAACATGGCTTGTTATAACTTGTGCGCACGTTGCTGTAGATGTGTCAGCCATGTTTGTCACCATGCCCTTGCATGTCTATGCCCGCTCTGCCTGCTGCTCAGTACAAGACCTGCTGTTTGTGTCGCTTCCTGGAGCCCCACTTGCTTTGGTCCATCTCGTCTCCTTAGAGCTGACTGCTTCCGCCATGAGCTGGTCTCAACCTCATGATCTTTGTGTCAAGTTTGCTTGTGCGCATCTGCGCAACTCAAGCAGTGGCTTGGGTCAGGCAGGCACTGCATTACGTAACTTTCCCTGTGCAGAGAGCTGCCGTAGTCAAGCGAGGGCAGAGGAGGCCAGCAGAGTTCAAGGGTGTCCCTCACTCTGAATTGCTGGCTAGGGCTCAGCTCTGGGAGATGGATGAGGAAGTGCCAGCTGCACAGCCTTCTGCATTTGAGGTATACAACATCAACCCTGTCACTCGCATGCATACTTTATACACACTGCGCATATATGACTGTCGGTTGGCATTCTGTATTGCTGATCTGTGTCCTAGATGTTGCTTGCAACACCTGAGCTTATTTGTGTGGACCTGGCAAGCAGATAGCTCTGTGGCAGCACACTTGCTTTATAAGTGGCAGTCAGCAAGGCTCAAGTGACCCATGTTATATGCAGCAAGCAATGGCAGAATATGCATCATGTCACCAAAATGTTGCCCATCATGCTGCAGAATGCAAACCTGTTATCGCCCATATCTCCATCTCATGCCTACACTGCTCATATTGCCAAACCTCAGTAAGTTGTCGGGCCCTGGGAAGGCTTTCTGTGAACAAGCAGGTGCTGGTGGCTTGTTGCTTTGGCATGAAAAAGCAAAGGAAATCTTACAAATAAACGAACCTTTGCATATGATGAAGCGCATAGCTTTGGCAACTGTTACATCTTGCATGCACGACATCAGTGTGCCAATGCAACCTTGATGGCTGCTGAATTGTAGGAGTTGGACAGTCCTGATGCTGAGGATGCTGATGAAACTGCCACGGATGACGAATCTGAGCTTGAATGGTATGAAGGCGAGCTTGAAGACCCTGACAGCAACCAGGACCGTGTCCATGGTTACGAATTTTAGGATTGAGCTTCATGCTCTAGGTTTCATGCTTTGATGGATCAGCGAGTCCATGCAGCATTGTGATTCCACACTCATGCTGGAGGGCCATGCACAAGAAGTAATGACGAAAAGGACTTGTTTCATGCACACCGTATATATTGCCAAACGCATTTGTATCATAAGCCGTGTCACTTGCACATCGCCCTCCAAGAGAGGCTCTGCATTTCACATTTGCCTTTTGCGTGGGTCTTCGCAGGCGACTGTCACTTCGGTGTCATTCTTCTTTTGCAAGAAGCATGCCAGGCTTTCAAGGTGTCAACAGATATCTACAAATATTTAATAAGCATTCAGTGTTCTGGGGGCCAACTGGGACCCAACAGACCAGAGGTCCAGTTCAGTAAAATCATACATACAAGATCTGCTTGCTACATGCAAAGGATTCCCTAAGGGAACACTATGCAGCAGTACAACAGAGCTGCAGGAGGTCCAAGTGTTGTGACCTGATATGGCTGTACGCTGGGCAATACATGTGGTCCCACAAAGTGCTGCTCGTCCTCCACTCAATGCAATGACTTACACACCAGACACAACTTGTATGTCCTATCTAGGTGACCACCGTCTGCCCAGCGGCCTGTGTCTGCCTGCAGACCATGGCATCCAGTCCTAAACCCACTAATTAGCCTTCTGTTTGATGCATACCGTATGTAGTACATGACAACAGACAGCTACAGTGCAGGTCTGCAAGCAGGTTGCATTGTCCCATATAAATATCAGGCTACAATGTCAAGATATATTGACTCTTGGTACCTTATAACATCAAGCTGCTGTGCTGAACATCTGCAAAGAACTGAAATGCACGCTGATGCTTAGCCCTTAGTACGACAGACGCAATTTCAAAATTGTGAAAAGATGCTACTGTCCTGAGTGACCATGCAGAAAATCACCTCAACAGTGCTGCCAACTGCCTTTGACTGCTGTCTGATCTAAAGCAAAGCCATCACTGTTGCGAGCTTAACAGGACGCACATTGCCTGGTGCAATTGTCCTGTGATGACAAAGCAGAATCTGCTGCCAGAAGTGAAGCTGCAACGGGAAGCGACCCAACTCAGCTAAGATCATGTGGTTTGCTGTAGACTTCCTGACGTCTTAAAAAGTCTGGATGCAAAGCTTCTGCTGCTGCACTGCATTTAGTGTCCACTCCCCAGACTTCGCAAACTATAGCTCAGGATTGGCAACACCAGGATATCAAGTAGCTTGCAGTGCAGAGCCGGATCTCGTGTGCCCACAAGTGCACATCGCCATCTCATAGCAAATAAAGCCTTTTTAACCGTAGCCACCAGAGCATCTGTCCCAAAGGTCAGCTTCTTAGTGGGGTGGACAACAAACCCCAATTACTTGTAGCTCTAGACCCGGTCCACAACTGCAGCACTGAAAACAAAGTCACTCTCGTCACGTTGCTGGGCTTCAAAGATCACCACTTTTGTCTTGCTGAGATTGACTGTAAGCTGATGCTGTTCGTAGAAGCTTGCTGATGCATCAAGCTGCTTTGAAGTCCTGATGCACTGTCAGACATCAGAATGAGGTCATCAGCATACAAAAGCAGCAGCACCATAACTCCCATGAGTGTAGGCGCATCCATTTCAGCAGTTGCAAGCAAATGTTTGTCCAGCCCGTCAGCATTCAAATCAAACAGAGTTGGACGCAACGGACACCCTTGCTTAACCCCCATAAACATCTGAAGATGGCAAAAATGCCTTGTGATGACCGCACTGCTGTGCTGTTGTGTGCATACAGAGACTTGATGCTGTCCAGGATTCTGCCATGAACACCAAGCTCTTCCAGCACCTGCCACAGCACAGCACGAGGTACAGTGTCAAACGCTTTGCTGAAGTCCACAATGCAGCAGTACAGCTTGCCAGCTTTCCTTTTCTGTCCAAACTGTTTATCTTTATCAATCAGCGACCTCAAAATGAAGAAACTACGGGTCGTGCAGAAGTCTTCCTTGAAGCCTGATGAATACGGTTGGCCTGAAGAAAAAAGGAAGAAATGAAGGACAGCCGGATGAAAGGGATGAAGGAAGGCCTGATGAAGCCGGATGAAGGAACGATGAAGGAAGGAATGAAGAAAGGCTGGATGAAATAGGTTGCTACAAACTTTATGCTGCACATGGTGGTTCAAAAGCCGAATGGCAATGCTGCATGCATGCATCTCTGCAAAATAGCCTGCCCGGGTTCTGCACCTGACTATTGGTGACTGTTACCTAAATCTATGTTGGCCAATGTGTGAGTCGACACCTACAGAATGATCAACAGCTTAAAATGTACAGTCTGCCAAGCTCTTGCAAGCAATGCAGACTTGACATTGCTAGGTATCACGCATATGCTTGGTGAGAGTGCCAGAACTCCGCCATGCGACATTGCATGCATGCTGTGCATCAATGACTATGGCCAGGGGACTGATTTTGGTCAATACACAACAGTAGTCAGTATGCCATCAACTTGCAGTGAGATACTTTGAAGGTCTACATTGGTTGTTACAGTGAATCAAGCAGTGCAGCGCCGCTTTGCATCAGTAATTGTGGCCTGAATCAATTCCAGTCAACACATGACAGCGAATCATACACCTAGAGATTGTAGGCAGCTGAAGTGAGGACCTACAGTGGCTGCAACATTTTGCAGCAATGCAATCATGCTATGCAACAATGAACAGGGGCCTGGAACTCAAATCGCACAATGCATGACAGCAGTCTAAACACCTGTAGCTTGAAAGTGGCTGCGTTGACAAAGCGCAATGGTTGCAACACTTTGCAACAGTTTGCAGCAGTGCAGCAATACATAGTGACATGGAACTCGCATTCTTGATAGCATGACAGCAGTCAGTTCAACATCGCCTGCAGCGGCTTCTTTTGACAGTGAACAACTATGTCGACGATCTAAACTGGTTGTCGCAGTTTGCAGCAACGCATGCAAGTTGAGCAGCAATACTCACTACGACACCGCAGCTTTCTCACACGCATTCTAGACTGATAAGCTATAGCGATAGATTCGCGTTCGCGCTGACGATGAAAGCGCGAAGTCGGGCAGGTTCGCGCAACTTTCTCAGAATGGTTTTCCGGACACAGTCAACCTGGCATGCCTTCAAGCATACAGCATGTGCAGCTGTGCATCTACAGCAATACAGATCAAGTAGCTTCAGAACTTGGGTTACTCTGCTGATATAGGTATAACCGCTAATACAACCTCCGATTCAGCTGTACATGCGTTGTGCTTGCGCTCGTGGCCGGCCGTCAGACTGTCAGCCTCGACCTCACAGTCAGCAGACGCTACAGTTGATTTCTCAGCACATTTCGACGTCAGCAGCTCTACTCTACTGTAACAATGACCTCCGAGATGCATTCCAATGCATTTCAGTGCATCGCGCAGCCTAACACAACCCTTGCTTGACTGCATACGTATGCTATATCTAACACTAACACAATACCCCTATGATCCAGGCACTTTACCAAGCTCTGCAAATTAGTGTATCCTGGGGAAAGTGTATCTGAGATCCAATCTATCAAGGAACTTGGGTTCTGCACTGAAGTTTGTCAGATTCCATGCGTGCCTGAATCTGACACTGGTGGAAAGATCGGCATGCTTTTTGCAGATGAGGGATGCCACCGTATCGATTCTCGACGTTGAAGAGCCACCAGAAGGCATGTGAAATGCTGAGAGTATATTGCAAACAACACGGCTTACAGTTGCTGTACACATAAGTCTGGCAACATATGGTGTGCAGAAAAGAACTCCTTTCTGCATTGCCTGTCGGTGCTTCATGGGCATGGCCCTCCAGCATCAGTGTGTGCTGGAATCACAAGGCTGCATGCACACGCTGATCCATCAAAGCATGAGGCCTAGAGCGTGAAGCTGAACTTTGATATCGCTAATTAGTTATAACCATGTACACGGTTCTGGTTGCTGTCAGCCCTCACAAGGTCAATTACAAATCATTCAGCCTCAGATTCGCCATTGAATGAATCAAAGCTTGTGGCAGCTCCTCAGCATCCTCTGCATCAGGATTGTCCAACTCCTGCAAATCAGCAGCCATAAGGTTTCATTGGCCACACTGATGTCATGAACGCCAGATGTAACACTTGCCACCTATGCGCTTCATCATACGCAAAGCATAGTTGGTTCATTTGTAAGATTGGCTGTGCTTTTTCATGTCAAAGAATCAAGCCTCCAGCACATGCTTGTTCACAGAAAGGCTTCCCGGGGCCCAACAACTTGTTGAGGTTTGGCAATATGAGCAGTGTAGGCATGAGATGGAGGTATGGGCGAGATAGGTTTGCATTCTGCAGCATGTTGTGCAGTGTTTTGGTGACATGATGCACATTCAGGTCTGCCGCTGCTTGCTGCATGTAACATGGACCACTTGGGCCTTGCTGACTGCCACTCATAATGCAACTGTGCTGCCACAGAGCTGTCTGCTTGCCAGGTCCACAAAAACAAGCTCAGGTGTTGCAAGCAATATCTAGGACACAGATTAGGCATGGGAGTCTTGACAGAATGACCAAAACCAACAGCCATATGTGCGCAGTGTGTGTACAGTATGCGTGCGAGTGACAGGGTTGATGCTGTGTACCTCAGATGCAGAAGTCTGTGCAGCTGACTCTTTCTCCAGCCTCTCCCACCTCTGAGCCCTAGCCAGCACTTCATCGTAGGGAACACCCTTGAACTCTGCTGACCTCCTCTGCCCTCGCTTCACTATGGCACCTCTCTGCACGGGGCAACTTATGTAATGCAATGCCTGCCTGATCTAAGCCGCTGCTTGAGTTGCGCAGATGCGCGCAAGCAAACTTGACACAAAGATCATGAGGTTGAGACCAGCTCATGACGGAAGCAGTCAGCTCTAAGGAGACGAGGTGGACCAAAGCAAGTGGGGCTCCAGGAAGCGACACAAACAGCAGGGCTTGTACTGAGCAGCAGGCAGAGCAGGCATGGACATGCAAGGGCATGGTAACGCACATGGCTGACACATCTACAGCAATGTGCGTACAAGATATAACAAGCCATGTTTCCCTTGCTGCAGTCAAGTTTGCACATCATAAGCGGTATGGCAGCCACAAAACTGCATGATGCATGACAATGTCCCAGAAACTTACTGTATGCGGGCACCTCAGAATGAGCTCCCGTTCCTCTAGCTCCCTCTGACTCAGAGTCTGCTGCCTTTTCTCCTTGCCTTCTTCAGTGGTCTTCTTCTTCCCCTTCTGTGGCAAGAGGGGGCTGCTGCGGCTGCTGATTGACATACCTGGTCACATCCACATGCATGCACTTCAGCTGTGTCAGGTGCATGACAGCATGCTTACTTGCAAGAAGGCAACACTTGCGCGTTTTGTTTCTGGTGACAAGCAGATACTGATCAAGTCCTGCAACATGCATCACCTTTTGTGTCACACACACACAAACATACTACAAAGCAACCAGACAGCAATTGCATGACCAGAATCCACATCAGCCGCAAGAGTGAGTCTGCACAAGAACCTTGACCATGATTCACAGCGGGTGAGCTGTGTGCTGCCATGTGCCCACCCCTTGCCTCTACAGCATGTGCCTCCCTCTGCACCTCAACATGCTTCTGTGCTGATGCACTACTGTTGTGCCCACCTGCAGCAGCATGTCCAGCTAACATATGGTTTTGAGAACAGTCAGTGTGAAAAGTTCTGAGGTTACAAGGTAATAGCTGGGAAGCACATTCTGCTGCTGACAATACTGAGCTGATGGTCTAAAGCTGCATTTCAAAATTCCGTCGGAAGGGAGCTCTTGCAATAGGTGCTGACATCACTGAGCTGCTTGTCTAAAGCTGCGTAGCACACTGCTGTCAGAAGGAAGCCCTTGCAATAAGTGCTGGAAGCATCTCAAGATTTGTTCAGTGTCTTGCGGTGAACATTTCGCTGATCCACTTTGCTGTTCTGCATGTTAGCGTCGACGTTGTCATGATCTACTTACCGGCACCAGCAAGGGGTACGGCAGCCTATGGGACACGAAATCCCAAGCAGAGCTGACCAGTCCCCATGCTGTGCTTCCTGCCACTGCATTAGCTCCCACTTTCACCCTGACTACAGGACCCCTCCCCTTTGCTCAGCAGGGGGCATCCAGGCGGGTTTTTGTCTAGGAGTGGGAAGCTGTGCAGGAGGGATGTACATGAGGCGACCACTGACATCTGAAAAATTTGGCAAAGCAGGTACTGCAGCTCTAAGTTAGCGGCTGGTGTTCCAGCATTGCCAGCGGTTACTGCTTGCGCAAGACGCGCCGTGATTTCTATGGGTCTCTCATGACTTGTCGAGAAGTTTACCGAGTAAGATTGCTGAAGCCAGTCTGGGACGTTCTGGAGCCTGCTGTGTTGCTAGGGGAGGGTGAGGCACATTAGCTGTGTGTTTGAGAGATCGTACCAGCAGCGTGAGTTCTGTTGACTTGGTCAACAGCACGATTGGCAGTGGGGGGCAGGTTGCTGGGCATGGCCCTGGCTGCAGGTGCCCTGCCAGCATGTGTCACTGACTGCCTGAGTAATGAAGGCGGGAGCGGTTGACGCATCATGAGGAGCTCAGCAGAGGGCAGGGGGAGGTTGTGTGGGGCGGGTGCCAATGGCTTGGCTGGGGAGGGGGAGGGGGACAGATTGAGAGGGGGAGCAGCAGGTACTGGTTCAACAGCAATCAATCTAGGGCCTGTGGGGAATAGGGCACCTGCAAAGCAGACATGTGGAGAAAATAAGAAGCGCTAGACAAGCATAGGGGCGAGGCTGGGCAAGACAAATGTGCATGGCTTGCTGGCGTATAGCATGGAAGGTGTGCAAAGCAGCTGTTTGGTAGGCAGATTTAAGGGCATAGTGACAGTAAGTGTGGCAATGGGAATGAGTGACTGCAAATATGACTGGCCTGGCAAGTGGTCAGCAGTGTCTGTGCACCAAATGAGCCCGCTTGGGAAAAGTATCTTTTGCCCAGACTACTGTGGAGTACAACCAGCTATATGTCCACATTCACATGACGCAAAGCTACACCATCATTGAACCATGCAAATTTGTCAGCAAATCGACAAATTGCAGCAAGCAGGCAGAATATCAAGTCAGCTGCACATCCATGAACCTGGATACATCAACCATTCAAACCATACGTCTGGCAACCCAGAGTGCCTTGCAACAAGAGATGTGAGTGCAGCAGTCACCAATGTGCTCCCTGACATGGTTTGTCAGGATGATTTGAGGGTGGTTGTAGTAGATCTGGTACTGGAAGGCCTCCTCAGTCAGCATCAGGTCACCCCCTTGCCCTGCCCGCCATATGTGGTGCAGTCCAAGGTCGCCTGTGAACAATCTTCTGGACTTGATGCCAAAGCAGTGTGCCTCCTCGTCATCATGCCTGTCTGAATAACACCCCACAAGGCATGTAAGACCAGGAGCAAGGATGTGCTTATGGGCATGTACACAAGATGTCTTGCTGGTACCAACTCACTGCCTGGAAGCACAAAGAGGGTAGATGTATGTGCAGGCAGCATCAATCAAGATTGGTATGGCAGAGACCGCACCAGTCTTGGATGCATTTGTGCAATGGCATTGCAGCAAGCAACACAGACTCCCTAAAGCGAAGCAACAGCTTCTCACAAGCAGAGACTGAGGCAACAGCACACTATAAGCAGCAAAGTTTGGCATATACGCTACATATACGCTGTTCAGGTTCACATGACAGGATGTAGGCCTGCGCATTTACTCAGGAATTTGATGTAGACAGCACATGGCGTGACTCGCTGCACTCTGCCGACCCACCACACCTCAGCAGCATACGTTGCCACCACCATGACGATGATAACATCGCCTGGCTTGCATTGGTACTGAAAGCGGAGACATGGCCAGGAGCGTGCTTTGGCAAAATCTTCCAGCTGTTTTACAGAGGCAGATGCGTCTGGTGCGAAACGCTGCTCCCGCCAAGAACTTCTGTCAGGCCCCTCGCTCTTGTTGAACCACCTGCTGACGTCTCTTGTGGTGTACAATACTCCTGCCTTGTACTTGGTGCGGGTGGCAATAGAAGAGGCAGTGGGCACCTGCAACATAAGACATCAGAGTGGATACACTGCAAGAACACTTGAGACTGCTGGCAAGCAGGTGTGCTTGATGTAGAGTACACAGCATTTGGCTAGGGTGGCATGGTTCCAACACATGGGGTGGCCAAGCTGCAGGGTATGGTGGTACAATGCGCAGCAAACTTGAGCAAGCTAACTTCATGACAAGTTCAATGTTGCCTCACAATGTTCAGGCAGCCAGCTTCAAGTCACACCAGGCTGGGCTTATGATCACTGTCAGCACAGGTGGTGTTGCTTAAGACTGGACTAGACCTAATCTCACGCTAGCTTGCATGTGACCATGGTGTAAGAGCTCTGAGCATACCTTCATGTGGTTGACAGGGCCGACAGAGCCGCCTGAGTCCAAATGTGTACGTGTTGCTGCAGCACCGAGGGCTGCAAGACAGGCCCTAGCCTCGCGACTGGTTACCTTCAAAGTCTGGCGCAGAAGCTATTGAAAGTTAGCAGGCGCAGGTAGTCAGCATGAAGCACACCTGCAAGCGCATGCATGTGTCAGCATGTATTTCAACAGTGCACAAGCCAAAAGGAAGCCAGCTGCATTGCAGTCCAGACACTGCCGTACAGCAAAGCTGCAGGACTTGAGGACAAGGGGTAAGTTTGACAAACTGCCTACATGTGCTACTGTCAGCAGTCAGGACACGTGCTCAATTGTGTTCGGGCCAGTCTGTTGCCAGGAAACTACCCCATAGGTGTTGTAGGCTGTGCAGGCGCCTGGTCTGCACGAAGACAAACTCATGGTGAGAGCAACAGGTGCTGTGCTGCCTAAACCGACTTTCCCAAGGCCAGCTTGTGACATAACAAGCTGGCCTAACGGCTGCAGATAACATGTGCACAATACTTGTCACTTGCATCACCAGATGTTGAATGAGGCGTGCTGCCGGCCTAATGACCTTGAAGTATGCTTCGTGACTTGTGTCGGGGCACAGGTGAGTGTCGCACTCCAGGTCTGTGAGTGACAACCTGCTGCAGCTGAACTGGCAGATGACTCAATACACGGATGACCGGAGACCTGCAAGCACGTTGCAGCCGTCAAAAGCACGGCCATGACGTATCGTACACTGATAGCACAACCCTGTGCCTAAATTGTACTGTCTGAACAAAGAACAGCTGTCCAGCAACCTATAAGTATGCTCACCTGCTCATGATCGACAGTTGCTCATTGCGCAGCCGTTGCAGCGATTTGTCTGTGTTCCCTGCTTTTTGTATCAGAAAGTCGTGCATCTGCGTGTATCGGAAGGTCGTGCATCTTGCTCAGATCTTTGCTTTACTCAATCCCAACTGAAGCCACAGCTGTCCCCAAATTTGGTATTGACCTAGGCTGACACCGAAGCGACACTCAAGCGCTTTCAAAAAGGAAAAGGGCAGATTCATTGCTTTTGTGACCTGAATTCAGGGATCTGACTACCGGCTGCTTCTAAGAGTACTTCACGTTCAAGTCTACGCTTGTCCCTATAGTGTAGATGCAACAATCAAAGCAAGCGTACCGATGGAGTGGTCACTCTTCTCTCCGACTCACCCACTGCACGCAAAGCTGCGCACTCACCGACTCGACGTCGTATTCACCATGAAATGCGCTTCGCCAGTGTACTGATCAGCAAGTTTGCTTGAAGTCTGCACTTGACACTGGCCGTGTCGGGAAAGGGTGCATACTTTGCAGCAGGGAGGACAAAGTCTTGCTTTCACAGCTTTTGCTCAGATGGCCATGAGGAACACTTTCTTGCTCTGCACACACACTCGCATATCTGTTCAACACAGCAGCCTTTGTCACTGTGCTTTGCCTGTAGCACCGTCTATTCTTGCCGCTGTCCTACAATGGTTGCTTGGAGCAGTTGCATCCATACATATCGTCAGTGCTCTGTATATATGGCAACTCTTGCACTGCAAATGCTGCAAGCACTCAAATGATGCTTTCATCAAGCCCGTTCTGAGGAATTGCAGAGACCTCCTTGACGATCTCAACGGTCAGATGGTTATGTGTCTTTTGTGTGCTTAAAGCTGGTGCCTGCTTGTACCCAAACTTGGGAAGGATGCCTCAAGTCTGCCTCACTTGCAACACTGTTCATTGCCATGTCTGTTCAAATACAAATCGAGGCATTCCCATGTAATGAGACCATCTGCAATTTGCCAAAGCTGTTGCCATCAGCTTTTCTATCAATCAGACCTGAGCGTATTCTTAGGTACCTCACCCGCAGTACCTCTTTTGGCTTGCACTCAGCCAGTTGCTATGATGCAGCTTTGGCATGCAATGCAATGCATTTTATGCTTTGTCAGATGTGTAGCAAAATTTGTTCCACTACCTACTCATCACTCTGACCCTATAACATGTGAGAAAGTGAAATGGTGAAAACATGATTTATGAAATACGAAATATTACGAATTAAATACTGCTCAGTGCAGTTTCACAGACCTGTCCTCAGACTTATGATCTATCTGTTGCACAAGCGCTAAACACTGCGGTTACTGCCGCGGGTTGGAGGGAGTCTTTGAGCTGCTCCGATGTGTACTTCCTGGCCGCCACCCTGCCGGCAGGTTTTTTAATCTTCCTGAGCCTTGCACAACCAAGTTGTGAGACATTGCGGGCCTGTCTTCTGGCTTCCTTGTCGGCTCTCTTAGCTGCAGCCTTCGCAGTTTCTCTGGCTGCCCAAACGTCCTTGCGCGGCTGCTCTGTCTGATAGGTGTTATTAGCGTTCAGACTTCTCTGCATGATCAGCATGGAGACCATTCAGCAATTGCAAGCAGCTCTGACCAAATGTGTACACCTGACACCAAGCATATGCGTGATACATGCATTTCAAAGACAACAGCGTCCAGATGCGTCGAGAGCCAGGCAAACAACAGGAAACATCATAGTTCTGCTTGTTCATCACAGATGCAGCCTGCTTGGAGTGGCTTGGAGCAATGCATCAATTCATGTTCTGCAGAACTCTTGAGCAGGGCAGGGCAAAGATCTGTCACGCACGTCGTCCCCAATCTGAGGCTCATTTGCCTCCTCATCTTCCTCCTCGCTGATGTAATCAGCATGGGAATCGGCAGCTGGAGCACTGTTTGGCTCCTCGCCCCACAGACCCCTGGTGGGATTGATGCTAGGGCCAGAGGCCTGCTGAGCCCAAGCTGGTACACCAGCATGGCAGGCAGGGTGCAGCACACCCTCTGGCACCTCATACTGCCCCCCGCCCTCCACATACTCTGAAGCAAAAAAGACACTACATCTGCAACCCACAGACACTGTGGGTTGCAGATGACAATACCAGGTAGGAGTGAGCACCCTGATGAAGGTCTGGGCATCTGCACACGATACCCTGGTGCCTATGTTGTTTGTTGCATAGCCTGCTGATTTTAAGTGTAGAACAGCACACCCTGGTGCCTATGTTGTTTGTTGCATAGCCTACTGATTTTGACGTGTGTGTAAGTGAAGAACAGCACACCCTGGTGCCTATGTTGTTTGTTGCATAGCCTGCTGATTTTGACATGAGTTTAAGTGCAGAACAGCAGCTGCGACTTCCTTCAGAAAGGGCCCATTAGTGAGTTAGAACAATTGCTACCGTAAGAAAAGAAAAGAAAAGACTGCGCCTTTCGGCGTCAATTTAATGGGAAGCCTATTATTATTATATTATACTGGGCTGCCCAGGAACTGCTACCATGATGCCTGCTCAAGCCTGCCTAAAGATAGTTGCATGAAGAAGGTACACACCCAAAGCAAGAGCAACTGCTGAAGCAACAGTGGCTCAAACACAGCAAGCAACCTGCATGTCAACATTGAACTGTGTAGGAAAACGAGACTCACCCTGAGTTGCAGGAGGCTCAGAGTCTGCATCTGCTGCATCCTCTTGGAAGCGCCCTGATCCAGCTGGCTCATCCTCCTCAGGCTCATCATCTGAGGCCATCCTGTCCTCCTCTTCTTCCTCCTCGCTGACTTCAGAGTTCTCTGTCTGCTGGCAGTCGGCCTGGACAGACATTGGAAACATTAGATGTCGATCACAGCGTTGTACACTCTACACCACAACCAAGAATTCCACGGCCAGCTCAACCGCCAGCTCAATCTCACAGGGAAATGGCCTGACAGTCAAGAATGGGAGTGTGACATCTTCCTGCCCTTCTGTGTGACACTGTTGTGGCTGTGGTGTAGCGTACCAACGCTTAACCATCAATGGCTGGCCAAGTCACTCTTCAATGTTCAGATGTCAGATCTATCATGCACACGCTGCAGGTCCTCTTGACACAGCAATTCAACAGCTTGCATCACACAGTATGACACCACCACAACATCACACAGCAAGTCATCACCACTGCATCACCATGTATGTGCTGCAAAGAGGATGCAATGTCATTGCTCACCTCTGGGTTGAACTCCCAGTCGCGAGGGTCCACATCCTCACTGGCACCACCTGCTGCACTAGTGCTGGGGAGGTCATCTTGTACATACTGGTCTTGGGGTGGACCCCCCCTGCCAGATGGGCCAGCACCAGGAGTTTGTCTGTTGTCCTGTGCATACCCACTGCCTTGCTGCTCCTGTTCCTGCATGACAACATATGACAAGTCAGTTGAGACTGGAATACCTGAGTTTGACACAGCATCTTGAAGGCGTCAAACCCAGAGAATGCAACTTCTAGCAGCGTGATACAGCACATGTGACCATGAAATGCACCCCAGTCTTAAGCCTTTCTTAGAGTCAAAGAAAGCCGACTTCTCGTCATACAAAAACAATCGGCTAGCTGTTTTTCCAGCATACCAAACTGAGCTAAAAAGAGACTTATTTGTCTTAAACATGCAAATGTTTGGCATTAGTCAGCACTCCAACAGTTGCTCCAAGATGTCACAGAAGCAAGTGTACCTGGTCTGCCCTGTTGCTAGGACCAGCATGGGCCCGTTGAGCCTCAGCCGCAGCAGCCAGCAGGTTGAGCCGGTCCATCTGAGCTTTTCCCCCATCCTTCCTCCTGGCCTCAGTCTCCTCACACCTCTGGCGCTCAGCTTGTGCCCGAGCACACTCAGCCTGCTGCTGAGCCATCTCAGCTGCGGCCTGAGCAGCCAGGGCTGTGCTCCTCTCTGACTCAGCTCTGGCTTGAGCAGCCTGAGCTGCACTTGCAATTGCCTCAGCTTGAGTTCGAGCCAACTGAGCTACACTCTTGTCTGACTCAGCAGTGGCCCTCTGTGACTCAGCTTGGAGTTGAGCAGACTCAGCTTGCCCCTGAGCAGCCTGGGCCTGTGCCGCAGCAGATTGTGCTTGCTCCTGAGTGTTCTTGGCCTCTGCTGTAGCAGACTCTGCCTGAGCTGCTCGCTGCTCAGCACTCTCAATCTCACCAGCCCTGGCCTGCTCAGCCCTGCACACCATCACCAGCCAATCATACACATCATGCACATCCTGCTCTGCCAAACAAGCATTGACAGTTCCATGCCGCCAGGAAGCCAACAGCTGATACAAAGTGGATCTGCCAGAGTTGCGACACAAGGAGTGCGGCTGCTCAAGCAGTTGTATCAGCAGCAAATGAGCATGCAACAAATGAGCATGCAGCAAATGAGCATGCAGCAAACAGAGTGCACCTTGTCTGCAAGCACACAAGACAGTAGGATTTAATCAATGAGCATGCAGCAAATGAGCACGCAGCAAACAGAGTGCACCTTGTCTGCAAGCACACAAGTCAGCACCAGGTTGCAAGTCAGATCAAGCCCAGCATACCTAGCAGCAAGGTCGTTGGCAGCAGCAATCTTGGCATAAGCCTCCTGCTGCCAGCCATCCTTGTGCTCATGGAAGGTGGCTTCCAGCTTCTGCTGCTGCTGCTGGACATACTCCTGTGCCTCTGTCTCCAGTATTGCATTTGTACTGTCCCTCCAGGCATGCATCTCAGTGACCAGCCCAGCAGCAATCTGCAGCACATGCATCACACGTCATGCAAGCTCACATCACAGGACCATCATCATCTGTACCAGCATGGTGCACTTTCTAGTGGAGCTGCAGGGCCTGCCCAGGTGCATACAAGTGAGACCAAATGCCTGCAAGCACTTCTGGCGTTCACGCTCCGTTTGTACCAGACCATAGGTGACAGATACAGCTACTTCAAAGGCAAAGTTAGCAATGCTTGCACATCTTATGCATGTGAGTACTGCACTGCACACAGCCCATGCCTGAGTACATATGAGCATCAGTTCTTCAAGTCTGACTGCGAATTGCTGCTTACGACTTGTAATTGCATGATTGACAGGTCACATGCAAGAATTGTACAACCTTCTGCTCAAGCACAATGGCAGTCCTGCTGGTTGCAGGCCGCAAAGCATGACTAATTGCTTCACCACCAGCAATGATTTGAGCAAAGTGTGTGCTGCAAGCCACTTCACAGCGTGCCCAGCACAACATGTGAGTAACGGTAACAGCAACAGCAGACGGTGACGAATGACAATGGTGGCAAGTGGACTGATTGTAACAGGGGTCCCTACCTGGGGTTGCACCCCACACCCCACTATCTTGTTCAGCAATTCCTCATAGCACTGTATCACGGGACCCACAGGCACTGATTGGGGTGCTGGCTGGTTCTGCCACTTCGCGGTCACCTCTGCAGTCAAGACTCACACACAGTCAGGGACATACAGTCAGCCCTTGGCATTGGCTTCTTGAGAGTGTCTGGATGTCTGAGTGTCGCCAGCATGAAAATCAGTCAAGTTGTACGTCTGCTGAACAGCGACATGGCTGCAAAGTACACAGATGTGGCCTCATGCACATGGGGGGCACAAAGGGGGGGAGGGCCAAGCAGGTTGGGGATGGGTAAGCAAAGAAGTCGGTACACCAGCCAGCTGTGTTGACAACAATACCAATTTGGGGGCTGTGATAACACCAGATGATAATGCTGCCTGCAGATTGATGCCACTCTTTGGTTGATGTTTTAAAAATACCCTCTGTATGAGGCCCAAGGTAACCCAAACCAGAATGACAGTCAGCTTAACACTTGATAGCTTAGACATAGACAGAAGTTGACATGTGCTGGCTTGAATTGAATGTAGCGATGCTAGTTGATGCCGCGCTCAGCCTCACCTAGCCGCAGGGCTTGAATGGTGCAGCAGTCATCATTGATTTTTGACTGCATCTGGCTGACCACCTGGTCCTTGTCTGCCACAGCCTTCTCCAACTCATCTGTACACCAAATCCCAGATCAGTGCTGCCACATGTCCCACATGCCCCAGGCACATGCGTGGGTCACATGCCACATGCCCCAGGCAGTGCATCACAGGAGGGACAGACCACCCTGATGTATTTATAGGTTAATTGACTGATTACTTGGTTGGTTGAGATCATTTGTGTATGAGGTACATCTGCAGGTGTGCCTGTAAAGCTGCAAACATAGCCCATGGTCTTCTTGCCCATCACTCCAGCAGAGTACTGCTTGGCTTGATGGACGGGTTGCAAGCCAAGCAGCTGTTGTCTGTCATGCAAATGAGGCCATCAGTGCAAGCAAGCTACTACTCACTAAAGGGCCAAGAGCTGCCCATCAAGACAGGGCAGGTGTCAATGGGCTGCTGCCCATGAGAGGCAAAGCTGCAGCATGCTCAGGCACATTCAGTAAGGACAGATGCTAAGAAGGCAACTGACCAATCCTAGCAGCCATCCTCTTGGCATCCTCCACCTCAGCCTCACGCTCAGCCCTCATGCGCTGTGCATCTTCCTCTGCCTCGGCCTTCATGTTCTTGACCCGCTCTTCTTCCTCTGCCACCTGTATGCAAGACACTTCCACACATTGACTAAGCAGTTGCATGCACCTTTTGGTCTCATTTGCATAGGCTGACCATACGGCTCACATGACAGTCTAGGCTTGTCACACCATGGCAGCACCAATGTATGCACATAGGCCATGACTTATGCCATGACTTATGTCACAGGCAGATTTGCCATGGGCACAAGTCTCCATGCACGTGCAGGGCTTGATAGACGCACCTGGTCAAAGCGCGCGTCCAGTCTCTGGTTGTCAGTTGCACACTCGTTTGCAAACTGCTCACGGTCTTTGTCCAGCTCATCCAGGCGTTCATCCATGCAGACTGCACCACACAACAGTTGTCACTGAAATGACAGCCTAACAGCCATTCAATCAGCATACAATACCACAGTCAGACCATCATGCTGGATTCTGGGTTTGTTGATCCATGCGCAGGCATAATGTGACACCTTGCTCGTGGTATAAAGCGCAAATATCACAAGCAGCGTGGTTGCAGCAAAGGCTGCTGCACGCTTTGCAGTTCTAGGTGTCACAGCAGGCCGTATGAGAAATGGTCGCTATGGGGGCAAGGAGAGGGGGGGGGGAGGGGGCATAAGGGAGTGATGACTGGGGATCATGAGAGGGGAAACAGTCGGTTGAAACAATGAAGGACTCACTGAAAATCAGCAAGTGCTCAACCTGATCTTTGCCAAGCTATTAGTGCAGGTCAGCTTTTCAGCCAAACAAGCGAGTGCAGCAGGACCATCAACTAGCATGAGTAGCAAAGAATGGGCTCTTACCCTCCTTCAGCTGCTGCTCCTCGTCTCGGTTGCTCAGCTGCTGCTCCTGGGACTGGACCTGCTCCTCCCTCCAGGTCAGGTCTGCTGCCCTTTGCTCAGCCTGCACGCAGTGGGAACAGAGTGTGTGTTGCCTGACTGGTGCACCTCACCCACAAAAGCAAGCCATGTCCACCAGCTACTGGACATGGTGGCACAAGTCTCTCTGCATGACCTACTCTCCCAACTCATCGGTGCTCATGCCCTTCTGTTTCTTGACCCACAGATGTCGTCACAACCACCAGACAGCAATTGGCGCATCATTCTGAACTACATCTGGTTTTATGCAATCAGCTTGATACAAGACAGCAACCTAGGGGGTCTTGGTGCACCTCTGACGGGTCAGTTCAGTTGCAAAAGGGCAGCTTGAGTATTTGTAGTGCAGATGCAGAGAGCTGTCAGCCTGGCTTTAAGTGCAACCTGTGGCTCAGCCAGACTTCTCCACACACAGACACAGACACACACACACGAACACACACCCACACAGAGACACACAGACAGACACACACACTCACACAACCACACACACAGGGCAGCTGCTAAATGATACGAGTTGAGCAGCAAACCCACCTGAGCTAGTCTGGCGTCTGCCTCAACAGTCGCCTGTTGCAAGAGCCCTGCAGCAGTGTCATGTTGCTTCTTGGCCACACCCAGGCTCTGCTGCTCGCTCACCTGCATTGCACAATGACAAGCATCACACCCTTGACAGGCCTTAGTGAGTGGTGGGCACAGGCGTCACAAAGTATTGCACAATGGCAATCATCACGACCGTGACAGGCCCCAGTGAGTAGTGAGCACAGGCGCTACAAAGTGTTGCTGGGAGCATGAGCAGACACTGATGAGCAAGCAGTGTTATGACTTGGTTTGGTGTGTGTGGTTAAGGTTGTCTATATCAGCTTCTGGAGGTCAGGGTGTTGTGACATTTACCTTACACTGCTATGCTGTTGCTCTCCTTCTGAAGCCCTAGAATGGTGAATGTTTGGGCACAAGGACCAGAAGCAACAGGATGATAGCTACCCAGCTAATGGCAGCACTTGCATAAGACCACACGCATGCAGCCGACATCATATGCACAGCATTACTCACCGTTCACACGCACAAAGTTGCTAAGTAATCTGAACTTTGGCAGTCAAATGGCCACAAGAATATGCCTGGGGCCGAAAAGCAATCACCGTCAAGCTTGCACAGCATAGCACAGCAGCAGCAGCAGTGAGTTACCAACTGAGATCTGTCGGCACTGATTTCAGCCTTCTGAGCAGCAATGTTGTCCTCCAACTCGCTCCTCCTCTCTTCATGCTCCTTGTTGAGTTGCAGCATGTGCCATTGGGCCTTCGACTGGGCAGTCTGGGCATTGCTGCTGGCCTTGCTTGCAACCTCTGCCATCCGGTCAGCCTGGTCAAAGAGCACGCTCAGCTGCCTGCAAATACAAACATGCATAAATTGCTGCAACATCAAGATCATACGTATGTGCTACATGGCAAATTGGAGGGGAGAGATATGCGTGAATGCAGTGAGGGTGAATGCAGTGAGGTCCATCTTGGAAGGGAAGCGATCCCTGCAAGCTCACCACAGCTGCATTGTGACCCATGTATACCCATGTGGGGCATGCAAGGTAAACATAGGCAGTGCAATGAGCTGCATGTGTATGCATCTGTGTGAAGGTTGTGAGTCCTCAGCGACATGGTGCCAGACTATACAGCAAAACTCCTGTTGTTCTGATACCAGACAATGGCACATTCTGCTGGATGTGCTGATCGGGCTGCACACGCTATGTATGGCGTCCACCAGTGTACAATGTTTTCAGGCATGTGAGTGCAAACCTGAGTCAAGAAGTACATCATGTCAGACCCACATGCAAGGTCTGCGCAACTCTGATATTGGTAAACTTACTTGCGCACGGTGTCCTCTGCTTTGCTTACATCCATCATGGCTTTCCTAGATGTGTGCTCAAGCAGCCGCTGTAACCTCTTCTCCACTTTTGCCATCTGAACAGACAATTTCAGTGTTGACATCACCAGACACAACAAATTCAAAAGGGCAGGACTCCACACAGATCAGCTCAGGTGGATGTCTGACTGCAGATCATTTGTAGCTGATGTGCATGCAGTGACTAAATCATCTCAACAGACAAGTTCACTGCTAGGTTGCAGGTTTGATATGAAAATGCACAGTAAGCACAACAGCTCAAGTGCAACTGGAACACAGTTGACATAGAATGAGACGCGACTTGAGTCTCTTCAGACAAAAGAACATCACATCAAACTGTATCACAAGCTATTAGCAGGTGGGTCTTTAGATGGGAAGGAGGGGGGGGGGGGCAGGGCAATATAGCAGAAGCAAGAAGGAGAAGAAGGTGGGAACATTTGCTTGAGCAACAGGCCTTTCACCCAAGTCTGGACCAGATCTGTAAAGAGCAACAAAAGGGGATGTGAGGGCACACAGGTTTGCACAGGACGCCTCACCTCTGCCACTTGCATCTCCAGCTCAGCACAGCGCGCCTCCAGCTTTGCGCAGTTGTCCACTTCAACCTGCACCTGCTGCTTTGCTGTGGAGCAGCGCTCCTCCAGACCCTTCACCTCTGATCTGTGGTGTTCATCCAGACGCCTTGTTTTCTCTTTCACTTCATGACGGTACGACTCGAAAATTTCCTGGCGGCGCCTGACGCTCTCTTTCATCGACTCAAGGTGGGTGTTGTAAGATTGCTCACTCTGGCTTGATATTTCCTCCAGCATCTTAATCCTGCCCTCTTTGAGAGTGAGCAGCTCATTGACTCCCTTCAGTTTCCAGTCCTGCCACTTCTTGGAGTGTCTGAGCTTTTTGCACCTGTAACACAAGCTCACACTCAGATCCAGGGTCTGCAGACTGCCAGCTCAGACAGCCATGCATGTCTGCAGATGCGACACAAGGTTCATCCTGATGGTGTTGGTAGTAGCCTGAGTCATGCCCCTCATTGAAGCCCACAGTAGGCAAGTCTGAAGCCAAAGCCTTCGTCCCTACGGTGTGGTGCATCACCCACATGCATCTCATTGCTCCAGTGTCACTTGCAGCAAAGCGCAAGCAACTCTTCTTTGTATGAAAGTCCAGTTGGCATCAATGCAAACGCGCTGCTTGTATCAAGAACCAATATGAACCAACACGCATACGCTGGTAAGGCAGGGCAGATCCATCAAAGCATCACACAGCAATGCAGTGATGTAAGCTAGTGCTTACTCAGTCCGTGCAGCACTCGTCTTCTTGTGCAGTTGCAGCATCTGCTCATTGCGTGTGTCAAGGCTGGCCTGACTCTTGGACAGCGCGTCCTTGCTTTGTGCCAGCTCATGCTGCAGGCGCTTGCAGTGGAACTTGAACTGCTTGTTGCTGACCACCAGTCTGCTAAAAGCACTTGGTACGGCATCAAGCTGACATAGCAGTGTCAACTGGGCCCTGCATGCACACACGTGTTGATGGCACTGCATCATCAGCACACAGCAGTTGACTGCGCTTGCTGCTGCAGAATTCACAAGATAGATGTGCAGGACAGGGAGGGAAGAAGGTGTGGGAGACTTCACAGCAGCTGCACTAGCCTGTCCTGTTTTTGGCTTGAATCTATACTTCAGGAAAGGTTGATGCAGCACCGCAGAAGCTGCCAAAAACACAACCTTTTCACTTTGCACTCACAAGCAGCAAAGCTCAATGCATGCACGCAGACATACATCATGCATGGTGTTGTGTCAGCGTACACAATCCAAGACATGCTGTGATCAATCTGGATACAAGACAATGCAGAAAGCTCAATCACAGTCTCACACTTTGCAGCAGGGCAGCTATCAAGTTTGCAGATATGTACCTGTCTGGTGGGACAGTCAAGGCAGGGAGACACAAGCCAGCAGCTGCCAGTAGCCGGAGAGCACCAACTCCATACTCAGGCACCTGTGCACTCATGCCTGAGAGTGCTAGTCTGAGACGGGCCAACTGCAGACCATGGCCGCTAGACAATTGGGAGGCCAGGGGAATGTTGATGGATGCTCCACTGTGGGGTGTGATGAGAAGGCGAGGCACAGCTGCATGCATGATGCTGGCCATGACATGGTGGGCCACCTGCACATTCGCACAAAGCTATCAGTCAACAGCAGGTAAAAAGAGGGGGTTTGCTGAGCGAGGAGTTGCTTTGATTGGTGTGATTATGTGTGTGAATCAACAGCTCAGCAGCCAGTTTCAGACAAAAGAACAAACCCACCAGGGGCTGCCTTCAAGACCTGATTACATCATGCAACACACATACAATCATCTGTGACAACAGATTGTGTACAGCAAACACATGACACGTTCAAAAGAGGCAAGATGGTGGTTACAGCTGGTCTAACACAACACAACACAACACGCAGAGGGCAAAGCAGGCAGTCTCGGCAGTTGGAGATTGCAAAGCCACAGCAGGAGGGGGTATGACCTGTGCAGAAGAGTAAGCTTGGGGTAGCTGGATGCACCAGGTGTGCTTGCCAGCCTTGACCTTCAGGAGGTGCTGCTCCTTCAGCCAGGCCACCTGCGATACCACATGCTCCCCTGTTGCCTTTCAATGCCAAGCCATACTGTGGACTTTTCAGCTGTGGAGATTCAACAGGTAACACTGGGGGGTGGATACGGCATTGCCCTCCTGGTTGCAAAGTTAGTCTGTCAGTGCAACCTCAAGGAAATCTGCACCCTCCAGAAATAATCACTGTCGTCTGCCGAAGCAGCACAAGTCCACCATTGCGGCACAGCACAGCACAGCACAGCACAGCACAGCACAGCACAGCACAGCACAGCACAGCACAGCACAGCACAGCACACAATTCCCAAGGCTTGTCACTGCACACATGGCTTGACAGGAAGAACATGTGCAAAAATGCTGCATGCCACAGATGACGTGAGCCAACCCTCAGCACACAACACAACTTCCTTCCTGTTCAACTTTCACTGTGAATTTTGAAGCCGCACACTCCTGACAGACCACTCAGCTTGCACATATGGCTCCCTTACCTTGAGGTTATTTGCCATTGCCAGGCGCACAGCCCTGTGCATCAGCAACCCAGCTGATGTGGTGGAGGCATATAATTGATTGCCGCCAGCGGGCAGCATGGCACCAGTGATTCCCATCAGCTCAGCACTCAAAGCTCTGATAGACTCAGCACTCAAGGACTTGATGGGTGTAGCACTCAGGACTGTGGGCTTGGCAAAAGGCACAATGGCAGTGGTTGATCCCACCACCCCACCTGTCAAGGCCCTTACAGGTGTCTGACCGGTTGACAGCAGGTTCAGATTAACCTGCAATGCAAAGATCACAAGTCAAACTGAGGCCAACCTGCTGTGTGCTGCATGCATACATCTTCTATGTAGATCCATGGTCTTCTGAACATGGGTGGCCAGCCTTTACCAATGGTGATCTACATAACTGGTAGAACAACAGTGCAGGATGTCAAAGTCTCAGGCACACACATGCATGATGCTCAGCTGCATTGGACCTTTTTTGGGTCCTCACTTCTGTCTCTTTTACAAAAGCCTTGTATCACTCAAACTTAGCATTCTCAGAGCTCACCCAGTCATTGTCTGTTGACTTCCCAAATGGGTCCCCAAGACAAGAAATGTAAACTGAAATTGATTGATTGGTTGATTGGTTGATTGAAGTTAGAAATGTAAATTGATTGATTGATCGAAATTAATTGATTGAGCTCTGAGGTGAAGACACAGTCACCTTAAACTGGGCAGCTGCAAACCGAGACATGAGCCAGCGCCCCAGCGCTTGCTCAGCAGGGCTGTAGAGGGGGCGCTCCGCCTTGCCGCAGAAGGGGCGCACCAACTTGCCGCGGAAGGGGCGCACCTTCTTGCTGCTGCCAGCCTGAGAGATCCTCCCAGCCTTGATCACATGGCGTCCCTGCATCACCAGTCATGTCAGATCCCTGAGTCAATGAGAGGGGCTACCTGGGATTACTCCTGCATACGATCTAGTACATGCAAGCTGTAGGACATCAGCTGAATCCAAGCTCAGACTGAATACCCTGAGTACCATACCTGCATCAGCAGAGTAATCGATAATGCATCCAACAAGTTCACATACACTTTGTGCCACACAGAACTGCTTGGAGACGCTTCAATCTCCATACTTTGCTCATTTGGCTCTGTAGCTGACAGCTGATGGCTTACAGAATGGCCTATCCTTATAGAGAATCAACACACAGCAAGGGTGCATGTCAGGGTGATGCAACATAGCACACAGGCACAAGTGCTCAAAGCAACACTGAGACAGGGCGCAGCTGGTGTAAAGAGTACCTGAGCAGCACCCTCTTGTGAAGATGCCAGCAGATGAATGACCCGACCAGGGCGACGCTTGTGCATCAGGGTCACAGCGCGAGCTGGTGTGCTGTGGGTCACCAGCTGCCATTGGCTAGAGTCTGACTGCTCTGCACATGGTCCCACCTGCTGTGCAGACACACACATCTCAGAGCATATACCCTTACCAAGCAGCATGAAGCGGGTGTTGTATGTACTGTGAAACTGTTATGTCAGAGACAAGTTGCACAGGCGGATGCCCTGCAGCTGCTGAGGCAGTTTGGGGCAGAGGATACTGCTCTGACACTACTGGGATGCCTTTCATACCTTCATTACAGTGGATTTCTGGAGTGAGATTGTACAGATCTTTGCCCTGTTTTATTGTTGCAAGATCTCAGTATGAACAGACTCTCCTTGCTGACATCAGCATCACAATAGTAGGCCGATCAGTAATGGTCTGGAGGGAAGAGGCAGTGATGGCATGATGTGCTACGACTGGACATGTACCATGACATCATCCTTCCATGTTTCATTAGGCAAAGGTGACAGAAGGCAAAAGGGAAGGAGCGTGCAAGTGGCGCTGGGAGAAGGGAGACACAGAGACACCGTCCACCAAATCTGAAACTCCAGGAACCTGAAAATTTTGATGGAACCATGTGATGAGTGGTGAGAGTGTATGCTGAAGCATACACGTGTGCAGCTACATGAGATTTGGCACTGTATGCTCACCTATACTACACAACATACTGACTGACAGTTGCAGGCGGCAGTGTCATGTCCTCTTGCATCAGCACACAGCCGATGGGATCACAACAGAATCAACTGGCAAGAGGGCTGTTTGTCAGAAGAAGGGGTGGGAAGAGTTGTGTAGATACAAAACAGGGTGTGTTTGGATCTTCAACAGTGTGTGCCATGATGCGCACCTGACGTTCACGGAAGACTGCAGCAAGTCTCCGGGACAAAGAGGCAAGCCGGTGCAGAGCCGGCGCCAGAGCAGCCCAAACCTCCAGCACTGTCATGATGATGATCCAAAGAATGACACCAGCCAGCGCACAGCAGCCTGCACATGAGCAACGCAGCTTACACCTCAGTTTTATGCTTCCCAGCAATCCACACATGGCAAAACCGCAAAGGTTGGATGCACAAACAACAGTGTAAATTTGGAGCCAGGCTTGCAGCCTGCACATGAAGGCGCCAGTTTGACAAAAATGTGCCTTGCTGAAAATGATGAAAGCCCCAAGACAAGAATTATACATGGACTGACTGATTGACTACGCCACAGCCTTATTTAGTGACACAACACATGAGTGCAGCTCAGTAGAGTGACAGCATGAGGCCTGGGACTTGCTGTGTGCATAGACCCATGTGTGCAGTGGGGAGGAGCTTACTTATGACTGCAAGTACTGTGGGACGCTGAGAGTCTGAGCGGCCCCTTTCTGCCATGTCATCGCTCCTGCAAAACAGAGCCAGGGTTCAGCAATTGGCACTTTAGTTTGGAGGCAACAGTTTCAACACAGATGCACCATGCTTTGGCTCACGTAATTTCAGTTGTTATCTTCTTCAGTCACTCTCATGTCTATCACAAGGGGTTGTACACCAACACAAAGGCATAATGATGGTAAGCAAAGGGATTATTGCATCCCAATCAATGAAGAGAGTATCGTCCAAGATTGTCACCTGCTGGAGAAGACTTCGCTGTGAAGAAGATGGTTGGGCTCTGTTGACTGCACTGGTGATTGGACACTCAGCTGTGTATCCTCTGAGTGGGACCATCCTTTCATCAGTGTGGTGGAGAAGTCAGCAGGCGCAGCATGAAGCATTTCATCACAGGAGGTGTGGTTGGCGCCAGAGATCTGTTTGAAGGTGTGCTCTGGCACGCCTGCAGGCAGTCAAGCAAGGGCTGAGAACAGCAGAACTGGACACAAGTGGTTGTGGAAATGCAGCAGTGCAACATTGCTTTCAGTTGCAAACAGACTACAGCAGTCAATTTGATAGTAAGCTGGCCTCAGCTGCCACATAGCGCCAATGTTGAAGGGACTTGGTAACCAATTGGTAGAATGCATTCTTTTGCGCTTGGTGCTCTACATGCTGTGTCATGTCGTTGCATTTTTTGCGCTCGAAGCTCTACATGCTGTGTCATGTTGCTACTGATGGCTGAAAGTCTGCTGCTTTATCTTGGGTGGGGCTCATGTTCATAACAGGGACAGTGGCACTGACCAGTCTGACTGTGGCTACAAGCACTGCAGGAGGCCTCGGTGTCATTGTTGAGATCTCCACGACTCCAATCTTGAGAGGTGCTGCTCAGATCATCAGAGTGAGTTGGGAAGATGTCAGGCTCAGCCTCTCTGCAGCAAAGCAGGGTCATTTGAGGTAGCCAGCAAGCAAAGCCCTCAGTGGTCATTGCAGACCATTCCAATGAACCACGCCCTGCTGCATCACTGCACAAGATTGCCTCACCAATGGTGAACATGCAGACACCTACCTGGTCTCCATGTGCACATCAGGCTCAGCTTCTAGCGAGTCCTGAAAGCTGTCCCCTGACCCTCCTGTAGGGGTTTCCTCTGGGCTGGCCATTGGTGTCTTATCAATGCTGATGTCGGTAGGGCTGTCCGAGGCACCAAAAGAAGACGTCGATGATGACAGTGGAGGAGGCTCAGCCCTTGGAAGCTCTGAGGCAAGGGCTGCATCAGCTTGTGAGGGTGAGCCCAACCACAGGGGCTGTGCCACAAAGTCCTGCAAGCCTGTGCATACAAACAGGAATGCTTCATGGTAGAAGCGGGGCAAAGAGCATGTTGTGCAGATACGCATGCAAACATCGAGATTACTGCTTGAACCTCAATGCAGTCTTGTCTTTGAGCGCCCCAGGGCTACATGCTGAGCCCGTGGCTGTGGCCTACAATTGCTGCACGATTACACAGCGCCCATTGACTCACCTACAGACTGCAGTGTCATGTCCTCCCTCCATCTTGGCCAGCTGTCACTATCAGCACTGCAAAACAGCATTGGTGTGATGAGCAGGCAGATCTTGGGACGTAACGCAGTCGTTGAATTCCCTTTGTGCATCCACCTCACACGTTGTAGGTGATGCAGCTATTGCCAGCAAGCAGTGTCTTGCAACGTAGCATTGGAACAGATGTAACAGGCACAGCAACTGTGTGCATGCATGATCCTGTCACTGCTTAGCAAGGAAGATTCTCCACCTGGCAGGGTGATCAGATGGGTATCTTGCCACACTCAGGTCTGTAAAGCGCTGCTGCCCCACAGTGAGAGCAGTACCAAGCTGGCTTTGGTAGTACGTTGCCTGTGGGACACTTGAGCTGTCAAAGTGATGCAATGTATAAACTGGATCATGCTTTGCCACTGGATGCTTTTCTGGTGTTTGGCAGCTGTGGGATGCTTTGCAGATACTCCAGGAAGATAGCAGCAAGACCAGCTAGCGAAGGTTAAGCGGAACGAGTTTACCTGAAGGTGGTTGCGAGTTCCGCAGTAGGCACACACCGTTACTGCGAATGCCAGGAACAAGAACATTGCAGCCTTCATCTTCCTGGCGTGCTGAGCCAGCCTTTCCTTTTTGAGCTTCCTCAAATTTGCGAGCTCGGGAGACTGTTCGAGCTGCTGCAAGCACTGTGTAGTGTAAAACCCGCTGCGAAGCTCAAATTCCTGCTGCGTAAGCTTCCATGGCATAAACTCAGATGGGCTCGCCATGGTGAGGCTCAACAGCTGTTGCTATTGCTCGACTAAGGCTGCGTCTTCAGCCTACTTATCCCTTGTGCTTTGACAAAGATATGCAAGCCCAGGTACACCAGCTTCACAGAGCATCAGTGGGCGTTCTGGTAAAATTTATTTCCTGTTGTAGTCTGAACGCATAGGGAAGAGAGAGAACAGCACAGAATAAACACATGACAAAGGGCATGTTTACAGCCGATTTCAGTTGGTGAAATTGGGAGTGAAATTGCGACATGTCGAACTGCAATACCACCTCGTGCTTCTCAAAACTCAGCGAAAGGCCTTGAACCAAAGATTTTCTGCCCGTCTCAGCTCTCGCAAGGGTCTTGGTAGACTGTGCTGACACAGCGTAGGCATTGCGGGCCAACTTTGCAGCCTCCCGCAGATTGCCATCTTGGAAGTTTTGGTGAGTGATCACCTCATATCGGCCTCGACATAGCCGCAGGGTGCCACAAACGCGTCCTCAAGTGGCAGACTGGGTTTGTGAATTGCTTTGTGGGACTGAAGAGCCAGGCAAGCCCCGATTGCGAGAGCGCTTAGGTCTACACCATGCATATGCAGCGGTGTACTCAGCTTTGTATTGAGCGTGCGCGGTGCACCGTTCACGCTTACATGCATTTTCATCGACATCTATTTGTCCCAGTCTGACTTTGCCGTGCGCATTGCAGACACAAGGGGGACACGGTGGCTTTTTTAAGGTCCCAGGTGGCTTTGATCCTGCAAGCTTTAGGCAGCTGAACAAGACAGCTAAGCTCGCTAGCAAGACTTCGGCTCATGCCTTCATTGCCTTTGCCGACAGCAAAACGCAGTCTCGGTTCTTTAAGTCTCCATTTCTTTAGACAGTGTCTCTGAAGTCAGCAGCAGTAACGTCCTTCCACCAGCAGCTGATACAGCAATTCCTTGACAATCAGCAGTAACGTCCTTCCACCAGCAGCTGATACAGCAATTCCTTGACAATCAAGTAGCCAGGTCCAATTCAATCCTTTATGCCAGCAGCAGCATGTGCCTCTGTGTCTGAGAATAAACAGCCAGCTGCTCATTGGGCAAACAGCACACAGTGTAGGTGAGCTGCAAAGCAGATAGCAGCAACCTACACACACAGGTCCTTCTTTATCTATATATATGCAGGCTGCAAACTTGGGAAGCATCATGTTGCAGCAAAGCTGAAGAGCGTACTTGGTTCAGCGGCTAAGTTTGTTCCAAGCCTAGTCAACACGGCCACAGCCCCTGGCAATGCGGACTGGTTTCATGCTGCGGAGTCTACCAATTCTACCACGTACATGGTGCCTTGTATCTCCTTCATGTACACTCAAAGAAGCTTAGCCAAGTGCAATCAGTGAAGTCCTCAATTGCAGCCATGACACTAACAGAAGCCGCTGTGAGCATATCACTGCTGTCAGGGTACATGTAGATGGCTTGTGTTTCAAGCTTGGCAAGTGATGATCTGGATGATCTGAGTGCAGCTGAGGTGGGTGTGAGCCCTTGTATTGGGTTCAGTGCTGTCTCATTCAAGCTTACATAGCTACAGGTCTCATTTCCACCTGCATGTGCAGGCTCGGGATGCTTATACAAGAGCATCAATTAGCCCAAACAGAAGATCTGATCAACAGCGTATCGATCCCTGCTTGTGCCTCACCCCGAGACTCTTTTCCAAGACCAGCAACTCCTGAGATGACCACCTACACTAGGCAGTCGATGCTGCATAGGCCCTCTTTTGAGCTGAAATCACCCATACTGGCTGGCTTATGCCAATGTGGACTTCAGCACAGATATATAATTGCAACTGAGGCTTGTGATGTCTATTGCACAGAGGCACATCTGGGGTGCAAATTGAAACTGTCAAGGCAGCAGTGTGACTTCAACAATCCTGAATGCACGTTGATGACAGAAGATGGCCTCTTTTATTTCAGTGACCGTTCATGCATGGCGCTGCGCATGCTATACTTGCCTGCAGATCAATATACACAACATGGCAAACCAGTCTCAGTGTTTCAGAGACACCGGTCAAGTGTAAAAGTTTCATTGATTAGGACACACAACATGCTCTGGGACTTGCAATTATTATGTGACTCAGTGCCCAGCATATGCAGGCTTGAAGTGACAGATTGCTGACCAGTTTAAATGTGAATCAGCAGAAATCAAATGTAATGAGCCAGATGACTGGTCATGCCTTCATATTGATGTCACAGCCTGCAGAACGAAAAGCATTTAACCAGCTCGAAGCAGTACAGTACAGTAGGAGTAACTCACAGCACTCAGACCAATTGATGTGATCTGATGTCATGGACAAAAATATCTGACCGTGCATCAACCTGTGCAGCTTCATGCATGCATATGGGCGATGCAGCGCGTGACATGTTGTCATGTCATGTTGACAGGCATACATCACCCCAAGGAATCGATCAATTGAAGCATGTTGCCTAATATTCTGTAGGAACATGTCCAACCGTTTATCGAGCAAGGGAGATCTGTGCAGCCTGCACACATGCATATGGGCGATGCAGACTTCACCACGTGCACGCTTTTGGGCATATACAAGCTTTTGAAACACATGTACATCCGCATGCACATGCACAGAACTTTCGGCCAAAGTGCGTTGAGCGCATTCAAACATGTATACAGCTGCAGTGGACACTGCAGTGGACCACTGCTGGGATTGCAGCGACAGATAGCATTGACCAACTTATTGAACACCTGGGTGAACAGCGTCAAATTTATGATGCATCAACGCAGAGGCTACCGTCCTGCGCATGCGTCATGAAGTGTGACTGATTATGAGTATACCATCTGCTGTGTTGCAATAGTGCATAACTGGCATGCATGTTCAAATGAATTAGCACAGCTGCTGCTATGTAGACGCTTTTTTCAACCTTGTGTGGGTATACACGTCATTCCTTCAGGCCGTACAGCAGCAGGGATGTACATGCTACTTCAGGCAGAAGGCGCAATGTCCTGTATATATTCAGGATGAAAGCATCAGCGCAGGTCATGCAAATTATGCCTATGCTGCTGTCCTTCAAACAGTAATTGACCATGACTCAGGCACTAGGCACATCCGACCAGTCAGTACTGCATTATGGACCATAAAGTGTTTTGTTGCATCACATCCCAATTTGTTTGTGTGCTCAATGCCAAGCTGCATGACTTTGTCCAGACCACCATGCAGCCACGATAGTGGCGAGTCAGACCCTAGCAGATCTTGTCTAGATGTTCAGCGACACCTTGCACAAGATTGACAAGTTGCTGCGCAGTGACAAAGTTCGTTTTCTTGGCATGCCTGCTGACAAATGGCTACGGACACCTCTCATCTAGACCACAAAGGTCTTTGTGACTCAGCACATCAGCAAGCGCCTGAAATGGTTGGCTGATAGCTAGTGCATCTGCAGGCTTGAATTTTGCCTGACAGGGAGTTGGCAACCTGCATGCCAAGTAATTGTGCTGCCATGGTCACTGATAACAGCTGCATTTTAGTGTACTTTTTCATGGCAAGGATATCTGCAGCATAGTGCAACCATACTGTGACACAGTGTTGCTGCTGCAGCTGCTAATGCTGACAATAGGTGACCCAACTTTCACACAAGTAACTCAAGTGAGCATGACTACAGGACTTGCACATTCAAGAATGCAATCTCTGACAGCTGACAATGCATGCAGTGGGCACCAGGAACGAGTAATTGGGCAAGTAACCGAAGTCCTCTAGTGCCAGCCAACTTCAGTGCATTCTTAGGTACAAACAAATCAGAGATGCTTGATTTGTTGTAGTTGGTGAAGCAGCATTGGGCGGCCTTGCAGGTGGGCTGAGAATGAGCATCCAAATACCCTGTCAGAGAGACTGTCAGAACAGAGCAACAGATATCTGCACCATTCAGTCACAGCAGTGACTGTCAGAACAGAGCAACAGAAGGGGCATTAACGCACAAAGCAGCAGGTTCTGCGTCTCATCTGCTTCAGCTGCTTCTAGCACTCTGAAGTACACGCTTGCAGACTGACGCTGTGGTCTGAGCAGTTGCTGCACTTGGCCCTGTGGCTGCTGCATATCATGACCTCACTGGTTCTGCTGATCCTCAACAGGCTGCTGTTGAGGTCAATGCTGCTTTTGAGCTTTTATTGCTGCAGAGTGCTGCTGCACCGCACTGTTGCCTGTTTTGTGTGTTGTATATGACAATGTACGCTGTGACATGCTAGGCTGCTGGTCACCTGCAGAACATGAGGGTTCAAGTATCAGGTGCCATATAATCAGTGTCAGTGTATCTGAATAGGTGTCAGGCAACTGTACACTTTGAAGTTTTACCTGCACCTTGTGCCTGTATGGCAGGCATGTCAGGCATGCTGCTATTGTTGCCACTGGCAGTAACTGGTCTGAGCGCTGGAACCTGGAACTGCTTCAGTGCGGACAGTGTCTGTTGCTGGATCTGGCTGCCGTCGTAGTATGTGCTGCTTAAGTTGACGAACAGCAGTACTGCAAACGGACAAGGTGTGTTATTGTGCCCGATACACATGTCTGATCAGAGAACCACCTATTACAGCATCTCTAGAGAACCTGCGCGGCGGCAGCCAACAATGGCATCTTCACTCCTAAAACAACGCTTGGCAGCTATCAGTTCCTCTTTACGACCCGTAACCGCAGGCTTGGATGAGTTCTTCGCCCCTTCCTTCGACATGGCTTGGCAAAGTCAGTCGACAGGTCTGCCAACGTCTGTGGGGATTTCGGTCGTTGTCGACCGCGCACTATATGCAAGAAGTCTCCGCGGAGGGCAGAAGCTATCACAAACATAGTAGCGCTGCACTTAGTGCATCTTGACAACATGCTAACTGCTATGGCAGTCAACGCTACTTCATATTTCAGTCCCTATTTTACTAACTAAAATTACATCGTAATACATCCCTTTGTACAGTCGAATAAACTGTCTCCTTGTACTATTACGTAACCACGTTGCTTCAAAGAATTCTGGACCTCGTGGTGAGGTTAACCTCACTGAGGTTGACCGATGTTCAGGCAACCTACATGCAGTCGCTTTACGCTGCGATTCGCCGAAGAGTGTAGCTTAACGCCGAGCTTCAGTCATGGCAATTGACCCCACTGTATATGCGGCGGTGAAAAAGGAACTTCTAGAGTTGATCCGCACCAAGAGATGCAACCCTCTTATGATCCGACTTGCCTGGCATGACAGCGGAACCTATGACAAGGTGAGGTCTGAAGTCATTCAAAAGACCCTCTGCCTGATGTGAAGTTGCGACAACCAACAGGTGACCGCCGAGGTGACTGACCACTGCCTCTGCAGAACATCAGTAGCTTTCCTGAGCGAGGTGGCGCAAACGGCAGCGTCCGGTTCAAGCCAGAGTGCGATCATGCTGCCAACGCAGGTGGACTACAGCTGTGGTGGCGTCTTGCGAATAACCTCATCTGCCGGTCACCCTGCTGTATTTCGCATCAGCAACTTCACCATGTGTGTGTGTAGGAGTGATAAACTTAGTGCACCTGATAAACGAGATCAAACAGCATCATCCCCAAGTGTCATTTGCTGACACCTTTCAGCTGGCCTCTGCTCTGAGCATTGAGGTAAGACTGCAGTCCCACCTGTCAGCTCTGCAGGCAGCTAATCATAGGCTTGGCTGACATCCATGACCGTTATGCAGGAAGCAGGAGGTCCCAAGATTCCACTTAGATTTGGCAGAGTAGATGTTGGTGAGCAAACAGGATGTGCAAAGGAAGGCAGGCTGCCAGGTACGTACAGGATTCATATATGCTTCTTACATGCTTCTTACAGGCTTTGGATCTTTTGGCATCATCCGCACATCAGCATTGCCCCGTCATGACACCAGAGTGTTCAATGACTCACCCCTGATGTTCTGCTACCCAAATGTGTAGGAGGAGGGGGTCCATACCCTGATGGTGCTCCAGATGCTGCCACCCACTTGAGGAATGTGTTCTATCGAATGGGACTGAATGATCAGGA